>JGI24737J22298_10000546_pt1 | contig 13188 bp, 11 predicted proteins | sample KBSCornC3_FD_22298 | JGI IMG/M metagenome (IMG submission 22298) | reverse complement strand
TTTCAGCAGCTATAAATAAGGTTACCTACCCAATGTTCGCAGAGATCTCAAACGACCCGGTACAACTAAAAAATGTATATAAACGGCTTATGCAGCAGGTAGTATTCTGGAACGCACCGGCGCTTATATTGCTCAGTGTTATTGCGAGGCCTTTGTTTCACATCTTATTAACCGATAAATGGCTGCCAGCTGTTCCGTTTTTCCAGTTGCTATGCATAGGTGGTATCATGTACCCGCTTCATTCATACAACTTAAATGTTTTGAAAGTAATGGGACAAAGCGCCTTGTTTTTAAAGTTAGAGGTTATTAAAAAGGTTTTAAGTGTAGTGGGCATCCTGCTCTTTATTCCCTTCGGAATTTATGGATTATTATACTTTCAGTTACTTTTTAACATAATAGCTTACTACATCAATTCCATTTACAGCGGGCGCTTAATTGACTACCCAGTTACCGAACAGGTGAAGGATATTTTGCCAACTGTAACGTTGGCCGGAAGTATCGGCCTTTGTTGTTATTTTCTCGACAAGTTGCTGATCAATGATTTTTTCATCCCGACTATGCAAATTGGCATACTACTCATAGTATTCATTGCGGTTTATTATGGTGCCAGTTTGTTAATTAAACTCTCCGCTATTAAAGATTTTAACCAATTAATCCTAAAAAGATGATTCCAGTAACCAAACCATTTCTCCCTGCCGAAAAGGAATTCAGAGCCTATGTTAAAAGTATCTGGGAAAGGCAATGGCTTACCAACAACGGGCCCCTTGTGAACACGCTCGAATTAAAGTTAAAGCAATACCTGGGCGTTAGTCATATGCTGTTTGTTACAAACGGTACAATAGCTTTACAGCTGGCCATCAAAGCACTTAACTTAAGCGGAGAAATTATCACAACGCCATTTTCATTTGTTGCTACTACAAGCACTATTGTATGGCAGGGTTGCGAACCTGTATTTGTGGATATTGACCCTGAGACACTGAATATTGATCCGGCTAAAATAGAAGCTGCTATCACACCCAACACATCGGCTATACTGGCAACACACGTATTCGGTAACCCATGCGATATAACAGCCATACAGGCTATTGCTGATAAACATAACCTTAAGGTGATCTATGATGCCGCACATTGCTTCGGTACTTTTTATAAAAACCGCTCCGTATTTGAATATGGCGATATCAGTGTAACCAGCTTTCACTCAACCAAATTATATCACACTATCGAAGGCGGCGCTGTATTTACCCAGGATCCGGAGTTATTAAAAACCATGGCACTGATGCGCAACTTCGGATATTCAGGTGTTGATACTTTCTCGGAGGAAGGCATCAACGCCAAAAACAGCGAGTTTCACGCAGCAATGGGTTTATGCAACCTGCGCCATGTTGACGAAATACTTAAAAAAAGAAAGTATTTGTATGAGCAATATCTGCAACGCCTGGAAAACCTGGATGTTCAGTTTCAAAAACTTGAAAACGAACAGGATTACAATTATGCATATTTCCCCATCGTTTTTCAAACAGAGGCCCTCATGCATCAAAGCAAAGCAAAATTAGAATTAGCACAGATTTACTGCAGAAGGTATTTTTATCCCTCGCTGTCATCATTACCATACGTAAAAAGCCAACCAATGCCTGTTTGCGATTCCATAGCGTCACGGGTGGTTTGTCTTCCTTTATATCATACGCTGTCGCTGTCAGATCTCGACCTTATTTGCAGGTTATTACTCCGTGCACAAAACTTCGACAACAACTTTAAACCGAAACATTTTGGCACACTGGTGACAGATAAAATTGAATCTGAAATAAATGTAAGGGCAGCGAATGTAAATGGAACGGTATGAATGATGAAGAAATAATGGTAAGTGTTCTCTGTATTACTTACAACCATGAAAAATTCATTTCCGAGGCTATCCGAAGCTTTTTGATGCAGAAAACCAACTTTAAGTTTGAGATCATCATTGGCGACGATTGCTCGACAGATAAAACCCAGTCAATAATTAAATTTTACTCAGAAACCTATCCCGGCAGGATCAAGCTTATAGCCTCCCCTACCAACTTAGGCACGCATAAAAATTTAATTAATTGTGTTACACAGTGCAGGGGCAGGTATATAGCTCTTTGCGAGGGCGACGACTACTGGATAAATGAATATAAACTGCAAAAGCAGGTTGATTTTTTAGAAAACAATGCCGACTTCGTTATTTGCTGCCATTACCACAAAGTGATAAACGTTAATAATAAAACACTTTACGTACATCCTAACCCAACACCGATAATACATACATATGCCGATTTGCTGGCGGGGAAACAGGAAGAAACAAAAACAGCAACGGTTGTTTATCGCAACATTCCCGAAACCCGTCAGCTGTTTGCTACCCCCTGGTTTTTTGAATGTTTTGCCGGCGATAAAATATTTAAGCTATGGGCCACCCAGCATACCGGCGGTAAAATTTATGTAATACCCGAGGTAATGAGCTGTTATCGCAATCATGAGGGCGGCGTGTGGAGCATGATCAACGCCAAGGCACGCATGGAAATGGTTATAAGTGATTTCAATTTAATCATCAAAAATTTCACATACTCGGCGATCGCTAAAAAAAGACTTTTACTGCTTTATGTAAAACGCTATCTGCTTTTTGAATTACAAAACAAGCGGTTTCGTAAAGCGTACGAGACGGTAAAATACCTGCTATAACTGCCAGCGCATTTAACATTAACATGAACATACAAGCCGCCCCCCTTTCAAAACCCGTTCTGTTTTTCATTATTCCGTCGCTTAGAGGTGGGGGAGCAGAAAGGGTTATCATTTCGCTTGCTAATTATTTTAATAAAAACAACTTCCAGTCGGTACTTATTTCTTTAAACAATGATGTTCCAGCATATGAAATTGATGATGATGTTAAGGTATTTTACCTTACTGACCGTCAAAAAAATTGGTTTGTTTACAGATTGTATCATATTGCCGAAACTTTTTTTAAACTTATCAAGTTGTTGCGGGCTCAAAAACCGGTGTGCGCTTTATCATTTATCACATCCGCCAATGTTTGGACTGGTATTACCTGTTGGTTTACCCGGGTGCCTTACATTGTTTCAGAGCGCACTTCGCCCGATAGAAGCGTTATCAGGTTTAATTACTTGCGTAAACAACTGGCTTTAAACTTATATAAAAGAGCGGACGCAGTTGTAGTAAGTGCTAAGGGAGTTGAGGACTGTCTGCTTAACGACAAAGACTTTAAAGTGCTCACAAATATCGAGCGCATAACAAATGCCGTAACCATTTTCCCATCACCGTCAGAGAAGAAGGTTCACCATCGGAGGTTTATTCTGGGGGTTGGCCGTTTGGCCTACGTAAAAGGCTTTGATATCCTTATTGAAGCCTATGCAAAATCAGGCCTTTCCAACGTCGATCTGATTATCGTTGGCGATGGTGAAGAACGCGCTAACCTCGTTTGCCAGATCTTTAATCTGGGGTTAAGAGAACGGGTATTGCTGCCTGGCAGCAAAAACAATCTTCAGGATTATTACAACCAGGCCGATATGTTTGTCTTACCATCGCGCAACGAGGGATATCCTAACGCTTTAGTTGAGGCTATGAGCTTTGGATGCCCTTCCATAGCAGTGGATTGCAATTTTGGACCTTCGGAGATCATCAACAACGGCCAAAATGGAATACTGGTAAAAAGAGGATCAATAATTGATTTAGCCGATGCAATGCACCGTTTGGCCGGCGATGAGGTTTTAAAAACAACTCTTGGAAATCAGGCCCGTGTCATATCTCAAACCAACCATCCCGATAAGATACTGGGAGAATGGGAAACGTTAATCAAAAAGCACGTCACTGCAAGTACAACAGCGGCACAACTAACAAACAGCCAACCAGCTTTATAAAACTATCAAACTGTTAATATGCTACAGTACTTAATTCGTTTGGATGATTTATGCCCGACAAATAATCTCCAAAAATGGGAGCGTTTTTTCACTCTGTTTGACAGGTATGGCATAAAACCCATAATAGCCGTTATCCCGGCAAATAAAGACCCCAAACTAAAAGCCTGCGGTAATTTCAATCCTTACTACTGGCAGTTGGTGCGCGAACTTCAAAATAAAAATTATGTGATGGGCATGCACGGTTTTGATCATTATTACATAAATCACAACTCCGGCTTACTGAAGATGAATAACAGGTCGGAATTTGCAGGCTTACCATTGCAAACACAGAAAGAAAAAATAAGAAAAGCGGCCGAAATATTCAAACGTGAAAATATCAACCCCACTGTTTTTATTGCTCCTGCACATACCTTTGACCGCAATACACTGCTTGCTTTACACGAATATACCAACATTAAAATAATAAGCGACGGCCTGCTCAAGTCACCTTATGTAAGATTTGGTTTTAATTGGGTACCTGTTCAATTATCAGAAGTTGAGCAAAAAACAAAATACACCTGGACATTCAATTATCATCCCGAAACCTGTTCTGACAAAACGTTTGCTGAGCTTGAAATTTTCTTAGAAAAAAACCATCACCTTTTTGTTTCATTGGATGACCTCGATTTTTCAAATTATACCTGGGCAGATGCCTTTGCCGAAAAATATTGCATTTATAAACGATTAGCCCGTGATTACGCTCAAAAAGCAATCGCTTTTTTGGAACGGGTCCCTGCCGGAAACTAACACTATTTAAACCTGATATGAAAATTTCCTTTGCGCCACCTTACATTGACCAGTCTGTTATAAACGAGGTTATGGACACGCTTAACTCCGGCTGGATAACCACCGGGCCCAAAGTAGCCGCACTTGAACAGCAAATGAAACAGCTTACAGCTTCGGATTCGGCTGTTTGCGTAAACTCCTGGACGTCAGGAGCTATCCTAATGCTAAAATGGTTCGGCATAAAGGAAGGCGATGAAGTTATCATACCAGCATACACCTATTGTGCTACCGCCTTAAGTGTACTGCATTGCGGGGCTACGCCGGTGATAGTTGATGTTGATGACGATTGCTGCATCTCCACAGAAGCTGTGATCAAAGCAATAACCCCAAAAACAAAAGCAATTATTGCTGTTGACATAGCCGGCTGGCCATGCAACTACGAAGAATTAAAGGCGATTATCAATAAACCGGAAATTAAAAAATTATTCGTTGCTGAAAGCCCTAAGCAAAAGATTTTAGGCAGGATCCTCTTAATTGCCGACGCAGCGCACTCAATCGGTGCAACCATAAATGAATTGCCGGCAGCAAAGTATAGTGACGTATCGATATTTTCTTTCCACGCGGTAAAAAACATCACTACAGCCGAAGGAGGTTGTATCTGCATCAATTTGCCTGCCTGCTTTAATCCGGCCGAGGAACACCGGTATTTAAAACTATATACTCTTAACGGCCAAACCAAAGATGCCTTTACCAAAAGTAATGGCGGCGGCTGGAAATACGATATCCTGTTTATGGGCCTCAAAATCAACATGCCCGACATTTGTGCAGCAATAGGCCTCGGCCAACTCAGAAATTATGAGGCCAGGTTGCTGCCTATGCGCAAGCATGTTGCATCAATATATTGTAACAGGTTTAAATCAATGGACTGGTTTGTTGAACCGCCACTAAAAAACGAGCAAAGGGAATCATCCTATCACTTGTTTGCCCTGCGCATCAAAGGTATATCAGAGGCACAGCGTGACCAGATAATTGAAAGCATTATGGCTGAAGGGATCATGGCCAATGTACATTTTACCCCACTGCCAATGCTTACTCTTTTTAAAGATCTGGGTTATAAGATCGCTCAGTATCCATCAGCTTATGCCCTTTATGCAAATGAAATCTCATTGCCCATTTATCCTCAACTTACCGGTGAGCAGATTGATTTTATAGTTACTACGGTAATAAACTCCGTTAACTCTGTGCTGGAAGAATGTAAAGAACTTGCAAAAGTTGAATTATAAAATAGAGTTATGATTAAACGGCTTTTTGATGTTGGCATATCACTTATAGCACTGATAATGTTGCTGCCATTGTTTATTTTAATTGCTATAGCTATTAAAATAAATTCGAGGGGAAGCGCATTTTATAAACAAACAAGGGTTGGGAAAGATAGAAATGAGTTTGAACTGTTCAAATTCCGGACCATGTACATAAACTCGGACAAGGCTGGATTACTAACCATAGGCAGTAAAGATTACCGGATCACCAGTGTTGGTTACTGGCTCAGGAAATATAAACTTGATGAACTGCCGCAATTACTAAACGTGTTAAAAGGTGACATGAGCTTTGTTGGCCCGCGCCCCGAAGTACGGAAATATGTAAACCTGTATACACCTGCTCAACTAAGGGTATTAAGTGTTAAACCGGGAGTAACAGATTGGGCATCTATCAAATATTTTAATGAAAATGATATCCTGGCCAGCAGCGATGATCCTGAAGATATGTATATCAAGGTGATAGTTCCGTCAAAGATCAGCAAGAACCTCGAATACATTGACAACCAGGATCTCTTCATGGATCTGAAAATTATATTTTCTACAATAAAACGAATTTTTCAATAGCACCACTTTATTATGCTGCTTAAAAAGTGCCTCTTTTACGGATTAATGCTCTTCTATCTGTACACACTTGCTTTTAACATTTTCATGACAGATACTTTGAGGATTCCTGCGCCTGTAATTTTTTGCATGCTGCTATTCTTTGTGCAAAAGCCTTTGCTTGATTTTGGCTATTACAACGAGTTAATAATTTTTTTAATCGGCGTTTTTTTATACCAGGTAGTAGGGATGAGCAATTATATTACCTTTTTTGCCATACTCCTTACTATAATACCATGCTCATTATACTTTAATTATTTTGTAGGTGCAAATAAATCGCGCTATTACGCTTCAATACTAATGTTCTTCTTTTTGCTCATGTGCTCTATGATCATTATGGTACTTGATCACAGCATGGCAGGCACCATTGACCCGATCAGGAGCATGTTATTGGGCGAACCGGTTAAACAAAGTCCAGCAGGCCTGGCAGTAACGCAATTCAACTTCGGGTACCAGGTTGTAGCAATTACCACCTTTGCCTTTATTGCATCATGCACTACCGGGCAATATCTTATAGTAAGGGTTTTGGTTTTAGCGGCCTGCATTGTTTGCATTTACCTTGGCATGAACAGGTCGGCATTTATAAGCTTTGGGGCCGGGGTAACGCTCTTCCTGTTTGTTTACTATCGCTATAGAGCCGTTTTCCTGGTTGCAGCTACAGTGATCATATGTTTTGGGTTATACACTTATGTGTTAAAAGATAACACTGACGACAAAAACAACATTTTATCCAAAAACCAGGCTAAAGAAGCCAACGATTTTAACCGGGCCGATATGGCTGCCGAAAACCTTAAAATATTTGCTGATTACCCTTTCGGGCTTATATTTTATGGCAAAACCTGGGACGAGGTAACCTATCGAAACCCCTTGTTCACATTCGGCTTATCATCGCACAATGCCTACCTGATGTTTATAACCGTGCTTGGCCCGTTTTTAGGATTAGGGTTATTATGGGCCATATATTACAAGACCGTTCGCCTGTTTTGGCAAACTATAAAAAACGTAAAACATAAAGGAAGCGCTATTTATGTAGCTATATTTTTCACTTTTATAGCAGTTTCATTAAACGCGTTGTCACATAACGGGTGGCTAATGAGCGTGGACGGCCCTACTATATTTATTTATTTCGCTGTATTACATTACAACAGGTTAAAAGACCCGGTAAAACAAACCGAACCAATGCAGGAAGAATTAGCTGTCGCTTAAAACTTGATCCCAATTTTTATTTATAATGAGAAAGAAGATTTTCCTTGTTCTTGGTTCGCTTGGTACAGGTGGTTCTGAGCGTGTTTACTGGCTGCTATCGCAATATTTCAACAAGCCCGATTATGAGGTAGTTGTAGTATTGCTTAATGGAGACGAGTGCAGTTTCTCAACAGAAATAGCAGGTATCAGATTTTTAAACCTGAAAACAATAAAGGCTTCACGCTCATTTTTTAAACTTCGTAAACTGCTGAAAGATGAAAAACCATACGCGGTTTTTTCAACTACCGATCATATTAATATCCTGGTAGCCTTTGTTTCCATGTTTGTTAAAGTGCCTAATTTAATAGCCAGGGCATCTAACAATCCGCAGCAAATGGCGCAGTTTTATGGATTTAAATCCCGCTTTTACAATTATTTTTCAAGGTTTTTGTTTGTACGCTTTAACTCAATTGTTTGCCAGTCGGAAGAAATGAAACAATCCATAGCCCGACTTTATAATATCAACCTAAACAAGCTTATTGTTATTCATAACCCGGTTATTATAACGAGTGTAATAAAACCTCAAAACCAAATTTCGGGACTAAAGAGGCTTATTGCAGTTAACCGGCTCATCAAAGAGAAAGGATTATTTCGCTTGCTTGACGTTATGAAAGCACTGCCTCAAAACTATGTTCTAACTATAGCCGGCAAGGGCCCGCTGATGGATACCTTAAAAGCAGAGGTACAAAATATCGGCCTCAACGAACGCGTGAAGTTCATCGGCGAAATTAAAAATGTTGCCGATGTTATTTCTAAGCATGACTTACTGGTTTTAAGCTCATTTACCGAAGGCTTCCCTAATGTAGTGCTCGAAGCATTGTCGGTAGGCGTTCCGGTGGTTACATTCAGAGTTGGCGGGGTTAACGAATTGATAAGAGAAGGCTTTAACGGTTTTATAGCCGAGCAAAATGATCTGTGCACACTACGCCATCAAATTATCAGGGCATGCAATCAAACCTGGCAGCATCCTAATATCAAAGCCGATATCGTTGATCGCTTTAGTCTCGAGAAAATAGGCATGGAATATGAAACCCTGCTTGCTAATTAAACAAAACTATTAACCCCTCAGCGTTTTTTTATGTGCGGCATTTATGGATCAACAGTGAGATATGACGATAACATCATATTTCAAAAACTGGCAAGGGCCGATTTCAGGGGTCCCGATTATTCTGGCTTTGAACACAATGGTCCGGTTACCTTAGGCCATAACCGTTTGGCTATTGTTGATCTGGATCACCGGTCAGATCAGCCCTTAACTTACAATCACCTTAAAGTTGTATTTAATGGCGAAATCTACAATTATAAAACCTTAAAGGTAAAGCTCACAGCCCTGGGTTACAGATTCCTAACCGATTCGGATACAGAAGTTATTACAGCCGCCTTTCTTGAATACGGCGAAAATTGTGTCAACCATTTCAACGGTATGTTTGCCTTTGTAATTTTTGACACCCGCACGCTCCAGCTTTTTGGCGCCCGCGACAGGCTTGGCAAAAAGCCATTTTACTATACCCAAAATGGTTTAGATTTTGAATTTGCCAGCCAGCCATCGCAAATATGTATAGGCCGGAATGTAACTATCAATGAACAGGCTATTAACGAATATTTTGTATGGGGATACGTTCCCGAACCCAAATCGGCCTGGAACGAAATCCAGAAACTTGAGGCCGGACATTCATTTTGTTTTGATTGCAACACCGGCAGTTTCAGAACAAGAAAATACTGGGAACTGGATTTAAACCATGCCGAACGCTATGAAGGAGCATACCAACAAGCACAGGCCGATTTAACCCGGCTGATTACTAACGCTGTTGATATACGCATGCATGCCGACGTGCCCCTTGGGGTATATCTTTCAGGTGGTATCGACTCCTCACTTGTTGCGGCCATAGCTTCAAAAAACTATAATAATGTAAAAACCTTTTGCATAAAATTCAGAGAAAAAGGTTTTGACGAAAGCGTTTTTGCACAAAAAATTGCCGATCATTTAAAAACAGATCATCATACAATTGAATGTAATAAAGAGGAAGGCCTTGAACTAATTGAGAGTTTCGGCCGCTATTATGATGAGCCTTTTGCCGATTCAAGTGCCATCCCATCCCTGCTGTTAAGTAAACACACCAAAAAACACGTTACCGTGGTTTTAAGCGGTGATGGCGGCGATGAAAGCTTTTTAGGATATAGCCGTTACAAATGGTTTAATATGGTTAACCAGCTGTTTAAATGCCCGCTGGCGCTGCGTAAAAAAATAGCCGACATAATTAGCATTTCCCCTAACTATCGTCACAAGCTAATTGCAATGGGGATCTGCAATCCGGAGGTTAAATCACTTTACGGGCTTATGCTGGGCGGCCTGGAATACTCCTGGCTCGAAAATCCTAACATTGGCCTGCAGGTTCCGTTCATGGATATCTGGTCATCAAAATCAACAAGTATGCTTCAAAAGCTATCGGCATTTGATACCAAGACCTATTTAAACGGTGATATAAATACTAAGGTGGACAGGGGCACAATGGCATTTTCCTTAGAAGCAAGGGCACCGCTTATGGATCACCGGGTAGTTGATTTTGCTCAAAACCTGCCCGACAGCTATAAATTTAAATATGGCATTCAAAAAAGGATTTTAAAAGATATATTATACCAATACGCCCCGGCGCAATTGTTTGACAGGCCGAAAGCGGGCTTCACGATGCCACTCGGGCATTGGTTCAAAAACGAACTGAGAGATCATGTAATGGACCACCTTTCAATCAGCGAACTAAAGAACATTCCCGGTATTAATGTACAAAAATCATTTGCAATGATAAACGACCACATGAGCGGCAAATGGAACAGAACAACGCAGATCTGGAAACTGCTTGTATTTACACAATGGTTAAAAAATCAGCATTCAAAACCAATTTCAACATACCAGGTAGCTTAAACATTCAAAACCTTATGATCCAGATTAACAACAGGGCTATGCGTATAGTACCCTACACCGTTGTATGGTTTGCCGCCAAACCCAATTTATGGGGTTGCCTGTTAAAATACTATAAACAAAGTAAAAGCAGCGAAGCTGTTCCGGGATATCGCAAAGAGGATTTTTTCACCAAAATAATTGATATAAACGCGCCTGTACCTGCTATTGAAGCCAAGTTTGATAAAAATACATCATACGAAATACGCAGGGCCATTAAAGATGGCGTATCAACCGTAATGGGTACCGGCATTAAACAATTTATTGATTTTTACAATGCATTTGCAGCTACCAAAGGCCTGAAAAAAATCAACAAAGAATTTTATAAATACAAGCCGCACCTCTTTATCACCAAGGCGGTTTATCAGGACCAGGATATTGTTATGCACGCTTACATTCGCGACCATTCATCGCAAAGGGTAAGGCTCTTACATTCGGCTTCGCTGTTCAGAAATGAAAACGACAGCCAGTTAAGGGCTGTTATCGGCAGGGCAAACCGTTTACTGCATTTTGAAGATATCCGTTTTTTTAAACAACTGGGCTTCAAAATATATGACCTTGGAGGCTATGCTTACAACACCTCAGATACCGAACTTTTAAAGATCAACAAATTCAAAGATAGTTTTGGTGGAAGCCTGCTGCAAGAAACCGACTACGTACCTATATCACTCGCGTTCCTGTCATTTTTAAAAAAAATGTTTCGATTATGAAAGACCTTATCTCCACATTCACTTCAATTATTCACAAACTGTTTAGTTATGATAAATGGAATATAGGTTATATATCACAATCTCCCGAAAATCTTATCCATACTCAGCAGTTAAACGGAAAAATCAATTGGTTATCAGAAGATAAAGTGGATTATACAGCCGATCCCTTTACCGCAAATATCAATGGCCGTTTACATCTCTATTATGAAGAGCTTAATTTCTGGAAGGGAAAAGGCGAGATCATGATGACAGATAACATGCATTTCAAAAACAAGAAAAAAGTAAATGGTATCATGGAAGATGAAATACACCTCTCCTATCCTCACATGTTCACTGACAGTAACCGGCTATACTGTATTCCGGAAACAGGCAGGGCTAAACAGGTGGCACTCTATCAAATTGATATGAATAACCCGTATAAGTTTGAAAAGATCAGGGTATTGCTGGAAGGCCAGGCATTTGTTGACAGTTCCATTATCCATTATAACAACAAATATTGGCTCTTTACAAGTGTTTCGGGTGAACACGGCGTACTGTACTTATTTTATGCCGACACACTCGACGCTCCATTTAAGGCACATAAACAAAACCCGATAAATGTGGCGTCAAACGTGAGCCGATCGGCAGGCAGGTTATTTGTAGTTGGGCAAAAACTTTATATGCCCAGCCAAAATCCGAAAAGGTGTTATGGCGGCTCGGTAATGATCAATGAAATAACCACTATAACCGAAACAGATTTTCAATACCATACCGCTTTTGAACTACTTCCCCAGGCACCTTATGACGAAGGATTGCATACTATAAATTTTGAAGATGGATTATTGATTGTTGACGGAAAACGCAAAGTATTGAGTGCAATGGGACCATTTAAAAAAGTGATCAGAAAGCTGAAGAGCCTTAATAATCCTAACTAGTGCCCAAGATGAAGCCTAAATTACTTTTCGTTTCAATTACCAACAAGGCAAACGGAGCCGAAAACATATTGTTACAGGCTGCCCGTGCAAGTAACGCTTCTCTGCTATTTTTAAAGAAAGTTGAAAGCGGCGGGTTAAATATTCCCAGCGATCAACAAGTTGAATATGTGAGCAACGGAAGCATATTAAGTGGCTTTTCCAAGTTAATAAAAAGCTTAAGCCCTTACCGCACAGATCATATTATTTTCAGTACGCATCCTTACTTAAATGCTTTCCTGGGGTTTTTAAAACGCATTGGATATTTAAAATCAAAACTCATAGTAAGGGAGTGCTCGTCTGTTTTAACCCGGTACAGCGGTCTAAAAAAATTGAGCTACCAGATAGCATATCGGCTTGGCTACCCCGGGGCAAATTTGGTTGTATGCCAAACAAGCAGCATGTGGGATAGCTTTATACAGCATCTCCCATACATCGACAAGCGAAGGGTTATCATTCAGAAAAACCCGATCGACATTGAACAAAACCTGATAAAGGCCGAAGAAGCACTGCCCGCTGCCGATGCCGCTGTTGAATTTATTTGCGCAGCCGGGCGACTGATTCCTGAAAAGGGTTTTGATATACTAATTATGGCTTTTGATGAAATTAAAGCATCCCGACCCAATTTGCAGCTACTGATATTTGGCGAAGGCCCGGAGCGAGCCTCGCTTCAGAAATTGATCCGTGAATTAAAATTGGAGGGCCGTGTAGTATTAAAAGGGTGGATCGCAAACCCAATGCCTTATTTTAAGCATG
>JGI24737J22298_10000545_pt1 | contig 13207 bp, 9 predicted proteins | sample KBSCornC3_FD_22298 | JGI IMG/M metagenome (IMG submission 22298) | reverse complement strand
ATTACGGATCGGGCAACCGCTCACGCCCGTCGATCAACGGCGCGCTACAATGGCGCCCAATGCCCGGGCTTGAATTCTACGCCGAGGGGCTCTGGCAGGGCTTCCGCAACAAGCTTTCGGATCGCGAGCTGACCGTCCCGCTTTGGGGCGGCTCCGCCTACACCAACGTCGTTCCTCAATCGAGCAGCGACCTGCTCCAGAGCGTGACGGTTACCAGTCCGTTCCGACCCGACGGCTGGCAGGGCGGCACGTTCAACAAAACCAACACTTACCAATATGCGATCGGCGGAAGCTATGAGGCGGATGCGCTGCGCATCACCACCGATCTGTCGCACACGAAATCGACCTTCACCGGCTCGACGGAAAGCGTCGACTACGCTTTCACCCACCCGTTCACGGTCAACGCAAACTCGACCGTCCCAAGCTTTGATCTGGTCGGCTTCGATCCTGCCAGTCCGGCTAACTACCAGTATCGAGGCCTGTATGAGGAGCACCAGGTAGCACGCGGCAGTGATTGGCAGTTCCGCACGGATCTTGAATATCGGACGGGCTGGTCGTTGATCGACAAAATCCAGGTCGGCGTGCGCTACGTCGATCGCAAGGCGCACCGGGAATATGGCAACCGTTATTATGGTGGTGATCCGATACTGGCGCAGAACATCCCGTTCAGCGCGGTCCCGCTGGATTATGAGCTGTTCCGCTCCGGCTTCCGTGGCGATGGCAATACGCAGCCAGTCAAGGTCTGGCTGGCGCCGACCTACAGCAGCATCCGCGACAATATCGTCAAGATGCGCCAATTCTCGATCGACCATGGCGCGACCAACTACACGCTCGAGAATGTCGCCCCCGACCCGCTGCAGACCTATGACGCGGGCGAGAAGTCCTACGCCGCCTACGTCCAGCTTCACTATGGGCTGGGCGGCGGCCTGGTCGATGGCGACATCGGCGTGCGTGCCGTGCGAACCAAGGACTCGATCGTCGGCAATACGGCAATCGCTGGGGCGATCACCCCGGTCGATCTGCACAGTTCGCACACTGACTGGCTGCCCAACATCAATGCGCGCATCCACCTGACCTCGGCATTGCAGCTCCGCCTCGCGGCGACGAAGACCCGCACCCGCCCCGATTTTTCGCAGCTCAACCCGGGCGGTAGTGTCGATGCGCCGTGCGAGACCAGCAACAGCGGATGCGTCCGCCATTTGAACGGCGGCAACCCTTACCTGACGCCGATAAAGTCGAACAATTATGATGCGTCGCTCGAATATTACTTCTCACGCAGCGGTTCGGCTTCGGCTGCGATTTTCCGGCGCGATATCAAGGGTTTCATCCAGACCTACACGCAGACCATCGATGACCCGACCTACGGCACCGTCCAGGCGACGCGCCCTTACAACAGCAACAAGGGACGGATCGACGGGTTCGAGGCACAAGTTCAGAGCTTCCTCGATTTCCCCTCGCTACCCGAATGGGTGCGCGGTTTCGGAGCAATGGCCAACGTTACGTATCTTGATACCAAAGTGACGCTTCCCGCCGCGCTCGGTGGCACCGACGCGCCGCTCCTGGGCGTCTCCAAATGGACCTACAATCTCGCCGGTATGTACGAGCATGGCGGCCTGTCGGTCCGCCTCTCCTACAATTACCGCAATCACTTCCTGTCACGCACGGAACCGCGTGGGGCAGATCATTATAGTGAGACGACGCACGGCATCAGCCGGCTCGATCTGTCCACCAGCTATACCCTGTTCAAGAATCTCACCATCTTCGGCGACTGGGTGAACATGCTGGGACATCCCTATCGCAGCGACCTCACCTATACATTCGCGAACGGACCCGCTGTGACCTTCCCACGCGCGGTCAGATACGAAGAGACGGTCTATTCGGCGGGCATCCGGTTCCGCTTCTGAGTCGGGACGAGAGCCTTGGGCCAGCTGTGCGCGCCGGTAGCTCCCATGCCTTCATCGCGAAAACATGGCCGGTGCGCGCAGGCTGGTTCCAATCACCGGCCGTCCGTTCACCCAGTCCAGGGGCGCAACATAGAGATTGCGATAAGGATCAAGCAAATGGCAGCTCGGGCTGGCCGACCAGGCGTGGAAGGCGATAAAGTCCTTGGGTCCAACCGAAAACACGCTCTGGTGCCCCGGTCCGCTCAAACAGGCGCCTGGGCTGTTACGGCTCGACAGGATCGGATTTTCTGGGGCAGCTACGCAGGGCCCGACCGCGGATCGGCAGAGCGCGTAACCGATCGCGTAAGGCGAAACCGGTTGTCGTGGTTCGGTCCAGCCATAATCGTTGCCCGAAAAGAAGAGATAATAACGGCCGCCACGGCTGACCATTGTCGGCGCTTCGATCACAGCACCTTCCCACGCCGCATCATTCGCCAGCAAGAAGGCGGGCTCGCCCACGACGCTCAACCCATCTGGCGACAGGCGCTGTGCGAAGATGTGGGTAGCCTTTCGGAAATCCGCATTGTTTCCGTCATTCTTGAAATACAGGATCACCGACCCGTCGGCATCGCGGAACGGATCGGGGTCGATCGATCCGCCCAGTTCGGTCTGACAGACCAAGGGCGCGGCAGCATCGGACACGAACGGCCCGGTTGGGTCGCTCGCCTTAGCCGCACCGATACATTGGAGGTGACTCTTCCGATCGCGGGCAGTGAAATAGAGAACATANCCATCACCCACCCTGGTCACCTCCGGAGCCCAGGTGAAGCCGCGCTGTGCCCAAGGCGGCAGGGTCGGCATCGCATCATGCGGTTTGCTTCCGTCGCGCAGCCTCTNCCAGTTCACCAGGTCCCGAGAAACGGCCATTTGCACATTGATCCCCCCGCGGTCGGGATTGGTCGCATAGGCCAAATATCGCCCGCCTACCGGCAGCACATAGGGATCGGGAAAATCGCCGCGCAGCGCGGGAGAATAAGTCGGCGCCGCGGGTCGGGCGGCGATCGGGTGCAGCAGCGCAAGCGGAAGGAATGCGACAGTTGTCGTCAGGCGGAGGGTCATCTCGGCCTCGCTTGTTGGCGGAAGAGGCGGTAAGCGGTCTATGCTATTGTCTGAGTTGAAATATAAATCATACAAATAGCAGATCTAACGAGCCGACGCCAGCGGCCTCAAGGGGATGAGCGATGCGAACTTGGAGATTGATGATGAGTGTGTTGGCCGCAGCCGGCGCGAGTGGCGCTTGGGCAGCGGATGTTTCCCGCGCCCCATTCGGCACGGCCGACGGCCGGGCCGTCGAAGCAATCGCGCTCAGCAACGCCGCTGGCACCAAGGCGGAAATCATCACCTATGGCGCATCGCTGCAGTCGCTCAAGCTGGCTGATCGTAAGGGCCATTTCGACGACGTGATCGTGGGGCCGGCCAAGCTCGAGACCCTGATCGCCAAGCCGCAATTCATGGGCGCGACGGTCGGCCGCGTCGCCAACCGCATCGCCAAGGGCCAGTTCACGCTCGACGGTAAGCAATATCAGGTGCCGGTCAATGACGGCGTGAATTCGCTCCATGGCGGTCCGAAGGGCTTCGATAAGGTGATCTGGGACGTCGTCTCGGTCAACAAGGGCCCCGCGGCGAGCGTGACGCTCCGCTATGTCAGCCCCGACGGCGACATGGGCTACCCCGGCGCGCTGACGGTCACCGCCACCTATAGCCTCGACGAAAAGAACCAGCTGACGATCGACTATAAGGCGACGACCGACAAGCCCACCGTCGTCAATCTGTCGAACCACGCTTATTGGAATCTCGCCGGCGAAGGATCACCGCGCGGCGCGATGGGATTGCTGCTGACGATCCCGGCCGACCATTATAGCCCGACCGACAAGGGCGCGATCCCGACCGGCGAGTTCCGGCCGGTACAGGGCACTGTCTTCGATTTCCGCAAGCCAACCGCGATTGGCGCACGCGTGCGCGATGCGTCGGACGAGCAGATCGTCTTCGGCAAGGGCTATGACCATAATTGGGTGGTGGCGCGTACGCTCTCCGCTACACCCCGCCTGCTGGCGCGCGTCGAGGATCCGGTCAGCGGCCGCGTGATGGAGATGCTCTCCAACCAGCCGGGGATCCAATTCTATTCGGGCAATTTCCTCGACGCGACCACGATCGGCAAGAGCGGCAAGCTGTACCGCCAGGGCGACGCGATCGTGCTCGAGCCTCAGATGTTCCCGGACACGCCTAACCGCCCCGAATTCGGATCGGTCCGGCTCGATCCCGGCCAGACCTACCACAACCTGATCGTGCTGCGCTTCTCGACCGCGCCCGCGCACTGAGGAGAGACGAATGAAGGCGAGATTCCGGGTCGCTCTCGCTGCGCTTGCCCTGCTTGCATCCGCTGCGCAGGCAGCGGATGCGCGCTGGACGCAGGCGCAGGCCACTGCTTGGTACGCCAAGCAGGGCTGGCTGACGGGCGCCAACTACATTCCGGCTGATGCGATCAACCAGCTGGAAATGTGGCAGGCCGCGACCTGGAATCCCGCTCAAATCGACAAGGAACTGGGCTGGGCTCAGGCCCAGTTCGGCATGAACACGATGCGCGTGTTCCTGCACGACCTCGCCTGGAAGGAGGATCCCGCAGGCTTCAAGCAGCGGATGGGGCAGTTTCTTGAGATCGCCGCGCGGCACGGCATCAAACCCATCTTCGTCTTATTCGACAGTTGCTGGGATCCCGATCCCAAGATCGGCCCCCAGCACCCGCCCATCCCGGGTGTGCACAATTCGGGCTGGGTGCAGAGCCCGAGCCGCACCGATCTCGTCAACCCGGCCGAGGACGCGCATTTCCGTGCTTATGTCGAGGACGTGATCGGTACCTTCGCCACGGATAATCGCGTGCTCGCCTGGGACGTATGGAACGAGCCCGACAATTCGGGGGGCGGCAGCTACAACGGGGCACAGCTGGCGCAGGAAAAGACCCGCATCGCCGAATTGCTGCCCCAGATCTTNTCCTGGGCGCGTGCGAAGCACCCCGTCCAACCGCTTACCAGCGGCGTATGGGCAGGGGGCGATTGGTCGCCCGCAAATGAAGCGAAGCTTGATTCGATTCCGCGCATCCAGCTCGAGCAATCGGATATCATCAGCTTCCATAATTATGATTGGCCCGAGCAGTTCGAGCAGCGCATCGCGCAACTCAAGGGCTATGGCCGCCCTATCATCTGCACCGAATGGATGGCGCGCAGTGCCGGATCGACCGNGGACACGGTGCTCCCGGTAGGGCGCNGCGCAAACGTAGGGATGGTCAACTGGGGCTTCGTCAAGGGCAAGATCCAGACCAACCTGCCATGGGACAGCTGGGAGCGGCCCTATACGCTGCAGCAGCCGGTCGTCTGGTTCCACGATCTGGTCCAGCCCGACGGTACTCCTTATCGCGCACGGGAAGCTGAGCTCTTCCGCTCGCTGCGGGCGCAGCCGATCGACGCTCGCTCAATCCACTGACAGCGGTCCGGAATTAGCCAGGCAGGCGCCGCCTGCGTCAGCTTAGGCTTTCAGCTTACTTGGTTTCCGCGGCTGTCGTGATGAAGTCCATCACCTCGCCGATGATAGCGGTCATCGCGGTACGCGCCGCAGCGGGATCCCGCGCCTGGATCGCGGTGAACACCTCGCGATGTGCGGGAACATCCGCAGCACGGCCCTTGAACCGATTGGTGAATCGGATCGAGGTCCTCAGCGCGGTCGCAACCATGTCGCGGAACTGCAGGAAGAAGGGGTTGGCCGAGGCTTCCAACACCGCGATATGAAAGGCGATATCCGCTTCGAGCGTATCGTCGTCGCCGCGTTCGGCCGCTTCCATCCGCTGCAGCCCATGTTCGATCGCCAGGTGCGCGGGCCCCGGTGGGGCGACAGCCGCGAGCGCGGCCGCCTGCGGTTCGATCGCGACGCGTAGCTCGTTGAAGTGGCGCAGCAGCTCGAGCGAGAATTTGCGCTCGAGCATCCAGCGCAGCACGTCGGGATCGAACACGCTCCAGGCCGATGGCGGCTGGACGGTGGTACCCGCGCGCGGCTTGGCCCTCAGCAAGCCCTTGGCGGTGAGCATCTTCACCGCCTCGCGCGTGACCGTGCGGCTCACCGCATAGCTTGCGGTCAGCTCGTCCTCGGTCGGGAAGCGCTCCTTGTCATATTTGCCGGTAACGATCGCCCGGCCGAGCTCTTCGAGCATGCCGAACGTCAGGTTACGGCTGCCNNCCTTCGCGCCCTTGGTCATATTTCCGTTTTCGCGCCCCACGCGCGCCTCCTACCACCAGGTTGCGTAGAGCGCGACCAGGATCAGCACCACGGCCAGCGCGCCGGCATTGAAACCGGCACGCGTGGCATAGACGACATCGCGCGTCTCGATCGTGTCGCTTCCAGCACGCTGCGGCGTCACGAGCGAGATCAGGATCGCAAGCGCGGCCGAAATCAGGAAAACCACGCCCATCCGGTCCATGAAAGGCAAGCCTGCCCAGTAGATCTTGAACAGCCAGGACAGCACGACCGAGGCCACGGCCGCAGCGATCGCGCCGGCTTCGTTGGCCCTCTTCCAGAACAAGCCAAGCAGGAAGATCACGGTTATGCCAGGCGTGAAGAAGCCGGTGAATTCCTGGATGAACTGGAAGGCCTGATCCGACTTTCCGAGCAACGGCCGGGCCATGATGATCGCGATGATGATCGCGGTCACCGCAGCGATACGGCCGACCATCACCAGATGCCGCTCCCGCGCACCGTGGCTGCCCGTCGAGTCCTCAACGTCGGTCGGCTGGTGCTTGAACTTGGCGTAGATATCGAGCGTGAAGATCGTCGCGATCGAATTGATCTTGGACGCGGTCGACGCGATGATCGCCGCAATCAATGCTGCGAACACCAGACCAAGCAGGCCGGTCGGCAGCAGCCGCATCATCGAAGGATAGGCTTCGTCCGGCTTGGGCAGACCCGGTGCGATCAGCACCGCGGCGATTCCCGGCACGACGATGATCAGCGGCATGATCAGCTTGAGGAAAGCCGCGAACAGCACGCCGCGCTGCGCCTCGTCGATGCTCTTCGCCGCAAGCGCGCGCTGGATGATATATTGATTGAACCCCCAGTAGCTGAGGTTCGCAATCCACATGCCGCCGATCAGCACCGAGAGACCAGGCAGGTCCATATAGTGCGGATCGCCCTTCTTCAGGATCATGTGGAAATGATCGGGAACAGCCGCGGTCAGCTTGTGCCAGCCCGCGAGCACGCCGGCGCCGTCGCCGAGCTTGCCCAGGGTCAGCACGACGATGATCAGCCCACCCAACACAAGCAGAGTCACCTGGACGATGTCGGTCAGTGCCACCGCCTTGAGGCCGCCGCGCAGCTGATAGAGAAGCGCGAAGGTGCCGAGCACGACCAACGCGATGTCCTGGTTCACGCCCGCAACCTTGGTGACCGCGATGGACCCGAGCCAGATGATCGAGGTCAGGTTCACGAAGACGTAGAGCGCGAGCCAGAAGACCGCCATGATCGTGCGGATCGTGGTGCCGTACCGCCGCTCGAGGAATTGCGGCATCGTGTAGATGTGGTTTCGGAGGAAGATCGGCAGGAAGAATTTGCCGACCAGCAGCAAAGTCGCCGCCGCCATCCATTCGTAGGATGCGATGGCGAGTCCGATCGCATAACCCGAGCCCGCCATACCGACGATCTGCTCGGCCGAGATGTTGGCCGCGATCAGTGACGCGCCGATCGCCCACCAGGGAAGGTTCTTCGACGCGAGGAAATAGTCGGTGGTGTTCTTAGGGCCTGCGCCGGCCTTGTCGCGCGACACCCATTGGGCGAGCCCGAAAATCGCTATCGCATAAAGAATCACGACGGCGATATCGATCGCGCTCATCTGCATGGCATTCCCCTCCACAGCCGGCGCGATGCTGCGCGGCATCGCTCAGTCGGCCCAACATATTTATATTATAAATTGTTGCTGTCGAGAGGAGAAAATCGTGCTTGCGACGGCACTCAGAGCTTGGGGAACTTCATCCCCCCGGTGGTGGGCGGGACGCCCGGCTCAATCTCGGCGGCGTCGAAACGGCGCCAGCCATTCGGCCCCAGCCGCTCGATCGGCTGGAAGCGGACCTTATACTGCATCCGCGACGATCCCTTCACCCAATAGCCGAGGTAGACGAAGGGCAGACGGGCCGCACGTGCGCGCTGGATATGATCCAGAATGATGAAGGTACCGAGACCCTGCCGGTGCTCCAGCGCGGGATCGAAGAAGCTGTAGACCATCGACAGCCCGTCCGACTGCTGATCGGTCAAGCATGCACCCACCAGCTTGCCGGGACGGCCATTTACGGACGGCTCGCGATATTCGACGATATAGGTCGTGACCGGCGTCTGCTCGACCATGTCCGCGAAATCGAGCTCGTCCATCTCCGCCATCCCGCCGCCTGGGTGTCGCGAAGCGAGATAGCGGCGCAGAAGCTGGAACTGCTCTTCGGTCGTCCACGGTTCGCAGGCATTCACCACCAAGTCCGCGTTGCGGCGGATGAGCTTGCGCTGGGTGGCGTTGGGCTTGAACTCGTTCGCTACGACGCGGACCGAGACACAAGCTTGGCAGTCGGTGCAGCTCGGCCGATAGGCGACGCCCTGGCTGCGGCGGAAGCCGATCCGGCCCAACGCCTCGTTGAGCTCGGCCGCATGGCTTCCCGAAAGCTCGGTGAAGACCTTACGCTCCGTCCGCCCCGGCAGATAGGGGCATGGTGCAGGCGAGGTCACGAAGAACCTCGGAAATTTGAACTGCGCACTCACCGCTCAGTCGTACCCATCGCCTTTAGCCCCCGGTCGAACGACTATGCCGTTTGTAGGATGCGATGAAAAGCGGCTTTACCATCTTTGATGGTTAAGCATCATCGCTTCGCCGCATAGTCGTTACGCTTCCTGAATATGAATCAGGCCAATTCAACCGGGCTGACCTCATAGCCTTCTTCTTCCAGTGCCGCCATCAGTCGTGCCAAATGCGCCGCATCGCGCGTCTCGCACTCTATATCGGTGATCAGCCCCTTGGCCGGCAGGGTCGAGAAGACGCGCTGGTGATACACCTCGATGATGTTGACCTGCTCCTGGTCGAAGATGCGCGCCACATTGTAGAGCGCGCCCGGCCGATCCTGCAGCTTGATGCGCAGGCGCGCGAGTCGACCCGACCGGGCAAGATCCCGCAGCAGCACATTGGCAAGCAGACGTGTGTCGATATTGCCGCCGCACAGCACGATGCCTACGGTTTTGCCCGCAAAACGGCCAGGATCCGCCATCAGCGCCGCCAGGCCCGCGGCGCCCGCCCCTTCGACCACCGTCTTTTCGATCTGGAGCAGCAATGAGACCGCCTGCTCCAGATGGCGCTCCGACACCAGCACGACATCGTCGACGAGATGTTCGATGATAGTCGCGGTGATCGACCCCGGCTCCTTGACCGCAATGCCCTCGGCCAGCGTATCGCCATGGCAAGGCAGTTTGGTACCTTTGATCCGGTTGTACATGGACGGATAGAGCTCGGCCTCAACGCCGATAACCTCGATATCGCCGCGCGCTTTGGCGACGGTTGCACATCCCGATACCAGTCCGCCGCCGCCGACGGGCACCAGCAAGGTGTCGATGTCGGGAGCTGCCTCGAGCATTTCGAGCGCGACCGTTCCCTGGCCGGCAATAACCTGGACGTCGTCGAAGGGATGAACGATCGTCAGGCCCTTATCCGCCGCCATTTCGCGCGCGAAGGCGAGCGAATCGTCGACATTCTCGCCGTGCAGGATCACGTTTGCGCCGTGGCCCTCGGTCTGGCTGACCTTCACATTGGGAGTGTGGCGCGGCATCACGATCGTGACCGGGATGCCGAGCCGCGCGCCATGATAAGCCAGGCCTTGCGCATGATTGCCAGCGGACGCCGCGATCACGCCGCGCGTACGCGCGCCCTCGTCAAGCTGGAGCAACTTATTGAGCGCGCCGCGTTCCTTGTAAGCGGCGGTGAACTGCAGATTTTCGAATTTCAGATAGACGGTTGCGCCGGTCAGCTGACCAAGCGTCCGGCTAATCAGCGTCGGGGTCCGCACGATCGACGCGGCGATCCGGCCGTGCGCGGCGCGGACATCGTCGATGGACAGGGGCAGCGTATCGGCTGCGGCGGACTTTTGAAGCGTTGCCATGGTGCATTCGCCCTAGGCTTATCCACGCCTTTTTTGAACCCCAGGGCGCTGGCATCGTGCCAAGCGTGTCTTTAAGGGCACGACATTACCGCCCCCGTTCGTGCTCAGGCGAACGAGACAGGGTTCACACCGCCGCAAAATCGTCAGGAGACACATGGCAAAGGTCAGCTTCATCGGACTGGGCGTGATGGGCGCGCCGATGGCGGGGCATCTCGCCGCGGCGGGACACGAGGTTACCGTCTACAATCGCACGAGTGAAAAGGCGGCAGCCTGGGCCGAGCGCTATCACGGCAGCGTAGCATCAACTCCAGCCGCGGCTGCGGAGGGCGCTGATGCGGTCTTCACCTGTGTCGGCGCGGATCATGATCTGGAGGAGGTGACGCTTGGCCGCGATGGGGCTTTCGACGCGATGCGCGCCGGCGCCCTGTTTGTCGATCACACCACGGTTTCGGCGGATATCGCGCGCCGCCTTGCGGCCGCCGGTCAGGAACGCGGCCTGCTGGTGGTCGACGCACCCGTATCCGGGGGTCAGGCGGGTGCCGAAAATGGTAAGCTTTCGATCATGTGCGGTGGCACGCATGCGGCGTTCGACCGTGCCGAGCCATTGATGAAAGCTTATGCCGCACGGATCGTCCATGTCGGTGAGGCCGGCGCGGGCCAGACAACCAAGATGTGCAACCAGATCGCGATTGCAGGCGTGATCCAGGGCGTCGCCGAATCGCTCCGCTTCGCCCAGGCGTCGGGGCTCGACACGGAGAAGGTATTCGAAGCGATTTCGGCGGGCGCCGCGGGTAGCTGGCAGATGCAAAATCGCTGGGCGACGATGGCACAGGATCAGTTCGATTTCGGCTTTGCGGTCGATTGGATGCGCAAGGATCTCGGCCTTACGCTGGACGAGGCGCGCCGCAACGGTGCCACGCTGCCGCTGACCGCGCTGGTCGATCAATTCTATGCCGAGGTCCAGGCCATGGGGGGCGGCCGCCAGGACACGTCCTCGATCATCCGCAGGCTCGGCCGGTGAGCGCAGCCCTTCTCCCCTCATCCAAATGGGGAAGAAGCCTTTCCGCAGCCCTCCTTGGCATTGGCCTCTTGGCCACCCCCGCTGTTGCCCGCAAGCAGCCGCCGCCCCCGCCAGAAATCCCCGTCTCGCCGGAGGGGCTGGTCGACAATGTCAACGGCTATACGATCGATGGCGCGGGGAAGCTCGAGCATTTCAGCGGGCTGCTGATCGGCAAGGACGGGCGCGTCGCCAAGCTGCTGCACGAAGGCGACCTGCGCCCGCAGCGGCCTGCCTTCCGCCTTGACGGGCAGCACCGCACCCTCCTGCCCGGGCTGATCGACGCGCATGGCCATGTCTCGGGTCTCGGCTTTCAGGCGCTCAGCCTGGATCTGACCGACACCGGCTCGCTCGAAGAGGCGCAGCACAAGCTGCAGCGTTATGCCGCCGAGCATGAAAGCCCCGCCTGGATCCGCGGCGGCGGCTGGAATCAGGAGAAGTGGAAACTCGGCCGCTTCCCGACCGCAGCCGACCTGGACCCCTTTACGGGCGACCGGCCGGCCTTGCTCGAACGGGTCGATGGTCACGCGGTGTTGGCCAACAGCGCAGCGATGAAGGCCGCTGGCGTAACTGCCAGGAGCGCCGATCCCGCAGGCGGTCGGATCGAACGTGATGCCAAAGGCAATCCGACTGGTCTATTCGTCGATGCCGCGCGCGCGCTGGTGGAGAAAGCCGCTCCACCGCCGCTGCCGCGCGAGCGGGATGCCGCGATTGCCAAGGCGCAGGAGCTTCTGATCGCCGATGGCGTCACTGCGACCTGCGACATGGGCACCACGGTCGAGGATTGGGAATCGATGCGGCGGCTCGGCGATAGCGGGCGAATGCGCATGCGCATCGTAAGCTACGGCAGCGGCATCGATGCCACGCTCACGACCGCGGGATCGCAGCCGACGCAGTGGCTGTACGACGGCAGGCTCCGCATGGTGGGGGTCAAGCTTTACGCTGATGGTGCGCTGGGCTCGCGCGGTGCCTGGCTCAAGCAGCCTTATGCCGATATGCCCTCGACCCGGGGGCTGCAGTTCATGGATGATGCCAAGCTCAAGAATCTGATGAGCCGGGCGGCGATGGACGGCTTTCAGGTTGCAGTCCACGCCATCGGCGATGCCGCCAACGCGCAGGTGCTCGACGCGATCGAGGAATTATCCGCAACCTATAGCGGCGATCGACGCTGGCGGATCGAGCATGCGCAGATCGTCGATCCCGCCGACCTTCCCCGGTTTGCGCGGAACGGCACCATCGCCTCGATGCAGCCGACCCATGCCACGTCGGACCATCTGATGGCCCCCAAGCGGCTCGGGCCTGCCCGGCTGCAGGGCGCCTATGCCTGGAAGACGATGCTGGACGAACATGTGCCGCTCGCCTTCGGCTCCGATTATCCGGTGGAGGATCCGAACCCCTTCCCCGGCATGGCTGACGCCATCACGCGCGAGGATGCTACGGGCGATCCGCCCGGGGGTTTTCTGCCCGAGCAGAAGATCAGCCTGACGCAGGCATTCGCCGCTTTCACCACCGGGGCGGCCTTTGCCGCCAAGGCGGAGGATCGGATCGGCAGCCTGGAACCCGGCCATTATGCCGATTTCATCTTGCTGGATCGCGATCCCTTCCAGGCCGATCCAAAATCGCTGCGCGACACCAAGGTGCTGGAGACCTGGATCGGCGGCATGAGGGCCTGGGTACGCAAACCCAACTGACCTGCGGTCGGCGCGGCGGAGGCTGCCTCAGCGGTGGAGAGCTGCTGCGTGAGACACTGCTAAACTTTTGCTACCGACCGGTATAGAATCTTGTGATTGGTACGTAACGAAGTCGCACCATCTTGCCTGGACCTTATTCAGGGAGACTTTCGATGACCGACCTTTCCAACAAGATTGCCCTCGTAACCGGCGCCTCGCGCGGTCTCGGCCGTGCCGCAGCGGCACGGCTTGCCGAAGCGGGCGCGCGCGTGATCGTCCATTATTCCGCCAGCCGCGACGCGGCCGAAAGCCTTGCCGCCGAAATCCGCAACAAGGGCGGACAGGCGGACCTGGTAGGCGGCGACCTGTCTG
>JGI24737J22298_10000539_pt1 | contig 13288 bp, 16 predicted proteins | sample KBSCornC3_FD_22298 | JGI IMG/M metagenome (IMG submission 22298) | reverse complement strand
CGGCTCGCTAGCCGAGACGGAGGATTCAAGCCAGCTTGGCCGTTGCCGGCTTCGCCGCTAAGGGCCGATGATCCGGGGGAGGCGGGTGCCGGGGGGCGCCCATCCGATCCGGCGTTACGAAGGAGCGCGTGTGAAGCTTGTCGTCGTCGGCCTGGGTTATGTCGGCCTGCCTTTGGCCATCGCGCTCGCTCGCCATTTCGAAGTCTGGGGTGTCGACATCGACGCCGGCCGCATCGCCGAGCTGAGGCAGGGCCATGACCGGACCGGCGAAATCGACCAAGCCACGCTCGGCGCCTCGACCCTCAATTACACCGCCGACCCGTCGGCCTGCCCGGCGGCGGGCGCCTATATCGTCACCGTTCCCACCCCGATCGACGCCGATAAGCGCCCCGATTTGGGTGCGGTAATGGGCGCGACGCGGATGGTCGCCGGGATGATCGACCCCGCCGAACGCCCGACGATCATCTACGAAAGCACGGTCTATCCCGGCGTCACCGAGCAGATCTGCGGACCGGAGATAGAAAAAGTCTCCGGGCTCGTGCGCGGTCGCGACTTCACGCTCGGTTATTCGCCCGAGCGGATCAATCCCGGCGACCGCGAACATACCGTCGACCGTATCGTCAAGGTCATCGCCGGCGAGGACGANGCGACTACCGANCGGCTNGAGGCGATCTANGGCAAGGTCACCTCGGCCGGCGTGTTCCGCGCCGCGTCGATCAAGGCCGCCGAGGCCGCCAAGGCGATCGAGAACGCGCAGCGCGACATCAACATCGCCTTCATGAACGAGATCGCGCGGATCTTCGGCGCGATCGACCTGTCGGTGTGGGACGTGCTGGCGGCGGCAAAGACCAAATGGAATTTCCTGCCCTTCCAGCCCGGGCTGGTCGGGGGCCACTGTATCGGCGTCGACCCTTATTATCTCAGCCATCTCGCGGAACAGGTTGGCCATGACCCGCGCGTCATCCTCGCGGGGCGCGGCACCAATGATGGCATGTCGGCCTGGGTCGCCGGGCAGATCCACGCCCGCGCCGGCAAGACGGGCTCGGCGCTGGTGCTCGGCCTGACCTTCAAGGAGAATGTGCCCGATCTGCGCAATTCCAAGGTCGCCGAACTGGTGACCGCGCTCGCTGCACATGGGCACGACGTCACCGTCCACGATCCGATGGCCGACCCGGCCGAGGCGACGCACGAATATGGCATCACGCTCGACGGCGAGGCGCTGAGTCGCAGCTATGACCTCGTCGTGCTCGCGGTGCCGCATCGGACTTACCTCGAAATGGATGGTGGATTGGCTCGATTGGTCGCCCCTGGCGGTCTGTTTGCCGATATCAAGAATGGCGTTCCCGAAATGACCGGCACAGCGCGTTGGACGCTTTAGGAGTAATTTGATGCGCGTACTCGTCACCGGCGCGGCCGGGTTCATCGGCAGTTGGGTGATCCGGCGATTGCTCGACCGCGGCGACATCGTGATCGGGATCGACAACCTCAACGATTATTATTCGGTCGACCTCAAGCGCGACCGCGTTGCGCTGATCCAGGGGCTCAACACCAACCGGTTCGAGTTCATCCAGGTGGACTTCGCCGATCACGAAGCGCTCGAGGCTGCGCTGGCGGGCAAGGAATTCGACCGCATCGTCCACCTGGGCGCACAGGCGGGTGTCCGTTATTCGATCGACAACCCCCGCGCCTATGTCCAGTCGAACCTGGTCGGGCATCTCAACGTGATGGAGATCGCGCGGCATCGAAAGCTCCAGCACCTCGTCTACGCCTCATCCTCGTCGGTCTATGGCGGCAATGACCAGCTCCCCTTCCGCGTCGAGGACCGCGTCGACCACCCGCTGTCGCTCTATGCCGCGACCAAGAAGGCGGACGAGCTGATGAGCGAGACCTATGCCAGCCTTTATCGGCTGCCGCAGACGGGCCTGCGTTTCTTCACCGTCTATGGTCCCTGGGGACGCCCCGACATGGCGATGTGGATCTTCACCAAGGCGATCCTGGAAGGCCGCCCGATTCCGGTGTTCAACAACGGCGATATGCGCCGCGACTTCACCTATATCGACGACATCGTCACCGGCGTCGTGTCGTGCCTCGATTCGGCGCCCAAGGACGATGGCGAGGAAAAGGCCGGTGGCAGCCGCACCCCGCACGCCATCTACAATATCGGCAACCATCGCTCCGAAGAGCTCGGCAAGATGATCGACTTGATCGAGAACGCCTGCGGGGTGAAGGCGATCCGCGATTATCAGCCGATGCAGCCGGGCGACGTGCCCGCCACCTATGCCGATATCAGCGCGATCGAACGCGACCTGGGGTTCAGCCCGACGACGCCGATCGAGGTCGGGGTGCCGAACTTCGTGTCATGGTACCGGGAATATCACGGGGTCTGAGGGCAATCGGACACCAGCCATCGCTTCGACCAATCCGTCGTCCCCGCGGACGCGAGTTGACGGTCAGCATCGCGGCGGACGATTAGTCCTTCTTGACCGCCAGCAACGTATAGTCCGCTGGCTTCCACGGATCGAGGGTGATCGGATCGTACAGGTCCATCCCCTGCGCACGCAGGAATTCCGGCACCGCGGCATTGCCGAAACCGTCGACATAAGCAGCCTTTACGCGGCCTGCGTCGAACAACCCGCTCGCGCCCCTGAGCACTTCGAGCTCCTGCCCTTCGACATCGATCTTGAGGAACAGATCTCCTTCGAAATCGAAACTGTCGAGCCGTTTCAATTCGGTCTTGAACCCCCGCCCCGGAATATGCGCGACGGTGGCCTTGTCGGCAGTCGCGGCGATCCCCGACACGGCGCCGAGCACAAACTCGACCTCGCCCGGCGCGGCGCCCAAGGCGACGTTCTTCGCCTCGAACCCGTATCGCTCGGCATTGATGCTGAGGCGCTTGAAGGTATCCGGATTAGCTTCGAACGCCACAACCTTGAAGTTGGGATAGAGCTTGCGGAGATCGGCGACCGACGAGGAGAACAGCCCAACGTTGCCCCCACAATCGACGAACGTCATGTTGTCGCGCAGGAACAGATTGATGCGATGGAACACAACCAATTCGTCGCGCAGTAGGCTGTTGGTCGACGAAATGCGCGAGGCGCGGAAATAGCCGTTTTCGAGTAGGCTGTTGATGCGGAGCGGCCGCTGGAACAACAGGACGTCGGCATCCTTGTCGCCATAGATCGTCTTCATCAGCATTTCGCGGAACCGCGGCTGCATGTTGATATATTTATGAACCAGTTTCATCGGGTTCATCGACGCAATACCTCCCGCAAAATCCCGCGGCTCCTTCCATGTCGCGATAGACAAGACAAGCGCTTTCGCCCTGCGCGTGATCAGTGCTGGCGGCGGACCGCGAATAGCGCCCGGCGGCCGGGGGAAAAGGGATTGAGACGTAAGGGTGCCATCAGGTCGAACCCATAGCCCGAGAGAAAATCGAGCACCGCAGCTTTGTCGTCGAATTCGTCGAGATAGACGGCCTCGACCCGCTTTGCCTCGAAGAGGCTGCGCGCGCCTTCGAGCACGTCCAGCTCCATATTCTCGACGTCGATCTTGATCACCAGCCTGCCCGGCAGGTCGAAACTGTCCAGCCGCCGCGTCGCAACTGTGAAGCCGCGCCCAGCGATATGCGCGCGACCGGCGCGGTCGCGCCGCGTCGCGATTCCCGACACCGCGCCGGTCGCGAAGTCCAGCTCGCCCGTCTCGGCGGCCAGGGCAACATTGATGGCGTCGAACCCGAAACGTTCGGCGTTGACCGCGAGCCGCGCGAACGTCGCCGGATCGGCCTCGAACGCGATCACGCGGAAATCGCGGAACAGTCGCTGCGCGTCGGCGATGACCGAGGAGAAAATGCCGATATTGGCGCCGACATCGACAAAGGTGACGCCGTCGCCCAGCATCATGCTGACCCGCTGCATCACCAACGTCTCGTCGCGCAACAGGCTGTTGGCGCGCGCCAACCTCGATGCACGATAGTAACCGTTCTCCCGCAACGCGTTGATCCTGACCTTGCGCTTGAACAGCACGACATCCAGGTCGCGCGCGCCATGGCGCAGCCGCGTCAGCCATTCGCGCAGCCGCGGCCGCTCGTTGATCTGCTTCTGGATCAGCCGCAGCCGGTCGAACCGAGGCCACGTCACGCGGCGATCTGCTCGATCAGCCAATCGTTCGCCTCGCAATCGATCACCAGATGGACGCGGTCGGTGTCGCCGTCATTGGTCACTGCGTGCGGATCGGACAAGCGCAGATACCAGGCCTCGCCAGGCACCATCGCCACCGCCACGCGGTTGAGCAGAAACGTGACGCCGGGATTGGTCGTGATCGGGATATGCAAGCGCGCCTGCCCCCAATCGGCGGCAAGATCGTGGTCGTTATGCTCCCTGATCTTCGACCCGGGCGTGAGGCGCATCAACCGGACCGCTTTCAGCGAACAGGGAATCGCCGCCAGCACGCTGCGGAAATAGGGCGTACGGTCCAGGATGGCGGCATCAACGAAATCCGTCGCGTCGGGTGGCGTATAAGCCTGCATGATCGGATGCGTTGCCCCTGCCTGGTGCCTGAGCGGCAGGACGTCCCATTGCCCCTCGTAATTCTGCCGAACGAAATGATCGGTCCAGGTCATTGCCTCGACCGCCGCCAGATCGGCCCGCAACCGCGCGGGGTCGAATGCCAGTGCCAGCCGGGCGCGGTCGGGCAGCGTCAAGGCCGGTTGTTGTGTCCAGTCGGTCAGGATAGGCTCCCTTGACCGCGCGTTCCTGCGCGGTCGGTATCGACCCTATTCCTCCTCTCATCCGATTGCCAAGCGCCCGATGTCCGATTCTGATGCCCTAGCCCGCCTGCGCGCGATGATCCTGGCCGACGAGGCCCTGGCCGACAGGTTGGCCTTGATCCTGGATGCCGAGGCCTTTGCAGAGGCCACCGCCGGCGCGGCGGCAGGCGCAGGCATCACGATCACGCCAGACGCGATCCTCGCCGGCAGCAAGCGCGATCCGTTGGGGATCGAGCGCTTTACCGGGCAGCAAATAACCACAGCCGACTGGCCCGGGCGCAACTGGCTGCCCGCCGCATTGGTCCCCGCGCCCGGCCAGTTGGCAATCGACTGGGTCCATTTCGGGGATGCCCCGCTCCACGATCCGTTTTTCGAGGACTCGTTGCGTCGCGCGAAGCGCCGGCCGATCAACGCCCTGCTCAAGGTCTGCACCCCGCTTGGCATTCTCGGCAAGCAGCCCCCGGCGGACGCAACGACCGCGCCCGATGGCCTGATCTTCCACATGTCGCGTTGCGGTTCGACCCTGGTGTCGCAGATGCTCGCGGCAATGCCCGGCGGTATCGTGGTGTCGGAGGCCCCGCCGCTCGATGCGATCGTTCAGACGGCGCAAAGCCATCCCGAGGCGCCGCTCGAGCAACGCATCGCGCTGTTGCGCGGCATGGCCGCCGCGCTCGGCCGTGATCGCTTCGGCAATCGCCGCCATTACGTCATCAAGACCGACAGCTGGCACAGCCTGGCGCTGCCGCTGTTCCGCGCGGCGTTCCCCGATACGCCTTGGATATTCCTCTTCCGCGATCCCACCGAGGTGATGGTGTCGCAAATGCGCATCCGCGGATCGCAGACGGTGCCGGGCACCGAGCTCGACCCGGTCTTTGCGATTCCCGATCCACACAGCCTGTCGACCGAGGATTATATCGCCCGCGTGCTCAATCGCGTGGCCCAGGCGGCGGTCGATCATGCTGAAATCAGCGGGGGTCTGTTCGTCGACTATGCTGGCCTGCCGGATGCCGTCGAACGGCGCATACTGCCTCATTTCGGGATCGGAGCCGATCCCGAGGCGCTCACCGCTATGCACGCGGCGGCAACGTGGGACGCCAAGACGCCGAGTTTCGCCTTCGAACCTGATGGCGACGACAAACGTCGCAGTGCCAGTGACGCGATTCGTGTTGCGGTCGCGGCACATCTCGACGGCGTGCATCGGGAACTGACGGCATTCGCGGCGCGCCACTAGCATCGCTTCAGCAAAAACCGAGAACGTCTCTAACGCCTTTAACGCCTTGAACGGCTTCTCGGTCCTTCGTATGCCCGGTCCGCAATCGCGGGGGGATGCGATGTATTCGTATCGCGTATCGGGGCTCGAAGTCGCCAGTGAAGTGGACCTTCCCGGCCTGATTCCTGGCGACCCGGACGGCGCGCCCGACGTGACTATTCGCCGCGCAGCGGTACCCAAGTCACTCGATGGCGCGAGCGCGATCGGCCCCACCTGGCAGCGCGCCGACGGACGTTTCCTGATGCATGTCCCGAATGTCGCGCGTTTCCTGCTGGAGGGCGGGCATTCGATCGCCTTCGAGGCGGAGGAAAATGCCGAATTGCGGGACGTGGCGGTGTTCCTGTCGGGCAGCGTGTTCGGCGTGCTCCTCCACCAGCGCAATCATATCGTTCTTCATGCCAGCGCAGTGCTGGTGGGCGGCAAGGCGGTGCTGTTTTGCGGGCAATCCGGTGCGGGCAAGTCGACGCTGGCCGCGGCGCTCGGCGAACGGGGCTATTCGCTCATTGCCGACGACCAATGCGCGATCGAGATCGGCGATGACGGCATTCCCCGGATCCAGGCCGATGGCCGCAAGCTTCGGCTATGGGAGAAAAGCATCAACGAACTCGGGCTCGACGGCCGGCGCGGCGATCCGATGCGCAATCGGCTGCGCAAATTCTATGTCGAGCCCGTCGCGGCCAGCGATGCCGCAGTGCCGATCGGCGCGGTCTATGCCCTGTGCGAGATACGCGGGCAGCAGTTGCCCGATATCGAGCAGCCGAATATCGTCGATTCGACCAGATTGCTGGTTGCCAACGCTTATCGACCCTTACTTGTCCATCGGCTGAATCAGCGGGAGATCTATTTCCGCACCGCCGCCGCCCTCGCCGCGACCTCGGGCATTTTCCGGCTGAAGCGGCTATTCGCGTTTGATGAGATGCCGGCGACGATCGCGATGCTGCAGACACACTGGGCGGATATCGGGCTGGGGGACGCGGCACCGTGATTCCCACGATCTGGCTGGCTTCCTATCCGAAGTCGGGCAACACCTGGTTCCGCATCCTGGTCGCGAATTTGTGGTCGAACAGCGATAGTCCGATCGACATCAACCTGATCGACAGCACCGATTCCATCGCCAGCGGGCGTAATCCTTTCGACCAGCAGACGCTGATCGATTCGTCGCTGCTGACCAGCGACGAGATCGACCGGCTGCGTCCCGCCACCTATACCTATGCCGCTTCGGGCGGAACGCTGGCGGATCCCGATACTCCGTGCTTCCCGGTCCGCTTCGTCAAGACGCATGACGCCTATACGCTGACTGATCGGGGCGAGCCGATCATGGCCGGTGCGCGCGGCGCGTCCGGCGCGATCCTGTTCGTCCGCGATCCGCGCGACGTCGCGACGTCGTTCGCCAATCACATGCATTGTTTGGTGGACGTCGCTATCGATCGCATGGGCGACCGCGATTTCTGCTTCGCCTCGGCCACCGACCGGCTCGACCGCCAGTTCCGCCAGCGCCTGCTCGGCTGGAGCGGGTTCGCCGAAAGCTGGCTCGACCAGCACGACATCCCGGTTCACCTGGTCCGGTATGAAGACATGCTCGCCGATACCGCGGCGACTGCGCTCGCCGCACTGCGCTTCGCCGGTGTCGAACCCGATCCGGTGCGACTCGAGCGCGCGATCGCGTTTGCCTCGATCGACGAATTGCAGCGCCAGGAGGCCGAAAGCGGATTTCGCGAGGCCCCGCGCAAGGCGCAGAGCTTCTTCCGCCGCGGCATCGCCGGCGGATGGCGCGACGAACTGACGCCTGATCAGATCGCCCGAATCGAACGCGATCATGGCATCATGATGGATCGACTGGGCTATAGCCGGTCGGCTGCGGAGACGGAGTGACAATGATGATCCATCGGGACGGCGACTGGCTCGCCGCGAAAGTAGGCGACGAACTCGTGATGATGAGCGCCGCCAAAGGCAATTATATCGGTCTGTCGAAAGTCGGCGCGCGTATCTGGGAATTGATCGAGACCCCCCGGACAATAGAATCGCTGTGCGACGCGCTGATCGCCGAATATGACGTCGACCCCGCGACCTGCCGCACGGAGGTCGATTCGTTCCTGACGACGCTCGGCCAGCACAACGCGATCCGCGTCGACCAAACCGCGTGAGTCCGCGGCCTCTGAGCACACTAAGGTCACAATGACAGCGGCCGACGCATGAGCGCGATCTGCGGTATATTGCGATTGGACGGCGCCGACGTCATGCCGCGCAGCGTCGAACGCATGGTCCAGGCCATGAAGCGCCGCGGCAGCGACGCGATAGAAACGATCGATCTCGGCCGCCTAGCGGTCGGCCACTGTTTGCTGCGGGTCAATCGTGAGGATTTGCACGAGGCGCAGCCGATCGTGGAGCGCGACGCGGTATTGGTCGCCGATCTCCGACTCGACAATCGCGAAGCGCTCGCCGCAACGCTCGGAATCGCCGACGCGTTGCTCGCGACGATGCCGGACAGCGAAATGCTGCTCGCCGCCTGGCGCCGCTGGGGTGACGACTGCGCCCGCCACCTGCTCGGCGACTTCGCCTTCGCGATCTGGGATCGGGCAAAAGGGACACTGTTACTGGGCCGCGACCATATGGGGCAGCGTACGCTGATCTATCACCAAGGCGAGGGCTTTTTCGCTTTTGCGAGCGACCTAGCCGGCCTATTCGCCGCCGACGGCGTACCGCGCGTGCCGGACGAAGACGAGCTTGCCCGTCGCCTGCTGATGTCGACCGAACGTGTTGAGGGCGCAGCACCCTATGTCGGGATTCGTGTCCTGCCCGGAGGCTCGGCGCTGCGGCTCGACCCTGGCGGCAGCGCCACTATCGTGCGTTATTGGGAGCCGCACGCGGGTGAAGCGCATGTCGGGCGCGACGACGCCTATTACGTAGCGACCTGCAGGGCGACGCTGGAAGAAGCGGTTGCTTGCCGCATCCGCCGCTTGATCGACCCACCGGCCTTGCTGTTCAGCGGCGGTTTCGACAGTGGCATCATCGCCGCGCTCGCGGGGCCGGTGCTCGCGGCAAGAGGACAAAAGCTGTTCTGTCTTTCCTCGGTGCTGCGCGAAGGCGATCCGCGCCGTAGCGCGCGTGCCGCCGTAGAAGCGTTCCGCGGCCGCCCAGGGCTGGACATACGCTATTACGTCCGTGGCGAAGAGACCGCTTGGGATGACCTGGAAACCACCTTCGCCGCTACTCTTCTCGCGCAACCGCCCAGTATTGTTCGTCGTCAGCTAGGCGCGATGGCCAAGGCCGCCGGCGCACGGCTCGCGCTCGACGGCCATGGCGGTGACTATACCGTCAACCCATATGATGCGGCGATGCTCGGCGCGATCTTGCGGCGTGGCGAGGTGGTACGGTTCGCGCGCGAATTTCGCGCACGGATGCGCTTCACCGGATGGTCGCCGCTGCGAGTGTTTGGGCGCGACGTGCTGAGTGCGCTGATCCCTCAGGCCGTGCGTCGTCCCTGGCGCATGGCCGTCAACGGCTTCGTCCCGGCTTGGCGTCGTCGCGGCGTCCAGCCCACGTTCGCACGGAAAGCTTTCGCGCGCGGCGCCGTCACACGCGAACGATTGCGTGACGGTCTCCACCCGGGACCGCGCTGGCAGGCGCGATGGCTTGAAATGTGCCGTCGCGCATCAATGGGCCTCGTAGGGAGCGATTACGGCCCGATGACAGACGCCCTCGACCTCAGTCGGCCGTTCCACGACCCGCGGGTTGTCGAACTGGGGTGCGCGCTGCCAGCCCGACTAACATTTCGCGACGGCCGCGAGCGGTGGCTGGCGCGTCAGGCCTTTTCCGACCTGCTACCGCAGCGATTGCTTGACCGAATGCCGGGCAATGATCGCGAGCAGCCCGATTTGCTGACGATGAACGCCGAAGCCTCGCCCGCCATGCTGGCCGCGTTGGAAGCGGTTAATGATGATTCGGCCTATGCCCGCTATCTCGACGTCCCCGCGCTCGTCAGGATGGTGCGCGCGACGACATCAGAAGAAGCATTGAGCCAGCGAATCCGGCTGACCTTCGCAATGCGTGCTTTGACTACTGCCCGGTTCCTAGCGTGGCTCGACCGCAGTAATCGTTAGGGCAGAGGCAGATCGCAGTGCCCAGCGCCTCGGCGCAGGGAATCGCAACCGAACAACTCAACCGCAGTCGGCGCCGCGCTTCATCATGATCGGCTGACCGTTCGTCAGGCCGGCGGCTTACGATCCGTAGGAAGATCCGGTGGTCGCAATGCCATCGACACCGCCGGTATTCTGGTTTGAAAGCGTCTCGCGCCGGGCGGAGCCGACGATCACGGTCGGCGTTTCCCAGCGCTTCCGGCCAGCGGCATCGATCGGCTGGAGCGAAGTTTGATCGACAGACAGCATCACGAAATCCCCCGGATAGTGCGTTTTGCGGTCAAGCCGCGTTCACTGCCGCTTTTTCGCCGAGTCAGGCCGTCTGGTCAAGTCGGACGGTATTTCGGCAAAGAAATTACATGTCATTTTGAACCATTTTTAAAGGCAGCAAACGATTCGGAGTCATTTTTTTTGCTTGGTCAGCTAGAAATCCCCCGTAAAGCGCCGTAATGGTCGCTACAGATGCCGCCGGGGGGAAAGAGCATCGACTCACTTGCCCCCGCGTACCGAATAAAAGCGAGAGGCTGGAACATGTCCGAGCAATACCTTGCGGAAATCCGGATCTTCGGGTTCAACTTCGCGCCGAAGGGATGGGCGTCATGCAGCGGTCAGATCGTATCGATTGCGCAGAACACCGCATTGTTCTCGCTCCTCGGCACTACGTACGGCGGCAATGGCACCACGAATTTCCAGCTTCCCGATCTGCGAGGACGTGCGCCGATTCATTGGGGAAATGGTGCCGGTCTCCCCGCCGTGTTCCAGGGTCAGATTGGCGGCGAGGAAAACCACCTTCTTCTTCAGACTGAAATGCCGACCCACAATCATACTTTTGCGGCGACAACGGCGGCGGCAACCAAGAAGCCGGTCAATCTCGGCGTCTTCGCGGACGACGTCGATGCGCAGGCGGTCGATTATTTCGCGGCGTTCAACGCGCCCAATTCGTCCTATGTCAGTCTCAACCCGCTCAGCATGCCGCCGGCGGGCGGCTCGCAGCCACACAACAACATGCAGCCCTATCTGGTGCTCAATATCTGTATCGCCATGTCCGGCATCTACCCGTCGCGCAACTGATCGGCTCCACGGACCGTCGCTATTGAGAGGCTAATATGTCGACTCCCTTCCTCGGCGAAATCAAGATGTTCGGCGGCAACTTCGCGCCAGCTAACTATGCGATGTGCAACGGCCAGCTCGTGTCGATAGCGCAGAACGACGCGCTTTTCGCGCTGCTTGGCACCACTTATGGCGGCGACGGCGTCAACACGTTCGCCCTTCCCAATTTGCAAGGCCGTATTCCGCTCAACCAGGGCCAGGGGCCGGGGCTGACCAACCGCGTGATCGGCGAGTCGTCGGGCACCAACAGCGTGACGCTGACGTCCAATACGATGCCGCAGCACCAGCATCTGCCGGTCGCCAACAATGTCGATCCGACCAACGATGCTCCGGCGACGAACACGATGCCGTGCCGGCCGAAACAGGTCGTTGGCGGCAATTCGGCACAGCTTTACACCGATCCCACAAAGACTCCGGTCGCAGGCGACCTGAAGCCGATGCTGGCGGGTATCATCGGCAACGTGGGCAACAACCTGCCGCACGACAATATGATGCCCTATCTGGTTATAACGTTCATCATCTCGCTGCAGGGGATTTTTCCCTCCCGGAATTGATGCAGGATTGATGCAGGAAGGATGAGAGATGGCGGAACCCTACATCGCCGAAATCAAGATGTTCGGCGGGAATTTTGCCCCGCGTAATTACGCGCTGTGCAACGGTCAGATCATGGCGATCTCGCAGAACACGGCCTTGTTCTCGCTGCTCGGCACGACCTATGGCGGCAACGGTACAACGACTTTCGCGCTTCCCAACATGCAAGGGCGCGCGCCGGTCCATCAGGGCAATGGCGCCGGTATCGACCCGGTGTCCCTGGGAGAGATGGCGGGTGAGACCAACGTCACACTGACCACGGGCAACTTGCCGACCCACACTCATCCAATTTCGGGCGCGTTAATCGCCAACTCGAATCCGGGTGAGACACCGGCAAGCAACACATTGTTCACCAATTCGGCGCCCAACCAGCTTTATGCCGCCGCGCTGGGTACCGGCGGGCTCAACCTCGCGCCGCAAACGATCACGATGGCCGGCGGGTCGCTGCCGCACAACAACATGCAGCCCTATCTCGCGGTAACCTTCATCATCGCGCTGCAGGGCGTTTTCCCGGCACGCAACTGACCGAGCTTTCCATGACCGATACCCTTGGGCCTCCGGCATTCGTGCTGCCGGAGGCTTTGCTGTCCCGAGGCCTGACTCTACGTCGCGAGACCGATGCCGACCTGCCCTTCCTGATGCAGGTCTTTGCCGCCAGTCGTGCCGATGAACTGGCCCTCGTGCCATGGACCGATGATGAGAAGCGCGGCTTCCTGATTCATCAGTTCGGTGCGCAGCGAAAACATTATTACGGCTATTTCCCCCACGCGGCGTTCGACATCATCGAGCTCGATGGCAAGCCGATTGGGCGCCTCTATCTCGACGAACGCGAGACGCGCGTTCACGTCATCGACATCGCGTTGATCCCGGGCAGCCGCGACGCGGGTATCGGAACCTCGTTGCTCACCGCAATCCAGGATTATGCCCGCGCGCGGGGCAAGGGCGTCGATATCTTCGTCGAACGTATCAATCCGGCCAAGGCGCTCTACGACCGGCTGGGCTTCACGGTGATCCGCGAAGAGGATGTCTATCTGGAAATGGACTGGGCGCCCGACGACGTCAGTTGAACGTCGCGCAATAATCGACGCCGGCATCGGTACGGCCGGCAGGCACCAGGAAAATGTCGTGTGCGCCCATCGTAGGATGCGTCAAGCGATACGTGCCTTGCGGATAGACGTCCTGCGCCGCGACGCGGAAGATCAGCTGGAACGGTACGCGGACCTGCCCTGGATAAGCCCGATTGCTGAGCGCCGTCGCCTCGGCCAGCGTGAAGTCGATCGGCGCCGATTCCTCGCTCCCCGGGAGCGTGAAGGCCGTGCCGACATGCGGCGCGAAATCCTCGAGAACCAGTATTCCGTCCGGCATTGTCACCCCTCCGCTACCCGGCTTTCACTGGCCCAAGCGCGACTGGCGATC
>JGI24737J22298_10000534_pt1 | contig 13327 bp, 10 predicted proteins | sample KBSCornC3_FD_22298 | JGI IMG/M metagenome (IMG submission 22298) | reverse complement strand
TTTAAGCAGGCCCATTTTCCATGAGTTAACCATGCTCCATGGGGTAACCTGCTGCCTGTTGTTCCAAACGCGTACCTGCCAGTAAACTTTCTGACGTGAAACGAGCGCGGGGCCGCCATAGTAAACATGCAGCGATTCATTGGAGTTAACTTTTCCCGAGGTCCAGAGCAGGTCTTTACCTTTCAGTAAGGATACGGCGTTACTGCCTACCCTTATTTCATAGGCAATTTGCTGAATGTTGCGGTCCCGGGTTATTAGTTTCCAGCCAAGACGGGGAGCGGCATCGTCGACAGAGATGGGGTTTATTTTGTATTCACAAACCAGGTTATCAACCCGGAACGGCGGAGGAACCGGCGGCACTTTTTGTGCTTGTACAATTATTGGCAGAAAAGAAAAAAACAATATAATAACGCGTGTGCATACCTTTTTACACATACCTTTTTTGGGGTTTTAATAGTTCATGCTATTAAATATACTTTAACAGCAATATTGTTTTGATATGCACCTGAAATTTTTCATTGAGCCGGCCCACAAAAATGTGCGTTCATCGCAATATACACCTATAAACGTAATATAACCTGGTAAAAGTTTCACCCTGGCCGTGTAACATTATTAATGTTCGAGGTTTCCTTCATTTAAAGGATACTGGAACAGCAAGCGGATATTGCTGTAAGCGGCCGGGTTAATTTGCCATGAACCATTTTTATAAGCCCGTTCGCGGGTAGCATGCGCTTTCATTACCTCTGTCGCTTTACCTGTACGTAAAAGATCAAACCAGCGGTGATTTTCAAAGGCAAGTTCAACCTGGCGTTCATGGGCTATCGCCGCGCGAAACCCTTCCTGGCTGGTAACATTTAAGTCGGCGTTAGCATTACCCATTGATTTAGGTTCAAGACCGGCGCGCTGCCTAACCAGGTTCAGGTATTTGAAAGCATCGCCGCCGGCTGCGAAACCTTGTTCGTTTAAGCATTCGGCCAGCATCAGGTAAACATCTGCATAACGATAAACCGGGAAGTTATTACCGGTAATGCCCTTAACATCCCCGATGCTCTGATACTTCTTGATGAAAGGCAGATCGATGCCGTACTCGTCTGATGTAAAATCAGTCAACGAAGCATCCCTCCTTTTATCACCTTCTTCATAGGCATTTACAAGGTCCTGGGTAGGGATGTTCCAGCCGTTTTGAGCATTGTTACCGATGTAAAAGCCGGTAACATCATTATCATAGTAATCCCATGGGATGAAAGTATCTATAAAATCAGACCCCAGGCCGTTAGGGCCTTCAATATACTGAATTTCAAAAATTGACTCGGGGCCATTTTCCTTAGCAATATCAAAATTATCCGCATAATTAGCGTTAAGGTTATAGGCCCCTGACGATATAACATTGCGTAACAGTGGTATGGCCAAGTCAAATTTCTTTTGGGTTATATAAACTTCGGCCAGCATGGTCTCGGCGGTACCTTTGGTAACCCTGCCTTTATTAGCGGTGGTTTGGTATTTTACAGGTAGTTTAGCTATCGCAGCCTGGGCGTCTGCAATAATCTGCGTATAAACAGCAGCTGCCGGTGACTTTGTAGACAAGTCATAAGCATCCCCTACCGATTTTGGCTCAACAAGCACCAGCGGTACATCACCAAACATACGTACCAGGTTAAAATAATTGAACGCCCGTAAAAATAACGCTTGCCCCCCTATGGTATCGGTAGTGGCGGCATCAAGCTTGGCAGCCGGCAGCCGATTGATGATAACATTGCAGCGGCCTATGCCGGTGAAACAGGAGCTAAAGTACGCCTGCACAATATCATTATTATTCAATTCGCGAAACTCATCCAACTCTTCCTTATTGTTGCCTGAACGGTCGTAAGGATCATATTCATATGAAGTATTATCAGACCGCATTTCGCCCATTGCCCAAAATGACCCGGTATATAAACCCTGAAGAGGGGCATAGGCACCATTAATAGCCTGAACAAACTGGGCTTTTGTTTTAAAAAAGTTGGCGCTGTTTTGAGTATCTGTAGGTTGCAGGTTAAGATAATCCTTTTTACAGCCGTAAAAACCAATAGCTGCGAGGCTAAGAAAAAGGTATATGTTTTTTTTCATGTCTTCTGATTCTTAATGTTGCTCAATTGTGTTTTCAAAAATCGCTGTATCTGCTAAAATGTTACGTTACAACCCAACGTGTAAATTGCCGAAACAGGATAGCCTGTAAAATTCACATTGGGTGATAACGAACGGTTACCCTGTTGCCCCTCAATGCCAACCTCAGGGCTGCCTCCTTTATAACCTGTAATCAGGATGGCATTTTGAGCGCTGAAGTATACCCTGAAGTTTTTGCTGAATTTTGTTTTGAAATTGTAACCGAGATCAATATTCTTCACCATTAAATACGAGTTGCTCTCTACCCAATATGAGGGATAAAAATCGCGGGCAAGGCCTGTGTTTGAAGTTGTGGTAGGCAATATGCCGGCTCCCGGCTGCTCCGGTGATCTCCAGCGGTTTATAACGCTTTGCTCAACGTTAAAAATACCATCCAAATTGGTTGTAAACTGTTTGTACATATCAAACACATGCCCCCCTACCGAGCCGGCCGAAATAATGTTCAGGTCAAATTGTTTGTAACTGAAGTGGTTGTTGAAACCAAATGTAAATTTAGGCCAGGGGCTGCCAATAGGTACCTGGTCTTTAGCATCAATAACACCGTCATTATTAACATCCTTATACCTGATATTGCCTACATTTTCACCCTCAAAATGCGGGTACTTATCAAGTTCGGCCTGGCTTTGGAATATACCCTCGAAAATATATCCGTAAAACTGCCCAAGCGGCAACCCTACCAGTGTAATACTGGTTGGGTTGTCATTCCGGGGCGCGTCATAGATTTGAGGTGTAGGGCCAAGACTTATAACTTTATTACGATTTAACGATATATTAAAATCTGTATTCCAGTTAAAAGCTTTGCTAACTATGTTTTTGGTGGTTACCGTAAACTCAAAACCGCGGTTACGCACATTGCCAACATTTGATAACGCGTATCCATAGCCCGAGGCTATCGGCACGGGTATATATTGCAGTAACCGTTCGGTAAAGCGGTTATAATACTCGGCAATTAAGTAAACCCGGCCTTTAAATAACGAAAGGTCCATGCCTATATCAAACTGTTTAGTTGTTTCCCAGCCAACTTCAGCATTACCGAGATCGGTAATTGACTTTCCCGGAGCAAGTGCTCCGCCAAAAGTATAATTGGTTTCGTCTACAGCGGCTATATAATCGTAGTTACCTACGCTGTTATTACCTGCGTGACCATAGCTGGCTGTGAATTTCAACTGATCGATCACATTCGTTTTTGGGAAGAATGATTCGTCAGAGATGCGCCAGCCGCCCGATACCGAAGGGAAGGTTCCCCACCGGTGCCCCGGTGCAAACCTTGACGACCCGTCGCGGCGTATGGAGGCGCTTAATAAATACTTATCCTTATATGCATAGTTCACCCTGCCAATCAATGATAATAGCCTCCATTCCGCGTCACCGGCATCGGCTGTGATAATGGTGGCGGCCCTTACCGAACGGACTACATCGTCGGGGAAACCGGTACCATAGGTTAAACGATAGTGGCTGGTTTCCTGCTGTATCGAATAGTCACCCAAAACAGTTAATGTATGATTGCCCCACGTTTTTTTGTAGGTTACGGAGTTTTCGCTAAGCCAGTTGAAGGAATTAGACGAATTAAATGAGCCTATAGCTTTAACCTGGTTTCCGTCCTTATTGGGAATGCGGAAGCTTCCTAAAAACGACGGGCGGAAGTAATCGCCATTGCTATTCTGATAATCAATACCAAAAGTAGATTTTACATCTAAGCCTTTAATTATCTCCCAGTTAACGTATGTGTTAGCCAACGTACGGAATTGTGAATACTTATTAGTGGTGTTAACCAGCTCACTTACCGGGTTGGCGTTAAGTGCCGTGCCTGCGATATTCCCGTTTCCCTCCGAACCTACCACATTGGTATATGAACCGTCGGGCTGTTTTACCGGTGTAAGCGGGCTTTCAAGATAGGCCTGGCTTAATGCAGCCTGGTCAAAATGCCCGTCTGTTTGTTGTAATTTACGCTGGCTGTAAGTTGGAGCGATGCTAAGGCCGGCCGTAACATTTTTAAACAGATCGGCATCCATATTGGCTTTTACCGAATATCTCCTGAATCCGGTGTTAAGCACCGTACCCTGCTGATCAAAATATCCCAATGAAAACAAAGAACGTACTTTATCGGTACCATTTGAAACAGTAACATCATAATTTTGCATAGGCGCGTTACGGGTAACTGCATCATACCAATCAGTACCTTTGCCAAGTGCTTTTGGGTTCCTGAACGCCTCAGGCACCTGATCCATGCTGAATGGCACCCCGTTCACTTTATCCAGGTCCTGTAAAGCTTCTATACGCCATTGCGCGTATTGCTCGGCGGTCATCATTTTCAATTTGCTTTTGGGCAATATGCTTTGGATCCCTGTTGAAGTATTTACCGTGACTGACGACTCGCCTTTTTTCGCCCTCCTGGTAGTGACCAAAATAACACCGTTTGACCCGCGCGAACCGTAAATAGCTGTAGAAGCAGCGTCTTTCAATACACTGATATTTTCAATGTCATCAGGATTAATAGTACTTAAAGGGTTTTGATATTGATCAAACCCCGGAGAAATGGGGAATCCATCAATTACATATAGCGGATCATCACCGGCACCCACTGAACCGGCACCGCGTATATTTACCGATACACCACCACCTGGAGTGCCGGTTACCTGGTTTACGGTTACGCCCGCGAGCTGGCCAGCCAGTTTCAGATCAAGACTCGCAGTTTTGATCTCTTTGATATTGCCCATTTTTACCGAACCCACAGCGCCCGTTACATCCTTACGCTCCTGGTTGCCATAACCTACAACAACTACCTCTTTTAATTCCTTGTTATCGTCATTTAAAACAACGTTGATAGTTGTTCTTTTATTAACCGGTTCTTCTTTGGTTTGGAAACCTATGAATGTAAATACTAACACCGTATTATCTTCGGCATTCAAGGTATACTTGCCGTCCACCCCGGTTATAGCACCAACGTTGGTGCCTTTTACTTTAACATTAACACCCGGTAAGGGCTGATTTTTATCATCTACCACAATACCGCTTATGGTTATGGGTACCTGGGCAGTGCTTACATCGGGCGTTTTCTTTTTATTTACGATGATATTTTTATCGTCAATAACATAGGTTAAAGGCTCATCCTTAAAGCATTGCTGCAACGCTTCCTGTAATGAAGCGTTAGTTAGTGAAAGATTAACCGGTTTGGTTTTTGAAATATCCTTATACCTGTAAAAGAAATAATAGCCGCTTTGCTTTTCAATTGCTTTAAAAGCTTTATCAAGCGCTATCCCCCTCGCATTCAGGGTTATGGATTGTGAAAAACTTTTAGCACTTAGCTGCAGGCAGCCGAGAGTTAGTAATAAGACGGTTAATCTCATCGTCAACAACAGTTTTGAATGTGTACCAAAGGCACTAAATACTTTACCAGTAAAGTTTAAATGCATAACTTCGTGATGTTTGGGTTAAAAAAATCTGTTATTGAAAACTCAGGAAAGCTTGATCCAATTCATTATGCCGGAAGCGTTGCAGCGCTTCCGGCTTTTCTTTCATTTAGATAAGGAGAGCTTAGGTTGGAATATTTTGAGATTATATCGTCAGTGTTTCTTCATAGTTTGGGTTTAGCAGTTAAAAATCAGCTGCCGGTATTTTAAGGCGTAACAATTATTTTTTTGTTCTCAATCCTAAAACGCACGTGGCTTAATTCAAGGATGTGCAATACCTGCGATAGTTTTACATCCCTGCTGATCTTACCTACAAACTCATCATCAGGTATTTTACCTTCGTATATTACTTCGGTACCATACCACCTCGAAAGCTGCTTCATAATATCTTGTATGTTTGCCCGCTCAAAGTCAAAGAAGCCATTTTTCCAGGCTACCGCCTCGTCGGTATCAACATCAATAATTTTAATGTTTTTATCATTTATAATGCCCTGCTGACCGGGCTTTAATAAATTGCTCGTATTACCCTGTGTTAATTTCACCAATCCTTCAAGAAGGGTGGTTTTAACAGCGGCCTCATCATTATATGCCATAATATTAAAATGCGTACCAAGTACGGCTACTTTAATGTCTTTAACCCTTACATTAAAAGGCTTCGCTTTATTTTTGGCCACCTCAAAATATCCCTCGCCCGTAAGCTCTACATCACGTTCATTTCCGGTGAAGGCGGTAGGGAATTTTAAAGATGAGGCAGAGTTAAGCCAAACTTTTGAACCATCAGGAAGCACTACCCGGTACTGGCCGCCCCTGGGCGTACTAATGGTGTTATAGGCAACCGGGCCATTTTGTTGTTGGTCTTTATCAGCGGTGTAAACCACCTGCCCATCCTGCGTTTTATTAATGCTGATGTTACCCGATTGATTCAGCAAGCCGATCTTAGCCGAGTCCAGCATCAGTTTGGAGCCATTGGCAAGGGTTAAAACAGCCCTGTTATCGCCTGGATCAACGTCATGTTTTACAACTGCTTTGTTTTGAACGGCTAATTGTTGCTGCTCATGTTTAATACACCAATGATAAACGGCAGTGCCCGACAGCAGCAATATGATAGCTGCCGCGGCCACATTTCTGAAAAAGTGCAGCTTGATAACCCTGGGCTGCGCGTTAAATGCCGGCTCGGCTATCGCCTTCCTGATATTATTTAACATGCGGTCTTCAAGTTCCTGCTTTACACCAAGCACTATTTCGTCCCATTCGTCGGTATCACCCTGAAAGCTTTCAAAAAAATTCAACAACTGTTCCTTGTCCGCGGCAGTTGCCTGCCCGGCCAGGTATTTATCTATCAGTTGTAAAAATTCTCCCTGTTGCACAAATGTGGTTTTGTTAGGGAGAGTAAAAAAACGGGGGTATCCCCTACGCCGAAATGAAAAAAATTAAAATATTTGTGAGTTTCCTTTTTTAATGAGACAGTTTTTTCACATTTAGTGAGACAGTTTAACAACCGTTTTGAGGATATTATTCAATGAAAAAGCCACCGGACATCGGTGGCTTTTGGTAATTACGCTTTTTCGATCAATTTTGAAGCGATGCCATATCGATAACAAAGCGATATTTGACGTCACCTTTTTCCAGCCGTTCAAAAGCTTCGTTCACATATTGTATATCAATGATCTCTGATTCCGATACGATATTATGTTTAAAGCAAAAGTCCAGCATTTCTTGGGTTTCAGGAATGCCGCCAATGTTTGAACCGGCAAAGCTTCTGTTGCCTACGATCACACCAAAAGCTTGTACATGGTAAATGTATTTTATTGATTAATTGGGCTTGCTGATACCCAGGTTTTCATTTTTGTGCAGTTCCGGATCTTTAATGATGGTAGCAATAAAAGCAGCAATACTTTTTCTGGAAATAGCGGTGCCGGTTTCCGGTTGCCCCTTCTTTGTTAGCACGTATTCGACCTCGTTGCCATTGGTAAACCAATCCGGTCTAAGAATGGTATAATCCAGTCCGGATGCTTCGATGATGTCCGCAAGTTTACGGTATGGCTTTAATATCGCCCGTAAAGGCGTATTGTAGATGCCAATAGAACTGATCGCGACGATCCGTTTAACCCCGGTTTCCTGCATAGCTTTGACAATGATTCCAGTCATGGTTTCCAGATCGCCCGCAAGGTTCACATAAACAAGATCATGGCCGATAATTGCGTTTTCAACATGGTTATAGTTGGCAGCGTCGCCTTCGATCACTTTGTGTTTGGCAGCTACATTTTGCTGTAATCGCTTTTTGTTTCGCACAAACAACGTCAGTTCCACCTCGGGCTGTTTTTCGAGGTCTTTTATTACGCATGGGGCAAGGCTTCCGCTCGCCCCGATAATGATCACCTTTTTCATTTGCTTTCGGGTATTACGCTGGCATGCAATGCCAGTAGCTTCCAAGCGCTTTTAGTTGTCGATCTGGTAAATACTTCAAGGTAAGCCAAGTGCAGTACAGTTTGCTTACCGCCAACAGTTACATCGAACAAGCCTTTACCAGTTACGGTGCCCGTGTTTTGTTCGATGACTACATCGCTTTCTTCGACGTTAATATTGTTATGCACAAAGTTACCACCCTTCAAACGTGCAAGATATGCTGCCTTAGACTGTATCACGCCCGCTGAACTGAGTACGACCAGCCGTTTATGCAATACGTTTTCAAGCGAGTCAAAATGACTTCCGACTTCCCATTGAAAGATCTGCGATGAAAGTGCTTTTAAAGCAGTTTCACGTTTGGACTGTGCAAATGCCGTAGTGCCGGTGANCAGCAAAAGCGCTATTGAAATTGCTTTCATATCAGCTGTTTGAATTTGGCGCCAATTCTCCGTAGAAGTAAGAGGCCGTTGCACCACCATCGATCAAAAAGTCGGAACCGGTAATGAAAGCGCCTGCATTCGATAATAACAATTCGGCAACATTGGCAACTTCATCAGCTAAACCGGGACGCCCTGCCGGGCTTTTCGCAAACATGTTTTTATAAAAATCACCTCTTGGACCGTTGATCTCATCAAGTGCAAGCGGTGTAATAATGATACCCGGTGAGATCGCATTAACGCGTGCACCCCGTTTGCCCCATTTTACAGCTTCTGCCATTACACGCTTACCATTAGCCCGTTTTGCCATTTGATAAGCATGCAGCGTATCTTTGATGTGTTCCGGTTTAAGCAGTTCCAATTGCAGCAACTCTTCTGTCGGTGTTATTGCCAGCAACCTGTCCTCGTCGGCTGTTAATGCCGGCATCCGGTACCCTGACTGGCTGGAGATCACCACGCCTGTACCGCCGGGTTTGATCACCTTGCCGAACTCTTCCAATAAAAGTGAAGTTCCGTAGAGGTCAACCTTCAGTATCTGTTCAATGGATGCCTGGCTCGGTGAAACACCTGCCGCATTGATGAGCATCGCAATTTCACCTTCCTGCTGAGCAGCTTTGATCAGTTCCTGAACAGATTCTCTTGATGAGATGTCCACTTTAAACGGTACTACGTCAAAACCGGCTTCCGTCAGTGTCTTGGATATCGCCTGCGCATTTTCTATTTTCCAGTCTGCTACGAACATTTTATTACCATAACCCATTCTACGGACGATGGCCATACCTAATTGACCGGCCCCGGTCAATACGATAACATTGTTTGAAGTTTTCATGATTAACGTCCTTGGTTATAAGCTAAATGTTGTGGATAACGTGCGCCGACAACCTCGATATGACCAAGTGCGGTTTGAATGTCCGCGAGATCCTGCTCGCTTAAGACTACCTTAGCAGCTGACATGTTCTCTTCTAATCTGTTGATCTTGGTGGTGCCAGGTATCGGCACAATGTATGGCTTTTGCGCCAGCAGCCAGGCAATTGCTATCTGTGCATTGGTTACGCCTTTTTGTTTCGCGATCTCTGTTAAGGCATCTACGAGGCCCTGGTTCGCCTGGCGGTTTTCTTCCGAAAAGCGCGGCACCACATTGCGGAAATCCGTTTTATCGAAACTGGTCTTATCGTTAATGGCACCGGTTAAAAATCCCTTGCCGAGCGGGCTGAATGGCACAAAGCCGATGTGCAATTCTTCCAATAACGGTAGTATTTCCTTCTCAGGTTCACGCCACCACAAGGAGTATTCACTTTGCAGTGCTGTTACCGGTTGAACGGCGTGTGCTTTACGGATGCTGGCTGCACCGGCTTCCGACATACCAAAGTGCTTTACTTTGCCTTCTGCGATCAGTTCTTTCACGGCACCTGCAACATCTTCGATCGGCACGTTAGGATCAACACGGTGCTGGTACAGCAGGTCGATCCGGTCGGTACGCAGACGCTTTAATGCGGCTTCCGTATGTGCGCGGATGTTTTCAGGGCGGCTGTCCAGGCCGTCACTTGTCTTACCGTTCTTAAAACCGAATTTGGTGGCGATCACCACTTCGTTGCGAAAAGGCTCCAATGCCTCGCCAACCACTTCTTCATTCAGGTAAGGCCCGTAGGCTTCAGCGGTATCAAAAAAGATTACGCCAATTTCAAACGCGTGACGGATCAATTCGATTGCTTCTGTTTTTTCTGTAGCCGGGCCATATCCATAGCTTAGACCCATGCAGCCTAATCCAAGGGTTGAAACTTCCAGGTCTTTTCCTAATATTCTCTTGTCCATGTCTTAATAATTTTTGTTATTGTAGATGATGGCACAAAGGTCAGGCCTATTTTTTTGTCTTCACTTATACAGATCACGGTATTACCTACCAATTTCTCGGATATGGTGGCAGTAATGATTATTTGGTGGATGGAGTGCTTACATTTGTTTAGGATAAGGAATTGATATGGAAGAGATCATCCGGTTTGAGACCGTAAAGTCTTATAACGACTTCAATAATGAAGAGACGCTGCACCCATTGGTGAGCGTCATAGATTTTTCAAAGGCAACACCGCGCAAGCGCTATAAGATGTATTTCGGGCTATACGTTGTCATCTTAAAAGATGTGGATTGTGGTGACCTGACTTACGGTAGGGCAAATTACGATTACCAGGAGGGCACACTGGTATTTTTCTCTCCAGGACAAGTGGCTGGAGTACAAAAGGAAGAACTCTTCCAGCCAAGCGGCCATGCCTTGGTTTTTCACCCCGACTTTATTAAAGGCACATCTTTGGGAAAACATATACAGGATTATGGTTTTTTTAGTTACAAAGTAAACGAAGCACTTCACCTTTCAGAGCGTGAACGGAAGATTGTCCTGGATAGCTTCAGCAAGATCCGCTATGAATTAGAACATGCCATCGACAAGCACAGCAAAAAATTAGTGGTGAGCACCATTGAACTCTTTCTTGATTATTGTGTCCGTTTCTATGACCGGCAATTTATAACCCGTGACGAAGCACACAGAGGTTTACTAGAAAGATTCGAGGCTTTTTTGAATGAATATTTGAGTTCGGATAAATTGCAAACCATCGGCCTGCCAACGGTTGCTTATTGTGCTGATGGACTCAATTTATCTGCAAACTATTTTGGGGAACTGATAAAAAAGGAAACAGGCAAATCTGCACATGAATATATTCAGGAAAAAGTGATTGATCTGGCGAAAGAAAAGATATTCGACCCCAACAAGTCCGTTAGCGAGATCGCCTATGAACTGGGTTTTAAATACCCGCAACATTTCACCCGCCTATTCAAGAAACAAACCGGCAGCTCTCCTTTGGAGTACCGAAGCAATAATTAATAATTCGGCGTTCTGCACAGTTGGCTCATTAAAAGAGAGGCATCACAAAGCTTTCACCTAACTAAAAAAAATGAGACATTAAATGATGTAAACGTGAGGCATCATAAGATGTAAATGACAGCCAGAAAAAGAAAACGTTTTTACATTGCTATTTTCCCAATCGTCGATTGGGATATTACCAAATCAAGAAAGATCACCATAAAATAATTAGAATTATTTATCTAAAAAAAACATCAACGCTTCCAGGATAAAAGCAGAGCCCAACGAGCCGCGCAACTGGCGAAGCGCTTTGGTTAAATGATTTTCGACCGTTTTAGTAGAGATGTTTAGCTGCAGAGCTATTTCCTTATGACTAAGGCATTCTTCGCGGCTCAGTTTGTAAACTTCCCGGCATTTTTCGGGCAGGGTATCAATCACCTGGTTTATTTGCAATAGCAGTTCTTTATGCTCAATGGTGTTGTGGGTAGCTGGGGTGTGCAGGCGTTCTATCAGATCATCAAAAATCTCGCTTCTTACGGGCGTACCTGTGCGGATTTGCCTGTAAACCCCATAACGTACCGATGCATACAGATAGGCTTTAAGCGATATATTGATCTCCACTTCGGCCCGGCAATCCCAAAGCTTAATAAACAGTTCCTGGATAATATCCTCGCATGCCTGCCTGTCTTTTAAGATATTATAAGCCGCTTTAAAAAGCGAAGCCCAGTACCTCCTGTAAATCATGGTAAGCGCCGCTTCATCATCAGCCTTTAATCGGCTAATGAGCTGCATATCGCTCATCACAATTTTGTCGGGCATAGTTTACTAATTAAGTTCGTCCGGGAAACAAAGGCTAAAATTACTTAAATATTAATTTAATATATTTAAAAAGTAAAAATAAGCTTATATGCTAATTATGAATAACTTAACCATCATTTCAAACTACCGGTTATTAATATAAAATAACCCAAAGGTTATCAAAAGCATAGGCATAACTTATTTATTATACAGGTTGGTCAATGCTATCCGGCAAAAAAAAAGAGAGCCGCCCCTCCGGGCAGCTCTCCACTCTTAAACACTCAACTTTGAAAACAATCAATTCTTCAGTATCTCGTTTGCCAACACAATTTCTTCATGGGAAATAGTATGTTGACGGCCTTTATATATTTTGAGGGTTACACCCGCATTTAATTCTTTTAATATTTCAACACTGTCATTAACCCTGCTAACCGGTACATGCGGGTCGGGGTCGCCGGTAGTAACCAGTACCGGGGTATTGTTAAAATCGCCTTTATAGTTTTCCTTAACCAATTCCTCTCCTATCAATCCGCCGGTGAAAGCGATAACCCCTCCGTACCTGCCGGCATTGCGGCCGGTATATTCAAGCGTTAAACATGCCCCCTGCGAAAAACCAAGAAAATAGATATTTTCCTGTGCTATTCCTTTTTGCCTGAGGTCCTCTACCAGTTCGTCAATTACTTCAAGGGCCGAATCAAGTGCCGGTTGGTTATTTTGCACCGGGGCCATAAAACTGTAGGGATACCAGCTATGTTGATTGGCCTGTGGCGCATAGATAGCGTAACCATCTAATTCAAGATGATCTTTAAGCGAGATCATGCTGCTTGCCGATGCGCCGCGGCCATGCAGCATAATGATGGCTTTTTTGGCCTGTTCGGCGGGAACTCCCGCCGAAACAACCTGTTTTGTATGCCTGTACATCTGTTTAATTAAACTAATGATGGTAATGTTTTTTCCAACTCGCCGCGCAGGTTTTCATACTGCGCAGGTAATTTTAATCCTGTGCCCAATAATTCGGCTGGTTCATCAACCGCGAAGCCTGGGTTATCGGTTGCTATCTCAAACAAAACACCACCTGGTTCGCGGAAGTATAATGAGTAAAAATAGTTTCTGTCTATTTTGTCGGTAATATGCAAGCCAAGGTTTGCTATCTTTTCACGGTATTCCATCAATACTTTTTCGTTTGGTACGCGGAATGCTACGTGGTGAACAGAACCACCTGCTACATGACCGGCAACTTCTCCCGGAACTTCCACCAAATC
>JGI24737J22298_10000530_pt1 | contig 13385 bp, 10 predicted proteins | sample KBSCornC3_FD_22298 | JGI IMG/M metagenome (IMG submission 22298) | reverse complement strand
CCGCATCGGCGGGTCGAGGAGTGGAAATACACTGACTTGCGGGCGCTGATGCGCGAGGCCAAGCCGCTCGCGGGTCCGGCCGACCGGCGCCCGGAAGCTATCGTCGATATCACGTCGGTTCTTTCCGGCGTTGAGCCGTCCTTGATCGCGATCGTCAACGGCCGCTATGCGCCGGAGTGGAGCGACAAAAACCAATCCGATCCAGGCGTCACAGTACTCGAATTGTTCGCATTTGCTGGCGGATCTCCGGACTACCGGTTGGGGCAGGGCCCCGGCAAAGACGATGCCGCCTTCGGTCTCAATACCATGTTCATGACGGGCGGCGTCGGTTTGCGTATCAAGAAAAACGCGACGCCTGCAAAGCCGATCCATATCGCGCATGTGTTTTCCGGCAAGGCCGCCGCCGCGATGTATCCGCGCTCGGTGGTGGTGGTCGAGCCGGGCGCGCATCTGACATTGATCGAGAGCTTCTCCGGCCCGGATGGCATCGACTATCAAGTCAATTCGGCCCTCGAACTGGTGATCGGCGACAATGCGCAGGTCGATCACATCAAGATCGGCTATGACGGCAGCGCCGCGCTGCGGGTTTCGACGCTTGGCGCCACGGTCGGCGCCAAGGCGGCCTACAGAGATTTCGTGTTCACCAGTGGCGGGGCCGTGGTGCGCAACCAGACCTTCGTACGCTTTGCCGGCGAGGGTACCAAGGGCGCAATCGGTGGCGTCAGTCTGCTTAAAAACCGTCAACACATCGACAATACGCTTGTAATCGAGCACGCCGCCGCAAATTGCGAAAGCCGCGAGCAATTCAAGACCGTGCTGGATGGCCAAAGCCGTGGCGTGTTCCAGGGCAAGATCGTGGTCGAGCCGCACGCACAGAAGACCGACGCCAAGATGATGACGCGCGCGCTGCTGCTGTCGGAGGATGCCGAGGCCGACAACAAGCCGGAGCTGGAAATCTTCGCTGACGACGTGGTCTGCGGCCACGGCGCCACTGCCGGCGCGCTCGATCCTGGATTGAAGTTTTATCTGATGTCGCGCGGCATTTCCGAGAAGGAATCCGAAGCGCTACTGATCGAAGCCTTCATCGACGAGACTATCGAACAGATCGCGCATGAGGGTATTCGCGACGCGCTGAAGTTTGCCGCGCTCAAATGGCTCGGAACGCGAGGCTGACCATGCATCCGGCGGTCAGCAACGGCTCCTACGACGTCGTCCAGATCCGCAAGGATTTTCCCGCGCTGGCGCTCAAGGTCTATGGCAAGCCGCTGGTCTACCTCGACAACGCCGCATCAGCGCAGAAGCCGAAGCAGGTGCTCGACCGGCTGCAGAAGGCTTATACCGAGCAATACGCGAATGTGCACCGCGGTCTGCATTATCTCGCCAATGAGGCAACCGAGGCGTACGAGGGTGCGCGTGAAACGGTGCGCGCCTTCCTCAATGCCGGACGCAAGGAAGAGATCATCTTCACGCGCAACGCCACGGAAGCGATCAATCTCGTCGCCTATACTTTTGCGCGCGAGCGCATCAAGGCGGGCGATGAAATCGTCCTTTCGATCATGGAGCACCACTCGAATATCGTTCCCTGGCACTTCCTGCGCGAAAGGCAGGGCGCGGTCATCAAATGGGCGCCAATCGACGAGGACGGGGATTTCCTGCTGGATGAATTCGAGAAGCTGCTGACGCCCCGTACGAAGATGGTGGCGATCACGCACATGTCGAATGCGCTCGGCACCGTTGTCCCCGTGAAGGAGGTCGTGCGCATTGCGCATGCGCGTGGCATTCCGGTGCTGGTCGATGGCGCGCAGGCAGCGGTCCACCTCGACGTCGATGTTCGCGACATTGACTGCGATTTCTATGTCTTTACTGGACATAAGGTTTACGGGCCGACCGGCATCGGCGCGCTTTATGGTAAGTACGAGCATCTTTCGGCGATGCCGCCGTTCAATGGCGGCGGCGAAATGATTCATGAGGTGTTTGAGGATCGCATCACTTACGGCGAGCCTCCGCACAAATTCGAGGCGGGAACGCCTGCGATCGTGCAGGCGATCGGGTTCGGCGCGGCGCTTGACTACGTCAACGCGGTCGGCAAGCCCCGCATCCGCGCGCATGAAGATGGGTTGGTCAAATACGCCCACGAGCAGCTCGGCAAGATCAATTCATTGCGGATTATCGGCAAGGCGCCTGACAAAGGCCCGATCGTGTCGTTTGAAATGAAGGGTGCCCACCCTCACGACGTTGCAACAATCATAGACCGGGGTGGTGTGGCGATTCGCGCCGGCACGCATTGCGTGATGCCTCTGCTCGCACGCTACGGATTGACCGCGACGTGCCGAGCCTCATTCGCGATGTACAATACCAAGGATGAAGTCGATACTCTCGCCGCTTCGCTTGTAAAGGCTCAGGAATTCTTCGCATGACCGACGATACGATCCAAAATAAGCCAGCTGCGGAAAAACCGCCGGAGAACGCGGCGGTCACCGGCTCTCCGGCGCTTCCGCCGGACGAGCTTAACAAGCTGACCGATGACATCGTTGCGGCGTTGAAAACCGTTTACGATCCTGAAATCCCCGCCGACATCTATGAGTTGGGGTTGATTTACAAGATCGATATCGGCGACGACCGTGGCGTAAAAGTCGACATGTCGCTCACGTCGCCGAACTGTCCGGCGGCGCAGGACCTGCCGATCATGGTCGAGAATGCTGTGTCGAGCGTTCCCGGTGTGAAGGAGACCAAGGTGGAGGTCGTTTGGGATCCTCCGTGGGACCCCAGCCGGATGTCGGACGAAGCCCGGCTTGTGCTCAATATGTGGTAATCTGTAATCGCTCGCCTACATAAGATTCGATGAGGACGTAATGACTACGCCACGACCTAGACCCCAGGTGATGCGGCTGACTGAGGCCGCAGCGTTGCGCATCAAGTCAGTGATAGCGCAGGCGGGCAAGCCCATGGCAGGTGTCCGGGTCGGTGTGAAAAACGGCGGCTGCGCGGGAATGGAATATACGATGGAGTATGCCGACGCCGTGGGTCCGACCGACGAGGTCGTCGAGGACAAGGGCGTCAAGATCCTGATCGACCCGAAGGCCATTTTGTTCCTTCTCGGCACTGAGATGGATTACAAGACCGAAAAGTTGTCGGCCCAGTTCGTCTTCAACAATCCGAACCAGACCAGCGCATGCGGTTGCGGGGAATCTGTGCAGCTTACTCCGGCGAAGACCGCGGACTAGGGCCGTCAGGCAACCTGCACGGTTGCGTTCGGCGCGGCAATCTCGGGGTCTGTTTCACAAACAACACGGTTTCGGCCGTTCCGTTTTGCCGCATAGAGGCAGCCATCCGCGCGTTCGATCAGCGACTGTGGCGTATCGCCTTTGCGTAGAGTCGCAACGCCGATCGAGATAGTCACGTGTCCGAGGTGCTCCCCGGTCGAGCGCTTCATGAGTTCCTTCGACATCACTTCCTTGCGTATGTGATCGGCAACAGTAGTCGCCGCGCGCAGAATGGTGTTTGGCAGTACGACAGCGAACTCTTCGCCGCCGTAACGAGCGGCGGTATCCTTGCCTTTGACGTTATTCTTCACCGACATTGCAACGAGACGCAGGACCTGGTCACCCGTCAAATGGCCGAAGCTGTCGTTGAACGCCTTGAAATGGTCAACGTCGGTCAGCATCAGGGACAACGGCTCGTCTTTCCCGGTCGCGTCAGTGATAGCCTTCTCCAACATGGTGTCGAAATATTTTCGATTGGCCAGTTGCGTGAGCGGATCGGTCAGGCTCTCGGTGCGGACGGCCTCGAGACTTACCTGAAGATCATTGATTTCCTTCTTCGACGCAACCAGCCGCTCTTCCAGCTGCTGGTTGGAGCGCTCCATCGCCTTGGTCGTCGCCACGAGGTTTTCGACGATGATCCGCAGCCCTTCGCGATCTTTTGAAAGAGCGAGCTGCTGGCTCGCGCCGGCGAGGCTTTCGGTATAGCTGCTCGCGGTACCGGCGACCGCATCGATCATCGACATGACCTGATCGATCTCGGACTTGACTTGGCTACCCACCTCATCGATGCGCTCGGTCAGACGCGAGGGCGAGAGGTAGCTGTTATAAATCTGGGCGAGATCCGCTTCCGTGATTGTGCCCTTGGCCTTGAGCATCGCGTTGATCTGCGCATTCAGCGCAGGGTGATAGCCTGTCGCGTAGGTGTACCAGATCTCGTAATTGCGCGGATTGTTAGCGTGCCGCAACGCCTTCATCTGCCCAAGGGCGATTTCGGCGAATCCCGTTGTGCGTTCGTACTCTTCGGCACGCCCGGTCATTGCTAAGACCTCCGAATGCAGGCTTGGCCCGCAGAGGACAGCGCGCACGGCGTCTCTCTCGCGCGGACGGTATGCGACGGAAATGAACGACCGGTAAATTTGGAACTCGCGCGCTGCAAAGCGTCAGGAGTTCTCGCTGTGGCTGGGATGGCCTTATTAGGCTTTACCCGACACCGGGCGGAGCAGGAAAGCCGGTAAGTGGCCGCCGCTGTCATCCTCGACCGGCTGAGATGGCNGCACCCTTTGAGGCTGCCTCTTTTTCGCTGGCGGGCGGGGCGGCTGGTGCCCACGCCGATGGCGCGGCGGCGAATTCTGCGGCAATTGCTCTGCTTCTGCGGTGACGCGAATTTCTGCCGAAGGTTCGGAAGGCGCAGGCTTGTCCATCCATGGAATTGTCTGGCCAATCAGCCGCTCGATAGCGCCGACGGCCTTGCCGTCGATTGGCGCGACGATCGTAATTGCGGTGCCGCTTCTCCCGGCCCGGCCGGTGCGCCCTATGCGATGGACGTAATCATCGGGGTGGTGTGGCACGTCAAAATTGAAGATGTGGCTCACCTCCGGGATGTCGAGGCCGCGCGCCGCAACGTCCGAGGCAATGAGCAATTCCGCTTCGCCGCGGCGAAACCGGTCAAGGGCGGCCGTGCGTGCGGGCTGATCCATGTCGCCGTGCAGGGCGACCGCGTTGAATTTGTGACGCAAAAGCGAACGATGAAGATTGGCGACTTCGCGCTTCCGGTTGCAGAAGATGATCGCGTTCTTGAAGCTTTCCACGGACCGGATCAACCGGCGTAGCGTATCGCGTTTTTCATGAGGATCACGGCCGGTCGCGACCAGCAACTGGGTGATCGTCGTAGCGGTCGTGGCGGGTTTGGTCACTTCGACGCGCACCGGATTGTGCAGGAATGTGTCGGCGATGCGCTGAATTTCCGGTGGCATCGTCGCGGTGAAAAACAAAGTTTGCCGGGTGAACGGCACCAGCTTTCCGATGCGCTCGATGTCGGGAATGAAACCCATGTCGAGCATGCGGTCGGCTTCGTCGATGATAAGAAGCTCGCATCCCGACAAGAGCAGCCGGCCCCGCTCGAAATGGTCAAGTAACCGGCCGGGTGTAGCAATCAGCACGTCAACTCCGCGCAACAATTTCGCATCTTGATCGTCGAACGACACGCCGCCAATGATCAGTGCAACGTTGAGCTTGTGGTTCTTGCCGTATTTTTCGAAGTGCTCGGCAACCTGAGCAGCAAGTTCACGCGTCGGCTCCAGGATGAGCGTACGCGGCATGCGCGCGCGTGCGCGGCCTTGTTCGAGCATCGTAAGCATCGGCAGCACGAAGGCCGCGGTTTTGCCTGTGCCGGTCTGTGCAATGCCGAGCACATCCCGTCGCGCCAATACGTGCGGGATAGCTTGATCCTGAATTGGTGTCGGAGTTTTGTAGCCGGCCGTTTCGATAGCCGAGAGAACTTTGGCAGATAAACCGAGATGGGAGAAAGCCATATAACCTCAGAGATCGCCCAGATCGCGCCGGACTGGAAAAACCGATTGCTATGCGCGGGGACGACCGAATCTTCACGTCTGATCGGTTGCCCGAAACATAGGGTGGGATGCGCCAAAGTCAATGCTGCAAAGCTGCTAAGTCGTATTAATTCTTAATGTTTTCGTACCTTGGAGCGCGCGATGGCGACTGATTTGCCGGTAATATTGCTCTCCAGGCTTTTTTCCGGTGGGCGGATAAGTCCGGGCAATCTGCCGCGCGCGAGAAGTTTTTCAGCAAAGGCGATCGTGTCGCGACCGGATTCCCGTCCGCTGCTTGGTAATGCCGTGCGCGCGGTATCGCCAGCACGTCGATCGCGAACGCAATTGTGCAAAACTTTCCGGTTTTCATCCCTTTGCCATAGCGGGAGCAGACGCCTATACGTCGGGCCTTGCGGACAAGGACACGATGATGCGCACTCANGTCGGAATCGTCGGCGCGGGTCCTGCTGGGCTCATGCTTGCACGGCTTCTCCACCTGCAAGGTATTGAATCGATCATCATCGAGAACCGCAGCCGCGACTATATCGAAAATCGTATTCGGGCGGGCCTGATCGAGCATTGGGCGGCGGACCTTCTCACCGACCTTGGTGTTGGCGAACGACTGCAGCGGGAAGGCATGCTGCATTGGGGCATCAATATCGGCATCAACGGTGACCTGCACCGCATCGATTTTAGGGCGCTCGTGAACAAGCGCGTCACCATTTATGGGCAGCAAGAGGTGGTGAAGGATCTTGTCGAACGGCGTCTCACCGACGGCGGCGCGCTGCTGTTTGAGGTGAGCGACGTGAACATCCACGACCTCACCGGGAAGCAGCCCAAGATCAGGTTCAGCTACGAAGGCCACCAACAGGAAATCAGTTGCGATTTCATCGCCGGATGTGACGGCTTCCACGGTGTCTGCCGACCGAGCATCCCCGATGGCGTGCTTAGCGTGTTCGAGCGCGACTACCCGTTCGGCTGGCTCGGGATCTTGTCGGAAAGCCCGCCACCAGATCATGAGCTGGTCTACTCCTACACCGATCGCGGTTTTGCGCTTTACACCATGCGTTCGCCGACGCTGGCTCGTCTCTATCTGCAATGCGACCACGATGAAGACATCGAGGACTGGCCGGACAGCCGCATTTGGGACGAGCTTCACAAGCGCCTCGGCGGAGCGCGCAAGCTGCAAGAAGGAAAGATGCTGCAAAAGGGCGTCACCCCGATGCGCAGCTTCGTCGTTGAGCCCATGCAATACGGGCGCCTCTTCCTTGCGGGCGACAGCGCGCATATCGTTCCGCCAACCGGCGCGAAGGGCATGAACCTTGCGTTTGCAGACGTGATGATGCTTTCGCGTGCTGTCAGCGCGTTTTACAAAGACCGGCGAAATGATTTGCTGGAAGCCTATTCNGCAACTTGTTTGCGGCGCGTATGGAAGGCTCAGCGGTTTTCGTGGTGGATGACCCAGATCATGCACCGCTTNCCGCATGAGACCGCTTTTGATCGCCGACGCCAGCTGTCCGATCTTGACTATCTGACCGGCTCGAAGGCTGCAGCGACCTCTCTTGCCGAACAATATGTCGGGCTTCCGCTCGACTAATCCCGCAAGACCGAGCGCAGCGGATAGCTCAACAGGACGATGGCTGCGCTGGCCGTACCAGAAATTATCGCCAGCATGAGAAAGAACTCGATTTTCCCCATGCTCGACCAGAAGCTGCCTAGGTAGCCAGCGAGGAAATTTCCGACAAAACTGGTCGCGAGCCAGACACCCATCATCATCGAGAGTAGGGACGCCGGTGCAATCTTGGTGACTAACGAAAGGCTGGTCGGTGAAAGGTAAAGCTCGCCAATCGTAATAACGATGAAATACGCCAACAGCCAAACCCAACTCGCTTTGCCGGCGCCGGCGTTCCATGCCGCAAGCGCCATGACGAGATAGGCCAGCGCCGTCAGGAAGCATCCAATGGCAAGCTTCATCGTTGTCGATGGCTCGCTCGGTCCCTGGTGCCGCCAGAAAGCAACAACAAAGGGGGTGAAGGCGAATATCATGAAGGGATTGAANGCCTGAAACCACGTCACGGGGATCTCGGCGCCGAAGAATCTGCGATCGGTAAACTGGTCGGCCCAAAGCGCGATGGTGTTGCCCTGTTGCTCGTAGGTTGCCCAGAACAGGCTGACGGGCAGAAACAACAGCAGCAACGCAAAGATCGATCGCCACCCGTCTTTATCGATAGATGCGGCTGGCGATTTTCGGTGACCAAATGCGTCCTTGGGCAAATGCGGCGTTGCCAGCAGATAAATGACAAGCCCTGCCGTCATGCCGAATCCGGCGGCTGTAAATCCGTAGTGCCAGCCAAGCTCTTCGCCGAGCGTGCCGCAAATGAGTGGTGCGAGAAACGCGCCAAGGTTGATACCCACGTAAAATATCGAGAATGCGCGATCCCGGCGACGATCGCCTGGCGCATAAAGCTCTCCGACCTGTGTAGAGATATTGGGCTTAAAGGCCCCGTTGCCGAGAATGAGAAGCCCGAGTGCGAACAAAAAAAGCTGCTCGAATGCCATCGCGAAATGTCCGACAGCCATCAGTGCGGCGCCGAGGATGACGGTCCGGCGTCGACCTAGCACGCGGTCGGCAAGCAGACCGCCCAAAATCGGCGTCAGATAGACTAGGCCAGAATAGAAGCCGTAGATGTGAGAGGCGAAAGGCTGTGCAGCCAGCGCCCCGAAAATGCTTTCGAGCGCAGTCTTGAAAGTGGAGAGCCCGATGACCTGCCGCGCTCGTTCGGGTTCGAGCAAGTATTTGACCATGTACAGGACGAGCAGCGCGCGCATCCCATAATATGAGAAACGCTCCCACATTTCGGTCGCGAACAAATAGCTGAGGCCGCGCGGATGGCCAAAGAGGTCCGTCTGCGCATGACGGTTGTACCTGGAGGAGGCACGTGCCGTGCTCATGGTAGGTCCTCAAGCGGCAAACGGTAGCATAGCCGACAAAGGCATTTTCCAATGGCCGGACCCAGTGTACGCTTTTCACGTGTGCGGCCGGGTCGCGGCGCGCCTACGGGGGATACAATGGTCAAGATAAGAAAAGCTATGATCTGCGCGCTTTCGGCCGTGCTCGTGGTTTTTTCGGCCGGTGTCGCGGGCGCACAAACTGACTATCCGAACCGTCCAATTCATTTCATCGTCGGATTTGCCGCCGGTGGCGGCAACGACCTGTTCGCGCGGCTAGTCGTGCAGAAATTCCAGGAAAATACAGGAGCGACCGCCGTCATCGATAACAGAGTCGGCGCGGGAGGGCGCATAGCAGCCGAATTTGTCTCGCGCCAGCCACCCGACGGCTACAGTGTGCTCGTTGGTGCGACCGGCCAAATGTCGATCGCCACCGCCGTCTATTCGGACCTTACCTATCACGCGAGCAACAGCTTTATTCCGCTCAACATGATCGCATCTTTCCCGTTGGTGCTTGTTGTCCCGGTCGATCACCCGGCTAAAAACGTGAAAGAACTTGTCGCTTGGGCAAAAGCGAATCCTGACAAATCAAACTATGGCACGTCTTCACCGGCGTTCACGATCACAACGGAATTGTTCAAGCTCAAGAGCGGAATGCCCGCGGTTGCGATTCCGTACAAGAGCAGCAATGAGTCGAACTTGAGCGTTGTGTCCGGCCAGAGTCTCTTCACGATCTCGGATGGCCCGCCGGCAATCCCGCTTGTCAAAGGCGGCAAAACGCGGGCACTGGCCGTTACCGGTTCGGAACGTTCGCCGGAATTGCCGGATGTGCCGAGCATGGCGGAAGCCGGATACCCAGAGGTCAATACGCAACTGTGGAGCGGCTTCTTTGTACCGGCAGGCGCTCCCGCGCCAGTCGTCGCCAAACTGACCGCCGAATTAGGCAAGGCGCTGGCAGACCCTGGGGTTCAGGAAGGTTTGAAGAAGATGGCGGTAAAACCTGGAGGGCCGACGGGCGATGCTTTCAAAAAACGCATCGACGAGGACATCAAAACCTTTGCCGACGTGGCGAAGGCCGCCAACTTGACCTTTAAATAGTCATCAACGTTGCAGCAAAGTAGTGGCATCGTGCGGCGCATTTTGGCGTTGACCAATTGCCGCCGCGCGGGCCGCTGTTATTGTGACAGGCGTTGGAGTTTCGGCAGTATGCGGTTGGTCGTGGTCATTGGAGTTGTTGCGTTGGTGGCTTTGCCCGAGATTGCAAATGCCGCTTCGGTCCAGGATGTGTTCCAGGAATTTGGGTTGTTCGGCACCTGGGCGACGGACTGCAACAGGCCGGCGACTCCTGGCAATCCGTACGTCAATATTACCGCGCCAAGTGCCGGGTTGGTTCTCGAGGACCACGATCTCGGTCCTGACTTTGCGGTTAACCGCTACAGTGTTTTGTCGGCCGAACCGGTGTCACAGACGAGCGTGTCGGTGCAAGTAATCTTTCAGCCGGGCACTACGGTCGAGGAACGGCAGAAGCTGGTATTTTCGGTCAACAACAACACGCGCCGCACCATTTTCAATCAGAGCGACGCGGGCGCGATAAGAGTCAAGGATGGTATCGCGATGGCGCGCGGCAGCAAGACACCGCTGCTGCGGAAATGCGAAGATGGCAAGGTGAGCCGCTGACGTAGGCTATAAGTCCAGTAAGTCGGCGCTCGCAAACTCGGCCTTCTCCTGGATGAACTCGAAGCGTGCCTCGGCTTTGGTGCCCATCAGTCGTTCGACGGCCCGGGCGGTTGGCTTCACNTCTTTATCCGCAAGCACCACACGCAAGAGCGTGCGCTTGCCGGGATCCATGGTCGTTTCCTTGAGCTGCGCCGCCATCATTTCGCCGAGGCCTTTGAAGCGGCTCACCTCGACCTTCGCGTTGGCGTGAAATTCTTTCTTGAGCAGCGCTTCTTTGTGTTTGTCATCGCGCGCGTAGACGATCTTGCCGCCATGCGAGAGTCGATAAAGCGGAGGCACCGCCAGGTAGAGGTTTCCGCCTTCGATCAATTTTGGCATCTGACGATAGAAAAAGGTGATCAGCAGTGATGCGATGTGTGCGCCGTCAACATCGGCGTCCGTCATCACGATGACCTTTTCATAGCGCAGGTCCTTACCGTGATAGTGTGTGCCGGTCCCGCAACCAAGCGCCTGAATGAGATCGGCAAGCTGGGCATTCTGTGCAAGCTTGTCCTTTCCGGCGGAGGCCACGTTCAGAATTTTGCCGCGCAACGGCAGCACGGCCTGGGTGCGGCGATCGCGCGCCTGTTTCGCAGAGCCGCCCGCGCTGTCGCCCTCGACGATAAAGATCTCGGAACCTTCCGACGCCGATGAGGTGCAGTCGGCAAGCTTTCCCGGCAGGCGGAGCTTGCGGACCGCAGTTTTGCGGGCAATGTCTTTTTCCTGTCGCCGCCGGATGCGCTCTTCCGCGCGTTCGATGACGAAATCCAGCAGCTTGTTGGCCTGCATCGGATTGGCGGCAAGCCAGTGGTCAAATGGGTCCTTGATTGCCTGCTCGACGATGCGCTGGGCTTCCGCGGTCGCGAGGCGGTCCTTGGTCTGGCCCTGGAACTCCGGCTCGCGTACGAACACTGAAAGCATGCAGCCAGCGCCCATCATCACGTCATCGCTGGTCACGGGCGTCACGCGCTTTTCCTGCCCGACGCGCGAGGCATGGTCCTTGAGACCACGCAGCAATGCCGATCGCAACCCCGACTCGTGTGTGCCGCCATCCGGAGTAGGGATCGTGTTGCAATATGAGTTCAGAAATCCGTCGGTGTCGGCGGTCCAGGCAACCGCCCATTCGACGGCACCGTGACGCCCGGTCTTGCCGGTCGAGCCGGTGAAGATGTCAGGGTGCACCAGCGTTGCGCCGGTCAGATTGGAGGCCAGATAATCCTTCAATCCTTCCGCGAAATGGAACGTCGCCTTTTCGGGCACATCCTCGACGCCCTTGAGCAGCGCCTTGTCGCAGTGCCAGCGAATCTCGACGCCGCCGAAGAGATAGGCCTTCGATCGCGTCATCTTGAAAATGCGCTCGGCCTTGAATGCGGGCTTGGGTCCGAAAATTTCCGGATCTGGCCTGAAGCGCACTTTGGTACCGCGCCGATTGGGAGCACGGCCGGCCTTTTCCAGTTTGCCTTTCGGCTTGCCGCGCTCGAAAGCCATCCGATAGAGCTGCTGCTCGCGCGCGACTTCGACTTCCATGCGTTCCGACAACGCGTTGGCGACGGAGACGCCGACGCCATGCAAGCCGCCCGACGTCTCATAGACTTTGGAATCGAATTTGCCGCCCGCGTGCAGTGTGCACATGATCACTTCGAGCGCCGACTTGCTCTTGAATTTCGGATGCGGGTCGACGGGGATTCCGCGGCCGTTGTCCGTGACGCTGACGAANCCGTTAGCCTCCATCTCGACCTCGATCCAGTCGGCATGACCGGCGAGCGCCTCGTCCATGGCGTTGTCGATGACTTCAGCAAACAGGTGATGCAGCGCTTTCTCGTCGGTGCCGCCGATGTACATACCCGGCCGGCGGCGTACAGGTTCGAGCCCTTCCAGCACCTCGATGTGCTTCGCGGTATAACCTGCTTCCGCGCCCGAGCCGCGCGCGGAAGCCTTCGACCTCGCACTGGTTTTACCTCGGGCGGATGCCTTCGGCGCCTTGCGCGCCGCCGATTTAGCGGTCCGCGCAGTATCAAAAAGATCGGGCTGCTTCGTGGGCTTCTTCTTGGTCGCTGTCTTAGCCATTGAACCCTTCAAATATGATCGCGGCGAATCAGTTGCCAGATACTATGCCACGATGGTTATGCAGACGTGACCTGCCGGGAAGGGGCTATCTACCCGATCCGTGCGTGTACTGTTGCCTAGAGTCCGGGCAGGAAAGTCGCAAGTTGCGGAAAAGCTGCCAGGGCCGCGACCACGCCCAGCAGCACGATCCAATAGGGAATGGAACCGCGGAAAATCTCGGCCAGCTCCACATTAGGGTCGGGCACCGCCGATTTTACTGTGAACACCAAGATGCCGAACGGCGGGGTCAGCAGGCCGGTTTCGATCGCCAAAATTCCCATGATGGCGAAGGCCAGGGGATCAAATCCCAAATGCATGGCGATCGGCGCGAAGATCGGAACGGTAAGAAGAATAATCGAAATTGAGTCGATCAGGCAGCCGAGCACAAACCAGATCGCCACCATCACGATAAGTATGCCCCAGGGACCGAGGCCCGTGCCGAGCAAGAAGATCTTGGCGGCCTCCGTAAAACCGGTCATCGACAGGACGCGCGAATACAACTGCGCGCAGAACAGCAGCAACAGGAGCGGACCTGACGTGCGCCCCACATCGAGTACGACCTGCCAAACCTCGCGTGGCTTAATTCCTTTGATGACCGCCAGGATGAGAGCGCCGACGGCGCCCACGCCTGCACCCTCGGTTGGCGTGCACAGGCCGAGCCAGATCGCTCCCAGGGTGCCGAGGATGAGCAGAATGACCAGCATCGTGCTCGCCAGCATGGCGTGGATCGACTCTTCGTCACCCGTCGGGGCGGTGGGCGCGCTGGTGACGTCGGCGCCGAGCGGACGCGCCGCCAGTCGCG
>JGI24737J22298_10000528_pt1 | contig 13415 bp, 8 predicted proteins | sample KBSCornC3_FD_22298 | JGI IMG/M metagenome (IMG submission 22298) | reverse complement strand
CGCGTTGCCCATTTCCTGATAGCGTTTCATTGAAAAGCTCATGGCATTGCCTACGGCAAATAAAAAGGAAGGGAACACAAGATCGGTTGGGGTGAAGCCATGCCATGCGGCATGTTCAAGTGGTGAAAAAGGGGCCGCTCCGCTGCCCGGCGTATTTACAATGATCATGAAGCATAACGTCATGCCACGAAATACATCCAGCGATAAAAACCGCGATGATGATTTGTCCATAAATGAGTTTAAAAATGTTTATAATCAGCTTTACAAAAGGCAGGGGTGTTAAGGCAAGATAATAAACTTACCGGGAATTGTGCAATCCCGGTAAGTTTATTGAAGAGGCATTATTAATGATAACCCGGATTTTGTTTCAATTGCGGTGTACCACCTTTGGCGCTTAGGTCAATCTCTACCAGTGGTATGGGGAAATATTCGCTTTTACCTTTAATGAATTTACCTCCTTTTACATCATTGGTCAACGTGCTTTGATATGCTATGTAAGCATTAAGCTCGGTATCGGCAATGCCCCAGCGTACAAGGTCAAAAAAGCGGTGCCCTTCCATGGCAAGCTCAATTTTACGCTCAAAATAAATGGCTTTAAGCGCAAAATCTTTGCTGGCAAAGGCACCGCCGGGATAAGGGCTCACTTTGTAGTTAGCTGCTGCCTGGGTGGTGAAACCTGCTGTAGGGTCATCGTTATCTTTGTATTTATGTACAAAACCTTCGGGATTAGCTGCGCGGTTACGCACCATGTTTACATAGCTTTCGGCTTTATCCAGGCTACCAACCTGTGCTTCAACCTCAGCGGCCATTAACAGTACATCAGCGTAACGAATAATGTTATAATTGATGCCTGAGCCCGGCGCCCATGAGGTGTTATCGCCGTTTACATCCTGCTCGGCCTGGCCGTAAACGTTTTTGATAGGCGAATAAGGACCACCGTACTGCTGATCCCGGATCCAGTCGGCTCCCGGGTGTAAGCCCCAGTCAAGATAAGGGATTCCGCGGCGACCGGCAGTCCAGTCAAGGCGCGGGTCAATTGTACCGGCGTCAGGAGTATAATCATCGGCCGATGCCAGGCCCATATCTGTTTTTATAGCGTGACTGTTATAATCGTCAAGATATGGTAAACCCGTAGTTGAATTGGTGCGGAAATGATTAACCAGGTCAATGGATGGCTGGTAAAAACCACAGCAACTAAACGGGCTGCTATTGCCATATGGGAAGTTCAGCATATCGCCGTTATTGGCTTGCGACGGGCCGTTAGGGTCTGTATTGGCTGCCGCCTGAACAGCAAAAACAGATTCAGCGCTATTGTTGGTAGCCGTTCTGAAATTGTCGTTGAATTTGGCGTTAAGGGCGTACTTTTTACCATCGGAAGTTACGCCCTGCGTAATAACCGCATCAAATACAGCCTTTGCTTCAGCATATTTATGCTCGTACAGGTATGTTTTACCTAAGTATGCACCGGCAGCCCATTTATTGGCGCGGCCAACTTCGGTTTGGGTATTAGGCAGATTGTCGTAAGCGTATTTGAAATCCGCTTCAATCTTTGGCCAGATATCTGTGTTGTTAGGTTGATTAATGTCGGTTGTTGTTTCATCAAGATAGGGCACATTATTGAACATCTTTTTCAGGTCGAAGTAATAATGCGCTCTTAAGAAACGGGCCTGTGCCAGTATATTGGTTTTGTTTGAGGCTGATATGGAAGTAACCTTATTGGTTATTTTGATAGTGTTGTTTGTGCGTGATACCCCCTCGTAATCGGCCCGCCATTTGCTGTCAAAAAAGCCATTGCTGGCATCGGCGTTGTATTTCATCATCGGTTCTATCGGTTGCTGATCGCCGGCAATACTGCCTTTTGATGCATCACCGCCTACTACACCGCCATATACCCAGTTATCCGGTGATGCTTCCCATGCTCCGCCGCCGCCCACTGCGGCATCGCCGCCCTGCTGGCCATCCAACACTGCATAAGCACCTACAAGCAGTTCATTAGCTCCTGATTCTGTTTCGAGAAATTGAGGCTCGAGGGCGCCGTTAATAGGCTTATCGAGATATGATTTTTTACAGGCGCCAAGCGATAGTGTGCTTAAAAGCGCTATGGAAATAAGTTTTTTAGCTTTCATTGTAATCCGTTTAAATAGTGCTGTTATAATGAAAAATTAACTCCGAATATGAAGGTGCGCGGGCTCGCGTAGCTACCCTCGTCAATACCAAAATCTTTGGTGTTGCCGCTTAGTTCAGGATCAACACCGCTGTAATCTGTTAAGGTAAACAGGTTGGTTGCCGATACATAGATCCTTAATTTTTGGATCCCCGCCTTTTTTAGCCCTGCAATGTTAAAGGTGTAGCCAACCTGCGCGTTACGCATGCGCAGGTAAGTGCCGTTTTCAACAAAGTATGAGTTTGGTGTAGCGCCGCTGCTGGTTGATGCGTCGAGCTCCTGGATAGGTGCCTTTGCATTTTGATGAGTTGGTGTCCATGAATCATTAAGTGCGGTATAGCTTTTTGCTGTACCAAATGAAGCATAGAAATCCCGCCAGTATTTAACGCTGTTCCATAGTTTATTGCCGAATGAGCCGTAAAGGAATACGCTGGCATCAAAGTTTTTATAGTTTACACCCAGGTTTAAGCCGGCAGTAACTTTCGGGTTTGGATTACCGATAAAAGTACGGTCGGCATCGGTTATGACACCATCACCGTTTACGTCTTTATACCTGAAACGGCCAACCTTTACATCTGATTGGTAGTAAGCATTCGGATCGCCGGTGCGGGTTTGTACACCTTTGTCGGCTGCGTCAATTTCGGCCTGCGAATTCCAGAAGCCCACGATCTGGTAGCCATAAAACTCGCCTAAAGAATGACCTACCTGGCTGCGGGTAATTGGGTTATCAAACCTGCTTGTTGCAGAACCAGGGAAGTAATCCCTGTCATCAGATACTTTTAATACTTTATTATTATAAGTGGTTAAAGTACCTGTCGCATTAAAGCTCAGATCGCTGCTGGCCCTGAAGTTGCCGGTAACAGAAAGGTCAAGACCATCGGTTTTCATTTTACCAACGTTTTGTGCCGGGAAAGCACCGTTGCCCGCAGTACCTAACTGGGTAGCATTAAATAACAAGTCCTTAATGTCTTTGCGGTAGTAATCGGCAGTTACGGCTATTTTGCCGCCAAATAAGGTTGCATCAAAACCAAAGTTGGAGTTAATATCTTTTTCCCAAAGCGCGTGAGGGTTGGCTGTTTGATCCTGGTAAAAACCAGGGGTTAGGTTAAGAGAGCCGTCAATAGGATAATACGACTGGCCAATATCATTGCTGAACGTAACATAAGCGTCTTTACTGCCCATATTGATCTGGTTACCCATAATACCCCAGCCGCCTCTTAGCTTCAGGTCGGTAAGCCAGGTAATATTTTTCATGAAGTTTTCCTGCGAGATACGCCAGCCAGCGCTGAATGCAGGGAAATAACCATAGCGTTGATCAACAGGGAATTTTGATGAGCCATCACGACGGATAGTGGCGTTAAACAGGTAGCGGTCGTTATAGGTATAATCTAAACGGGCAAACTCCGAAAATAATGAGTTGTTAGATTTGCCGCTGTAGGTGTTTTTATTGGTGGTACCGGTAGACAGGTTTACATAATCAGGATCAAAAGTGTAAAAACCCTGAATGCTGCCGCCAACATAACGGTCATGATCTTCAACGGCCTCGGTACCTACCACTATGTTAACATTGTGTTTGCCAAATACTTTTTGATAGCTAAGGGTGTTGGTCCAGTTGTAGGTATAGCTGTTGTCCGAGCCTTCGCTGTAAGTATTTGTTGAAGAGTTTTCAACGTTTTCATATGTAGGGAACGAAAACGAATGGTTGTTGCTGTTGATGATATCGCCGCCAAAGCTGGTACGTAAGGTAAGGCCGGGAATAATGTCGGCTTCGGCAAATACGTTACCGAGCAAACGATAACTTGTTGACTGGTTGTTTCTTGTACGCTGCTGTATAGCAACCGGGTTATTGGCATCGCCAAGGCCCGTACCGTAACTGCCCGCGTAGTTACCTTTAATGTCGTAAACAGGAATAATAGGCTGTTCGCGCAGGGCATGTGCAATAACGCCGTCCGGGTCATTAGTGCTAACCTGCGAATGTGATGCTCCGTCATTTACCTGCGGCTGCCTGGTTATAGAATAAGCCAGGTTTTCGCCCACCCTGATGTGTTTAGTTACATTGTAGGTGGTATTTGAGCGCAGCGTGTATCGTTTAAGATAAGTATCAATCAGTGTACCTTGCTGGTTAAAATAATTTAACGAGAATAAATAGCTGGCGTTATCAGTACTGCCGCTCAACGATATATTGTGGCTATTCATCGGGGCCGATTTAAACAACTCATGATACCAGTCGGTACCGGCCTTGTTGGCCCTTGTTATCCTGTAAAAATTACCCAGGTCTGCAGCTGATGTATAAAAAGGATTTACATAGTATTTTGATGGATCGACAGATGGGTCACCTTCTTTAGCACCGGCCGGGGTGATATAATCAGGCAGTGTAAAAGCCGAGCCTGTACCAGTTGGGTTGTACAAGGCATCTTTAATGCTGTTATCGCCCGAATTTTTCTTAGCCGTAAGTTTCAGATCGGCCATTTGCTGCGGCGTAATGGTATTCCAGACATTGCCGCCTTTTGGTCTTTGCGTACCGTAGTAGGCGTCATATTGAATATTTACTTTGCCCTTGCCCCGTTTGGTAGTGATGATGATAACGCCGTTTGCCGCCCTTGCACCATATATTGATGCCGAACTCGCGTCTTTTAATACCTGGAAGGTTTCCACATCATTAGGGTTCAGCGTGCTTACATCATATGTTTCCACACCGTCAACTACGTATAAGGGAGTATTATTTCCGAATGTATTAAAACCCCTGATGTGTACCTGCGGCTCTTCGCCGGGTTGTCCTGACCCGGTAACGGTAACGCCCGATGCCTGGCCTTGCAATTGCGAGTTTACTGATGACGATGCCTGTTTGTTAAGGTCTTTAACGTTAACTACCGCAACGGCGCCGGTAAGGTCTTTCTTTTTCTGCGTGGTATAACCAACCACAACCACCTCGTTCAGCGCTTTTGACTCTTCAAGCAAAGTTACGTTGATGGCTGTTTGTCCGTTTACCGGAATAACCTGCGTGGTAAAGCCTAAAAAACCAAATTCAAGCGTGCCGTTACCATCGGGCAGGGTGAGGGTGTATTTACCGTTGATGTCGGTAACTGTGCCTAAATTACTGCCCCTGAGCTTTACGCTAACACCCGGTAAGGGTTGACCGCTCACATCTTTAACAACACCGATTACAGTTACCGTGACAATAGGCTTTGCATCGGCAGGTTTTATAATGATGATATCATCAACCACCTGGAAAGTAAGCGGCTGTTTTTGAAGCACCTGTTTCATTACCGACTCAATAGGCGCATCCTGCACGTCCACGTTTATTTTCCTGTCAACATCAACCTGGTCAAGCCTGTAAAAAACAGTGTATTTACTGTTCTTTTCAATTTGCTTAAACATTTGCTTAACAGAAATATTGTTCACATTAAAGTTGTAAACGTTTTGTGAATAAGCGGCAGCGTGTATTTGCATAATGCCCGTCAAGAGCAGAACGGTTACCAGCTTCATAATTTTGATCGTTTTTTGCCACGGGCCGGCGGCCAGAGCGGACTTTCTGTAAAAATTAATCATAAATTTGTTTGTTAATCAGTTAATACGATGCTTCCCCAAGCGTAGGGTATTAGCTTTGATTGCTTTAGGCCCGGGCGTGTTGGTAGCACATCCGGGTTTTTTATGTAAAAGAGAATGTTAGTTTTTGATCATAGGGTTCCTTTTGTTTTTTTAGTGGTTAATCATTATTGTTGTTTCGTGTAATGTTTACTGTGTTGCCGTTTACCGAATAATTGATAGCGGTATTAGCTTTTATAATAGCCAGCACTTTTTCGATGCTTTGGATATTTTTAAAACTGCCCGAATAGCGGATACTGCTCAGTTCGGCATCGGTCATGTTGATGGTTACATTATATCTGCGTTCAAGCACTTTAGCTATTTCGCTAAGGGTAGCGCCGTCAAATACCAGCAGGTTTTCCTTCCAGCCATCATAACGGTCAAGCTTTGCCGAATCAATCTCCGATACCTGGATCTCATTCAGGCTTTTTGGATCTGGTGTGGTATAGCTATAGTTTTCTTTTTTGGGATGATAATAAATGCGGAGCACCTGCCGCGGCTTTACATAAATGCGGCTCATTTCATGCGCATTGTTATCTATATTTCCCTCTACAGATACCTCGCCTTTTACTACTGTGGTTTCAAAGAACGGGTCGGAGGCATAGGCCTTAAGATTAAACTTTGTACCTATGTCCCTTATGGTATAGTTTTTCGTATTTACAATAAAAGGGACCTCTTTTTTGCCGGGGGCGATATCAAAAAACGCTTCGCCTTCCAGGTAAACGGTACGCGTTGTTTTACCAAAATCGGCCGTATAATTAAGCTTGCTGCCCGCGTTAAGCCAAACCTGCGTACCATCGCTCAAAACATTTTTTTTAATAGCGCCAGGGTTAGCGGCTATTTGCCTTACACTTTCTACATTTTTTGAGTACCTGTTATATAAGGTAACAGTAACAGCCGCAAGCAAAGCAATAGCCGCGGCAGCTTTGCCCCAGGTGATCAGCCTTACATAGCGCGATGGCTGCTTTGGCTCGATATCGGCCGAAAGCTTGTTATAAGCATTATCTTTATTTACAACCGCTGGCTGCAGGTAAAGCATATTGTGCCAGGTTTCATACAGCTGCGCAAAATACTGCTCGTTTTCGGGGTGCGCACTTATCCATTGCTTAACCTGCTCAAGCTCCTGCGGGGTAGCTTCGCCGGTTATGTATTTTACCAGTAGCAGTTTTACTTCTTCGTTATCCATTTGTAATATTATCGTTAAGACAATCGAAAAAACAGATACCCTCAAAACGAGAAGAAATATTTTTCAATTTTATTCGGCGAGTACACTGAACGCCCCCTTCATATTACGCGTAACTGTTTTTTTACAGAATGTTTGTGCTTAGCTTTTCATTATTTCCATATTAAATTTGATACGAAATGAAAAACTCTGTAACTTGTTAAAGTTTTTTAAAAAGTATTCGGATTAATTAAAGGCGGGATTAATGATCCAGGAAAACAAACTACCTATAACCTCATTTACACAGGGTGACGCGAAAACGTTTGAAACCCTGTTCAGGCTATACTATACCCGCTTAACTTTGTTCTCCAATCGCTTTGTAAATGATTTAACCGTTGCCGAAGAAATTACTGCCGATGTATTCACCCGCCTGTGGGAGCGCGGGCATGAGGTCAATTTTTGCTCATCAGTAAGTTCCTATCTTTTTAAAATGGTGCAAAACCGAAGCCTTAACTACCTTAAGCGCCAGAAAACAGAAAACCTTTACGTTAATTACCTCGAAAAAAACAACCTGTTTGATGAGCTGCGTAATACACTCGAAAACGGACTGGAGGAAAAAGAACTCGCCCTGCAGATAGAAGCTGCCATAGCTACCCTTCCCGAAAAATGCCGCGAGATTTTTGTATTGAGCCGTTTCAGCGATATGAAATATCGCGAAATTGCCGTACAGCTTAATATCTCCCCTAAAACAGTAGAGCGCCAGATGAGCATCGCCCTCGAAAAATTACGCCAGGTGCTGAAGCATGTGAGTTATATGCTTTTTTAAATTGCCGGTGAGTTACTATTAATAATAGTCGTAGAAAGGTTGGTCATCCTGGGCGTCAAAACCCGGCGAACAGCGAAGGTAAAATAACAAAAAAGAATGCCTATCAAGCCTAAGCCTATCGAAGGGTTGCACGCAGGCATGCCCTCCACGCTTCGACGGCAGGGCCATGACAGCCGTTCATCTTAAACTCGCGCCCCATTTTTAACGAGGGCTTTAATCATCGGAAATTCCGTTTACAAAAAAGCCCGGCGAAGCCGGGCGTCTAAAATCCAATTCATCTGCACATCCGCATATCAATTACTTGGTATTATCAGCGTTAAATAATTTTGACTTATCTACTTTCTGAACAGCTTGCCCATCGCTAAGCGTTTTTGAAATAGCCGAATATGGAGCTGATACAACTTCTTCGCCTCCTTTAAGGCCGGATAAGATCTGGATGTAACTATCGTTCTGGATACCCGTAGTTACCTGTACCTGTTTAAGCTTACCCGCGTTTAGTACAAATACATATTCTTTGGCTACCGGGCTGATTTGTGGTTTACTCTTATCCTCATCAGCTTTAGGCGGACCGTTATTTTCTTTCTTTTCCTCGCGGGTGGTTACCGATTGGATTGGTACCGACAGCGCTTTGGCCGAATTGGTGCTGATATCAACAGTGGCTGTTAACCCCGGACGGAAAGGTGATGGATTATCGGCTGTTTTCTTTAACAGGGCGGCATATGAATCTGCATTGATCCTCACTTTTACAGTAAAGTTTGTTACCTGGTCGGCAGATGTACCTACCACGTTTGCCGAGCTGCCTATTTCAGTTACCACACCGGTAAATTTCTTGCCTAAAAATGCGTCTACTTCAATTTTTGATGAATCGCCAAGGGAGATACGGTTGATGTCGTTTTCATTCACGTCAACATTCACGTCCATTTTGCTCAGATCAGATATAGTCATGATCTCAGTACCGGCAAATTGCTGGGTACCCAAAACACGCTCACCTTTTTCAACAGATAGTTTTGAAACCACACCATCAACCGGCGAATAGATAGTTGTTTTCGCGAGGTTATCCTGTGCTTCCTTAACTGATGCCTGTGATTGTGCCAGGCCATATTGCGAGCCTACCACATTTTGTTTGGCAGCTTCAAGCGATGCTTTAGCGCCTTCATATGCAGCTTTGGCATTTTCAAATTCCGAAACCGTTAACACTTTTTTATCATAAAGCTCTTTACTGCGCTTGTAAATACCGGCCTGGTTAGCATAAGTAGCTTCGGCTTGTTTAAGCATCTGGCTTGAATTACCTACGCTTGCTTTTTGGGTATTGTATGACGCGATAGCCCGGTCATAACCCGACTTTAAAATGTCGGGCCTGATCTTACAAAGCAATTGGCCTTTTTTAACCACATCACCCTCTTTTATTGGCAGCTCAACCACCTCACCCGATACTTCGGGGCTTATCTTAACCTCAACATGTGGTTTGATCTTTCCGCTGGCCGATACTGTTTCATTTATTTCGCGTGTTTCGGCCTTTTCGGTAGCTACCTGGGTTAGCGCAGGCTTGCCTATCAGGCCCGTTACCTTAGCAATGATCAGCAGGACAATCAGTGCGCCAAGACCTATCAGAATATATTTAGTAGTTTTTCCCATGACGGTGAATTTGGATATTTTACGGTTAAGATTTTATTAAAGTGTTATAGGGTTGCCTAAATAATAGTCAATGACTTTGCTTCTGAAAATCACCTGGTATTGTGCCTCAATCATATCAAACTGCGACTTGTTGAGATTAGTTAATGAGGTATTATAATCAAGCGAGTTAACCAAACCTACTGTATAGCGTTGCTGTATAATATTAAACGCATCTTTATTGGCATTGTAGGTCTGTGTCGCCGATGCATAACGCTTATCGGCGGCCTGTAAATCCCATACTGCCTGGTAAATGATTTTGCTCAGGTTATTACGCGCCAGTTGCGCAGTTACTTCGGCATTCTGGTTTTGCAGTTTCGCTTTCCGTACCGCAGTGCGCGAAAGGAACCTGTTGAATATCGGAATCTGCAAGCTTACTCCTACCGACTGGTTAAAGTTGTCACCCAGTTGCCTGAAAAAGGGGTTGCTCTTGAAGCCTACTTTGTAATTAGGCACCACAACCGCCTGCTGCGAGTTTTGAACAAAGCCAACAGTATCAAATTTACCGGTTGGCGTAGCGCCAAAAGGCGTATTCTTGGCATCAGAAAAATAAGAGCCGGCAGCACCAAACAAAACCACCGACGGATAATAATTTCCTCTCGCTATTTTAACACCCTGCGCAGCGGCTTTTTGACGCTGTTCGGCTAATAAAACATCAGGGTTTACCGCAAGAGCTGTTTTTACTACCTCCTGGGCATCGTACACCGTTTTTACATTATTTAACTTACTGATGTCGGGCCTTTCAACTCTAATATCAGTGCCGGGATCCATCTCCATATATTGCTTTAAAGTCAGGAGCGATTGCTCCAACTGATTTTCAGCATTGGTGTAATTCAGATCGTTGGTTGAGAGCTGCGCTTTTGCCTGCGACAGATCGGCAAGGGTTTGATTACCCACGTCAAAACTTTTTTGAGCGCGATCTAAAGCTATTTTAGATACATCAATTTGCTGCTGGGCCGCTTTTACCAGATCCTGATTGGTTAATACCAGCAGATAAGTTGTAACTACGTTCAATATCAGGTCATTTTTTACTTTGGCAACGTTGGTTTTGTCGGCATCAAGCAAAATCTTATTCTGGATTACCGTATTCCGCAATTGTCCGCCCTGAAAGAGGGTAACTTGTGAGGTGAAGTTACCGCTTACCGCCAAAATACGCTGGTTGCTGAACTGGTTGGTTGAAGGGTCGATATTACGGCCAAAGTTGAATGAGCCCTGTGGGCTTACGGCTAAATTTGGCAGTTGATTATATTTCGACTGTTTAAGATCTTCGTTGGTGATGGCAGCTGTGAACTCGGCTTGTTTAATAGTAAGGTTACGTTCAAGGGCCAGGTCTACTGCCTTTTGCAAGCCTATTACTTCCTGCGCGCCGGCATTAAAGCTGCATACCGAAAATATAATTGTGCAAATGAGCGTTGCTTTAACTGATAGTAATAATTTTAGTTTCATAAGGTTTTTCTATACAATGGTAAGCAACTGTTCATTACATTGCAGTGTTTATTTTTGTTAAATGTTGTTAATAGGGATAAAACACAAACTACCTCATCTGTATGTACCTGGTTAAAACTCCCTGGCTGCTAAAAAAGCTTTATCCCCAACTTACCTGGGATATAAAATCAACTGACCGTTGCATTTATCTCACTTTTGACGACGGCCCTATACCAATTGTTACACCGGCTGTATTAAATATTTTAAAACAATACAATGCCAAAGCCACCTTTTTTTGCATTGGCGACAATGTACGCAAGCACCCCGATATTTTTGAACAGGTAAAAGCCGGCGGCCATGCCATAGGCAACCATACTTTTAACCACCTAAAAGGCTGGAAAACCGATACGCAAACCTATCTTGATAATTTTTTACAGGCCGATAAATTGCTGGATACGCCATTGTTTCGTCCCCCGTATGGGCGGATAAAAAGGGCGCAGATCCGCGCGCTGAGAACCATAAAGCCTGAGTTGAATATTTTTATGTGGGATGTGCTCAGCGGCGATTTTGATGCGGCCCTTAAACCTGAAGATTGCCTAAAAGGAGTGCTTAAATATACCGAAGCAGGATCGATGGTAGTATTTCATGACAGCATCAAAGCTTTTGATCGATTGGAATATGTACTGCCGCGGGCTTTGGAGGTTTGGAGTAAGGAAGGGTATAGTTTTAAGGGTTTACAGTAAGCAGCTGGCAGTACTCTATTGGCGACTGTAAGTTGTTAAACATTCCCATTTATTAAATACTGCTTACTGCACAATGAAAACTGCCAACTGAAAACCGCCGACCGGAAACTGCCTACTTTTTATACCTTTGCACCCATGAGCAACGAACTCACCGACAAGGCATTTTGGGCCGGTTACTGGGAATCAAAAAAAGACCTGGCTTTTAATGTGCCAGCTAATTATACTTTTCATAAGCTGCTAAAAAAGACTATCGATACGAATAAACCTGCGTCGGCTATTGAGCTTGGAGGTTTTCCGGGTTATTTTGCCATTTTTTTAAAGAAGTATTTCGGGTTAAAAACTACGCTGTTCGATTTTTATGTGCACCCAAAAGTTTTAAAGGAAGTACTGGATGCCAATCAGCTTAATGATCAGGATATTGTAGTTATTGAAGGCGACCTGTTCAAATACCAACCCGAAACCGAATATGACCTGGTACTTTCATGCGGATTGATAGAGCATTTTAATGATACCAAAGGCATTATTGAAAAACACCTCTCTTTCCTTAAACCGGGAGGCACGCTGTTTATTACCCTGCCTAACTTTACCGGTGTTAACGGATGGGTACAACGCAACTACGACCTTAATAACTACGAAAAACACAACATCAATAGTATGAACCCTCCATTATTGGCCAGCTATTGCAAGGAATTGGGCTTAAAAAATGTTGAGGCATATTATTACGGCAAATTTTCGGTTTGGCTGGAAGATAAGGCTAACAAGCCTGCCATAGCTAAAGCCATCACCAAACTGGTGTGGGTAGCAGGCAAGGTTTTTACCAAAATCATCCCGGTAGAATCAAAGCTATTATCTCCTTACATTGTGGTTACCGCCACTAAATAATGCTTATTCCTTCGCTTTAAGGAAACTATATTTTGCCAGCTTATGATATAAATATCCGCGCCTTTTCATTGCTTCCGAAAGCGTTTTGTCATCGGCCGGTCCACCGGTTAACTTAGTAACTCCAATTCTTTGGGAGCCATATATACCCGTATGCCCGCTGAAAAGATAGGCTGTGAAACAGGCCACGGCAAACAACAGGGCGTGTTCGCCACCAAAAAGCTCTATACCCATAAAAGTACAGGCCAGCGGGGTATTAGTTGCGCCTGCAAAAACCGCTATAAAACCTAAAGCGGCAAAAAGGCTAACCGGCGCATCAAGTAAACCGGATAAAGTGTTACCCAAAGTAGCGCCAATATAAAACAGCGGTGTTACCTCTCCGCCTTTAAAACCTGTACCTAAGGTTACGGTAGTGTAAATGGTTTTCCACAGCCAGCTCCAGGTATCGGCACCGCCGGCATGAAAAGCTGAAGGGATTGTAACAGCACCAGCATGTTCGGCATCTACCCCTAAACTTAGGTAATCGGGTTTGCCATTAACAAAAGTAAGCGCGATAATGATCAGCCCGCCAATAAACGGGATCAACCAGGGCGTTTTGATGTATTGTGTAAAAAAACTTTTGATGCCATGTACCATTTTGGCAAAAAGGTAACTGACCAGCCCGAAAGCGATAGAAGCTACTATAGTTTTGAAGATCATTAACAGGTCGGTTGAAACATAGCCTGAAAACCAATGCGGGATAACGGGAATAATATCAATATGATAAGGCGTATGATGAACACCCCACGCGGCCACCGTAATATCGCCGGCAACGCCCGCAATAAGGCAGGGCAGCAGCGCATTATATTGCACCCGGCCTATCGTCAGCACCTCCATTGCAAAAACAGCACCTGTTAACGGCGTACCAAATACCGCACCGAAACCCGCCGCTATGCCCGCGGTAAGCACTGTTTGGGTATC
>JGI24737J22298_10000526_pt1 | contig 13438 bp, 8 predicted proteins | sample KBSCornC3_FD_22298 | JGI IMG/M metagenome (IMG submission 22298) | reverse complement strand
GGCCTCGACGCCTCGGGCGGCACGCCGGCGGTGCATCCGGCCGCGCCGGCGCGGCCGGCGGAGCCTTTGACCATTGTGTATGCGAGCGAGTCCGGGAATTCGGAAAAGCTCGCCGGCGACATTGCCAAGTCGGCGCGCAAGAACGGCCTCAAGCCAACCGTCATTGATATGGCGGATCTCGATCTTGCGGCGCTCACCTCCGCCAAGAAGCTCGTTTTCATCGCCGCCACCTGGGGCGAGGGCGATCCGCCGGCGCGCGCCGTGCGGGCCTACAACGAGCTGATGGGCGAGGGTGCGCCGCGCCTCGACGGTGTCGAGTTCGGTGTGCTGGCGCTGGGCGACACGGCCTATGCGGAGTTTTGCCTGGTCGGCAAGAAGATCGACGAGCGCCTCGCGGCCCTTGGCGGCAAGCGCGTCGTCGACCGCGTCGATCTCGATCTCGATTTCGCCGAGCCGGCCGCGCGCTGGATCGGCGATGCGGTGAAGGTGCTGACCCCGCCGAATGCCGGCGGCCGTGTCATCGAGGTCGATTTCGGTGGCAAGCCCGCCGCGCCCGCGAGCACCGACATCATCGAGGCCGAGATCACCGAACACGTCGATCTGAATTCCTCGCGCTCGGACAAGGAAACCATCCACCTCGCGCTGTCGTTCGAGAATGGCGCGCCGGCCTACGAGCCGGGCGACTCGCTCGACCTCTATCCGGAGAATGACCCGGTCTATGTCGACGAACTGCTCAAGCTTGCCGGCCTTGCGGGCGACGAGAGGCTCCGCAGCGACTTCATCAAGTCGCGTGACGTGACCACGTTGTCGCTCAAGACGGTGGAGACTTACGCCGAGAAGACCGGCCATCACTACGTCAAGGCACTGATCGCCGACGGGCAGGCGCGCGACTGGATCGCCGGAGGCCAGCTGATCGATCTGATCGCCACCTTCCCGATTGCGCTCGATGCCGAGAAGCTGCGCGCGCTGACGCGGCCGCTGGCGCCGCGCGCCTATTCGATTGCATCGTCGCGGCGCGAGGTGGGGGATGAAGCGCATCTGCTCATTTCCGCCGTGCGCTACGACAGCCATGGCCGCGCGCGCAAGGGTGTCGCCTCGAACTTCGTCGCCGAGCGGCTCAAGCGCGGCGGCCGTGTGCGCGTGAAGCTCAAGCCGAACAAGCATTTCGCGCTGCCGGCGCCCGACAAGGACGTCATCATGGTCGGCCCCGGCACCGGCGTCGCGCCGTTCCGTGCCTTCGTGCAGGAGCGCCGCGCGACGGAAGCAAGCGGTCGCAGTTGGCTGTTCTTCGGCGACCGCACCTTCACGCACGACTTCCTCTACCAGCTCGACTGGCAGGACGCGCTCAAGGACGGCGCGCTGACGCGTATGGATGTCGCCTTCTCGCGCGACACGCCGGAGAAGATTTACGTCCAGCATAAATTGTGGGACCGCCGCGCCGAGCTGGTCGAATGGCTCGAAGGCGGCGCTTATTTCTATGTGTGCGGCGATGCCAAGGCGATGGCGAAGGACGTGCGCGCCGCGCTGGTGCGCGCTTTTGCCGACGTGAAGGCTTTGCCCCCCGAGGCGGCCGAGCAGGCGGTGGTGACATTGGAGCGCGAAAAGCGCTATCTGCAGGACACATATTGATCCTGCGCCTATTGAACCGCCCAAAAGCGCGTTCACGCGCGTCTTCGACAGGCTAACAATGACCGACGAATTGTCGCGCAACGAACGCATCAAGGAAGCGAGCGATTATCTGCGCGGCACGCTGGCCGACGGCCTGCGCGAGGAGATCACCGGCGCCATCATCGAGGATGACGCGCAGCTGGTGAAGTTCCACGGCATGTACCTGCAGGACGACCGCGACCTGCGGCCCGAGCGCACGCGCAAGAAGATGGAGAAGGCCTTCGCCTTCATGATCCGCGTGCGTATCCCTGGCGGGGTGCTGACGCCGCAGCAGTGGCTCGCATTGGATAAGGTCGCCCGCGACTACGGCAACGGCACGATGCGGCTGACGACACGGCAGACGGTGCAGCTGCACGGCGTCATCAAATCGAACCTGAAGGCGACGCTGAAGGCGATCGACACCGTTTTGCTCAATTCGATCGCGGCCTGCGGCGATATCAACCGCAACGTGATGTGCAATGTGCTGCCGGAGCAGTCGCGTGCCCATGCGGCGGCGATCGCGCTGGCGCGCTCGATCTCCGACCACCTGCTGCCGCATACGCCGGCCTATCGCGAAATCTGGCTCGACGGCGAGCGCATCGCGGGCGGCGAGGGGGAGGCGGTGGAGCCGATCTACGGCAAGACCTATCTGCCGCGCAAATTCAAGGTCGTGGTGGCGGTGCCACCGTCGAACGACGTCGATATCTTTGCCCACGACCTCGGCTACATCGCGATCACGGATGCTGCTGGCAACATCGCCGGCTGGAACGTGACCGTCGGCGGCGGCATGGGCATGACCCATGGCGAGCCCGACACCTATCCGCGCATCGCGGAGGTGATGGGCTTCTGCCGCACGGAAGATGCGGTGAAGGTCTCCGAAGCGGTCGTCACCGTGCAGCGTGACTGGGGAGACCGCAAGAACCGCAAGCACGCGCGTCTCAAGTACACGATTGAAGATCGCGGGCTCGATGCATTCCGCGCGGAAGTCGAGAAGCGCTCCGGTGTCAAGCTGGCGCCGACAAAGCCCTACATATTCACTTCGACCGGCGACCGCTATGGCTGGACTGAAGGTGCTGACGGCCGTGGCCATCTCACATTGTACGTACAGAACGGACGTGTGCACGACGTGCCTGGCGCCGCGCAACAGAGTGCGCTGCGNACCATCGCGCAGATGCACGATGGCGATTTCCGCATCACGCCAAACCAAAACCTGATCATCTCCAATGTGCCNACGGAGAAGCAGGCCGAGATCGAGCGCATCGCGCGCGAGGCCGGCTTGCTCGCGCCCTGGTCTGGCCTGCGACGCAATTCGATGGCCTGTGTCGCGCTGCCGACCTGCGGGCTCGCGCTGGCCGAGAGCGAGCGCTATCTGCCGGAGCTGCTCGATGCGCTCGATCAGAAACTTGCNGCGCACGGACTGTCGGCCGACGACATCGTCATCCGCATGACCGGATGCCCGAACGGCTGCGCGCGGCCGTACCTCGCCGAGATCGGCTTGGTCGGCAAAGGGCCGGGCCGCTACAACCTCTATCTAGGCGCGGCGTTCGACGGCTCGCGCATGAACAAGCTCTACGCCGAAGATCTTGATCACGTTGGCATCGTCGCCGCGCTCGATCCGTTATTCGCCGCATATGCAAAAGAGCGGCAGAAGGGCGAGCGTTTCGGCGACTACGCCATCCGCGCAGGCCACGTCGCGGCGAGCGGCAACGGTGCCGACTTCCACGCCAATGTGCGGCCCTACAAGACGAAATAATCGGCTCACCCCGGCCTAGTGCTTGCCGAGGACGAGCACCGCCAGGGTGACCAGAAGAGCAACAAACAAGATCGCCGATAGGCTTTTCCAGAACAGCAACGGGTCGCGCTCGATCAGCGGCTTTGCTGCGGTGTCGAGGAACGTCTTGTTGGGATGGCGAAGGTCGAACACGAATTCGGACAGTTCGTCGTAGCGCTGATCCGGATCGTGATGCACGGCTTTCTTCAGCGCGCCGTCGACCCAGACGGGAATGTCGCGGTTTTCGTTCAGCAGCGATTTGTATCTCAGTTTCTTTTGCCGAGCTTTCGTCCGCGCTCTGGCGACCTCCGCGCCATAAGGCAGCCGGCCGCTCAACATCTGGTAGGCAATGACTCCAAGCGAGAAGATGTCTGAACGCTGAGACCCACCTTCCCCGAGGAAATATTCCGGCGCGGTGTACTGTGCCGTTCCCAGAATATGCCCAGGGCCATCGTCGCTCGCGTCATCGGTAATGCCGGCAACTCGCACCGAGCCGAAATCGATGATTTTCGCCGTGCCGGTCTTGTCGATCATGATGTTGTCGGGCCGCAGGTCCTGATGCAGCATCTCGAGCCGGTGGAACGCCTGCAGGCCTTTGGCGATCTGCTCGACAATTCCACGCACGGTTTCCAGATCGGGCTTGGGATGGTCGATCATCCACTGGGTCAAGGTCTGCCCGTCGACGAATTCGGTCACGACGTACAGGTAGTTTTGCCGCCTCGACTGGATGCGAGGTTTGAGCACATGGGCGCTGTTGACGCGCCGCGCCACCCATTCCTCCATCATGAATCGCTGCAGATAGGCAGGATCGCCCCGCAGATCGATCGACGGGATCTTGAGGGCAACGAGCGAATTGTCCGCACTGTCGACGGCCAGATAAATGTGACTGCGGCTGGTGCCGTGGATTTCCCTGACAATCTGGTATCCGTCCAGGACCGTTCGTGCCTCCNGCAGAGGAGGGCACGGCAATTCCGCCGCCTGCCTGGCAAATTCGCTGCTCTCGCTGTCGGGCAGCCCATCGATCCTGACGATCTGGACCGTCAGATTGTCGGAGCTGCCGCGCTTCTTGGCCCCTTCGACAATCGCCGCCGCGGCGCCNTCCAGGTTGTTTGCGTGACGGGTGATTGTTTCGGCGACAAAACGGCCGCTGACATNCTCGTAGACGCCGTCGGTTGCGAGCAGAAAAAGGTCACCCTTGCCGATCGTGATGGCGCGGTAGTCGATCTCGACTTGCTGATTGATGCCCAGTGCGCGCCCGAGATAGCTCTGCTGGGACGAAACGATGACCCGGTGATCCTCGGTCAGCTGTTCCAGGCCGCGTCCGGCGACGCGGTAAATGCGGGCATCGCCGATATGAAAAATGTGCGCCGTCGTCGACTTGAAGACCATGGCGCTGAGCGTGCACACGTAGCCGCGGTCTTCCTCGTCGGGATAATAGCTTTGCCGCGTCTGCGCGTGCAGCCAGGAATTTGTCGCGGCAATAACGCGCTGCGCCGATGTTTTGACCGACCATGAATCCGAGGTGCAGTAATAGTCGGTCAGGAAGCTTTTGACCGCCGATTCACTGGCGATCGCGCTGACCTCGCTGGTGCTGATGCCATCGGCCAGCACCACGGCGATGCCCTTCCGGCTCAGCAGCGGCTCGTCCGGAATAAGCGCCCCGTGAAAATCCTGGTTGACCTCCTTGCGGCCTTTGTCGGAGTGCTGTCCGATCGATAGCGCGAGCTGGCCTGGCATCGGTTGACCAAAGAAAAGAGGCTCAACCCTTGCGGGTTGAGACTCCACGATAGCAAATCGCATCACGCGACGCGCTTGAGCGCGGCGGCGCGCTTGGGCGCGGTCCGCACGTGCGTGGCATAGAGGGTAAGGCCGGTGAAGGAGAGGCCGCCGACCAGATTGCCGAGCACGGTCGGAATCTCGTTCCAGATAAAATAGTCCCAGATCGAGAAGGGCGCGTGCAACATCAGGCCCGACGGAAACAGAAACATGTTCACGACGGAATGCTCGAACACCATGTAGAAGAAGACGAGGATCGGCATCCACATCGCGAGCACCTTTCCGGGCACCGTCGTGGAAATCATGGCGCCGACCACGCCCAACGAGACCATCCAGTTGCACAGCGCACCACGCAGGAACAGTGTCGCCATGCCCGCTGCGCCGTGAGCCGCATAGCCGAGCGTTCGGGATTCGCCGATGTTGCTGATGACGGTGCCGACCTTATCCGGCGCCTGCGTGAACCCGTACGTTGTGACGAACGCCATCAAAAAGGCGGTCGTGAGCGCGCCGGCAAAGTTGCCGACGAAAACCAGTCCCCAGTTTCGCAAAATTCCCGCGACGGTGACGCCCGGCCGGTTGTCGAGCCAGGCGAGCGGACAGAGAACAAACACGCCTGTCAGCAAGTCGAAGCCCAGAAGGATGAGCATGGAAAATCCAACCGGGAACAGGAGCGCGCCGACCAGCGGCTGGCCGGTATTGACGGTGATCGTGATCGCGAACCAGGCCGCCAATGCGAGAATGGCGCCGGCCATGTAAGCACGCACAACCGTATCTCTGGTCGACATGAAGATTTTTGATTCACCGGCATCGACCATCTTGGTGACGAATTCCGAAGGGACGAGGTAAGACACGGCAATGCTCTCCTGTTGTTAGTTGCAGTTTCTCCACTGCACTTGAGCAATTGACATGCCAACTGCGGATGCGCGTGCGCCGGCCTGTGTTTCAGCCAGAAAAATCACGCAAGGCGCGAATTTGTGTAGGCGACCTGAGTTGTTCGCGCGAACAACGGCGCTGCCTATTTAGGTTGCAGTGCACAAAAATTCGTCCTCACCCGGCTAAATACCGGGCATAGGCTCATTAAAGCTCGAAAACATCATTTTGAATCAGGTGGTTACCGTCTGGCACAGTCATTGCTCAGACAGACGCATGGAGGGACTGTGCGGGTGCTGAACGCATGACGACTGAAGCCGGGACAACGCTCAAGCCGTCGGGTGAAACCACGTCCAGCGACTTCGAGCCCGAACAAAAACGATATCTCGAAGGCTTCGTCGCAGGCCTGCAGATCGCCAAGACGGCGAAAGGGATCGGCGCGCCCGCGGCGGACGCGCCGCAAAGCGAGCCAATCGGTCCGGAGGCTGCCGCGCGTAAGGCGCAGGATCACGTCATTGCGGCCGGCGGCAAGCTGTCCGATCCGGAGAAGTTCAAGCGCGACGAGCATCCCTTCGACACTTACGAGCGGCTGAAAGCGCACGCTGCGAAAAACGAATATCCAAAGCCGCCGGATAATTTCCGCTGGCGTTACTTCGGTTTGTTTTACGTCGCGCCCAACCAGAATTCCTACATGTGCCGCCTGCGGCTGCCGAACGGAATTTTGAAAGCCGCACAGTTCGCCGGGCTCGCCGACCTCGCTGAGCAATACGGCGGTGGCTACTCGCATGTCACGACCCGCGCCAACATCCAGATCCGCGAGATCGAAGCAAAAAATTCCGTCGCCATGATCGAGGCGGTGCAGGACCTCGGGCTGTGCTCGCGCGGCTCCGGCGCCGACAACATCCGCAATGTCACCGGCACGCCGACCGCCGGCGTCGATCCGCAGGAACTGATCGATACCCGCCCTTACGCGCGCGAATGGCATTTCCATATTCTCAACGACCGCTCGCTCTACGGCCTGCCGCGCAAGTTCAATGTCGGCTTCGATGGCGCGGGCGTGATCCCCGTGCTGGAGGACACCAACGACATCGGCTTCCAGGCCGTGCAGGTCAACGACGGCTTCGGTCTTGAGCCCGGTACCTGGTTTCGTCTCTGTCTCGGCGGGCTGACCGGGCATCGCAGTTTCGCCGGCGACACCGGCGTCATCGTCAGGCCAGCGGACGCGACCCTGGTGGCCGACGCGGTGGTGCGCGTTTTCATCGACCACGGTGACCGCACCGATCGCACCAAGGCACGGCTCAAATACGTGCTCGACAAGATGGGGGTGGAGAAGTTTCTCGCGATCGTTGAGGAGAAGCTCGGCCGCAAGCTCGACCGCGCAGTACCCGGCGCGCTGGCGCCGCGGCCGCCGTTTTCGCGCACCGCCCACATCGGCATCCACGCGCAGAAACAGGAGGGGTTGCACTGGATGGGCGTCGTGGTGCCGGTCGGCTATCTCAGCGTTGCGCAGATGCGGGGNCTTGCCGACATCGCGCATGAATTCGGCGACGGCGATATTCGCCTCACCGTGTGGCANAATCTCCTGGTTTCAGGGATTCCCACGGACGGGCTCGAAACCGTGTCCCGGCGCATTCAGGCGCTTGGCCTTGCCGTCGAGGCAAATGCGCTGCGCTCCGGTCTCGTCGCCTGCACCGGAAATACCGGTTGCAAGTTTGCCGCTTCCGACACCAAGCGCCATGCCGAGGAGATCGCGCGCTGGTGCGAGACGCGCGTTGTGCTCGACACGCCGGTCAACATCCATTTGACCGGGTGTCACCATTCCTGCGCGCAGCATTTCGTTGCCGAGATCGGCCTCTTGGCCTGCAAGGTGCAGGACAACGAGGAAGCCGATCCTGTCGAGGGCTATCACGTGCTGGTCGGCGGCGGCTTTGGGCCGGACGCCGCGCTTGGACGCGAACTCTACCGCGACGTGAAGGCCGAGGATGCGCCGCAGACCATCGAGAGGATTCTGAAGGCCTACCTCGCGCATCGCGCATCACCGACTGAAAGCTTCATTGAATTCGCGCGCCGGCACGAGACCGACGCGCTCAAGGCATTGGCCGCGGAGGCCGCATGAGCATCACGCCACGTCCGCCGATCCCGTCATTCCTGCCCGAGAATGCGCCGTTCTCGCCCGAACAGCGCGCCTGGCTCGACGGCCTGTTCGCAGGACTCTATGGCTTGACGGAAGGCGTGACGCCGCTGTCGGCTCAGGAAGTCGCGCAGCTCGTCCCCGGCATCGCATTGGCGCCGGCCGCCGAAGTCGATGACGGCGCGCCATGGCACGACCCGGCGATGCCGATTGCGGACCGCATGAAGCTTGCGGAAGGCAAGCCGCTGCCGCGCCGAATGATGGCGGCGATGGCGCAGCAGGATTGCGGCCAGTGCGGATATAACTGCAAGGATTATTCGGCGGCGATCTTTGCCAAAACCGAAGAGCGCCTGAACCTGTGCGTGCCGGGCGGCAAGGAGACCGCCCGCATGCTCAAGGAGCTCTATCGCGAGCTGGACACGCCCGCCGCCACGCCGGCCGCCGAAAAGAAGGCGCCTGCGCCGCCGGCCAAGGCCGGCTATTCGCGCGACAATCCTGTTGCCGCCACGCTTGTGCAGCGCCACCGCCTTAATAAGGAGGGCTCACAGAAAGAGACGTGGCACATCGAGTTCGACCTCGATGGCACCGAGTTGGCCTATGAGGTCGGTGACTCGCTCGGCATTTATCCGGTCAACGATCCGGGACTGGTCGATGCGGTGATTGCTGCATTGGGCGCGCCGCCGGATTTTCCGATTGGTGAGCGTACGCTGCGTGAAACGTTGAGCGACGGCGTATCGTTGTCGCCCGCGCCCGACATGCTGTTCCAGCTCATCTCCTATTTGACCGGCGGAGACCGGCGACAGAAAGCAAAGGCGCTTGCCACCGGGCAGGATCCGGACGGCGACGCCGCCACCCTCGACGTGCTTGCTGCCTTGCAGAAATTTGCGGGGATAAGACCGGATCCGGAAGCATTCATCGAGTCGCTCGATCCGTTGCAGCCGCGCGTCTATTCGATCTCGTCCTCGCCAAAAATGAATGCCGGTCGCGTATCGCTAACGGTCGACGCCGTGCGTTACGAGATCGACAAGCGAATGCGTCTCGGCGTTGCCTCGACGTTTCTTGCGAGCCGCTTCGAATTGGGACAACAGCTGCGCGTCTACGTGCAGAAGGCTCAGCACTTCGCGTTGCCGCGCGACCCCAACAAGCCGATCATCATGATAGGGCCCGGCACCGGTGTCGCGCCGTTCCGCGCGTTCCTGCAAGAGCGGCTCGCCACGCAGGCGCCGGGGCCGAACTGGCTCTATTTCGGACACCAGCGTAGCGACTACGATTTTTTCTACGAAGATGAGCTCAAGACCATGCGCAAGACCGGCCATCTCACCCGGCTGACTTTGGCCTGGTCGCGCGATGGCAACGAGAAGGTCTACGTGCAGCACCGCATGCGCGATGACGGGCGCGATCTTTGGTCCTGGCTTGAGCGCGGTGCGCACATATATGTATGCGGTGACGCCTTGCGCATGGCGAAAGACGTCGAACGAGCCCTGATCGACGTCGTTTCCGAGCACGGTAAACGCAGTCCTGAGGATGCCGCGCGCTTTGTGGCCGAACTGAAAAAGAATGACCGCTATCAGCTAGACGTATATTAAAGGCCCATGGCGATAGACAACCGTCGAACCCCTTCCGNAGCAAAGCCCGCGCGCATGGGCGCGCTGGCGCGGCTGCCGGTTTTCCTGTCCCTCGACGGGAAACGGGCCGTGGTCGCCGGCGGAAGCCCGGCGGCAGCATGGAAAGCCGAGTTGCTGTCGGCATCCGGCGCGCGTGTAGAAGTCTATGCGACCGATATTTGCGACGAGCTGCAGCAGCTGGCAGCCGATCCGCCGCGCGGAGCGATCGTCATCAATCGTTGCCCATGGTCTGCCGATGCTTTGAAAAATGCCGCCGTCGCCATCGGCGCGTTCGAGGACGACAACAGGGCCGCCGCGTTTGCATCGGCCGCGCGCGCGGCCGGCGTACCGGTGAACGTGATCGACAAGCCTGCCTTCTGTGATTTTTCATTCGGTGCGATCGTCAACCGCTCGCCGCTGGTCATCGGGATTTCGACCGACGGCGCGGCGCCGGTCTTCGCGCAGGCGGTCCGCGCCAAGCTCGAGGCGCTGCTGCCGAAAGGCTTTGCGGATTGGGCCGCCGCTGCCGCGCGCTGGCGCGGCGCGCTGAAGCTCGCGGGGCTGTCATTCGCGGCACGACGCAGGTTCTGGCAGCTATTCACTGCCCATGCGGTCGCCAATCCCGACCGCGAACCGGCCCAGGCCGATTTCGACAGCTTCATCGCTGAAGTGAAGGGCCTGGGAGCATCCGTCGAGAGCGGATCCGTGACCTTGGTCGGGGCAGGGCCCGGCGATCCGGAATTGCTGACCTTGCGCGCGGTGCGCGCTCTGCAGTCCGCCGACGTGATCCTGTTCGACGACCTCGTGTCGCGCGAGGTGATGGACTTCGCGCGCCGTGAAGCACGAAAGATGCTGGTCGGGAAGACCGGCTTCGGCCCGTCCTGCACGCAGGAAGACATCAACAGCCTGATGGTGAGCCTGGCGAAGCAGGGCAAGCGCGTCATTCGTCTCAAGGGCGGCGACCCGCTGATTTTCGGGCGCGCGGCCGAGGAGATCGCGGCCTGCGAGGCGGCGAGTATCGCTGTCGATGTCGTACCAGGCATTACTTCGGTGCAGGGCGCTGCCGCGCGGCTTGGCATTGCGCTGACCGATCGCAAGAAGGCGCGCCGGCTGCAATACGTCACGGGGCATGCAAAGCAGGGCGGCCTGCCGGCCGATGTCGACTGGAAGAGCCTCGCGGATCCGTCGACCACGACGGCTGTCTTCATGCCGACGCGGACGCTGGCCGCGCTGGCCGAGAAAGCGATTGCAGAAGGCCTAGACCGGAACACGCCAGCGATCGCGATCTCGCGTGCCACCCGGCCCGATCAGGCTGTCGTCACGGCACCCATCGCCGAGCTTGCGGAGCAACTCGCACAGGCCGCGTTGCCGGGGCCCGTGCTTGTGATGATCGGAAAGACGATTTCTTTGACCGATCGCGTGGCGTCCAGACGATTTTCGTGCGTATAATCGCCGATTGTTACTTTGAAAACTTACGAACTTTTTGCCGCTGCTCGCCAAGGCCGTAACAGCCTCCACGTCCACACGCCGAGAGGCCACAAGAGGGCTGCGATGGTCATCGAGGCAAGCACCGCAGCTACCGGCCGGCTGAAGAACGGAAGGATGCTGCCGTCGGACTTGATGAGCGAAGTCACGAAGCTCTGCTCCACCATCGTTCCCATGACGATGCCGAGCACCATGGCCGCTACGGGATAGCCGTTGCGCTCCATGACATAGCCGATGACGCCGAAAGCGGCGACGGTGATGACTGCAAAAAGGTTGTTGCCCGTTGCGAACGCACCGACCGCGCACAGAAGCACGATGACCGGCATCACGGATGCGCGCGGCGCCCGCAACACCAGCGCGGCGACGCGGATCATCGCGATTCCGAGCGGGATCATGATGATGTTGGCGATGATGAAGATGATGTAGAGCGCGTACATGCTGGACGCCCGCTCGGTAAAGAGCGTGGGACCCGGATTAAGGCCCTTCATGTACAGCACGCCGATCGCGATGGCGGTGATGGTGTCGCCCGGGATGCCGAACAGCAGGGAGGGAACCCAGCCGGAAGCCAGGCTCGCGTTGTTGCTGGCGCCGGCTTCGATCAATCCCTCCGGGTGCCCGGTGCCAAACTTCTTGGGCTCCTTCGAGAAGCGCTTGGACATGGAGTAGCTGACCCATGCCGCCATGTCGGCGCCGGCACCGGGCAGCACGCCGATGATGATGCCCACGATGTTGCCGCGCACCTGTGGCGCGACGTATTTCTTCGTCAGCGCGATCTGGCCCTTGAGAATACTGCCGAAGCGACGATAGGGCAGCTTCGGCGGCTCGGCCGTGAGCATCGCCCGCATCACCTCTGAGACGGCGAACACGCCGACCAGCGCAGGGATCACTTCGATGCCGCCGAGGAGGTCGGTGCTGCCGAAGGTGAAGCGGGGGGTGCCGGCCGGGTTCTCGATGCCGACGCACGAAACGAGCAGCCCGAGCAGCATGCTGGCGATGGCCTTCACCGGCGAGGAGCGCGCGACCATGGTCGCGCACATGAGGCCGAGGAATGCCAGCCAGAAATACTCATAAGTAGAGAAATTGAGCGCCATCTCGGCAAGTGGCGGCGCCAGAACGATCAGCGAGAGCGTGCCGGCGATGCCACCGAGCGCGCTGAACCACACGCAGATGCCGAGCGCCAATTCGGGCTGGCCCTTGCGCGTCATTGCATAGGCTTCGTCGGTATAGGCGGCAGACGCCGGCGTGCCAGGGATGCGCAAGAGCGCGCCGGGGATGTCGCCGGAGAAGATGGCCATGGCGGAGGCCGCAATGATGGTCGCAACCGCCGCGATCGGCGAGAGATAGAAGGTGACTGGCACGAGCAGCGCCGTCGCCATCGTCGCCGAAAGGCCGGGCAGTGAGCCGACCACCAGTCCGTAGATCGAGGCGAGCAGGATCGCCAGAAGGACATCGGTCTGCATCACGAGGCGGAAGGCTTCCAGGATTGTGCTCATGGTCAGGGCAACCCCAGCCACGGCATGGGCAGGAGGCCCGACGGCAACGGCACGCGCAGCAGTTTCAAGAACACCAGATTGACGAATAGCGGCGCGCCGATTGCCACTGGCACAGCGAGACGCAACCGCGCACCCAATGCGAGCGATGTGATCAGCACCAGTACCGCAGCCGTCGGCAGAAAGCCGACCCGGTCGACGGCGAAAACATAAAACAGCAGCAATGCTGGCGGCACCAGCACCTTCAGGCCGCGCCACCAGCTGTGCGGGTGACCGGCCTCACCAGTCTCAGTAGCGATCTGAATTTTGGCAAGGTCGGCTTCGGCTTCCTCTTCGTACCCGCGACCGATGCCGAAAGCGATCATGCCCCCGCAGATGGCGAGTCCGATGCCGACGACGAGCGGAAACACATTGGGGCCGATCTGCTGGCCCGGCACGGGTGGCAAGCGTGAGCCGCCATAGGCCGCCAAACCGCCGAGGGCGACCATGAACAGGCCAGTCACACGGTCGGAGAGCTGCATGCGCTTCTTGGATGGTATGGCGACGCAACGATTCCGGGGCCCGCTTAGCGCGAGCCCCGGACCTTCTTGGCTCAACTCTTGGCGAGACCGGCCGCCTTCATGGCGACACCCATTGCCTTGTTACCCTCGTCCATGAACTTGGC
>JGI24737J22298_10000513_pt1 | contig 13575 bp, 12 predicted proteins | sample KBSCornC3_FD_22298 | JGI IMG/M metagenome (IMG submission 22298) | reverse complement strand
TCCGCCGGTCGTTCATCGTGTCGAGCATGTCGATCCCGGCATCCTCGTCGATCAGCTGCATCAGGTCCTTGTCGGAGCTGACGATTGTGACTTTCCAGCCGATCTTCTTCGCCTCCGTCACGTAGCAAGCGATGATGTCGTCCGCCTCGAGCCCAGCGGTCTCGATGCAGGGAATTGAGAAAGCGCGCGTAGCGACGCGGATCAGTGGGAATTGCGGGACCAGGTCCTCAGGGGGAGGCGGCCGGTGCGCCTTATACTGGTCATACATCTCGTTGCGGTGGGTGTGCTCGGACGCGTCGAGGATCACCGCCATGTGCGTCGGCCCGTCAGCACGCGTGAGATCGCCGGCCAGCTTCCACAGCATCGTAGTATAGCCATAGACCGCACCCGCCGGCGTGCCGTGCCGGTTGGTGAGCGGCGGCAGCCGGTGATAGGCGCGGAAGATATAGCTCGACCCGTCGACGAGGTAGAGGTGGGGGGTGGCGGCAGGCGTGGAAGCGTCAGGCATGGACAGCGGGATTTAGCAGGGTGGCGGCTGGAAGGAAGCCGCGGGCCCTAAGTGGTGCGGCCCACTCCAGGAGCAAGGGCCAGATGGCAACCGCAGTTTTGAACCGCGTTGCTGCGAAGATGTAGATGAGAGCGTCAGCGAGCCGAGCGCAAGGATCTCGGTTTCAACTGCTACGGACGTTTTTTTCATCGGTCCTTTACCGTTTGCGCGTCACCCCTTTTGGACAGGAGGTCTAAGACATGCAGGCACTTGCGCGGCTGGAGCGGATAGAAGGACGGGGCCACCGCGCCTCATCCCGGCTGAAGCTCAGCCTTGGCGCGGTCCTGCCGGCGACTGGTGACGAAGATAGAAGGACGGGGCCACCGCGCCTCATCCCGGCTGAAGCTCAGCCTTGGCGCGGTCCTGCCGGCGACTGGTGACGAAGTCGTAATCCACGATCTGTCTTCGACCGGCATCCTGATTCAGACCAATGCCGAGCTGGGGGCATCGCAGAGGCTGGAGTTAGAGCTCCCGGAACTCGGAGCGACGGTCGCCAGGATCGTCTGGAGCAGCGGGGACTATTTCGGCTGTCAGTTCGAAAAGCCGATTCCCAAGGCCGCGCTAAGCGCGGCCGTTCTGCGCAATCCGTTCGAACCGGCAGCAGCGCCAGCGCCGGCCGAGGCAATCTATGATGAGGATGAAAGCGCCGCTGAGGTCGAGGATGATCGCGCACCGTTCGCTGTGCGGATGCGAGTCATCTTGGGCACGACGTTACTGCTCTGGGCGCTGATCTTCTGGGTGGTCGCAATCATTTAGGCGCCACCAGTTACGGCACAAGGACCGTGTCCTTCGCCACCGGCGATAGATCGGGATAGTCGAGCGTGTAGTGAAGCCCGCGGCTTTCATGGCGATTGAGCGCGCTTCGGATGATTAGATCGGCGACCTCGACGAGGTTGCGCAGCTCGATCAAATCTGGAGTGACCCGGAAGTGGGCGTAATAGTCGCGCACTTCCTGCCGCAGCATGTCGATCCGGTGCTTGGCGCGCTCGAGCCGCTTGGTGGTGCGGACGATGCCGACATAGTTCCACATGAAGCGGCGGATCTCGCCCCAAGTTTGAGCGATAACCACTTCCTCGTCACTGTCGGTGACCCGGCTTTCATCCCAGGCGCGGATCTCGGGCACGTCGGGCAGCTGCGCGAAATTGGCGGCGATATGCGTGGCCGCAGCTTCGCCGAACACCAGGCATTCGAGCAGGCTGTTCGAAGCGAGACGGTTCGCGCCGTGCAGGCCCGACTGAGTCACCTCTCCCGCCGCGTAAAGTCCCGGCGCATCGGTCCGCCCGCAGAGATCCACAACCACGCCGCCGCATGTGTAATGCTGCGCCGGCACGACCGGGATCGGCTCTTTCGTGATGTCGATCCCCAATCCGATCAACTTCTCGTAAATGTTGGGGAAGTGCGTCTTCACGAAGTCCGCGTCGCGGTGGGAGATGTCGAGGAAGACATAATCGAGGCCGTCGCGCTTGATCTCGGCGTCGATTGCGCGGGCGACGATGTCGCGCGGCGCAAGCTCTCCACGCGCATCGTAATCGGGCATGAAGCGGTGACCGGTCTCCGGGTGTTTGAGGATCCCGCCCTCGCCACGGACCGCCTCGGTAATCAGGAAATTCTTGACCTGCAGATTGTAGAGGCAGGTCGGGTGGAATTGCATGAACTCCATATTGGAGACGCGGCAACCCGCGCGCCAAGCCATTGCAATCCCGTCGCCCGTCGCCCCGCGCGGCGCGGTCGAATAAAGATAGGCACGGCCCGCGCCGCCGCTGGCCAGAATTGTCGCCTTGCCGGTCAACACCTCGACCCGTTTGGTCTTACGGTTGTAAGCGTAGAGGCCGTGGACCGCGCCGCTGGTCGAGAAATTCGTCGCGTTGCGGCCGGTAATCAGGTCGATCGCGACCATGTCAGGCACCAAAGTGATGTTCGGGTGCTTCGCCGCGGCAGTTTCGAGCGCCTGCTGGACGGCATAGCCCGTTGCGTCCGCGACATGGACGATGCGCCGGTGACTGTGCCCGCCCTCGCGAGTCAGGTGCAGCGCGCCATTCTCGCTGGCGAAGGGCACGCCGAGCTCGACCAGATGCCCGATGGCGCGCGGTGCCGCTTCGACGACATGTTCGACCACCTTCGCGTCGTTGAGGCCGGCGCCGGCAATCATCGTGTCCTTGACGTGCGCTTCGAAGCTGTCGCCTTCCTCCAGCACCGCCGCGATGCCACCCTGCGCCCAGCTGGTGGCGCCTTCGCTGAGCGCGCCCTTGGCGATCACCGCGACCTTGTGGGTTTCGGCGAGGTTCAGCGCCGCGGTCAGCCCCGCCGCGCCCGAGCCGACGATGAGGACGTCGGCCGTCGTCTTCACGCGGCTTCCTGCGCTGCGGCCGTGAGGCTCAGGAACACGTCCTCAAGGTCCGGGTCGCGCGTCGATACGTCGACGATTGCAAGCCCTTCCGACGTCAACGACGCCAGCACCTGCCCGGCGTTCACCTTGTCCTTGCGGTACGTGATCTCAAGCGTCCGCTCGTCGACCAGCGCGATATTCTCGAAGCAATCATTGACCGGCACCTCGCTGATGTCGCGATCGAAGGTGACGACAACCGCCTTCTCCTGCGCCTTCGACACCAGTTCGCGCGTCGGCTCGTTGGCGATCACTCGGCCATGGTGAATGATCGCGATCCGGTCGCACAGCTCCTCGGCTTCCTCGAGGTAATGGGTGGTGAGGACGATGGTGACGCCCTGCGCGTGCAGCTTTCGGACATAGTCCCAAAGCTGCCTGCGAAGCTCGACATCGACCCCGGCGGTCGGCTCGTCGAGCACCAGAATCGGCGGCGAATGGACCATCGCCTTGGCGACCAGCAGCCGCCGCTTCATCCCGCCCGACAAGGTCCGGGAGTAAGCATGCGCCTTGTCGGTCAGGTGCATCGCCGCGAGCAGCTCATCGCTGTGCCGTTGCGAGGGCGCGATTCCGTACAGGCCCGCCTGGATCTCAAGCGTCTCGCGCGGCGTGAAGAAGGGATCGAAGATGATCTCCTGCGGGACCACGCCGATCGACCGCTTCGAGTTGCGCGGGTGCTCGTCAATGTCGAAGTCCCAGATCGTTACCTCGCCGCTGGTCTTCACCACCAGCCCGGCAAGGATGTTGATCAAGGTCGACTTTCCGGCACCGTTGGGTCCGAGCAGCCCGAAGATTTGCCCCCGCGGCACGTCGAAGCTGACTTGGTTGAGCGCGTGCTTCGGCTCGGAGCCCTTCGAGGCCGCATAAGTTTTCGACAGGGATTCGATGCGGATCGCGGGCTCGTCCATCTGGTTCGCCGCATAGGAGCGGCTTGTCCCAGCGACAAGCCGTCGAGGTTGAACCAAGGCAGGGCCGTTGCTACCTCGCAGGCATGCCCGCACAGCCGCCGCCCGAAGTCATCCACGTCTCAACTCTGCAGGTCGCCTGCGACGGATCGGGAGAAATTTCACCCGCGCTCGGCCACCCGCGCATCTTCCTGCGGATCGACGAGGAGATCGGCTTCGTCGAATGCGGCTATTGCGACCGGCGCTTCGTCCTTGAGGGGGGACCGGCGGACAGCAAAGCAGCATGATCGCGGCGGACCCCCGGCACTTTCTCTACCGCGGTCTCGATCCCGATGGCGCGAAGCGCCTCGCGCACAAGCATCTTTCGAGCCACGACGACGGCGAGCTTTACCTCCAGTACAGCGCCAGCGAAGCATTCGGCTTCGACGATGGGCGGCTGAAGACCGCTGACTATCACAGCAGCTCCGGCTTTGGCCTCCGCGGAGTCTCGGGCGAAACCACCGCCTTCGCCCACGCCAACGAGATCAGCGAAGCCGCGATCGAGCGCGCTGCCGCAACACTCAAGCTGCTCGACCCCGCCAGGGGCGCGCCCGCCGCTCCGCCGCCGCGCACCAACCAGTCGATGTACGGTGCTGCCGACCCGCTGAGCCTCATGCCGTTCGCGCAGAAAGTGGCGCTGTGCCAGCAGATCGACGCAGCTGCACGGGCCCGCGACCCTCGCGTCGCCCAGGTCAGCGTCAGCTTGGCGGCGAGCTGGAGCGTGATCGACATCGTGCGCGCCGACGGCTTCGTCGCGTCGGACGTCCGGCCACTGGTGCGCCTCGGCGTGCAGATCGTCGCCGAACAGAACGGCCGGCGGGAAACGGGCTATCACGGGCTCGGTGGTCGCTACCTCTACGGCAAACTGTTTGGACAAGCGGAGTGGAGCCGCGCGATCGATATCGCATTGGCCCAAGCGCTGGTGAATCTCGAATCCGTCGCTGCGCCGGCCGGCGAAATGCAGGTGGTGCTCGGTCCCGGATGGCCCGGCGTGCTGCTCCATGAAGCCATTGGGCACGGCCTGGAAGGCGACTTCAACCGCAAGAAGACGTCGGCCTTCTCCGGCCGCATCGGCGAGCGCGTCGCCGCTCCCGGCGTAACAGTGATCGACGATGGCGCGATGGACCAGCGCCGCGGTTCGCTCACCATCGACGACGAAGGCACGCCCACGCGCCGCACCTGCCTGATCGAAGACGGAATCCTCAAAGGCTATCTGCAGGACCGACTGAACGCGCGGCTGATGGGCATGGAGCCGACCGGCAACGGCCGCCGCGAGAGCTTCGCCCACGCGCCGATGCCGCGGATGACCAACACCTTCATGCTCGGCGGCAAGGACGATCCTGCAGAGCTTGTGGAGCGGGTGAGCGACGGCATCTACGCCAAGAGCTTCGGCGGCGGGCAGGTCGACATCACCAGCGGCAAGTTCGTCTTCTCCTGCACCGAGGCCTACCGGATCCGTGGCGGCAAGATCGCCGAGCCGATCAAGGGCGCGACGTTGATCGGCGACGGTCCGACCGTGCTGACGCGGGTCAAGGGCATTGGCAACGATCTCGCGCTCGATGAAGGGATCGGGGTCTGCGGCAAGGGCGGGCAGAGCGTTCCGGCCGGTGTGGGTCAGCCGACCTTGCTGATCGACGGCCTCACCGTTGGAGGCACCGCCGCGTGAGCCTGTCGGAGGGTGACCTTCGCGCCTATTTCGAACGCATCGGCTTCAACGGCGAAGCGCGCGTGGACCGTGAGACGCTCGCCGCGCTAGTCGCTTCGCATACCGCGACCATTCCGTTCGAGAACCTCAATCCCTTCCTCGGGCTGTCAGTCCGACTGTCGCCTGAAGCGCTCATCGACAAGCTCGTGCGTCAGCGCCGCGGCGGCTATTGCTACGAGCAGAACGGCCTCTTTTCGCATGTGCTTGAGACGATCGGGTTCGACTTCACGCCGCTCGCAGCGCGCGTGCTGTGGATGCAGAGCGACGACGCGGTCACGCCGCGCACGCACAAGCTGCTGCTGGTGAATCTGCCCGAGGGCCTGCTGCTCGCCGACGTCGGTTTCGGAGGCGCGGTCTGCACCGGCGTGCTCGACCTCGTGCCGGATCTTGCGCAAACGACGCCGCACGAGCGGTTTCGCCTTGTAGAGTTGAACGACCTGTGGCGTCAGCAGATCGAGATCGGCGGCGAGTGGCGCTCGACCTATCAGTTCGATCTGACCCCGCAGCTCCCGGTCGATGACGANCTCGGNAATTGGTGGACCTCGGCGAGCCCAGCCTCGCACTTCACCTTCAGCCTGATCGCCGCTCGGTCACCGTCCGGCAGGCGTCATGCGCTGCGCAATTTCGATTATTCGATTCATGTCCACGGCGGCGAGAGCGAGAAGCGTCGGCTGGAGAGCCCGGATGAGGTTTGCGCCGTTCTCGAGAACGACTTCGGAATAGAAATTCCAGACCGGGAGCGGTTCGTCTCGCGACTTGAGGCGATCGCGTGAGCAACGACTGGCGCGCGGATGTCCTTAAGTTCTGGTTCGGCCTCACCTATGACGAATGGTGGAAGGGCGGCTCGGAGATCGACCACCGGATCAAGCAGCGTTTCCTCAAGCTCTGGGCCGAGAAGCGCCAGCTGCCGGTCGAGTCCTTCCTTGACGATCCGCTAACCGCGCTCGCTGGCGTCATCCTGTTCGATCAGTTCCCGCGCAACATGTTCCGCGGCCATGCCGAGCAGTTCGCGACCGACCACCTTGCCCTGGCCATCGCCAAGGACGCACTCGAGAAGGGCTTCGACGAGAACCTGCAGCAACAAGAGCGCGGCTTCCTCTACATGCCCTTCCAGCACAGCGAAAATGTCGCCGATCAGAACCGCGGCGTGCTGCTTTTTACCGAACTCGGCGAGGCCGAGCAGCTCGGCTATGCAAAGAAGCACCGCGACGTCATCGAGCGCTTCGGCCGCTTCCCCCACCGTAATGCAATCTTGGGCCGTGCCCCGCGGCCGGAGGAAGTTGCTGCCGGCGAAGTGGTTCCCTGGTGAGCGTGCTGGTTGAAGCGGCGCGGTTCAACTGGGCGTATCAAGCCGATGTCGCCCGAACCTTCCTCGAGAGTCACGGCCTCCATGCAGTCGTGTTTGACGCGCAGAGCAATCTCTATTCGGACGGTGCGATGGTCGGCGTGCGGCTGATGGTCCTCGATGATGACCTTGAGTTAGCCAAGCGGTTGCTGACGGAACACGACCGCTAGAGCAGATGCGCTATGGGACCCGGGTCGAACCCGGCCGATATAAGACGTTGCTGTACTTCATCGGCGGAAGCGCCTTCTTCACGTTGCGCGAGCCCAACCGCAAGAGCAGACCGTGTGCCCGAGCGACAGAAAGCGAGCAGTTTGCCGCCCTCGGCTTCGCGCAGCGCTTTTTGCATTTCCTCGATGTCAGCGGGGCCAATTCCGCGGAGGATCGGGACGAAGCGGTAGGAGAGCCCTGCGGCGGCGGCCGCCTTCTCGATCTCGGAGGCGAGCGGCTGGCCGGGCTCCTCGCCGTCCGGCCGGTTGTTGACCAATATCGTTACACCCTGTCCTGCCAGCCCGGCGACCTCATGCGGAGCGACCTGGCCGCTAACCAACACCTTGTCGTCGAGCTGGCGGATCATGGCTTCAGTTTCCTCGTTCGGTCTTGCTCGGCGCCTGCGCCGGCGGCGGTGGAGCAGCAACCGGAGCTGCCGAGGCAGGCGCAGCGCCGCCGCTCAGCCCATAGTAATCCAGATAGGGCTGGATCTGCGGGTCGTGCCCGGCCCAGGCGCGGTACATCTCGGCATAGTCGAGCGTGTTGCCGCGCGACAGGACTAGATCGCGGAAGCGCTGGCCGTTCGCTCGCGTGAGACCGCCCTTCGCCATAAAGTTNGCGAAAGCATCCTGGCCGAGCATGCGGGTCCACGGATAGGCATAATAGCCGGCCGAATAGCCGTTGCTCCAGATGTGAAGGAAATAGCTGGAGCGATAGCGCGGTGGCACGTCGGCCGTNTCGAAGCCGCCGGTCGCAAGCGCATTGGCTTCGAACTTTCCGACGTCCTGCCTGGGCGCGCTCGCCGGCAGCGAATGCCAGTCGAGATCGAGCCGCGCTGCCTCGAGCACTTCACCCAGCTCGTAGCCCTGGTTGAAGGTACGCGCCGCCTTGATCTTGTCGATCTGCGCCTGCGGCAGCGGCTGCCTTGTCTGATAGTGGACTGCGTAGTGCGGCAGGATCTTTGGATCGAGCGCCCAATTCTCATTAAATTGGGAGGGGAACTCGACGAAATCCCGAGCGACGTTCGTGCCCGACAGAGTCGGATAGGTCTGCGCCGCGAACATGCCGTGCAGCGCATGGCCGAACTCGTGGAACATCGTTGTAACGTCGTCCCAGCTGATCAGCGCCGGTTGGCCCGCCGCCGGCTTGGTGAAGTTCTCGACGTTGAAGACCACTGGCTTGGTGCCGCGCAGGAAGGCCTGGTTGACCAGGTTGCTCATCCACGCGCCGCCGTTCTTATTGTCCCGTTTCCACGGGTCGATCATGAAGATCGCGAGCGGCTTGCCGTCCTGGTCCAGCACGTCGAATACCCGCATGTCGGGACTCCAGGTCGGGATGTCCTTGCGCTCATTGAAAGTCAGCCCGTAGAGCTGGTTGGCGGCGTAGAAGACGCCGTCCTCCAGCACCTTGTTGAATTCGAAATAGGGCTTCAGCTCGTCCTGGTTGAGCGCATAGCGCTGCTTGCGGATCTGCTCGGCGTAAAAATTCCAGTCGGCCGCCGTCGGCGTGAAGTTCGCGCCTTGCGAGGCGGCGAGCCCCTTGATGTCGGCCCATTCCTGGCGCTCCTTGGCGGACACCGCCGGCGCCAGTCGGTCTAGGAACGCGACCGCGGTTGCCCGGTTCTTCGCCATCTGGTCGTAAAGCGTATAGTCGGCCCAGTTGGCATTGCCGAAGAGCGCGGCCTTCTTCGCGCGCAGCTGGGCGATCTCGCTGGCGATCGNCCGAGTNTCGTTGGCGTCGCCATGCTCCGCGCGATTGAGGCNCGCCTCGAACAGCTTCTGGCGCGTGTCATGGTTGGTGAGCGACGAAAGCGATGGCTGCTGCGTCGTGTTGATCAGCGGGACAACATAACCCGGGACCTTGCGCTCCTTGGCCGCCTGCTGCGCCGCAGCAAGCTGCTGCTCCGACAAGCCCGCGAGCGCCGAAGCGTCGTTGACGTGCAGGGCGCCGGCCTTGGCGGCGGCGAGCAGCTTCTGGCTGAACTGGGTCTGCAATGTGCTCAGCCGCTGATTGAACATTTTGAGCTGGACCTGCTTGGCCGGTGGGAGCTCGGCGCCGGCATGGACAAATTGCTTGTAATAGACGTCGAGCAGCTTCGCCTGCTCGGGGCTCAGGTTCAGCTCGCCCTGGTGATCGTGGAGATATTTGAAGCGCTTGAAGAGCTTCGCGTTCAAATAGATGAAGTCGTTGTGCGCGGCGAGCAGAGGTGACGTTTTCGTATCGGTCGCCTGTAGCATATCGTTGGTGTTGGCGCCGTTCACCGCGCTGAACGCGAGATTGGCGCGTTCGAGCAGCAGGCCCGACTTTTCCATTTCGACTACGGTATTGTCGAAGGTCGGAGCGGCCTTCTGGTTTGCGATTGCGGTGACCTCGTTCTTCTGCTGCGCCATTCCGGCGAGCAGCGCAGGCAGATAGTCGCTGTCCTTGATCTTCGAGAAATCGGGTGTTTCGAACGGCAGCGTACTGGGCTTGGCGAAGGGATTGGAAGCCGGCAGCGTCGCCGACACAGTCGCGGACGCCTTGCGGGGCGCAGCCGCGGCCGGTGCGCCCGAAGCAACCGCAAGCGCGACAGTCGTCAGAAGGAAGTTGCGGATCATGTCTCTCCCCGGGAGTTCGGTAAATTGCCGTTAGCGCCTGTCGAACCGACTTGCGGCTTACGCAAGCCTGAACATCAGCCGTTCGTCGAAAGGACTGCGAGCATCGCTTCTCCGAAGCGCTCGAGCTTGACTGCACCGATTCCCTCGACGGTGCTCAACTCGTTGAGATTCTTCGGCTTCCTCGCCGCGATTTCCCTGAGGGTCGAGTCGTGGAAGATCACGTAAGGCGGGACGCCCGCGTCGGCCGCAAGCTCGCGCCGCGCCTCGCGCAGTGCTTCGAACAGCGGGTCGGCAGGGCCGTCGAAGCGCTTGCGGCTTGCGCGCTTGCGCGGCGGCGGAACGGCGATCGTCAGTCGCTGCTCGCCCTTCAGTATCGGCTTTGCGCCGGGGCCGAAGCTGAGGCCGCCATAAGCGTCGGCACGGAGNGCATCGCCGGCGATCAAAGCTCGGGCGACCGGCCGCACAAGCGCGAGCTCATCAGACGTGGCGATGCCGAACACCGAAAGACGGTCGTGGCCGAAGCTGCGCACCTTCTCATTGTCGGTGCCGGCGAGCACATCGGCGAGGTGGCCGACGCCGAAGCGCATTTCGGTTCGGAAGGCCGCCGACAATAGCTTGCGCGCGATCTCCGTCGCGTCGGTCGTCGCTGGAGGATCGAGGCAATTGTCGCAATTGCCGCAACGCTCAGGCGGGTCTTCGCCAAAGTGACGGAGCAGGATCGCACGGCGGCACGTCGGAGCTTCGACCAGCGCAGCAAGCGCGTTCAGCCGTTCGCGTTCGCCAGCCCGGCGCTCTGGCACGACTTCCGTTTCGATCCGTTGCCGCGCCCGGGCGAAATCCTCCGCGCCCCAGAACAGCCATGCCTCGGCCGGATCGCCATCGCGCCCTGCGCGGCCGGTTTCCTGGTAATAAGCTTCGATCGACTTAGGGATTGCGGCATGGGCGACGAAGCGCACGTCGGGTTTGTCGATGCCCATGCCGAACGCGATTGTCGCAGCGATCACCATTTCTTCGGAAGAGACGAAGGCCGCCTGGTTGCGTGCGCGAACCGGAGGATCAAGCCCGGCATGATAGGGAAGCGCCGGCCGTCCATTCGACGCGAGCTGTTCGGCAATCCGCTCCGCCTTGTCACGGCTCGGCACGTAGACGATCCCCGGTCCCGGCTGCTGCGCAAGCAGCATCTTGAGCTGACCGGAAATGCCGTCGCGCGGACGGACGTGGTAGCGGATGTTGGGCCGGTCGAATCCGGCGATGATCAGCCCGTCGTCAGGAATTCCGAGCTGCGCCAGGATATCGGCGCGCGTGCGCCGGTCGGCCGTCGCGGTGAGCGCCAGCCGCGGGACGTCCCTGTTGCCGTCAAGCAGCGTCTTAAGCTGGCGATAGTCGGGCCGAAAATCGTGACCCCATTCGCTGACGCAATGCGCTTCGTCGATTGCGATCAAAGCGAGGTTGGTCCGGCTGATCAGACGCCGGAACGAGTCGCCGGTTGCCCGCTCCGGAGCGACATAGAGCAAGTCGAGATCGCCGTCTCCGAGACGCTGCAGGGTCCGATCGCGATCGGAGTCTGCAGAGGTGAGCGACGCCGCCCGCAGTCCGATCGCATTGGCGCTGCGGATCTGGTCGTGCATCAGTGCAATCAGCGGCGAGATCACCAGCGCCGTTCCGTCGCGAACAATCGCCGGCAGCTGATAGCAGAGCGACTTGCCCGCGCCGGTCGGCATGACCGCAAGCGTGTGTTGACCGCCGAGTACGCGCCCGACCACCTCTTCCTGCACCCCGCGGAAGTGGTCGAAGCCAAAGACGCCTTTGAGGAGATCGTTGGGGGATTGCATCAACGACCAATAACGTTCGGGCCTAGCTTGTCGAAGCCCAATCACCCACTCCCAAGCTGGAAGAGGACTTACTCCGCGGCCTGGGCGGTTTCCTCCAGCATCTGCTCTGCTGCCTGGCGGTACCATAGGTCCGCATAGAGCCCGCTCGCCTCCAGGAGTTCGTCGTGGGTGCCCCGCTCGACGACTCGGCCCTCATCGAGGACGACGATCTGGTCGGCGTTGACGATGGTCGACAGCCGGTGGGCGATCATGATCGTGGTGCGGCTTTCGGCGATGCGGTCGAGAGTTTCCTGGATCGCCTGCTCAGTGCGGCTGTCGAGGGCGCTTGTCGCTTCGTCGAGGACGAGGATCGGCGGGTTCTTGAGCAGGGTGCGGGCAATCGCGACGCGCTGCTTCTCGCCGCCTGAAAGCTTGAGCCCGCGCTCGCCCACCATCGATTCATATTTTTCTGGAAGGACTGCGATGAAATGGTCGATCGCCGCTCCGCGTGCCGCCGCTTCGATCTCTTCTTGAGAAGCGCCGTCGCGGCCGTAGCCGATGTTGTAGCCGATGGTGTCGTTGAACAGCACCGTGTCCTGCGGGACGATTCCGATTGCCGAGCGCAGGCTCCGCTGATTCACATCTGCAATGTCTTGGCCGTCAATCATAATGCGCCCGGCGGACGGGTCGTAGAAGCGGTAGAGCAGCCGGGCGATGGTCGACTTGCCGGCGCCGGAGGGTCCAACGATCGCACAGCTCGTGCCGGCCGGAATGTCGAGGTCGACGCGCTTCAATATTTCGCGCCCGCGCTCATAGCCGAAGCGGACATTCTCGAAGCGCACGTTACCGCGCGTGACATTGAGCAGCGGCGCGTCGGGCTTGTCGACGACCTCGGCGGGCGTATCGAGCAGGTCCCACATCGCTTCCATGTCGATCAGGCCCTGGCGGATCGAGCGATAGACCCAGCCGAGCATGTCGAGCGGACGGAAGAGCTGCATGAGGAGGCCGTTGATCCACACCACATCGCCCGGGCTGAAGCGGCCGCGGCTCCACCCCCAGACGGTGAAGATCATCGCCCCAGCCATCATCAGATTGGTGATCAGCGACTGGCCGATGTTGAGCCAGGCAAGCGAGACTTCGTTGCGTACCGAGGCGCGAGCGAAGGCGCCGACCGCTTCCTCGTAGCGCTTCGCCTCGCGGTCCTCGGCGCCGAAATATTTGACGGTTTCGTAGTTGAGCAACGAGTCGACGGCGCGGCCAATTGCCCGATTGTCGACCTCGTTCATCTGCCGCTGGATCTGTGAGCGCCAGTCGGTCACCCAGCGTGTGAAAGCTATGTAGACGGCGACTATTGCCAGCGTCGCGACGACAAGCCCGCCGCCGAACTTCACGAAGAAAATGACGCAAATCGCGCCCAACTCGATCACTGTCGGAGCGATGTTGAAGAGGAGGAAGTAGAGCATCATGTCGATGCTCTTCGTCCCGCGTTCGACGATCTTGGTCAGCGATCCAGTGCGACGCTCCAGGTGGAAGCGAAGCGACAGATCGTGGACGTGACGAAAAACGCTTCCAGCGAGCTGCCGCGCCGCGTCTTGTCCCACCTTCTCGAAAATAGCGTTGCGCAGATTGTCGGTCAGCACTCCGCCGAACCTTGCCCCGGCGTAGGCCACAACCAGTCCAGCAACGACCGCGAAGGCGGCATGCGCGCTCATCCGGTCCACCGCGAGCTTCAGCGCATAAGGGCCAAGCAGGATCACGGCCTTGCCGGCGAGCACCAGAAGCACCGCCGCGATGACACGCGCCCTCAGCTCCGGCTCGCCCTTCGGCCAAAGCATCGGCAGGAATCGCCACAGCGCCGCGAACCCGCCCTTCGGTTTCGGCTGTGCTGCTGAGGTCGCCATCACGTCCAAGGTAGGAAGCCCCCGCTCAAGCGGCAAATCGAGGAACGGCCGGCATCGCGTATCGGTTTTGCGGACGAGGAGATTTGCGATGTCCGATGTCATGGAACCGATGATTCATGAGGATCAGCTGCCCGGCCG
>JGI24737J22298_10000506_pt1 | contig 13619 bp, 7 predicted proteins | sample KBSCornC3_FD_22298 | JGI IMG/M metagenome (IMG submission 22298) | reverse complement strand
GAGTGTTGGATGAAGCGGATGCTGGTGCTGGGCGGATGTCGATCCGGCAAGAGCCGCTTTGCGCAGGAGCGATGCGAGGCTGCCGCTAGTGGCGATCTCGCCTATGTCGCGACGGCGCAGGCCTTCGATCCGGAGATGGAGGAGCGCATCGCCCGCCATCGAAGCGAACGCGGAAGCCGCTGGCTGACGATCGATGCGCCGATGGATCTGCCCTCCGCGCTGTCGGAAGCGGCGCTGCGGGCCGACGCCGTGATGGTGGACTGCCTGACGCTTTGGCTTACGAATCTGATGCTTGCGGACGCGGATGTGGCGAAGGCGCGGACAACGCTGGCCGAGGCGATAGCGGCCTGTCCCCTCCCTGTCGTTCTGGTGAGCAATGAGGTGGGTTTGGGGATCGTGCCGGACAATGTTCTGGCCCGTCGGTTTCGCGATGAGTCAGGATGGCTGAACCAGCAGATGGCGACCCTGTGCGATGAGGTCATATTGATGGCGGCCGGACTGCCGCTGAGGCTGAAAGGGTAGGACATGCCAGCGCCTTTCGCGAGCGAAGGGAGCAGGCAACAGCGTCATTCTTCCCTGAAATCAGCCCCGATGACCCTATAGAGCAGGATACGGTTCGCGATCAGCGTCAGATTGGTCGCGATCGCGCTTTGTTGCGCATTGTAGAGGCTCCGCTGGCTGGTCAGGCTGTTGAGGAAGGTATCTATGCCAGCGCGATAGCGTTCCTCGGCCAGTGCGTAGCTGCGCTGGCTGGCGAGGACCAGACGCTGCTGTGCAGCCTGCTGCTCGTCAATCGTACCCTCCCGCGCGAGCGCATCGGACACTTCCTGGAATGCCGTCTGGATCGCCTTTTCATATTGGGCCAGATACAGGTCGCGTTGCGCCTTGCTGTAGTCGAGATTGCCGCGCGCGCCGCCGCCGAAGATCGGCATGCTGGCCGAAGGCGCGGCGGACCAGGCGAAACCGCCGCCGTGAAGAGGGAGGAGAGGGCCGAACTGGCGACGCCAATGGCGGCCGTGAGGCTGATTTTCGGGAACATGGCGGCACGCGCCGCGCCGATGTTGGCATTGGCGGCCTTCAGCTGATGTTCGGCCTGCAGCACGTCGGGACGCTGGAGCAGCACGTCGGAGGATAGGCCTGCCGGCGTCTTCGCGATGCCGTCGGTGAGCGTTTCCAGCGACTGGGGGAGCAGGGCATCCTCGACCGGCGCGCCCGCCAGCAGGTCGAGCGCGTTCCGGTCCTGCGCCACCTGCGTCACATTGGCGGCAATATCGCTGCGTGCCTGTTCCACCGTGGTTTCGGCCTGATGCACGTCCAGCTTGCCGGTCAGCCCCGCACCATTCAGCGAACGGGTGAGGGCCAGTGTACGTTCGGCGCTCGCCAGGGTCCGGCGGGACAGCGACAGCAGTTCCTGGTCAGCGGCCAAGGTGGCGTAGGCCGTGGCGGTTTCCGCGATCAGCGTGATGCGGGTCGCGCGCGCGCCTTCCTCCGTCGCGAGGTAGGATTCGAGTGCTGCGCGGCTCAGGTTCTTCACCCGGCCGAACAGGTCTATCTCGAACGCGCTGAAGCCAATATCGGCGCTGTAGCTGTTCTGGCGGTCGTCGTTGCGGCGGGCGAAGCTGGCAGCGGCATCGCCGGTGACGGTGGGGAGCCGGGCTGCGCGCTGGACCCGATATTGGGCGCGGGCGGCCTCCACATTGGCGAGCGCGGCGCGCAGGTCCCGGTTATTGGCAAGGGCGCGCGCTATCACCGCCCTGAGGCGTTGATCGCTGATCAATGCTGTCCACGGCAGGCCCGGCCTTTCCGTGATGGTCGCCGACGGATAGGCGGTGTCAGCCGGGAAGGTGGCGGGAACGGGGGGCGCGGGCCGGACATAGGTCGGCGCCATGTTGCAGGCCGACAGCGCAACAGCCGAAGTCAGGGTGAGGAGAGCGCGTTTCATGCCGGAACCTCCGCAGCGGGAACGGCAGGTTGCGGCGGATCCTTGCGGCTGAAGATGCGCATGATCGTCAGGAAGAAGAGGGGAACGTAGAAGATGGCGAGGACGGTCGCGGTCAGCATGCCGCCCACCACCGCCGTGCCGATGGCGACGCGGCTCTGCGCGCCGGCGCCGGTGGCGATGGCCAGCGGGATGACCCCCGCGATGAAGGCAAGCGATGTCATCAGGATCGGGCGGAAGCGCAGGCGTGCCGCCTCCAGCGCGGCGGACATGGCGTCCTTGCCCTGCAGATAGGCGAGCTCTGCAAATTCGACGATCAGGATCGCGTTCTTTGCGGCCAGTCCCATGGTCGTGAGCAGGCCGACCTGGAAGTAGATATTGTTCTCCAAGCCCCGCAGCGTCACCGCCAGCGCTGCACCGATCAGCCCGAGCGGGATGACCAGAAGCACCGCCAGGGGGATCGACCAGCTCTCATAGAGCGCGGCAAGGCAGAGGAAAACGACCAGCACCGACAGGCCATAGAGCAGCGGCGCCTGTCCACCTGAAAGCTGTTCCTGATAGGAGAGGCCGCTCCAGGCATAGCTGGTGCCCGGCGGGAGCTGTTTTTGCAGCTTCACCATCTCGTCCATCGCCTCGCCCGAACTGGCGCCGGGCGCAGCCTGCCCCTGGATTTCATAGGATGACTGGCCGTTATAGCGCGACATGGTCGTCGGGCCCATTGTCCAGTGGGTGGTGGCAAAGGCCGAGAAAGGCACCATTTCGCCGGTCGTGCTGGACCGCACCTGCCAGTTGTCGAGGTCCGTCGGCAGCGCGCGATAGGGTGCATCAGCCTGCATGTAGACGCGCTTCACCCTGCCGCGGTCGACGAAATCGTTGATGTAGGTGCTGCCCCAGGCGGCGCTCAGGACATTGTCGACGCTGCTTTGCGTCAGGCCCAGCACAGCGAGCTTTTCAGAGTCGATGTCGACCTTGAGCTGCGGCGTATCCTCCAGCGTGGCGGCACGTACGCCCGCCAGCTTGGGATCGCTCGCCGCCGCCTTCATAAGCTGGTTGCGCAGCGCGAGGAAGCGGTCGCGGCTGAGGCCGCCGGTGTTCAGCAGTTCGAAGGTGAAGCCGTTGGATTGCCCCAGGCCGCGAATGGGCGGCGGGGTCATGGCCAGCGCCTTCGCATCGCGGATCGCGGCCAATTGCCTGGTGGCGCGGTTGGCGATCATCGTCGCGCTGTTCGCCGACCCCTTGCGCTCGTCCCATGGGGCGAGATTGATGAAGCCCTGGGCGGTGTTCTCGCCCTGACCGGCGAAACTGAAGCCCTGGGCGATGAAGGCGAAGGCGACATTGTCCTTTTCATCGGTCAGGAAATAATTCTGGACGCGCTCCACCGCTGCGGCCGTGCGGGAGGATTTTGCGCCGGCGGGCAAGGTGATCTGGACCATCACCTGGCCTTGATCCTCCACGGGCAGGAAGCTGGTCGGCAGGCGGACGAACAGCAGCCAGAGCAGAACGAGAATGACCGCATAGCCGATCCAGAACCATTTCCGGCGGCCGATGAAGGCGTGGAGGCGCGTCATGTAGCCGTTGGTGACGCGGCTGAACCAGCGGTTGAACTTGCCGGTCCAGCCATGATCGCGATGCTCGTGCGAAATCGGCTTCAGGATGGTGGCGCAGAGAGCGGGAGACAGGATCAGCGCGACCAGCACCGAAAGCAGCATCGAAGAGACGATGGTGATGGAGAACTGGCGATAGATGACGCCGGTCGACCCGCCGAAAAAGGCCATGGGCAGCAGCACGGCGGAGAGGACCAGCGCGATGCCCACCAGGGCGTTGCCGATTTCGCCCATCGACTTGATGGTGGCGTCCCGTGGGGAAAGCCCTTCCTCCTCCATGATGCGTTCGACATTTTCCACCACGACAATGGCGTCGTCGACCAGCAGGCCGATGGCCAGCACCATGCCGAAGAGCGTCAGCGTGTTGATGGAATAGCCGAACAGCGCCAGCACGCCGAACGTACCCAGCAGCACCACCGGAACGGCGACGGCGGGCACCAGCGTCGCGCGCCAGCTTTGCAGGAACAGGAACATCACGACGACGACCAGCNCGACTGCCTCGATCAGGGTCTGGACCACCTCCTCGACCGACAGCTTGATGAAGGGGGTGGTGTCGCGCGGGTATACGACGGCGTAGCCGTGCGGCAGATTGTTCGACAGTTCGTCCACCTTGGCCTTGACCAGCTCGGCGGTCTTGAGCGCGTCGGCGCCGGGGGCAAGCTGCAATGCCATGCCGGAGGCCGGATGCCCGTTGAGGCGGGCCAGGGAGGTGTAGCTTTCATTGCCCAGTTCGACCCGCGCCACATCGGACAGGCGGACGACGGAACCGTCGCTCTGCGTCTTGACGATGATGTTGCGGAACTGCTCGGGCGTCTGCAGGCGGGCGCGGGCCGTGACGGTGGCGTTGAGCTGCTGCCCCTCCGGCGCCGGGTCGGCACCGATCTGTCCGGCCGACACTTCGACATTCTGGCTGGCGATGGCGCTTTGCACGTCGGACGGCATCAGCTTGACGGTGGCGAGTTTATAGGGGTCCAGCCAGATGCGCATCGCATATTGCGATCCGAAGATCTGCGACGAACCCACGCCATCGATACGGGCGATCGGATCCTGGAAATTATTGACCAGGTAATCGGCAATATCGGCCTGCGATGCCGTATCGGTGCGGTCGTACAGGCCGACCACCATCAGGAAGTCGTTCTGCGACTTGGTAACGGTCAGGCCCTGCTGCTGCACGGCGTTGGGCAGCCGGCTCAGCGCCTGCTGCACCTTGTTCTGCACCTGTACCTGCGCGGTGTCGGGATCGGTGCCCTTGTTGAAGGTGACGGTGATCCGCGCCTGACCGTTGGCCGTCGACGAAGATGAGAAGTACATGAGGCCGTCGATGCCGGTGAGCTGCTGCTCGATGACCTGCGTGACGCTGGTCTCCACGGTCTGGGCCGAGGCGCCGGGATAGTTGGCGCTGATGTTGACGGACGGCGGCGCGATGTCCGGATATTGCGCGATCGGCAATGTCAGCATGGCGCCCAGGCCGGCCATCATGATGCCGATGGCGATGACCCAGGCGAATATCGGACGTTCGATGAAGAAGCGGCTGAGCAAGGTTCCGCTCCCTTATTTCGCGGCCCGGTCGATCGGGACGGCCTTCACCGNGTCGCCGGGATTCACCTTGTCCGTGCCTTCGACGATCAGCCTGTCGCCTNTACGCAAACCGTCGGTGATCAGCCATTTGTCGCCNACGGCNTGCGCNGCGGTGACGATGCGCCGTTCGACCTTGTTTCCCCTGCCCACGACCAGCGCGGTCGCATTGCCCTTCGGATCGCGGCTGATTCCCTGCTGGGGCACGAGNATCGCGTTCGGNACCACCGATTGCGGCGCGACCACGCGCACGAACATGCCGGGCAGCAGCAGGCCGTCCGGGTTGGGGAAACGGGCGCGCAGCGTGACGGTGCCGCTGTCCGGATCGACGATCGGTTCGGCGAATTCGATGCGGCCTTCCAGCGGATAATCGGTACCGTCGTCCAGCTTCAGCCGGATGGTCGCGCTGGCGGGCAACGCCTTGCCCGCCGCGAGCGCGCGGCGCAGCTGGAGCAGTTTGGCGCTGGACTGCGTCACGTCGACGAAGATCGGGTCGAGTTGCTGGATGACGGCCAGGGGTGTTGCCTGGCTGGCCGTCACCAACGCACCGGGCGTGACGGCGGACCGGCCGATCCGTCCGTCGATGGGTGCCCTGACCTGCGTGAAATTGAGGTTGATGCCGGCGGTCTGGAGCGTGGCGCGCGCCTGCTGCACGGCGGCGGCGGCCTGGCGGGCCGTGGCGATGACGTCATCGCGGTCCTGCGCGCTCACTGCCTCGCTCTGACCCAGCGTACGGTAGCGGCTGGCCTTCGCCTGCGCGGCGGCGGCGGTCGCCTGCGCACTGGCCAATGTGGCCTGCGCCTCGTCGCGCGACGCGCGGTAGAGCGAGGGATCGATCTGGTAGAGCGGCTGCCCCGCCTTCACGATCGACCCTTCAGTGAACAGGCGCTTCTGGATGACGCCGGCGACCTGCGGCCGAACCTCCGACATCATGGTGGATGCAGTGCGTCCCGGCAATTCGGTCGATACCGTGACCTCCTGAGTCGCCAGCGTCACCACTCCCACCTCCTGAGGCGGCTTTTTCGATGCTTCCTTATGTCCGCATCCGGTGATCAGGATGCAGAACGCCACGGGTGCGATCCGAAGGACGGAGAGGCGGCTGAGCATGGTCGACAGGCGGTTCCACAGCGGAAGGAGGGACTTCGCCCGGCGCAGGGGGAGGGAAGGGCGCGCCGGGCGAAGGTCGGCTCCGGTCAACGGCGCCGACCTCCCCCTAATCCATCCAAGGCGCGTCGCATTGTAGAGCGACTTTTCATCCGGCTGGATCATTTTGTAGCGGATTGTATCGATATGTAACGACCGCAGCGGCGAGCGCAGACTCGCAGCGTCAACGCCACTAGAAGGAGACAATGCCCGACATGCCGCCATCCCGCCCATTCCGCGTGATCGTCGTCGACGATGACGAAGATATCAGGGGTCTGATCGTCGGCCAGCTCGCCCAGGAGCATTATGAGGTTCTGGCGGCCGGCAGCCTTGGCGAATTGCGGGCGATGATGGCGGAACATGAAGCCGACCTCATCGTGCTCGACCTCAACCTTCCTGACGGCGACGGACTGTCGCTGTGCCGCGACCTGCGGGCGCAGGGCAGCGGTGTCCAGATCATCATGGTGACGGCGCGGGGCAGCGCCATCGATCGGGTGCTGGGCCTGGAACTGGGCGCGGACGATTATCTGACGAAGCCGTTCGAGCCGCGGGAATTGCTGGTGCGGGTGCGCAACCTGCTGCGCCGGTCACGGAACGAGGAGCCGGCGCGGCTGAAGACCGCGCGGATTGCGCGCTTCGGATCGTGGCGGCTGGACCTCTTCCAGCGACGGCTGATCGCCAGCGACGATCGGTTGATCATGCTGTCCTCTGCGGAATTTCGCCTGTTGTCCCGCTTCATCGACGACCCCAATGTGGTGCTCTCACGCGAGGCGCTCGTTCCCGAACGGCGGGCAACGGCAGCGTTCGATCGGTCCATCGACCTGCAGGTCAGCCGGCTGCGGCAGAAGCTGGCGGACAGTCCGGGCGGCGACGGGCTGATCCTGACGGTGCGGGGGGAGGGCTATGTGCTGGCCAGCACGGTGACCTATGAATGATGACTGGCTGATCGGCACATGATGGTCTCTGTCGTGGCGCGGGCGCGCAATTTCTTCCGGTCGCTGGTCGGCCAGATATTCCTGCTGCTGACCGTCGGCATGACGGTGGCCGCCGTGCTGGCGCTGCTGGTCGCGGAGCAGGCCCGGCATCTCGACTTCGAGCGCTGGCGTCTCCAGCGCGTGGTGGCAAGCGCGGCGGACATCGCGCAGCGGCTGAGCCACGACCCGGTGAAGATAGAGGCGATGTTGAAAGACCAGCAGATCATGGGCGCACGGACCGCGCCGGAGGGCGTGGCCCTGACGGACCCCGACCCGACGCTGGCAGACGCTCTGGAGGCGCGCTTCGGGCCGCAGTCCAACCCCGAAGCAGGCCAGGTTCCCATCGGTCTCTGTTTTCCAGCAAGCAAGGTCGATCCGAACAATCGGGCGGCCGGGCTGATCGACGCGCCGCGCCCCGATTGCTGGGTCGTCCGCTTTACCGACAGGACGGGCGAGCGGCGTTCGCTCGCGCTCTACCTGCCCCGCCTCGTGAAGCCGTCGAGCAATCTTGCCAGGCCGATCTATCTGCTGCTGATCCTGATGTCCTCGGCCGGACTGGCCATCATCGTGGCTCGTTTCGTCGCCAAGCCGCTGCGTAGGCTGGAGCAGGCGGCGGAAGCCTTTTCGGTATCCGTCGATCCGGAGGAAATCCCGGAGCGGGGCCCGGAAGAGGTGCGGGCTGCGCTGTCCACCTTCAATCTGATGCAGCGCCGGGTAAGGGCGGGTTTTGCGGAGCGGACGCAGTTGCTGGCGGCGATCAGCCATGATCTCCAGACCCCTCTCACCCGCCTGCGCTTGCGGCTGGAATTGGTCGAAAATGAGGAACTGCGTGGGCGGCTGTTGCAGGACCACCAGGCGATGATGACGCTGGTCCGCGAAGGGCTGGATCTGGCGGCCAGCACCGAAGCCCATGAAGACTGGTCGGTGATCGACATCGATTCGCTGCTCACCAGCATGGCGGAGGACGCGCAGGATCTGGGATCACCCGTGCGGTTCCTGTCGGGATGCGGCGGCACTGTCCGGGTCAAGCCCAATGCCCTCACGCGCTGCATCAGCAATCTGGTCAACAATGCGGTGAAATATGGCGGCAGCGCGGACGTCAGCTGCTCAAGACAGGGCGGGCGCGTGCTCATCGAGGTGCGCGATCACGGTCCGGGCATCCCGCCCGATCAACTGGACCAGATGTTCGAACCCTTCACGCGCGGCGTGGCGGGACAGCCGGGCGGGCGGCACGGAACGGGCATCGGCCTGACCATCGCTCGATCGCTGGCGCTCAGTTTTGAAGCATCGGTCCGTCTGGCCAATGCATCGGACGGCGGGCTGATCGCGACGATCGATATGAGAGCTTGAGTTCATCAGTTCTCGGGGCGGGGGTGAATCCTCCGCCGGCGGGGCAGCATGTTACGCAACGGAACCAAATCGGCTCTGGCGAGATTATCTTCTTTGCCCTCTTCCCTCTCCGGGCCTCAAGTGACACTATGCATTGGATCGCGGCGGGGGACGTCGCGCTGATTTGAAGATGCTGCATGACAGCGGCGCGGCAATATTTGTCGGTCGTGAATGAATGCCCATATCGTTGCCGGCAATGTTTTTGCACGGCCGGGCAAGCATTGCGCAATTCCTTGCAACAGGCGCTGATTAAAGATTGGACAGATTCGAATTTTTTACTCTGCGTGGATGGTATTGCACTGTTTTTACAGGCCATAAGGGTCTATATACATTCCATGGCTACTTTAGCGGGAGTCGCCAGTGACAAAGAATGAGCTGTTTTCCAGCTTCACGCGGAAGTTCGATGATCGGCGTCAGGCCGAAATGTCCATCGAAGATTATCTGCTGGGATGTCGCAATGATCCACTGATGCATGCATCGGCGCCCGAACGATTGCTCGCGGCGATCGGTGAGCCGGAGATCATCGACACTTCACGTGATCAGCGGCTGGGCCGTATCTTCATGAACCGGACGATCCGGCGCTATGCGAGCTTCAGGAACTTCTACGGCATGGAGGGGACGATCGAACATATCGTCAGCTTCCTGCGCCATGCCAGCCAGGGATTGGAAGAGCGCAAGCAGATACTCTACCTGCTTGGCCCGGTGGGCGGTGGCAAGTCGTCGCTGGCGGAGCGGCTGAAGGCCTTGATGGAGGTTCATCCCATCTATGTGCTGAAGGCGGGAGAGGAGATCAGCCCGATCTTCGAAAGTCCCCTCGCGCTGTTCGATGCGGAAACGCATGGCGACTTCATCGAAGAAAATTACGCGATCCCCCGGCGGCGGCTGACCGGCATGATCAGCCCCTGGTGCCGTAAGCGGCTCGACGAGTTCGGCGGCGACATTTCGCAGTTCAGGGTCGTGCGCATGATGCCCTCGCGCATGCGGCAGGTCGCCATCGCAAAGACCGAGCCGGGGGACGAGAACAATCAGGACATCAGCTCGCTGGTCGGAAAGGTCGACATCCGCAAGCTGGAGATGCTCTCGCAGAATGATCCGGACGCCTACAGCTATTCGGGCGGCCTCAACCGGGCGAACCAGGGAATGCTCGAATTTGTCGAGATGTTCAAGGCGCCGATCAAGATGCTCCATCCGTTGCTGACCGCAACGCAGGAGGGCAATTATATCGGCACCGAGAATATCGGCGCCATTCCCTATACCGGCATCATCATGGCCCATTCCAATGAATCGGAATGGGCGAATTTCAAGAACAACAAGAACAACGAAGCATTCATTGACCGCATCTATGTCATCAAGGTTCCCTACAGCCTGCAGGCGACAGAAGAACGGCACGTCTATGAAAAATTGCTGAGGGAATCCGATCTCAACAAGGCGCCCTGCGCCCCTGGGACCCTGGACATGCTGGCGCGCTTTTCCGTGCTGACGCGGTTGCGTGAGCATGAAAACAGCAACCTCTACTCCAAGATGCGCGTCTATGATGGCGAGATGCTGCGGGAAATAGACCCGCGCGCGAAAAGCCTTCAGGAATATCGCGATGCGGCGGGCGTGGACGAGGGCATGTCGGGCATTTCGACCCGCTTCGCGTTCAAGGCGCTGTCAGCCACGTTCAACCATGATACCAACGAGATCGCGGCCGACCCCGTGCACCTCATGTATGTGCTGGAGGGCATGGTCCGGCAGGAACAGTTCCCCACCGAGGTGGAATCCCGTTATCTGGAGTTCATCAAGGGCGAACTGGCCCCGCGCTATGCAGAGTTCATCGGCAATGAAATCCAGAAGGCTTATCTGGAATCCTACCATGACTATGGCCAGAATCTGTTCGACCGCTATGTCGCCTATGCGGATGCGTGGATCGAGGACCTGGATTTCAAGGATCCCGATACCGGGCAGCTGCTCGATCGGGAGGTCATCAACCAGGAACTGTCCAAGACCGAAAAGCCCGCCGGCATCGCCAATCCCAAGGATTTCCGCAACGAGGTCGTGAAATTCGCGCTGAGGATGCGGGCCAGCAATGACGGGCGCAACCCGTCCTGGACCAGTTATGAGAAGATCCGCGAGGTTATTGAGAAGCGGATGTTCAGCCAGGTCGAGGACTTGCTGCCGGTCATCAGCTTCGGATCGAAAAAGGACGGCGAAACCGCGACAAAGCATGATGAATTCGTCGCGCGCATGATCGAAAGAGGCTATACGGAACGGCAGGTCCGGCGACTTGTGGAATGGTATATCCGCGTGAAGCAGGCCGGTTGATGGAGGGCCTGTAGGGCACCATGCACATTGTCGACAGACGGTTGAATCCGGGGGGCAAGAGCCTGGTCAACAGGCAGCGCTTCCTGCGACGGGCGCGGGCATATGTGCAACAGGCGGTGCGCGACAGCCTGAAGGATCGCAGCATCAAGGATCTGGACAAGGAAGGCCAGATTTCCATCCAGCGCGATGTCATCCACGAACCGACGCTGCATCGCGCGGCGCAGGGAGGAAGCCGCGAACGGGTGTTCCCCGGCAACCGTGATTATATGGAGGGGGACAAGATCAAGCGCCCCGACGGCGGCGCGGGCTCTGGGTCGAAGGCCGGGCAGGGCGATGGGAATGACGATTTCCAGTTCGCGCTCAGCCGGGAGGAGTTTCTGGACCTGTTCCTGGACGACCTGGAACTGCCCGACCTGGCCAAGAGACGGCTGATAGGCGGTGCGGTCGATGGTATCCGGCGCGCCGGATATTCGACGGCCGGCAACCCTTCCAACCTGTCCGTCCCGCGCACCATGCAGAAGGCCATGTCGCGGCGACTGGCCCTGCGGCGTCCCAAGGGCGCGGATCTGGCGCGGATCGAGGAGGAGATCGCGCTGATCGAGGCGCGCGATCCTCCCTCGCCCGACGATGCCGTTCGTCTGGAAGCGCTGCGCGAGGAACGATCGACCATCATCCGGCGCCGCAACCTGATCGCCTATATCGACCCTGTCGACCTGCGCTACCGCCGGTTCGAAACGGTGCCAAAGCCCGTGGCCCAGGCAGTGATGTTCTGCCTGATGGACGTTTCCGGTTCCATGACGGAGCATATGAAGGATCTGGCGAAGCGCTTCTTCGCGCTGCTGCATCTGTTCCTGTCGCGCTGCTACGAGCATGTGGAGGTGGTGTTCATCCACCATACCGACCGGGCGGCGGAGGTTGACGAACAGACCTTCTTCTACAGCACGGTGACGGGCGGCACGCTGGTGTCGAGCGCGCTGGAGAAGCTGATCGAAGTGGTGCAGGAACGCTTCCGTCCGGATGACTGGAACATCTATGTGGCGCAGGCGTCGGACGGTGACACCATGCAATCCGACAATGGCCGGGTGGTCAGTCTGATGCAGCAGGAGATCCTGCCCTTCAGCCAATATTTCGCATATCTGGAAGTTGGGCGAGAGGAATTCGCCGATATAGAGATGGTCGGAACGACGACCGGCCTATGGCAGGCCTATGCGCCTGTGAGCGACGCCAACCGCAATTTCGTGATGCGAAAGGTGCATCACCGGCGCGAAATCTATCCGGTGTTTCGCGAACTGTTTCAGCGCAAGGGCGTGGCGGAGCGGAGTTCATGATGGTGGCAATGGCATGACCGTCGCTTTGGCACCTGCCCCTCTGTTTTCAGGAAGCGATTGGGATTTCGCGCTTATCAATCGCATCTATGAAACGGTCGAACCTATCGCGCTCCAGGAAATGAAGCTCGACATCTATCCCAACCAGATAGAAATCATCAGCGCGGAGCAGATGCTGGACGCCTATTCCTCCATCGGCATGCCGCTCTTCTACAAGCACTGGTCCTTCGGCAAGCAGTTCGTCACCAATGAGATGATGTACCGCAAGGGGCTGCGCGGCCTTGCTTATGAACTGGTCATCAACTCCGACCCATGCATCAATTATCTGATGCAGGAAAACAGCGCGACGATGCAGACGCTGGTCATCGCGCATGCGGCCTTTGGACATAATCATTTCTTCAAGAACAATTATGTTTTCAAACAATGGACCGATGCGGAAGGTATCCTCGACTATCTGGAGTTTGCCAAACGCTACATCGCGCAGTGCGAGGAGCGCTATGGCCAGTTGCCGGTGGAACGGGTGCTGGATGCCGCCCATGCGCTGATGAACCAGGGCGTCCATCGCTATCCGCGCGTCCGGCCAAGGGATCTGAAGGCAGAGGCGGCACGGGAAGCGGAGCGGCAGGCCTATCGCGATCGCATCTATGACGATCTGTGGCGGACAGTGCCGACGGGGGCGAGAGCCGATGCGATCCCCAGCGACGCCCGGCGCGCGGCGCTAGGGCTGCCGCAGGAGAATATCCTCTATTTCCTGGAAAAAACGGGGCCTCGGCTGGAAAGCTGGCAGCGCGAGATATTGCGGATCGTGCGCCTGATCGCCCAATATTTCTATCCCCAGCGCCAGACCAAGGCGATGAATGAGGGCGCCGCGACCTATACCCATTATCGCATCATGACGACGCTGCACGAACGGGGATGGCTGACCGACGGTGCCTTCATGGAATTCCTCTCGTCCCATACCAATGTCGTCTATCAACCCACTTATGATTCAGGGCAATTTGGCGGTTTCAATCCCTATGCCCTGGGCTTTGGCATCATGTCGGATATCGAGCGGATCTGCCTGGAGCCAACCGAGGAGGATCGCGAATGGTTCGGCGACATCGCCGGATCGGGCGANCCCATGGAGGTGCTCAAGGACATTTGGGCCAATTACCGCGACGAAAGCTTCGTTTCGCAGTTCCTCAGCCCGCATCTGATACGTCAATGGCGACTGTTCAAGATACTCGACAAGCAGGGCGACTCGGAACTGCGGGTGGATGCCATTCACGACGAGCGTGGTTATCGCCGTATCCGGCGATCGCTGGCGCGGGAATATGAAATCGGGCGACAGGAGCCGGACATACAGGTGGTCGATGTCGACCTGTCC
>JGI24737J22298_10000505_pt1 | contig 13625 bp, 9 predicted proteins | sample KBSCornC3_FD_22298 | JGI IMG/M metagenome (IMG submission 22298) | reverse complement strand
TTCGTCGGCAAACCGTTTCCAGTTAGCAGCCATGTCTGGCCATTCTCGCCGTACGGCCGCGCGTTCATCGGAATACGGGCTTGCCTGCGGTAGCGTGCCGACGTCTCGAAATGAGCGCGTCCTCCCAGGAGGTCTGTGCCCCAGGCCACGCCAATCTGTCCTTCCTCGCCGTCGCGATAGTTTGAAATGCCGGCATCGCCTTTGACCAGCAATCCGGTGAATTTCTTATCGAGGATGAAGTTGACCACGCCGGCCACGGCGTCGGAACCGTAGATCGCCGAGGCGCCACCAGTGACAATCTCAACCCGGCTCAACATCATCTGAGGGAGCGTGTCGACATTGACACTGCCGTCCTGGTTCGAGGGAGGCACTCGGTGACCGTTCAACAGCACCAGGGTCCGGATTGCGCCGAAGTTTCGCAACGAGAGCGTGTTGCCGCCATTGTTGGTGCTGCCGTTGCCCTGATTGCGAGGAGTGCGGCCGCCCATGATCTGCGGAAGCTTGTTGAGGGCGTCTGGAATGTCGCTGGGCGTCGTTTTCGCGAGTTCCGCCGCGCTGACTGCGGTGACCGGAGTCGGCGACTTCAGATTCGTGGTGATAATGCGCGAGCCGGTTATCCGGATTTCGTCGCCCGGGGCAGTTTCGGGAGCGTGTGACGAGACCAGCGGAGTGGAAGGCGCGATATCCGGAGTCGCATCAGCGGCCGCAGCAGCCTGTTCGTTCGTCGCCGCTATTGCGGCCGGTTGGGCCATCGCAGGCTGGGCGAAGATTGACGAGCCCAAGGCGATAAGACTGGCCTTGCACAGCAACTGCGCTGCCCGAATGCCGATTGCCGTTCCACGAACTAAGCCGTTCTGATGCGCCGACTGGCCCGACCCAAGTCGGCTACTGTGCGAGACCCCCGTCATCTTCATGCATCCCCTCAGATCTGCCGCAACTTTGCGACTTTTGTCCGCCTTCGTTCTCAGTCGAGGAGCGACATGCCGTCCCATCGCCAGGAAAGACGTTAACGTTAACATAAATATCACATAGTCGGTTTCCGTCAATTAGAATATTCCGGTGGAATTCTCCGGCTACCGAGCGGCTACGGTAATGGCGTGCGCTTCATCGGGGGTAACGGGCTCAGATCAGAGAGAGTTCAATCGGTATCAGATGCGCGATCCGGGTCAAACTCGTAACCGCTTGCAAACGCGCGTCGAGGTCTGCACGACAGGTAGGGGCGCCACGAATAGTCACTATACGATAGTGGATTTGCCCAAGAGAGAATGTTAACGTTACCGCACCGGAGAGGGGGCAATGGGAAAATTTCGATCGGTGCGCTGGACGGTGATCGGCCTTTTCGTCGGCGCCACGATCTTGAACTATCTCAGCCGCAGCATTCTCGGCGTCGCTGCTCCTACCATCATGGCCGAGCAGCATATTTCGACCGCCCAATATTCGTGGATCACCGGCGCCTTTCAGCTTGGCATCATGCTCCAGCCTCTATGCGGCTACGCGCTCGACGTGATTGGGCTGAAGATCGGCCTGGCCCTGTTTGTCAGCGCCTGGTCCCTTCTGACAATGGCGCATGGTTTGGCGACCGGCTGGCTGGGATTTGCGGGCCTACGCGGATGTCTGGGCCTAGTGGAGGGTGCGGCACAACCCGCGGGAATGAAGCTCGTCGCCCAGTGGTTCCCGGCGCGTGAGCGGGGCCTCGCCGCAGGCATTTACAATATCGGCGCATCTTTCGGAGCCCTCTTTGCCCCGCCCCTCGTCGCCTGGTCGGTCTACAACGGCGATTGGCGCCTGGCCTTCCTCATCACCGGCGGATTGGGACTGGCGTGGCTGNTCCCCTGGATATTCTGGTACGCGCCTCCATCGCGGCAGCGCGCGATCCACGAGGATGAGCGCATACTGATTCAGTCGGGTCAGGAACTTCAACCGACAGGAGCGATACATCGTCCCGTGCTGCGCAAGCTGCTGCGCCGCCGGGAGCTTTGGACGATCGCCTCCGCGCGATTCTTGGCGGACCCCGTCTGGGGCATGCTGTCCCTGTGGATGCCGCTCTACCTCACCAAGGTTCGGCATTTCGATCTGACCCAGATCGCACTCTTCGCCTGGTTGCCATTTCTCGCCGCCGACCTCGGCTGCCTGTTCGGGCCGGCAGTCGCAGCGTGGGCGCATCGCCGTGGCATGCGATTGATTGACGCGCGACGGACTGCTTTCACGGTCGGCGCCTTCCTGATGACCGGAATGATGTTCGTCAGCGCGGTAGAAAGCGCCGCCGTTGCAGTGGCTCTCTTGTGCCTCGGCGGTTTCGCCCACCAGACTTTATCAGTCAGTGCGATCACCATGTCGTCTGATATCTTCCCGCAGAATGAAGTCGGAACGGCGACCGGCGTTGCAGGAATGGCCGCGAACCTTGGAGTGCTCATCTTCACCCTCGTCCTGGGCTCGTTGGTGGACCAGGTCGGATACCAACCCTTCTTCATCCTTCTCGGCGTTGTCGATCTCGTCGGCGCGCTGCTGCTGTGGACCTTGATCAGAAAGCCGGCATGACTGTTCGAAATCCGATTCTTCGCGGCTTCAATCCAGATCCTTCGATCGTTCGAGTTGGCGAGGATTATTATATCGCCACGTCCACGTTCGAGTGGTTCCCCGGAGTCCAGATCCACCATTCGCAAGATCTTGCGAACTGGCGCTTAATCGGCCGTCCGCTCCGACGCCCGAGCCAGCTGGACTTGCGCGGAAATCCGGATTCCTGCGGGGTGTGGGCCCCTGATCTCAGCTATGCCGACGGCCGCTTTCATCTCCTTTACACAGATGTGAAGCGATACGGCCGCACAACCGTGAACGGAGAGCGTGGCGCCTCCTTCCGCGATTTTCATAATTACTGGGTCTGGTCCGATCGGATCGAGGGTGAATGGTCGGATCCGATTTACCTCAACAGCAGCGGGTTCGATCCCGCATTATTCCACGACGACGATGGTCGAAGCTGGCTGCTCAACACGCTGTGGGACCACCGGCCCGGCCGCAGCCGGTTCGCAGGTGTGGTGATCCAGGAGATGAACATGAGGAGCGGCCTGCTGCTGGGCGAGCGCGAACTCATCTTCGAGGGAACGCCGCTCGGTTTCACCGAGGGTCCGCATCTCTACAAACGGGATGGATGGTATCATCTGCTCGTCGCCGAGGGTGGAACTGAACGGAATCACGCAGTGGTGATGGCGCGATCGCGATCGTTGTTAGGTCCCTATGAAGTGCATCCCGACGGCCCGGTGCTGACGTCCTCAGATAAGCCTGGCGCACCGCTAGCGAGGGCCGGCCACGGAGATCTTGTGGAAACACCTTCGGGCGAAACATGGATGGCGTATCTTTGCGCTCGCCCGCTGGCGAACAGCGACCGCTGCGTGCTCGGCCGTGAGACTGCAATCCAGCCGATGCGATGGTGCGAGGACGAATGGCTGCGGACGATCGACAGAGATGCAACGCCAGTGCTGGACGTCGTCTCCGCCGCCGGTGACACGGTTTGGATGCCGCAGAACGAACGGCACGAATTCGCCGACAGCTCGCTGCCGGAGGTTTTTCAATGGCTTCGTACGCCCTATCCCGAGCATCTTTTCAGCCTCGACGAACGCCCCGGCTATCTGCGGCTCTACGGCCGCGAAACGATCGGCAGCCAGTTTACCCAGTCGCTCGTCGCGCGGCGCCAACAGGCGTTCCGGTACACTGCGGAAACTCTCGTCGAGGTGGATCCGCTCAATTTCCAGCAGGCCGCCGGCCTGGTCTGTTATTACAACAGCACCAAATTCCACCTTCTCCAGATCACTGCGGACGACAATGGCGAACACCAGGTGCAGGTCGTGTCGGCTGACCCAGGCGACAGCGAGTGCAGCCTGATCGTACATCCAGGGAAGATTCCCGCTGGGCCCGTCGCACTTCGAGTCGAGGTCGACCATGAGGTTCTGCGCTTCGCCTATCGCTCGCCTGATAACGAAGACTGGTGCTGGCTGCCCGAGACACTCGACGCCAGCATCTTGTCCGATGAGGCAACTTTGCCCGGTTTGCCGAACTTCACCGGGGCCTTCGTAGGAATGGCCTGCTACGACCTCTCCGGCACCGGAATGCCGGCTGATTTCGCCTACTTCCAATATGTGGAGCGCGACTAATGGACTGCTTTGCGATGCTGAGTTCGCTGCAGTTCACAATAGTGCTTAGCCAATCCGGCCGTCGTTTGAGCACCCGCGCCGTCAAGCTTGGGCGCAGCAATGCTTGCTAGCCTCCTCGCACTTGCGGCCGCCGCGCAGCCGGTCACATTTGAGCAGCATCAGGTGCAGTGCGCGGGCAAGGACGGCTGGAACGACCGGGCTCCGCCAATTCGCATATTTGCAAACATCTACGACGTCGGAACGTGCGGCCTCACAGTCTTGCTGGTCGCCGGGCCCAAAGGCCACATTCTCATCGACAGCGGCACCGCGGAGGCAGCGTCTGACGTCGCCGGCAACATCGAACGGCTTGGGTTCAAGCTTACCGACATAAAGCTGATGCTGGCCAGCCACGAACATCTCGATCACGTCGGCGGCGCGGCCGAGCTGAAGCGCCGCACTGGTGCCAGATTGATGGTTATGCCGGAAGCCAGATATGCCCTCGAGAGCGGACTTCTTGCCCCTGACGATCCGCAATTCGGCCTTTGGCCTCCGTTTCCACCGGCACGGGTGGATGAAATGATCAGGGATGGACAGACCGTTTCCGTCGGACCACTCAAACTTACCGCGCACTCAACCGTCGGGCATGTTCGCGGCAGCACCAGCTGGACCTGGACAGCTTGCGAGGGCCGGACCTGCCGCGCGATCGTTTATGCCGACAGCACGACAGCGGTATCGGGCCCCAGCTACCGCTTTTCAGAGCATTCCGATTATGTCGCGCGCTTCCGGGCCAGCCTGCGCAAGATCGCAAAGCTGCGCTGCGACATACTTATCACGCCGCATCCCGCGGTCAGCAATCTCTACGCGCGCCTGGCGGGTCATGCGCCACTAGTGAACCCAAACGCATGCGCCGACTATGCCGCCGCCGCATCCCGAAAGCTGGATGAGCGACTTGCGAGCGAGGTACAGAAGTGAACTCCAGCACGATCACTCAGATACCGCCATCATGAGGGGCTGAAGCATACCGGAATATTTCTGGCCGAAAACGCTCTCAGCATGGTGGCGTTGGCATCGCGCCGCGGGGGCAAGTTGTCACTGATCCTGTCGTAATTTGTGCTCGAACAACCACATCTCGCGAGCGGCAATCCTTAAGGCAGCAGCGCCTTCTTGATCGGCTCGACCCAGCGCTGGTGCTCCATGTCCCAGACGATGAAGTCGCCATCGAACTGCCAGTACGCCCAGCCGAAGCCGTGACGCTCGGCCTCGCCGCGAATTGTGCTGGTCCAGTCGACGCGCATGGCGAGTGGAGTGCCGCTTTTGTCGTAGGCGCCGAACTCTCCGAGCAGAATGGGGCGGTTGTTGGCTTTGGACCAGCCGACGACCTGATCGAAGTCGGCGCGGATCTTCTCCTTGTCCGCCTCTGTCCCCCATTTGACGCCACTGAGCTTCTTCACGTCGCCGGCCCAGGAAGCACCCTGATGGGTGAAGGGGAACGGGTCGTAATAATGGAAGCTGACGAGGATGTTTCGGTCGCCTTCCGGCAGCCTGAGGTTCGGAAGTTCTGCAAAATTGTTCCACCGGGTGGGACCGATGACAAGGATGCGCTCGGGATTGGATTTGCGGACGATCGCCAAAAGCTCGGACGAAAGAGAGTTCCAGGTGGCGGCGTCGAGCGCCTCGTGCGGCTCGTTCAACAGCTCGAAGGCGATGTTGCGCGGGGCCTTGGCGAAGCGCGGCGCGACCTGGCTCCAGAATGCTGACAGCTTCGACCGGCACGCCAGCACATTCTTCGCGCATTCGTCGAAATCATGCTCGTCGAGGATAATCCCGAGCCCTGCCTTCTGCGCTTCGCGAACGACGTCGTCGAGCTTGGCCAGCCAGACGGAATCGAGCCGGTTTTGCGCATCCATGTGGCGGAACGAGTAAAGGGGCACGCGGACGAAATCGAAGCCGGCTTTGCGGATCTCGGCGAAGTGGCGCCACTGGAAGCGCCGCTTGCTCGCATCATTCCAATAAGGGTCGTAGCCGAGAACGTTGACCCCGCGCTTGAACGGCTGGTCCGAGGCGTGAAGCGCGACCGCCGGCGGAGCGGCCGGAACCGACGAGGCAGTAACGCCGATAAGCGCAATCAACAGCGCACAAATCGCGTGAAGAATCCGCATTCCGGTTCCCTCCTCATCCTGCGTCTTGTGGAGTGATAGCGTTATCACCTAGCGTCGGGTCAAGGTCTCAGGGGAGAGAATATGCGGAAGTTCGGTCCGGCGGGCGTGCTCGCCCTGTTGCTCGCGGGGGCGGCGTTCGCGGCGCCGGCGGGACAAGCGCCAGTGCACTGGCCGTCCGTACGCAGCGCCGTTTCGAGCGATCCGAAGATCGAATCGCGGATCGAGAGCATTCTCAAGCGGATGAGCGTTGAGGAGAAGGTGGGGCAGATCGTCCAGCCGGACATCAACTTCGTCACTCCCGAGGAGGTCCGCAAATATAAGTTTGGCTCGATTCTCGCCGGCGGCAACAGCGCTCCGCACGAGGACAATAAGGCGCCGGCGGCGGAGTGGCTGAAGCAAGCCGACGAGTTCTGGAACGCATCGCAAGCCGCCGATTGGAAGGGCGAGAAGATCCCGCTGATCTACGGGATCGACGCGGTGCACGGCCATGCGAACATCGTCGGAGCGACCATTTTCCCGCAGAATATCGGCCTTGGCGCCACCCGCGATCCCGAGCTAATCAAGCGCATCGGCGAAGTCACCGCCAAGGAGATGGTTGCGACCGGGTTCGACTGGGACTTCTCACCTACCCTCGCCGTGGTGCGCGACGATCGCTGGGGCCGGATCTACGAAGGCTTTTCGGAAGATCCGTCGATCGTTCGCTCCTACGCGGGCAAGATGGTCGAGGGACTTCAGGGCGTCGCCGGGACCAAGGATTTCTTGGGCGCAGGCCATGTGATCGCGACGGCCAAGCATTTCGTCGGCGACGGCGGGACTGCGGGCGGCAAGGACCAGGGCGATAACCCCTCCCCGCCCGCTCAGCTGCGCGACATCCACGGCGCGGGATATCCGCCGGCGATCGCAGCCGGAGTGCAGTCCGTGATGGCATCCTTCTCCAGCGTCCGGGGAGAGAAGGTGCACGGCGACGAGGAGCTGCTGACCGGCGCGCTGAAGCAGGACATGCATTTCGACGGGCTGCTGGTCGGCGACTGGAATGCGCACGGCCAGGTGCCGGGCTGCAGCAACACGAGCTGCGCGGCGTCGATCAACGCCGGGCTCGACATGTTCATGGCCCCGGATAGCTGGAAGGCGCTGTACGACAACACGCTAAAGCAGGTGCAATCGGGCGAGATTCCGATGACCCGGCTCGACGATGCGGTGCGGCGGGTCCTGCGAGTGAAGCTGCGCGCGCGCATGTTCGAGAAGGGTGCGCCATCGACGCGGCCCTATGCCGGCAAGTTCGAGCTGCTCGGCTCGCCTGAGCATCGCGCGGTGGCGAGGCAGGCGGTACGCGAATCTTTGGTGCTGATGAAGAACGCGGGCCAGCTGCTGCCGCTTTCGCCCAAGGCGAACGTCCTTGTGGCCGGCGACGGCGCAGACAATATCGCCAAGCAGTCGGGCGGTTGGACGATCACTTGGCAGGGCACCGGTCTGACCAATGCCGACTTCCCGCACGCGCAGTCGATCTGGTCGGGGATCAGCGATGCAGTAAGCGCCGCAGGCGGCAAGGCGACGCTGAGCGTCGACGGCAACTATTCGGCGAAGCCCGATGTCGCGGTCGTCGTCTTCGGGGAGGACCCCTATGCCGAGTTCGTCGGCGACCGGCCGCGCTCACTCGAATATAGTCCCGCGGACAAGAAGGATCTCGAGCTGCTGCGCAAGCTCAAGACTGCAGGCATCCCCGTCGTTTCGATCTTCCTTTCGGGACGGCCGATGTGGGTGAATCCGGAGATCAACGCGTCGGACGCGTTCGTCGCGGCGTTCCTGCCCGGCGGCGAAGGCGGCGGGATTTCCGACGTGATCTTCCGCAGGGCCGATGGACGCTCGAACACCGACTTCCGCGGCAAGCTCAGCTACAGCTGGCCCAAGCGCTCCGACCAGACTCCGCTGAACGTCGGCGACAAGGGCTATGACCCGCTTTTCGCTTTCGGTTACGGCCTCAAGTACGGCCAGAAGGGCGATCTGCCGAAGCTTTCGGAGGAGCGGCCAAAGGGCGGCGGACTGCCCGAGGGCGTGTTGTTCGGACGCGGCGCGGTGCCGCAGGGCTGGAGCCTGGCATTCGAGCCGGCGGGCGGCGGACAGATCAAAGGCGTCGACCGTCGCGCGCAGGAGGATTCGCGGCAGATCATTTGGAGTGGCACTGTTCCTGCGACCGTCGCAATTCACGCCAACCCGCCGCTCGACCTGTCGCGCGAGACGACTGGCCAGCTCAGCATGATTGTCGACTACCGGGTCGACAGTCCGCCGAACGCGCCGGTGACTCTGGGCGGAGTGCCCATCACCGGCGTGCTGCGCTCCGCTCCGGTAGGTGAGTGGCGCACGTTGACGGTGCCGCTTGGCTGCTTCGCGGCGAAGGGCGCGGACATGAGCAAGCTAAGCGTGCCGTTCGCGATCACCACCGCCGGGCAGCTGAAGGTGACAATTTCCGACGTACGCGTGCTGAGTGCGACCGTGCCGCAGGATCAGTGCGGAGCGCCTTGATCCGCGTCGGCCTCGCCGGCTACGGGCTTGCGGGGTCGGTGTTCCACGCGCCGTTGATCCGCGCGTGCGGGCGGATGGAGCTTTCGGCGGTGCTGACATCCCGGGATGTGCCCCGCCGCGTGGGCACGCTCGAGGAGCTGCTCGAGCGATCAGACTTGGTGGTGGTTGCGACACCCAACACGACGCATTTCCAGATTGCCGCGGCGGCGCTGAACGCGGGCAAACATGTCGTCATCGACAAGCCGCTTACGGTGACGGTCCAGGAGGCCGATGAGCTGATCGCACTGGCGAAGGAATGTGAGAGCGTGCTCACAGTGTTTCACAACCGCCGGTGGGACAGCGATTTCCTGACGGTGCAGAAAGTGCTTCCGCAACTCGGGGACGTCGCGCTGTTCGAGGCGCATTGGGACCGCTTTAGGCCCGAGATNAAGCNCGGCTGGCGCGAGGAGNCGCAGCCCGGCGGTGGGGTNCTGAGCGACCTCGGACCGCATATGATCGACCAGGCACTCACGCTGTTCGGAATGCCCGAGGCAATTTCCGGCGACGTGCTCGCGCAGCGGACAGGCGCTGAGGTCGACGATTTTTTCGACCTGACACTGCATTACGTAAATCGTCGCGTGTGCCTGCGCTGCTCGACGCTCGTTGCGCAGCCGCGGCCGCGCTTCGCGATACACGGGACGGCCGGTTCATTCGTCAAATACGGCCTCGATCCGCAGGAGGCACAGCTCAAGTCCGGGATGGACCCGCGCGACGACGGCTTCGCGCTCGACGAGAAAGACGGCACTTTGACCTTCGGCGACGGCCGATCGGGCAAAGTGCCGACCGAGCGCGGGAACTATCTCGCCTTCTACGAGACCGTCGCCGACGCGGTCCTCAGCGGCGTGTCCGTACCGGTCGTTCCGGCGGACGCGCGAGCCGGCCTCTTGCTTATCGACCTCGCTCGCCGCGCAACGCTGCTGGGGCAGCGGCTGTCTGTCCCGGCCGCCAGTTCGAGGGGAGCGTCAGCGCCGGCAGCGTAACCGTCACGCTTCCGCGCAGATCGCGCGCGGATTGGGCGACTGCAATCCGGTAGTCGCCAGGCGCGATCCGCCATTTCTGCGAGGCGTTGTCGAACATGGCGAGAAGGCGCGGATCGATGGTCACGCTGACGGTGCGCGAAGCACCGGGCGCGAGATCCACTTTCTGGAAGGCAGCGAGGCGCTTGGGCGCCTCCCAGCCGCCGCTCACCGGCGACGCATAGACCTGCGCGACTTCCATCCCGCGGCGTTGGCCGACGTTGCGAATGGAAAATTGCACGCTGACGGTGCCGTCGGGATTGGCGCGGGCGGTTGGCTGGCCAATCTCGAACTGCGTGTACGAAAGGCCGTGGCCGAAGGGGAAGAGCGGCTGCAGATTCTTGGCGTCGAACCATTTGTAACCGACCGTCGCCCCTTCCGTGTACGGCAAAGCAAACTGGTCTTTCTCGCTATTGCCGCCGGGCCTCACCGGCCGCGGCAGCTGGTCCTGGGATACTGCGAACGTCGTTGGCAGATGCCCGGACGGGTTCACCTTGCCGGTGAGCATGTTGGCGATTGCCTTGCCGCCCGCGCGGCCCGGATACCAGGCTTCGACAATCGCCGGAACGCGCGACGCCCATGGCATCGCGACACCGGCATTGGTTTCAAGCACCACTGCGGTCCTTGGGTTCGCCTGGGCGACGGCGTCGATCAGTGCGTCCTGATTGCCGTCGAGCGCCATCTTCACGTCGAAACCTTCGCCCGACCATTGTGTGGCGAACACAATCGCCACATCGGCGTTGCGCGCGGCGACAGCCGCCGCTGCGGGATCATTGCCGTCGACGAAGTCGATCTTCGCCTGCGGCAGGAGCCGCCGCAGTTCATCGACCGGCGAGGATTTGTAATACATCACCGGCCCGGGCCAAGCCTCGGGCTTCAGTCCCGGCACAGCATTGCCGCCGCGCGGATAGACGAGTGACGAACCGCTGCCGGAAAGAACGCCTTTGTCGGCGTGACCGCCAATGACGACGATCCTGCGTGCGTTGCCGAGCGGCAGGAGATTGCCGTCGTTCTTGAGCAGCACGATCGCCTGCTCTTCGTCGGCCTGGCTCACCGCTTCATGCGCGGCAAAGTCGATTGGCGCGCTTGCGGACACCGGATGGTCGACCAGGCCGTGCTGGAACATCGGGCGGAGAATGCGTTCCGCCATTTCGTCAAGCCGCGCCTGCGGCACCTGCCCCGACGCGACGGCCGCCTTGAGCGCCGGGCCATAAAAGGCCGCGTCGTCGAACGGCCAGCCGCTCTCCTGTTCAAGCCCGGCGAGCGCCGACGGAATGGTGCTGTGGGTCGCGCCCCAGTCGCTCATCACGTAGCCGCGAAAGCCAAATGCGCCGCGCAGCATGTCGGTCAACAGCCATTTGTTTTCGCAGGCATAGGCACCGTTTACGCGATTGTAGGCGCACATCACGGAGCCCGGATCGCCGCGCTCGATCGCGAACTGGAAGGCGAGCAGGTCAGACATTCGCGCGGCGGCTGGATCGATCTGCGCGTCGTGACCCATTCTGCCGGTTTCGAGGTCGTTCAACGCATAATGCTTGACGGTCGAAATGATGCGGTTCGACTGAATGCCGGCAATTTCCGATCCGACGATCGTACCGGCCAAAAGGGGGTCCTCGCCGCCATATTCGAAATTTCGGCCGTTGCGCGGGTCGCGCAGCAAATTGACTCCGCCGGCGAGCATCACGTTGAAGCCGGACGCACGCGCTTCGGCGCCAATCATCCTGCCGCCCTGGAATGCGAGATCCGGATTCCACGTCGCGGAAGTCGCAATGCCCGAGGGAAGCGCAGTGCGCTCGCGCTTGCTGGGCGCTGCACCCTGGGTCGCGACTCCAACTCCTGCGTCAGTCTGCCACTGCGGCGGAATTGCGAGCCGCGCGATTCCCGGGATGTATCCAGCCGAGCCATAACGCGAGGCGGCGGGCGCCTTGTAATTGTTCTTCCAGTCGGCGTCGGTCGCGAACCAGCCAAAGACGAGGCCCAGTTTCTCGTCCTGCGTCATCTGCTGGACGACCAGTGCGGCACGCTCGTCCGGGCTCAGCGAGCGGTTCAGCCATGGACGCGTCGGTTGCGCCGGTGCAGCCGATGCTGCGCACAATGAAACGGCGGCGGCACATACGAACAGTCCCGCGCGAACACGGTTCAACATCGGCGATCTCCCCTCAAATCGGTTCATTCAAGCAATCGATATGCGCTTGACCTAGCGCCTGTAAACGGCGAATGGTAGCGCTAACACACACTTCATTTGAATCGGACTCACACACTCTTTATGGCCGCTTCGGCGCACATGCTACCTGTCGATTCCAGCAACGCGGTTCTCGCGGGGCGGCTGTTGCTCGATGAGGGGCCAACGCCGGTCCTGATACGCGGCGGCACTGTCGAGGACGTATCGCGCGCGGCGCCGACGATCGCCGACCTGATGGACTTGCCCGACCCGGCAGGCGTCCGCGGAGATCGGCTGTTCGGGATCGAGGAGCTTGAGCGCCTTCCCCGCGAGCGCTTTCTCGCGCCGGTCGATTTGCAAGCGGTCAAAGCGGCAGGCGTGACCTTCGCCATTTCGGCGATCGAACGCGTGATCGAAGAACGCGCACGCGGCGATTTCAGCAAGGCAGCCGAAATTCGCGGCCGGCTCGAAGAGCGCATCGGCGGTGCCATACGTTCGGTCGTGCCGGGAAGCGACGCCGCGGCGCGCCTGAAGGACGCGTTGATCGAGGACGGCCTCTGGTCGCAATATCTCGAAGTGGCGATCGGGCCCGACGCGGAGATTTTCACCAAGACCGCGCCGCTGGCGAGCGTCGGCTGGGGCGCGACAATCGGCGTTCGCTCCGATTCTAGCTGGAACAATCCCGAGCCCGAAGTGGTGCTGGTGGTGAACTGCCGCGGCGAAATCCGCGGCGCTACGCTCGGCAACGACGTCAATTTGCGCGACTTTGAGGGGCGCAGCGCGCTGCTGCTGAGCAAGGCGAAAGACAATAACGCATCGTGCGCGATCGGCCCGTTCGTTCGTTTGTTCGGCGACGGCTTCACGCTCGAGGACGTTCGCTCGGCGGTGGTCGAGCTGGAGATCGACGGACCTGACGGATTCCGCCTCAAAGGCCAAAGCCGGATGAGCGAGATCAGCCGCGACCCCGAGGAACTGGTGCGGCAGGCGATGAGCGAGCACCATTATCCCGACGGCTTCGTGCTGTTTCTCGGCACCTTGTTCGCGCCGACCGACGACCGCGACGAGCCGGGCCGCGGCTTCACCCACAAGATCGGCGACGAGGTGCGCATCTCGACGCCGAAACTCGGCACGCTTGCGAACGTTGTCGCGACATCCCGCGACGCGCCGGCGTGGGCCTTCGGTACGCGCGCATTGATGCGCAATCTCGCCGCGCGCGGCCTATTGCCTGAAACGAAGAAAGTGATCCCTTGTCCGACACACTGACTCATCTCATCAATGGCGAAGCCGTTTCAGCCGGCACTCACACTGGCGAAAGCATCAACCCATCGAACTTGGACGACGTCGTCGCCCGCTATCCAAAGGCCGGCGCGGCCGAGGTGAACGACGCGGTCCAGGCGGCGCGCGCCGCTTTCCCCGGCTGGTCGCAGGCTTCGCCCGAAGTCCGTTCCGACGTTCTCGACAAGGCGAGCAACATCATCATGAGCCGGGCGAAGGAGCTCGGCACCTTGCTATCGCGCGAAGAAGGCAAGACGCTGCCCGAAGGCACCGGCGAAGTGATGCGCGCTGCGCGGATCCTAAAATATTTCGCTGGGGAGGCGCTGCGCCG
>JGI24737J22298_10000501_pt1 | contig 13650 bp, 21 predicted proteins | sample KBSCornC3_FD_22298 | JGI IMG/M metagenome (IMG submission 22298) | reverse complement strand
CGATCATTTCCGCCGCCTATACCGGCATCGACGTGCTGGACATGGCGGGCGGCTCGATCATCGACAACGCGGTGGTCAACTGCTCCACGGCCTCGACCGGGACCTATGCTGCCATTCGCCTAGCATCGGGCGGACAACCTGGGGCCACGGGATGCACCAAGATCATCGTGGACAGCAACCAGACCTCGGGTGCGGATGCACGGTGCGGCCTGTCGCTCAACTCAACTGTCCCCACGCCCACCAAGATCATCGTTGACGGAAATCAGTTCACCCACACGCTTCCGGTCGAGTTCAATAGCGTAATCTGCCCGGTGGATGGCGTGATCGAGATGTCGATCGGCGGCTATGTGCGGCCCGAGATCACATATGGAACCCCTCACAATGATCGCATCTCCGTTCCCGGGGCGCTGGTTGGCGACAAGGTTCTCGTGGACTTCGGGGCGGACGTGGTGGGGCAGAACAACGATAACGTCCACATGACAGCATCCGTCGTGATCGACGATAATGTCGACATCTGCATGTCCAATGGCCTCGACGGTACGCCCAAGCCGACCGCTACTGCATCGCTTTACATCACGGTCTTGCGCTCGGTCGCCAATACAGGAGCTTAGGGGTTTCTCCACACGTAACGCCCCGTGCAAAACCGGTCGCTCTCTTCACCCGTAACAAGCTCCGGTCGGGCGTCTGAGGGCCAATTCTCACAGGGTTTCAGCGTTTCCTCCGAGACAAGTTCAAACCCCGCCTCGGATGCGATCCAGCCATAGTGGGCATGACGTAGGCGGTTTTGATAGTGGTTCGGATGGTTGTGCTTTTGCCATTGCTCATCGGGGAAGCGCAGGTAGTTCGCGAACCCGATACTGCGGTCGGTGTGGGCGTAATGGTCGCTATAGTCGATCTGAGCCGTTACCAGGCCACCGGGCCGGATAACGCGACGCAACTCTACAAAGATCGCACGGATGCTACCCTCCGGGATATGTTCTAGCGTGTTGGTCGAGATGCAGCAATCGAATGACGCATCAGGAAACATAGTGGCCCGCATGTCGAGCGGAGCCATGTACCTTATCCCGAAGCAGCGGAGGTCATTCAGGTCAGCCGGTGGATGGGGCAGGCTCACGCCCAAGGCTTTCAGGTCCGCGACCGCATCCGCGATCAGATCAACGTCCGCCATGGGGTATAGGTCAATCACCGTCTGCTCGAAACCTTGGGCAGACAGATAGAGGTTTTGAGCGAGGTTCTTCCCTGCCCCGAATTCGAGAAGGCGGCGGTGTCCAGCGACCTTATCCGCGTGCCAGATCCAGGCTTCGTCAATTTCGGTTATCCGCCGCCGCGCCCGGCCGGTGAGACGCTTCTGGGCTTCGTACAGAGCGGCTTGGGGAAGCCAGCTAAGAGCCCGATAGCCAAGGCTTTTTAGGCGCCAGTCGATCTGCATCAGTGCAGCAAGAGCATATCTACGATAAACGCCACAACGGTAATTACCACCATTCCGATGCAAAAGGCGGCGAATTTCAGTTCGGCCCGCGCATTGTCATACGGGCCGACGACAGCGCCAACGCCGACACCGGTCGCACAGATAAACACCATGGCGATCCAATCGTCCACGGCACCTCACTAGACAAAAACATCATCAATCGAAAGGCTTCCTATGCGCCTTGGACTTGGGCTCGGGTTGGGAACGGCGCTGAGCAGCAATGCGCCGCTCGTCATCCCCGCTTATGCGAACTATCTGTCCGACGAGTTCGAGACAGGCAATGCGCTGATCCTTGACCGCCCAAACTGGACCGCTCCCGACTTCGCCGGCACGCGCGGCGACCTGAGCAACAGCGACCCAAATTACTGGCGCGTCGATAGCGTCGCGGGCGTCGGCGGCTTCCTGCACCTGAGTTCCGCCAGCAAAAACACCACGACCCCGATCGCGATGTACTTCGGCGCATCGCAGTTCGCCGCGGTCAACGACATATCGGTGGACTTCGGCTACGACACGTCTGGTATCAAGTCGGACGGCTCTTTCGAGGCATCCCCGTCGTTCGGCCGTCTGCGCATCTGGCAGCTCGACGCCAACAACTACCTCCAGGTCCAGATCGACGCCACCAACAGCCGCCTTTCCATCGACGGCAAGGTCGCGGGCGTGGCCCTCACCCAGACCTACTGGCACAAGCACGGCGTTAGCACGGGCGTGGGTCTGCTCTCGTTCAAAACGCGCGGTATCCTGCATGTCGAGATCAAGAATTACTTCATGCGGATTTCGCTCGATGGCGTCTGGCTGACCCCTGACAGCCAGCACGCATTCCCGTTCGATGTGCTGAACATGACCGCGCTTTCGCAGCGCTACGACACCGCGAGCAAGAACAAGGGTCCGGTCGGCATCCTCGGATCGAGCAAGCAGAACGCGCTCAGCCAATATATCCGCGTGAAGCCCGCTGACGTGCAGGTGACTTTCAATCACCAGTTCGTCGGTCGGGACAGCACGACCGCGACGGGTGGCACCGCGACGGTCGAGATGACCTACACCGGAACGCCGGTAACGTGGGTTTCGCGCCTGCTCTCATACCCCGACAACACGGTAGTCGTCCAGGATTGGGCGGCGCTGAGCGGGGTTTCGGCTGCTGCCGGCAGCGCAACCGCAACGCGCTTCCTGCCCATTGGCGGGCCGTACACGATCGAGATCGGCTTTATCGGTAACGACGGCCTGTTGCACACCGCACTCTCGCGCCCCTGCTATTCGGGCTACATCGTCGGCATTTCGGGCCAGTCGAACGCGAACGGTCGCGGGACCGGGGCATATTCGGGCACCTACATCGCCAACGGTGGGGCGGCGCAGCTCGTCAACATCAACGGCTCGAACCCACAGCAAACGCTCCTTACCGGTTCTGGCGCGACCAAGGCTCAGACGCGAGAATTCGCATCGAACGAAAGCTGCTACCCGCTTACGCAGTTCCCCTCGTCCTATGTGATCGCGACCTATCTCACCGGGCTGCTCAGTGCCCCGGTTGCGGTGCAGACGATCGGCGCGGACGGAACCTCGATTTTCAGCCTGACCGACTCCACGGACACCCGGCAGCAGGACATCATTGCCGGCTTCCTCTGGACGCCTGGTATCTGGGAGGGGATGCTCTGGGATCAGGGCGAGGCCAACGCCGACCAGACCACGGACAACGCGACCGGCTACGCTACGCGCTTCATCAATAACCTGCTGCCCCAGATGAGGGCGAGCAACACGACCAAGAACACGACCATGCCCGTCGTGATCTCGCTCGTCGGCCGATATGCGACCACGGGTTCGACCGTGAACTCGGTGTCTGGCGCGACCGTCGAGCCCTTCCGCGAGAAGCTACGCCAGCAGTTCATCGCCTGCACCGCGGCGGGAGGTGGGGATTCGCGCACCTACCTGAGCGACAGCAAGCTGGGCGGCGTGCATCCGAGTGCGAACCCGTATCACTATGGCGGCAATTACGACGAGCTTAACCGGCGCAGCGCCTACAGCATCGCGAAATATATCTTCGGCCTGAATGTCTATGATGGACGAGGCCCGCTGATAACCGGCGCGACACGTTCGGGCGCGGTCATCACGCTGACGTTCGACATGAATGGTGCTGCGACCCTGGTGTACAAGGATAGCGGGGCAGGATCGACCGGCGACAATCCCGCATCGCCTGTCGGTCAGTCGAACACGCTATATGGCTATCAGGTGAGCGCAGACGGCTTCACCACCAATCTGCCGATCAGCACCATCGCAGTTGGTGGCGACAACGTTTCGCTGGTCATCACGCTCGCGAGCGATCCGGGTGGGCCTGTTGCGATCCGCAGCTACTATGGCTGGGATTATAACGACGAAAAGCTGTTCTGGGGCACTGGCTATGCCGATGGGCGCGCGGACATTCCCGTGTTCCCGCTGTTCCGCAACGGCACGCAGTTGACGAGCAACTAGGTCACCTCAGAAACGATCTGATGGCCCATGTGACGAAATCTACGAAACCGAAGATGCAGCCTATAACAATGATGGCCAGCACGGCCCATAGGACTGGGCCAAGCAGGCCGATTCCTTCTTGTTGCGGTGTTTCGTAGTCCAACTTGCACCCCCCACAGCGTCCTATTCCCCAATAGGAATGCTCTTAGGGCGATAATACTCGGAATCACCTAGAATTGCAACCATCTCGGTTGTATCCGGAGCAAGGAATTCCCATGCCATCAAGCTCATGGGCGCGCATCGCATTGGCGAGCGTGCTGTTTTCGCTTGTCCCTATTGCGGTGACATTGGCCTGCCTGTCGGTGGCCCTGCCATGAGCGACGGCGCGGACGGGCTGAGCCTTGCCGGCATCATAGGCGGGATAACCACTACCGCTGGCCTGTTGGGCACAGGGTTTTGGAGATTAATCACCCGCGCTGATCGGAAGGCGGAGCGGATTCAAGCAAAGGAAGACGCTCTAGTGGCCAAACTGGAGAAGCGCGTTGAAGCGCTCGAAGAGGACAACCGAAAAATCTGGCTGGCTCTGAGCTACGTGGTCCCAGCGCTTCACGCCTACGATCCCAAGAGCCCCGCGCTCAGGCAGGCGGCGAAGATCCTTGGGGACTCATTCCCCATCGACCTCAACACCCCGAAAGACATGACGGACACGCTCAGCAAGATTGGCTGAGCCAACGCACCGTATCCCCATTTGTTCCGTAGCTTTGCGTATCCCTGAAACAACGGGAAGAACCACCTTGCCATATTCGCCAGACGAACACTCGGCAGCCCTTGCGGCAGTCGAGCAAGCCGGGGGCGTGTTCAGCGTCGCCGCAAACGAACTCGGATGGTCGCGTGATCGCGTGCGTCGGGTTTTCCTCGAAGCCACCCGCGTTCAGGCGGAGGGAACGCTAGGCCACGGTGCCCACAAGACCCTGCCAGGCTTTGGCGTGTCCAAGGTCTCCACGCTGCACAATCGCGATGGCGAGGCTGTAGCGCAGTGGGTGCAGCAAAAGCCCGAAGCGGCCGAACAAGAGGCTGCGTTTCGCGAGGCCATTGAGGCCATGGTCAGCGATGCGAGGGAGGTTCTGCCCCCGGTTCCTCGACCAGAGCACACGGACGCTGACCTTCTGGCGCTCTACCCGATGGGCGACCCGCATTTTGGGATGCTCTCTTGGGCGAAAGAGACCGGCGAAAACTTCGATCTCAACATTGCAGAGTAAGTCACCTTCGCCGCTGTTGATAGGCTTGTAGCCTTAGCGCCACCTGCGCAGACAGCCATGATCTTGAACTTAGGCGACTTTTTTCATGCCGATAACGGGACGAACCGGACCCCGACAAGTGGCGCGACGCTCGATGTCGATGGGCGATTTGCCAGGATCGCGCAAGTCGGCTTCCGAGCGATGGTGCGCTGCATCCGCAGGGCGCTCGAAAAGCACGAGCGCGTTATCGTGCGCAACAACAGGGGCAATCACGACCCCCACCAAGCCTTCATGCTCTCGCTGGCGCTGAACGCCTGCTTTGAGGGCAACGGGCGGGTAGAGGTCGATATGTCGCCGGCCAGCTTCTACTACTACCGCTTCGGCAAGGTTCTCATCGGATCGACCCACGGTGACGGGGCGAAGCTGGCGGACCTCCCGCTAATCATGGCGCACGATGCCGATGCCGACTGGTCTGCCACCAAGTTCCGTCACTGGCACTGCGGGCACTTCCATCACGACCAACTCAAGGAATATCCCGGCGTAACAGTCGAGACGCACCGCACCCTTGCCGCAACCGATAGCTGGCACAAGCATCAGGGCTATCGCTCCGGTCGGGACATGAAGGCCGTGATTTACCATCGCGAGTTTGGCGAGGTCAGCCGCATTCGGTGCGGCGTTGACATGCTGGAGGCCGCATGACGCTCTCCGAAGCCCTCTCCATAGATCCAAGCTTCTTCAACCTTGGGGATAGAAAGGCTGTTGCGGTCGAATTGATCGTCAAGGAGCTGGACGCGATCAAGGCTGGTGACGTGGGTTATCCCGGCCACTGGATGCGGATCATAGATATTTGCCGGCAAGAGGCGGGCATAGCGCCAAAGAGCGCGATTAACGACTGATATACCCTTCAGGGTATCCCTACATCGACGGAGAATGCCATGACCTGGTTCATGGGTGCGTTGTCGTTTCTTAACGGCAGCAAGGCCCCTCCCGCGCCTGCGGCACCATCACCGCCCAAGCCCGCACCAGCGAAGGTCGCTGTAAACTCCAAGTTCCCGCCGAACATCGTGGCATCTGCTCAGGCATCGCAACGCAAGTGGCGTGTGCCCGCATCGGTTAGTCTCGCTCAGTGGGGCGTGGAAAGCGCCTACGGAAGGGCGGTCACCGGCAAGTTCAACTACGGCGGCATCACGGCCAAGGTCAAAGACGCCGTGTTTCCGTTTGCCCCCGGCACGCCCCTGGAGCCCGCAACGCTTTGCTGGACGCACGAGCACTACAAGGGCGAGGACGTGAAGTGCCAGCGCTGGTTCAAGGATTTCCCGAGCGCCGACGCCTTCTTTGACGCTCACGGCAAGCTGCTCGGCACGGCGGCTGTCTACGCGCCCGCCATGGCCGCGCTCCCTAACGTCATCAAGTTCATAAACCTGATGGCGCCTCACTACGCAACGGCTCCGAACTACGCGGCCACGCTCCGCAGCATCATCGCGAGCAACAATCTCTCTCAATACGACGAGGTGTCAGCATGAACCCCGTACCATGGATTATGGCTCGCCTGAACGAGCGCTCCACCCTGCTAGCCATATTCAGCGCGATCGGCGTTGGGGCTGCTGCTGCAAGCGCCCTAACAGCGCCGTGGAGCTATTTAGCCTTCGCGTCCCCGCTGCTGATCGCCTTTACGTCGGATGGCAAGGTGCAGGGCTAATGTTCGGCATCCCTAACCCTTACGCTATCGCGGGCGGCGTTATCCTTGGCGTTGTCGCTCTAGGCGGCGCGTACATCGAAGGCCGCATGGACGGGCGGCACATCGAGCAGGCCGCTGAGAAGCGCGCCGACGATGCCGCCAAGGCTGTTCGCGACCAGCTTCAAGGCCAGATCGACCAATCCGCCGGCCAGCATCAAGTGGCCGAAAACACTCGCCAACAGGGCGTGCGGGAGATATACCATGACAAGGAAACGATTGTTGAACGCCCGGTGTACGGGGTTGCTTGCGTTGACGCTGATGGTGTCCGCTTGCTCCAGCGTGCGGCAGATCTCGCTAACGGCAAAGGTCAACCCGGCTCTCCTGGCGCCACCCCCGGAACTGCCCAGCCCGCAACCGGGAAGTGACGGCCAGCTCAACGGCAAGCAGATCATGGACAGCTTTACAGAGGTTTATGACGTTGCCGGGCGCATCCGCTCAACGCTGATCGAGCTGCAAAAAGAAGTGACGATCGCGCAGTCGGCTAAACCAGCCAAGCCCCGCTAACCTATTCGGGCTTCACAAACTCATCGGTTGCGTCGGGGTGACGGTAGATGGGGATGCCGGGGTCATCTGGTCTATGGAGCCGCGCAAAATGAGTGAAATCGTTATTGCGATTCATGGGGTTGGCCAGCACCTCGATAGCCCCGTCGTCGCCTACAAGAACGGTGCCAAGTTGATAGCCGCTAAGCGGCCCGTAGAGCAGGCATAGCGTGATATTTTCCTTCGCTGTCTCTATCGCCTGCCATTCCATCACCCCTCACCTCTCATACCCGTGCTGCGGTCCACCTCGTGTAGCGGCTCCCATTTGCCAGCATCGTTCAGTTCGGCCATGAGGATTTTACCGCCCTTGGTGGTGACACAAGCTTCACGCTGACCGACTAGCGCGAATTGCACGAAGTCGGGCAACGGAAGCTCGACAACCTTAAGACCGGCAATTGTCCGCTCAGCCATTCTCACCTCCCGTGCTGCGGTCGTCCAGAGTGGATAGCAGAGCGCAGGCGTATCGCGTCGTGCGGATGGATGTAAATCGTGCCGCGCGCCGTATCCTGGATCGCCTTTCCATTGGCCTTGTAGCGGACGACAATGTTCTGCTTAAAGCCGCGTTTCAAGCGACGCCGTGCGCGGCCGGGTGAGCGCACCCCAGACCAATCCTCCCATGGATCTCCGACCATATCGGTTTCGATGATCTGGAGGGCGCCATATTCGGGTAGCGGGTTATGCATCTCGCTTCATCCCCATATCCTTAGTTGAGACCTGACTGGTATTGGGCGCATCCTTCGGACCGGGCTAGTCGTGCTTCGCATGGAGCCCTTCGGTCTCCACCATACGGCGACTATCCCTTGCGCGCTCTGCGGCATCGCGCAGCAAAACCTCTATGGCGCGTTTCCGCGTCGGATAGTCTATCGAGGCACGCGAGCTTTCGCCTATCCGGTATTCCCAATAAGGGCGCTTGGCTCTCCACCTCTTTGTAACGTAGGTGGCCCCACGTGGCGCGCGTTCGAATGTCGGATAGCATTGCTGCACTACTCCGACAGTTACGCCCGCCGCCCGCACCTCATATGCGCGGCTTTCGCCGTCCCAGTGAGTGATCGGAACCAGTTCGGTTTCTAACGTCTCGGTCATTTAGTGTCTCCATAGCCCGGATCGAAGCCCGAAGGGCCAAGATGCGTAGCAGCTTGGTTCACGAGAGCCGGAATAGCTCCAAAATCAGTACTAATCACCGCCCCTCCTCAGGCGCTATAAGGTTGGTAGAGGACTGTGTTTGGCGCCTGCCTTCGGACGCACGAACACAGCGTAGAGCGGGCGCTGCTGGCACCCATTGAAAGAGGCGATGTCGTCGGCCAGCGAGTTACCCTCGGCCATCTGCCCAATCATCGGGCCATCATCGAACTGGACAGCCATCAGCCGGTAGGTGACCGGCCCGGTCGCCATCAGCCGGTAGGTGACCGGCCCGGTCGTCCGCAGCAGCTTGTTCGGGCGCATCATCGGTCACCCCCACTACAGCTCAGGAAGCGCGATAGGGTCATGCTGCCTCCAAGATTGGCTGATCGGCCTCGGGAAACGAGCGCTGCCGAAGCTGGCGGCAAACGGCGCGGGCGATCTCTTTGCCCGACATGTGCCAGGCCATATCCCTGATCATCACCGGACACGTCGTGCGTGATGTAGCGCTGATCTGGTGCCGGAAGCACTCGCGTAGAAGCTCCTCTTTCCAGAGTAATTCGAGCAGGCGCGCGGCGTGGGGCTGTGGTCGCTCGAAGCTCCAGCGATTGAACGACCATGCGCCGTACATGCGCCGGCCGCGCGTCTCGGGATAGGCCCAGATCGGGCAATGATCAGCGCCGGCTTGAAGCGCTGCGGACGGCACAAAGCGGTCTGCGCCGTTGGTATAGGGCGTCCGGTCGAACCAGCGCTCGTCGGCGACCACGACCGTCTCATGGGCAGCCCGGGAAAACTGGCGCACCTGCTCGGGCAGACGCTCCAGCTTATCCTTGCGGGACTTGATCTCGAAGAGGACGACGCGCTCGGTTTCGACCGCAGCCAGATCGGCCCGGCAGCCGCCTACGACCAATTCATGGATCACGCGGGCCTGAGGGCAATTGACCCTGAGCCAATCGTGCACGGCGTCGCGGATCGCGCGTTCGTCGGATGAGCCGGCCATTACCAGCCGCTCCAGCCGTTATAGCGGCGCCATCCGGGCATGCGCTGCAGCAGGCCCTCCGCAGCCTCCCCGATCCAGATCAGGGTGAGCAGCGCCAACCGCACCGCAATAAACGGCGTCGTCAGGGTATTGTGAATCAGCCAAGTCAGGCGACGCCGGCTCACAGCACACCCCCGGTTTCCCCTACCGGAAGCCCCAAGAGGTGCGATGGGGTCATGCTGCGAGATCCTTCGCCTGGGCCAGCGCTTCCACCGCCGCGATCCGCTCTCCGATCCACCGCATCACCGGCACAGCCATGCTATTCCCCAGCGCCTTGTAGCGCGGGCCATCGGCCATCACGCCCTTGCGGTACGGGACCAGGGTGTAATCGTCGGGGAAGCCGAAGCAGCGTTCCACCTCGCGGGGAGTAACCTTGCGTGGGTCTTCACCTGGACGCAGCACGGCGGGCATCACGCCAGCATTTGCGTGGCTCCCAGCGTGCCCGCCTGCTCGGATTGTCGGGCTGCAATCATTCAGGGCGTCGGCGCCGCGATCCTTCGCTGAGAAAGCTATGATGTGGCCCGCTTGCGCTTGGTTATCATCCGGCCCACACGTTCCAACGCCGTTCGCAGTGAAGGCGGCAACGACCGCGCCCGGTCTCCGGATCTGCGCAGGATGCCCCGACAGGCTGTGGCGCTCAAAAAGTACCGCTCCGGCACGACGCCAGTCTCCAAGACATCCGACAACGAACACGCGACGGCGGCGCTGTGGAACTCCGAAGTGCTGAGCGTCCAGAACTCGGTAGGCGAACCCATACCCGAGTTGGCCCAGCCCCCCGAGGATGGCGCCAAATGCCCGTCCTCCATCGATCGACAGGACGCCGGGGACGTTCTCCCACACCAGCCAGCGGGGCCGTGTGCGATCAGCAAGGCGGAGAAACTCAAGGCTGAGGTTGCCACGGTCTCCATCCAGGCCCGCTCGGAGGCCGGCGACGGAGAAGTCCTGGCAGGGGGTTCCCCCGACAAGAAGGTCAATTGGTCCATATTCGTCGCCCCTGATCGTGGTGAAGTCGCCGTGCAGCGGCGTGTCGGGATAGTGATGGGCGAGGATCGCGCGCGGCGCGGCCTCGATCTCGGAATAGGCGGCAGCTTCCCAGCCCAGCGGCTTCCACGCCACGGTGCTTGCGGAGATGCCGGCGCAGACGTCGAGGTAGCGCATCAGTTGCGCACCCCGCGTTCCGACATGTTCCGCCCCTCGTTGGGTAGGCTACAGCTGGACAAAGCCCGAACCTGTCGGAACCCTCGTTGAAAAGGTTCGCGAATATGCGGACTTAAAATCCTGTGCTCTGAGCGCACCAGGACGGCGCGGCGGTTTTCCACGAACCGGCCATCATATTGATAATTATCGGGGCAGTTTTCCCGAACAGAGCGGGAACCTTCGCAGAAATCCGCCAAGGAAATTAAAGAACGCCTTAACTAGAATCCTGCCCATGCCGGCTCGGCGCGAATTATCAGCCCGGCAAGCGCGCCCCAAGCAGCAACACGCCTTCCTCATGATCGGATAGGCTGAGGCTACCGCCCGCATCGTCAGCAAGGCGACGGGTCAGCCAGACTGCCGAGGTGCGCGAGGTGACCGGGCCCTGCCCTGCCGCCAGCACCTGGCGGATCTCCGCATCGAGCACGATGCGCGGCCCTTCGGCGCGCACCACCACCTCGCCGCCTTCGACGCCCACGTCGAGCCGGCCGCCGCGCACGAGCGCGTCGAACGCGACCATCACGAGGTTGAGCAATATCTTGGCTGCCGTCTTGGGGATTGCGGGTGCCTCGACCATCCAGCCGAGCTCGATCCGCGCATTGCCGCGGACCAGCCCCTCGACCGCGACGCGGACCTCGTGGGCGTCGAGCGTCTCGCCGAAGCCACCGCCCGCGCCGAAGGCCAGACGGAAGAATTTGAGCCGATCGGCGGACGCGCGCGCACTGTCGGCGAGCAGTTCGATCACACGCTCGCGCATGTCCGGATCGTTCTCGTCGGCAAGCAATTCGATGCCGTTGTTCATTGCCCCCACCGGGCTCAGAAGATCGTGGCACAGGCGCGAGCAAAGCAGGCTGGCGAACTCGACCGAGCTGTCGGACATGAGAGGCAAAGCTCCGAAATGGGGCGCTTGGTTAACGCAATCCCAAGCGCAATGGCGCGCTCAATCCGTCACAACAAGTTGCAATTCTCTGAATCCGCCATTTTCCATGACCCACAGCCGCGCGATGCCACTGCCGAGGATAAGCCAATATTTGCCCGGCTCGGCCGCGGCCAGATCGCGCGGCGAAGGCTCGGCACTGCCATTGGGATGCGAATGATAATGGCCGATCAGCCGATCGCCCCCTGCCCGCTCGGCGCGAAAGGCGGCGAACAAGACGCGCGGATCGATCTCGAATGTATCTTGCGGCCGATCGGCGACATTGTCGGCAGGCTCGGCGCGGTCGATGCGATCGGACGCGCCGAACAGCAGGCCGCATGTCTCACGGTCCGGCGCGGCGGCTGCCGCGCCCAGCAGGGCATCGAGGATTATGCGCCCGATCGTGACCTTCATCGGGCCCGCTTAGCGCGACGGAGCCCGCGACCGCCATCGGTCACGTCGCGATGCGTCGACGAACCATCAGTCTCGAAACAGGAGTGGCGCCATTTCATGCAAGCTCCGCCGCCAGGACAGGAATTCGTGCGCCGTTCCGGGCGAAACGTAGAACACGCTGTTGATTCCGGCGCTCTTGAGCGCCTCGGCATTCGCACGCGGATCTGCGCGGGGAACGCCCGGAGGGCCGACCATTCCTCCGCGTTCGAGCTCGCGGCTGCCAAAGCTGACAAAAACCAGTTTGACCTTGTCGCGGAAGCCCGGCGTACGATTGACGTCGTCGAGCGAAAAGCTTCCGCCGCTCAAGAGGCCGATATAGGCGAACTTGTCGAGGTTGGCGGGGGCGATCAGCTTGGTTTCGAAGCCCCCCATCGACAGGCCCGCCATGGCGCGGTGCCGCTGATCCGCGAGCGTTCGGAAGTGGCCGTCGACATACGGGATCAATTCGCTGATCAGGACCGTCTGGAACGGGTGGATGTCGAAACTGGCAAGACCACCGGGGCTGCCCGGCCGTATGTCGTTGGTCATGCCATAGGTCATCACGATGATGAACGGCCGCGTTTTCCCCTCGGCGATCAGATTGTCCATGATCAGGTTGGCNTGGCCCTGGTTGGACCAGGCGGTTTCGTCCTCGCCCCACCCGTGCTGCAAGTAGAGCACGGGATAGCGCTCGCGCTGGTTCTTGTCGTAGCCGGGCGGCGTGTAGACGAAGGCGCGGCGCTGCGTCCCGGTGCTGGGTGACGGGAACAGCACCTGCTGTACGTGCCCATGAGGAACGTCCTTCAGCGCATAGAAATCCGCGTCATGCGCCGGGATTTCGATGCCGCTTTCCCAGCGTACCGAACCGTAGAAATTCAGCGTTCCCGGATCGTTGAACGTGCCGCCGTCGACGTTCAGATGGTAATAATGGAAGCCTTCGTCGAGCGGGCCTTCGGTCGTGCCGGTCCACGAACCGTCTGCCGCCTTGGCGAGGGTCGTGCCCCCTCGTCCGCCCAGGCCCAGGCTCACTTTTACGCCCTGTGCCTCGGGCGCGACGATGCGAAAGCGGACATAGCCCTGCGAATTGACCTGCGGATATTGTTGGCCTGGCTGATTGAGCGAGGACGGCTTGAAATCCTCCGCAATCGCGGGAGCCGTGGTTTGCGCCGAAGCCGGGCTGATCGCGGCAAGGGCCGCCAACGTCATCGCGATGCTCTGCTTCAACGGACTGCTCCCCTGAGAAAATCCCGCCTGTCTCCGGCGTGGCTCATATCATTACTCAGACATATTGCCGGACTTCGCGGGCTGTCGCAACCGCGCTGCTCCAATCCGCGATACCGACCAAAGTCTTGGTCCGCGGCGTCCCCTCCCTTATGACATTCTGCTATTACAGCCGCGCCCGCGAAGCTGGGCGGACAATAGAGGGGATATGGGATGGGTCGCCGAATGCTCGCTGCAATTTGGGCCGGCGTGCTGATCGCGTCGCCCGCTTCCCTTCCCACCGCCGCGCCCGCCGTAGCCACCGCACAA
>JGI24737J22298_10000497_pt1 | contig 13676 bp, 19 predicted proteins | sample KBSCornC3_FD_22298 | JGI IMG/M metagenome (IMG submission 22298) | reverse complement strand
AGCGCTGTTATCTGCCCGCCCCAACGCCGCTTTAGCTCAGTTGGTAGAGCATCGCATTCGTAATGCGGGGGTCACGTGTTCGAGTCACGTAAGCGGCACCAGTCCTCATTTGAAACTGATTAGTCTTCCGACTTCTTCCCGGTGTGATCCGATCACAACCGGCAGTCAGTCATTCCCTTCCCCATACAAAAACCTCCGACCACCCGCTGAGGTCCATATTTTTCTTCCCTAGCTGTTCATCAGCTATTGGTGCGATTCGACGTGTCGGATATATTCGATGAACGGATTTTCTTTAATTCCTATCCGTCTCCCCTTCATCCCATCCCTAAATACCACAAAACCTACTATCGGTTCTGCACGTCCCTATGAGAACAAACCAAGATCGAATTTCCTACCGTCAGTCCGTCCTGTCGTTCATGAATCTCCAACGATTCGCGTCCCCCTTTGCTGTGACCCTGACCCTGAAACAGGGGATCGCCGGTGTCGGGGGTCTTGCTGGTCGGTATCAAAAGATCGACATGTACGAAGCTAGGAAGAATTTCCGTTACTTCATGAATCTCCTGAACCGTCAGGTCTATGGGAAAGCTGTCGAACGACACGGTAAACGGATCAACGTCCTGCCGGTCCTCGAAGGTGGAAATGGAATCCGTCTCCACTACCATCTGGTTATCGAATGTCCTCGGCAGGAGATCGAACTGGAATTCCCCGCGATGATTCGTGATTGCTGGTCACGGACCCAGTGGGGATATCACGAGATCGACATCAAATCTCTCTGCAACGAGGGGTGGGTGTCCTACATTAGCAAGCTACAGAGTAAGGTCGAATATGATGAATCATTCGACTGGGAAAACTCTCACCTGAGTTGATCGCTGGGTCTAAGACCCCCTTCGACCACCTTCGCTATCATCCACAAACCCAACTTGGTTCGAAAACTGTATCGGACCTTGATTCTACAATATTGTCTAAAAACATTCTAAAGCAGGTCTGAAAATCACCTTTATAAAATCATTCAAGAAACACATTCCATATGTGCGAAGCACCATCCGAAGGATGTATTATAAAATCAACTAAGGAGAATATATGACAGAGACTAAGACACTGGTAAATTTCAACGTGCCGACAACCATTCTACAGACCTTCGATAAGCTATGCCGTTTGTACGGCAAGCCCAGATCGCAAATCCTGAACGAGCTTCTCTATGGGTATATTTTAGAATTCGGTCAGCAGGCATTTTCCAGATTCGATCAGGTTCGGAAGATCGATGAGAGCCTGAATTTCGCGTTTGAAAATGGCGATGGAGCAGATTTGGACGATCACTCGCCGAAGGCGGAAAATGACGTTCAGAACGGCTTAAATCGGAAATTTTCGAGCTTTGGAAGAAAGGATGAAAAGCCTTCGGAGGACCGTTGATGGTTCGGCATTCCATTCAGCGGCGGAAAATGAGGAATGAGCTGTTCGCGCTACTGCGTGAAACAGAGCGTCGGCAAATTCTGGCCTTCGATATGAAGGTGAAGCAGGAACTTCCTGCCAATCGGAATCTGATTTCCATGGAGGTGCCGACGCGGTGAACCTCTTTGTAATGAATGCCCGTTGTCCATCCTTTCTGATGGCGGGAGCCCGTCCACGACAAACCAAGGTTTATTTTGGACGGAGCCCGGTGATGAGCCGTTATGTTGCCTATTTTCGAGTATCGACAGCCGCCCAAGGCCGATCCGGTTTAGGATTGGCTGCGCAGCGGTCGAAGATCGAGGCGTTCCTAAACGCCGATGATGAGGTGATTGCTGAATTTGTCGAGGTTCAGTCTGGCAAGGCTGATAACCGGGAAGAGCTGTGGAAGGCGATTGCCCATGCCAAGAAGCATGGAGCGAAAATCCTGATCGCGAAGCTGGATCGGTTTTCGCGGAAAGTCAGCTTCATTGCCGGGATCATGGAGCAGGGGATTGGTTTGGTCGTAGCCGAAATGCCCCACGCCACAGATTTCCAGCTGCATATCTTTGCTGCCTTGGCGCAGGAGGAACGTCGGCTGATTTCCGAACGGACCCGTAGTGCATTGGCTGAGGCGAAGAAGCGGGGGGTTGCTTTGGGCAAGAATGCTCAGGTGTTGAAGGAGCGGCGGCGGCAACAGGCATTGGATTATGCCCGTTCCATTGAGCCGATTTTGCAGCCGATGCTGGCTGGCGGCTGGTCATTTACGGCCATTGCCGATCAGTTGAATGTTGCCGGGATCGATGCCGCCAAGGGTGGACGGTTCACGGCGCAGACGGTGAAAAATATTGTTGTCCGCCTTCGCATGGAGGAAATCTGCCATGCACGTTGAGCGGATTGGTCCTGTTTCGCTGACGGGCGTTGCCGGTTCTCCATTTTATTATGCCCGCTACCGGAAGAACGGTCGGCAGGTCGTGAAATCGCTCAAGACCCAAGATGTTCATGATGCGCGCCGGAAGGTGGAGGCGATTGCCGAGCAGCTTGGGCATTACAAGGTCAAGGAGCGGGCGGATTTCAGCTTTCGCCGTTTTGCACTCGACACGATTGAGGCTGACCGGAAGAAGGTCCAACGCGGTGAGCGGGCTGCTACGCTGGTCACCGACAGCGAATGGATTCTGAAGAAATATCTTACAGAGCGTATTGGTGCCGTCGATATCCGCAAGGTTGATTATCAGCGCATGCAGGAGGTGGTGGACGAACTGACCGACCTCGAACTGAAATCAGCCTCCATCAAGCGGATCATGGTGCTGGTCAGCAAGACGCTGAAAACCGCTGTCCGTGCCGGTGTGTTGAGTCACGTACCGATGATGCCGGAAATCAGCCTGAAGCATCGGACGCGAGGTTGGTTTTCCGAGCAGGAATATGACCGGCTGCTACAGGCTTGCCGCGATCATGAAAAAGCGAAAACCAAGGTTCGTTCGCAGACGGTGGGACCGGAATTGCGGCGGTTTATACAGTTCATGGTCGAGACGTTCATGCGTCCAAGCGATGTGAAGCTGCTTCGCCACCGTCACATCGAGATCGTGCGGACTAACCGGACGCAATATCTGCGGATATCCACCGATTTCAGCAAAACCGTTGCCACGCCTATTATCTCGATGCCCGGTGCAATCGAGGTGTATGAGCAGATATTGGAGGAGCAGAAGGCGAACGGCTTTGGCGAGCCAGATGATTTCCTGTTTCTCCCGCAATATAAGGGTCGGAAGTTTGCCTTCGAGCTGCTGCGTCGGCAATTCCGCGTGGTGGTGGAATCCGCTGGATTGTCAGTTTCGGCGAGCGGTGAGGCGAGGACCATCTATTCGCTGCGGCATACGGCGATCATGTCCCGGTTGATCAGCAGCGATGCCATTGACCTACTGACGCTGGCGAGGAACGCCCGAACCAGCGTCGAGATGATAGACCGTTTTTATGCCAAGCATTTGACTGCCGAGATGAACGTTGAGCAATTGCATGGAGCTAAGTTAGCATTTGTCTCACATCCCCATGAGCCTATCGATCGCTGAACAGTCGAGTTGCCCTGCTACATTTTGGCTTCGGGATAATGCCCTTTGATCTCGGCATTGAAGAACCGACCGAGAGACTCAGCCGACATCAGGCGTTCGTTCATGAACGACGGAACATTATAATATTGGTAAACGCCGCCGTGCCGGAACTGGACCTCTAGGGTTTCCAATTCTGCGTCATAGCCGACTTCTGCGAGATTGCCTGATGTAACTGCCTGCCGTTCCATTCTAATCCTGTCCTCCCGGTTCAGAAATCGGTGCCCACTTGGGATCCTGCGCTCGCCAGGACGCGACGAGGTTGACATAGCTTTCGTCCCCTCGGGGCTTCTTCCAGCTTTCGGCAACAAGCGGATCTTCGCTGTCAGGTCTGCGGTCCTTTGGCGGTAGGGTCACTCGGCACCTGACCGGAAGACGCGCCGCTTCCCCCGTGATGATGGCCTCTCCGGTTCGGAGCACAGAAAGGCTGTCAGCAATACCGCTTAGATTATCGGGGAGCGCGGCTTGCACCTTGCTACGGTCCGTAGAGTTTGTCAGACGGAGCGCCACGAAGGTGCCGCATTGCGAAAGTATCGTATCGTCGATTTCGGATGGACGCTGGCTGACAATCATCGCACCAATCCCGAACTTCCGCCCTTCCTTAGCGATCCGCTGCACCATTTCACGGGTTGGATTGTTCGTTTCCTTGCCTAGGTAGCGGTGCGCTTCTTCCATGACAATTAGCTGTGGGCGCTTCCGACCGCCCTCAGCCCGGTCACGACCCCAGAACAAGGCTTCATAGATGATTGAGAGGATCGCGCCGATTAGTTCAAGGAGAACCGAGCTTGGAATGCCCGACAGATCGAGTACAGTTATGGCCTTATCGTGTCCGATCCAGCTCTCAAGCAGCTCGGGCAGATCGTTAGTCGCGTGGCCATCCAAGCCCGGTTCCCATGGGCCGGGCTTCAGAAGAAATTCGAACTGACGGTCGAGAAGGCGCGAGCGCATGCGGTCGAGCTGCTTCCGGATGCCAAGGACCCCGATGTTGTTCTGATACGGGGCGGTGTTGGTCGTTGTGTGAGGCTGATATGTTGGTAATCGGAGTGAGCCGGCATCGCCGGGGGTGATTATCGCGGGCTGCGTTTTGGCTGAATCCTGCCATGTTTTTACTTCTGGGTCGATCAGGTCATGCCATAACTGGCGGAGGCTGTACGGAATAGGACTATCGACGGTCATGGAATTGAGATCGACCCCGGGAAGGTTGTCGGTCTGCGCGATGGCTTTTTTTGCAGAAAAAATTTTATCGAGGATTGCCGTCGCCGCACGGTCATCTAGCTTGCCACATAAGAAATCGAGCATGTCGGCTGGACGCAATGCCCAGAATGGAATCACGAGCTGCTTTTCGCCCTCACTGGGCGCGATGCGGAAGATTTCAGCATTATCGCCGAGCGCTCGGGCGTACTCACCATGAATGTCTAGCAGTAGAATTCGGGCGCTAGGAAAGCCCGCGCTGCCGGGTGTTGAAATCGACCGCAACAAGCTTGCCACGGTGGTGGACTTGCCTGATCCGGTAGAACCTAAGACTGCGCTATGGCGAGTCACAAGTTTATCGAGGTCAAGCCGGACAGGAATGCTCTCGGCATTGGCTAGCCGACCGACCACGACTTGTCCTACGAACTCGGTGCCGTAAATTTTAGAGAGGTCCTCCTCGGTGACGAGGTGAACCTCATCGTTCACGTTGGGATATTGACTGATGCCGCGTTCGAATGAGGCCTCTACGATCTCACCAACAAGTTGCACGGTGAGCCAGCGTTCCCCCCGATCCTGCGCGTCGGAAAGCGTCGCCGGTGTGGCGCTAGCGCCAACTTCAGATATGATTGCGTATAGGTCGTGATACCCTTGAGGAATTCTAACGAAGCTGCCGACTTGTCCCACCCGATAGCTGCGCCCGCCGATGATTGCGATGCCTGATGCGACACCCTCGAACTGACGGACGCTGATCGAAGACCCAGCTACGGAGCCGACGTGGCCCAGGAGTGTCGAAACGCTCATGCTGCCGGGGGCACCGCTGCAGGTGCCGGCGCAAGGGGCGGTACCGAGAAGGCTTGAATCGATCTTGATGCGGCGAAGAATTTGGCGAACGGCTCAATCGCCCCCAGCGTGAAGTTGCCGTCAGCGTCGAGGTAGGTCGAACGGATTGGACCCCAATCCTTACTCGGGAGATCCACGGGTGCCTTCCAAGGTCCGCGCATGCCGTTCACCTTTGCCTGATCCCGAGCGTAGACGCTGAAGTTCGGCAATCGACGTGCAAGGTCGCATGCAGAATGCTCTTCATCTAGCGTCTTGTACTGGAACGCGAAGACCGTTGCTGAGGGGTTTGCCGCCAGCGCTTCGTCAAGACGCGCAGCGATGTGAGCATCGGCGAATGAAAAGCCGATCGAAATCAGCAGTGTGTCGGGCGTCAGCAGAAAGGCTCGGAGGCGATCAAGCAAAGCGGCATAAGGCGCTTTCTGCGTCTGATCGTATTTCAGGTGTTCGGGGAATACGAGGTGGCTGGCGGAGCTCTGTCCGGATCGGATGACCTCGCCCTTGCCACTCGCTCTCCAACCAAGAGACCCGTGGAGTTTCCACAGGCGTGTCCAGCGTGCCGGTAAGTCGCTGCGAGACACTGAAACTGGGTCAAAGAAGGGCTCTCGGCCGCCGGTGAAACCGTCAAAATAGGGCGCCCTCACGGACTCGAAGGCTTCTTCAAACAACAGATCGTAGTTCGTTGTGAAAATCTCGATTGGATAGTCACGGCTCGTTCCCGTGATCCAGTTCACCAAATTCGCGTAGGCTGATCCCGGCGTTGGCAGCCGGACATCCACGATCTTGCCGATTTCTGTGCAGATGGCTTCGCCAAATGTGGAGAACCCTTCCCCGTCCAGACCGTGAACCTTCGCGGTACCGATAACTTTGCTCAACGACCTGATACGCGATAGGATCGTTTCGATATCATGCTGCGGGAGTTCAGCTTTGAGGCCATCGATCTGCGCTTGATAAGTTGGCGCGAGGATACCGAGGACCTGCTCAGTCAATTTGTCCACCGCAGGAATCAGCGGATAGGTGCCATCCGCCTTAGCCATTCCCGCCGATGCACCAGCACCGACGAGTAAACCGATACGTTTCCGCCCCTGAGCAATGATCGTCCTCAGCGCGGCCATATACTGGTCGGGATTATGCACACTAACTGACAAATTTACCCCCAAACCTTAAGCCCCAGATATGTGGCCGATTCTCGCAAAAAAAATGTTTTTGCGACATCCACGGGCGGGGTCAACTCGTTTCGGATCCAGTTCGAGGTAATATCTCGGATCCCGTCGTTAACGTGGGCTATGCTGGTGGGTTGAAGGCACGTCCGATGAGGGCGAGCATGGCCACATTCTGCTGGACTGTGTTAATTTGACTGACGGTCGATTTGGTGCGCGCGAGGTTCGCCTCGTAGCGAAACACGCGCATGCGAAGGCGCAATAGCGGCAAAAAAGCTATGGTTTCCATGGGGACATCCGCTATTTTTGGAAGGAGGGATCGGCTCCACATCTAGGAGCCGTCCATGGACCAGCGCGAGCACTCACCTCTTGCCGTCATTCAGGAATTATTCGCCTTCATGACAGCCCTTTGCGAGGATGGCGGTGATCTCGCTATGCAGGGGCAAGCCGATGATGATGTCGAACAAATCGCTTCGCTCGCCAACCGGTTGCGGGAGACAGGCCATCGCTTAACCGTGCTGTGCGAGGCAGTGACCACCATCTGCGACCGCTGACTATGCCGACGGACCGCTTCTGAGCAATTCCATCGGTTCGACTGTCAGCGCTTCGGCCAGCCTGCCTAATGCCCGAACACTGGGATTGCGCTTCCCCCGTTCCATGTCACTGACATAGGTGCGTTTCATATCCGCCGAATGGGCAAGCTCCTCCTGCGTCATACCGCGCAGCTGTCGGTAATGCCGCACATTTTTGCCGAGGAGTTCGACCAAATCCATGCGGGGGACATGGCAACAGCCCGCCGCAAATGTCTGTCCACCAATCGTGTCATTTTCTGTTGCCAGTCAAGGGCATGATCGGGAATAGCAGTGACACGATTAGTGGACGGGGGATGTTGTGCGGTTCGGCAAGCTGTTGATGGGTGCAGGAGCGGCTTTCCTGGTTATCTCCGGGGGGATCGGTGTCTATCAACTTTACCGTGACGGCCTCCCGCCAAATCTTGCAACGGGATCGAGCCAGCCCGGAGAGGGTAGCCCATGGACCCTGGAGCGGACCTCCGACAAGATGACTGATCAGGCTATTGTCTCAGCGGTCAGGAAGTTCGAGACCGCTCATCACCTGTTCGATGTTGCGATCGCATGTCGCAATGGCAGCGAAATCACCTACGATTTTACGGCGTTCGATACGGAACAGAAAGCGGCAGCGCTGCGGCGCTGGGACCCGGAGTTGTCTGACGTGGCTATAAGATTCCAAGTGCGCATCGATCAGCAAGACGCCGTGGAGGGATATGTTGCCAATCCCCGCTTCACAAATGAGCTTCTGATCGGAGCGGAAGCGTCCGGCGTGACAGTGTCCGACATGGCGAAGGCAACAAAACTGGTAGTCCGTCTGCTTCCGAATGGCGGCGAAGAAACATTGGAAATAGATCAGACTGATCCCAATGTCCGATCAGTTATGGATGCTTGCGGCACAGGCGTAGAGCCCGCCGAGAGTGCCGATGCAGCAGGATCAGACGATGCTGTGCTATCTGCTACCGCCTATGACCTGACGGATAAGCCATTGCTCGCCGCCTTCACTGCTGCAACTGGCCGTTCGCCGATGTTCACGGTGAACACGGAGGATGGTTCTCCAGCTTATGTGACGCCACGCCAGCTTCTTGAAACGCCATTCGGCCCGGTGCTCTTGGCGAACGTCACCGCGAAAGAAACGGCTCATGTAGCGGTTGGCGGAATACGAATCTACTATCTCAAGCGCGAAGGCGACCGCTTCTCCTCGTCAGGCAAGTTCGAGGAGATTTACACGCGGGACAACGGCCTGCCACCGGAGAAGATCACGATCACCAGCAATTTCGCGACATATCCGGTCATCTATATAGAGGACGGGGACGGGAATGGTGGGTACTGGTCTGGATGGATCGACCTCATCGAACTCCGCCCGGAAGGACCGGTACAGTCCGAACCTATTCCGATTTACTACTCGAACAAGGACGCCATCCTCAGCAACGGTGAGAAGCCTGTCGAATTGAAGGGCAAGATAATCAACATCCGACGTGATGAAGGTTTCGACGTCGTTGATGAGAAGGCTGGAATTCGGGAAGGCTATATCCGCGCTGGTGCCAAATTTGTTCGAGCGGGGGGAGGGGCTTCCAGATTTCCTGGATTGTAGCGATCGTCATCCGTCGTCGACGAGATTCATGCGAAGAATTCATCTAGCGTCGCTCCCGCACTTGGCAATGGGATGACCCGAACATCGGCTAGGGTCCGCTGAAGGGTGAGTTGTGCTTCCGTTTTCCACCCCACGATCGTCCGGCAATAGCTGCATCGCACCTTATAGTCGTGCATGACATACTCCGATATATGCCAGTCCAACGCCAGCCGCCCACATTTCCGGCAATTGGTGGGGCCGTCCCGATCAGCCATTCTCAACAATCCGCCAAATCAGCCCCTCGCGGTTGATTTTGCCTTCATTCTTGAGAATCGTCAGCTGCGGGCTAAGGCTGGTACGCGGAACGTCCTTCCGCCCATAAGCTTTAGAGAAATGCTCCAACAATTCGACGGCAGTAGCCCCTTCGCGGAAGTGCGTCTTTAGCGCCTCCAGCGCCAGAGCCTTGATGCTCATGCGGGCGTGGCTGTTTGCTGGTTCGCTGGCGAGAAGATCAGTCGGCTCCGTGACCGTTTCCTCGAATAGCTCGACAGTTTCCTCATCGTCAGGAAGATTCTCCTGAGCTCGCTTCGCGTTGGCCAGCTCCACCTCGAGCGCCGTTACGCGAGCTCTCGCGGCTGCAAGTTGCTCCTCTACCTTCCGAATGTGCGCGGCAACGATATGCGAGATTTTCTCCATGCGCTGCCCTTAGCAGCATTATTCTCCTTTTGCAAGCTTATGGACAGCTTATTAGAATAGTAAGGAATATAATGCTTGACATAGCGCGTCGGTTTGCTAGGTGCACCTCGCGCTTGCAGCGCAACACTACAACCTGCCCCACCACTTCAACCAGAGGGGCCATTTTGAGGAACATATTTTGACTATCGAAACCAACACCCCTGCCACATACTCTTACTACATCGACGTAGAAGGGTACGGCGCACCCCGTTACGGCACCTTGGACTTCCAAATGCTGTCCGAGATCGCTCCGAAGCACAGGAGCTGCTTCAAATCGGCCATCTTCGTGGATCGTATAGTCGGCATAAACCTGAGGCGCGAAACTCACGCCGCCCTGTATGGCGGAAATGGGGAATTGATCGCTCAGCTGGAGCTCAAAAGCTCAGGAAAGCCTCGTAAAACCAAGCCGTCAAAATGGGTCGATATGCAGGAGGATCTGACCTACCGATTTGAGTTCGAAAGCGAAGATCCAATCGATCTTGACACATTCGAGGTTCAGGCGATCTCGCATGAGCGCCACGGCGGCTCTTTTATGACGGCGATCGAAATCAACGGCTGCCGGATTAATCCGGCCCGTTTCCACGACTTCAACTAATATAAATTTCAAGGATTACTAAAACTAACATGACTCAAATTATCTACGCCAAGCATACCTCGATCATTCCTACTGCCCCTCGTGTCTCATATGTTTACCACATCGACGTCGAAGGGACGGGCGGCGAGACCTGCTTTGCTCCCATCCCAGACCGCTTGGTGTCACGCTTCAAGGCCAGGACGCCTAAGCAATTGGCTGATATGGTTCTGGAGGCAGATCACTACCAGCGTATTTGCGGGGGGCTTCTAGCCCAGATGCCTAGGGGTGTAGATCACGAACTCGCCACCACTCATTGGGGCGTGGATGCGGCGTGTGACCATAGCGTAACAGTTCGCGATCGGGATAATCAGGTGTTAGCGGTAGCGAGGTTTTCGGCGGACCCTCAGATCGATTTTGGATTCAGAAGAGCCCTAAGCGAGGCTGAGTTTGAGTTGGAATCCTACCAGCAGCTAACAGTAAGATATACCCTGGAACTGGATGAGCCCTTGTGTCTCTCGGAAATAAGGCCAAATTTAAGTCACCTGAACGGGCGCAGCTTAATCGATGGCCTAGTGTATCGTGGCAAACGCCACTCCGGCGTGTACAGAGGGGTGGAAGATATGCGTGCTCCTTCAGCACGACTGCTGATCCATCACTGACTGCTATGGCCCCCTCTCATCGAGGGGGCTCTGCCGCTCACTTGCCGAACCGCTTCTTGAAAGTGCTGACGGCGTTGGTGATGTGCGTGTCGAATTCACCGGCACGAACAGCCTCTCGAACAGTTTCGAAGGTTTTGACCAGTTCCTGCCGGTCGTTGACCCGTATGGCGGTTTTGCCTTTGGCCAGTTCCAGCGTCTGATTGCCATATTTGATCCAGACGATGATCGTGCCATCCTTGTCCTCCAGCCACCATGGACGAACGCGGGTGCGAACGGGCATTTCCGTGACTTCATCGCTGGCTTCGTCGCGCACACGGCGATATTTCACCCGCTGGTAGCCTTTTCCAGCTTCCGATGCCTGCGCGAGCGCAATCTGATCGCCGAGCCGGTCGATCAGCTTCTGGCGCATGGTGTTGATGCCACGGGTCCGCATTTCGGTGGCGTTGGACTGAACAAGATTTAGCGAAGAAAGCAATGACATGGACAACCTCCTGTTTGTTGGTTGCCATGGGCTCCGCTGAGACATGTGTATGGGCAACGGCGATTCCTCCGCGGACGCTCAAAACGTCTGTGAAAATGATTTGGCTCTCCGGCTGAAACGGCTGGATGTTCAACTAGGTTGCTGTGGGCCCCGGAGACCTCGAGTTTGATGCCCCAGTTTTGTTTTTCCTACGTTCTTGCTATGCATTCGTGGGCAATGTGTTGGGGGGAAACGTGTTTTTTTCTGATCTTGAATCGTTCGGCGACAAATTGAGAGCCAAGTTCGCCTTACCGGGTTCCGCTTCCCCCGAGGATCAACTCAAGCCGCTGGTCGCTGAGCTGCTGACAGCGGCTGGTATTGCCTATGGGCACACCGTCGAGACTCGGACCGAATCCCACCTTTCCGAACACAAGGCGCGTCCTGATATTGCCGTGTATGTCGGCGGCCTGATTTGCGGCTATATCGAACTGAAAGCCCCAGGCCTCGGTGCCGATGCTCCAAGACTGAAGGGCGAACATAATAAGAAGCAGTGGGAGAAGCTGAAAGGTCTGCCAAACCTGATTTATACAGATGGCCGACAGTGGGCGCTTTATCGCACGGGCGAGCGGCCAGATGGTCAGCCGATCATTCGACTTCACGATGATCCGACTGACAAAGGCAAGGCGGCAGTCACCCAGGACGACGCGGATAACTTGGCGAGATTATTCCGCGATTTCCTTGGCTGGACACCTAGTGTTCCACATAATCCGTCGAGTCTGGCAAACTATCTAGCTCCCTTGAGTCGTTTCCTGCGCTCGGAGGTCGAGACCGCCCTGGAGGATACCGGTTCCGCAGTGAAACTTCTGGCCAACGAGTGGCGGCAGTTCTTTTTTCCTGAGTCAGACAACGCAAGGTTCGCCGACGCTTATTCCGAGCGGTTTAGAGGCGATGAGCGTGGCGACGAGGTGCCAGCCGGTGCCGCTAAGATCGTCAAGGGGGTTTCCGACAGCCCGGCCGAATATCCTGAAACGTATGGTTTCGATCCGGATACGAAAGAAATTACGGTCGGAACGGGGCGCTTCGGCCCAGTCGCGTCCGAAGTTTGGGAGTTTGAGGTTTCCGGCCTCAAGGTGGTTCAATCCTGGCTCGGCTACCGTATGAAAACACGTGCGGGCAAGAAGTCCTCGCCGCTGGATCTAATTCGTCCAGTACGCTGGACAGCTCGGATGAGCGAGGAGCTCCTCGAACTGCTATGGGTGCTGGAGGCTACTTTGGCTATGGAACCCGATCTTGAGAAGCAACTAGACAGAATCGTCGCAGAGCCTTGTTTTACAGCGGTAGAGTTGCCGCAGCCAACAGAGGATGAACGTAAAGCTCCCGGTCCGGCCGCTAGTGCGGTCGGGGGTTTACTAGGGCTGATGGGAGTCGAAGCTGACGGTGAAGGGGGTGACGACCATCTGGAGGATATTGAAGACTGAGAGAATAAATCAGTTCAACCCGCAGCATTTCTTGTATTTCTTGCCTGACTTGCATGGGCATGGATCGTTGCGTCCGACCTTGTCTCCCTTAGCGGAGACTGGTCGATGGTGGTCGTTTTCCAGCCGCCATTCATGTAGTAGCTGAACCCAGATCGGGATGAGGTCGGGAGCTTCCCTGTCCCATTGGTCTTCCTCGGCTTGTCCCAGTGTGACTTTGCCACTCGAAAAAGCCGCCAATTCGGAAATTCCCGACACTGCCGCCTTTGGGCCCTCATCGTCACTGGCCTTGATACGGTTCCACCCTCTGGGGGCCAGCTTCATGGCTTTGGAAAAGCCCTCGATCCAAAGCTCCCACAGCGTCTCGTTTGTACGAGTGTCGACTTCGAAGATGGGCTCGTACTCGCCGGGATGGTCAAGGGAGGATAGGATTTCATTATAGTGCCGCATCACCAGATTGAAGAAATGTTGAAGGCTCTGTTCATCATCGAATTTGGGTGTGTCGCGGCCCCATATTGGTTTAAACCAAGCGGAAGGGTTGATTAGGTCGGGACTGACGATGATGCCGGTGAGAAAGCCGTCGAGTTCCGACAGCAACATGCCGTCATCGGATTGATTGAGCAGTAGGGCGTCGAGTTCATCAAGATAGCTATCCATAGCGGCGATCCTAACCCGCAATATGGTGAACCGCCATCGTCATTCGAAATCGCGTCCGCTAACCAGCTTATATTTGCTATGACCGAATTGTGGTCAAACCAGAGAGCGATTTCCCCCGTTAACTATCCGAATTCCATAAGAAAAAGTTGGATCATTTTGCTTGTCAAACAAGGCTAAAAACAAAGAAAGTTCCCGTAAAATCAGATCATTACATGAAGAAATGTTATTCGTAATGCGAGGGTCACGTGTTCGAGTCACGTAAGCG
>JGI24737J22298_10000488_pt1 | contig 13768 bp, 13 predicted proteins | sample KBSCornC3_FD_22298 | JGI IMG/M metagenome (IMG submission 22298) | reverse complement strand
TGAAGGGCGATCTGATGCAGCTCAAGGCGGAACGCGCGGTGTGGGAACGCCGGGTGTCGCTTTTGCGGGCCGACCGGATCGACCCCGACATGCTGGATGAGCGGGCGCGTGCCCTGCTTGGCTACGTCGATCCGCGCGATCTTACCCTGCTGCTCAATCCCCGTTAGCAACTGCGGAAGGCCGGCGGCGTTATCCACCGCTCGCCTTGAAATTTTCAGCCAATTTCTGGGCGTTTTGCGCAATTCCCCGCGGCAGTCTCGCGCTTTCACCGCCGGGGGATTTAAGCTATTGGGGTTCGGGAAAGCCTACCGACACCTCGTCACAATTGCCGGACGCTTTCGCAGGGAGTGCTAATGGCGGTCGCCCAGAAGAGTCCCAGCACCGACGCCAAACCCGTCGCCGATTTCAGCAAGGAGCAGGAGCTTTCCGCCTACCGCACCATGCTGACCATCCGCCGCTTCGAAGAGAAGGCGGGGCAGATGTACGGCATGGGGCTGATTGGCGGGTTCTGCCATCTCTATATCGGCCAGGAAGCCGTCGTCGTCGGGATGCAGATGGTGCTCAAGCCCGGCGACCAGGTCATTACGGGCTATCGCGACCACGGTCACATGATCGCAACCGGCATGGACCCCAAGGGAGTCATGGCCGAGCTCACCGGGCGCGCGCACGGCTATTCCAAAGGCAAGGGCGGCTCCATGCACATGTTCAGCGTGGAGAAAGGTTTCTACGGCGGGCACGGAATTGTGGGTGCGCAGGTGCCGCTCGGTACCGGTCTCGCTTTCGCCAACAACTACCGCAGCAACGGCAACATCAGCATCACGTATTTCGGCGATGGTGCCGCCAATCAGGGCCAGGTCTACGAAAGCTTCAACATGGCGGAGCTGTGGAAGCTGCCCGCGATCTATGTGATCGAGAACAATCGCTATGCGATGGGGACGGCGATCACGCGCTCTTCGGCCGAGGTCAACCTGTCGCGCCGCGGATTGTCTTTCAACATTCCCGGTGATCAAGTCGACGGCATGGATGTACGTGCGGTGAAAGCAGCTGGAGAAAAGGCTGCCGAATGGTGCAGGGCCGGCAAGGGCCCCTATATTCTGGAAATGCTGACCTACAGATATCGCGGGCATTCGATGTCGGACCCCGCGAAATACCGAACGCGCGAAGAAGTGGATGAAGTACGCAGCCATCACGACCCGATCGACATGGCACGTCACAGAATTCTGGAAAAGAAATTCGCCTCCGAAGATGCACTGAAAAAAATTGACGGCGAAGTTCGCGATCTGATCAATCAGGCGGCGGAATTTGCCACGCACGATCCGGAGCCAGACGTTTCTGAACTTTATACCGATGTGTACCGCTGATCTGTTGCCTGGAAAAAAATAAGCCATGCCGATCGAAGTGCTCATGCCCGCGCTCTCCCCCACGATGGAGAAGGGCAATCTGGCCAAGTGGCTCAAAAAAGAGGGCGATGAAGTTAAGTCCGGCGATGTCATCGCCGAGATCGAGACCGACAAGGCCACGATGGAAGTCGAGGCGACGGACGAAGGCACTCTTGGAAAAATTCTGGTCCCAGAGGGGACGGCTGACGTCGCGGTGAACACCCCCATTGCCGTGATCCTCGGCGAAGGCGAGGACAAGGCGGCGATCAAGTCGTCAAAGCCGGCCCCGCAGCAGAAAGCCGCGGAGTCGGCACCGTCGGCAAAAGTCCAGAAACCACAAGCAAAGACACAGGATGCGCCCGCGCCAAAATCAACGAAGGCGCCCGAAGCACCCGCGCCACAAGCGGCGAATGATCCCGATATCCCGGAAGGCACCGAGATGGTCTCCATGACCATGCGCGAGGCGCTGCGCGACGCAATGGCGGAGGAAATGCGCCGCGACAAAGATGTCTTCGTGATGGGTGAAGAGGTCGCCGAGTATCAGGGTGCGTACAAGGTGACCCAGGGGTTGCTGCAGGAGTTTGGCGCCAAGCGTGTGATCGATACCCCGATTACCGAACATGGATTCGCCGGCCTTGGCATCGGCGCCGCTCTGCAGGCCTTAAGCCGGTCGTCGAGTTCATGACCTTCAATTTCGCCATGCAGGCGATGGATCAGCTCATCAATTCGGCAGCGAAAACTCTCTATATGTCGGGCGGTCAGATGGGCTGCCAGATCGTTTTTCGGGGGCCGAATGGCGCAGCCGCGCGCGTTGCTGCCCAGCACAGCCAGGACTATTCGGCGTGGTACTCGCACATCCCAGGATTGAAGGTGATTGCGCCGTCGACAGCCGCGGATGCGAAGGGGCTGCTGAAAGCGGCGATCCGCGATCCAAATCCAGTGATTTTCCTCGAGAACGAAATTCTCTACGGCCATTCCTCGCCGGTGCCGAAGCTCAACGATTTCGTGCTGCCAATCGGCAAGGCAAAGATCGCACGCCCAGGCAACGACGTGACAATCGTATCCTGGTCTATGGGCATAACCTACGCGCTCAAGGCCGCCGAGGAGCTGGCCGGCGCCGGCATCGACGCCGAGGTCATCGACCTGCGCACGCTCAAGCCGATGGACAACGAGACTATCATTGCGTCGGTGCAAAAGACCGGCCGGGCAGTAACGGTGGAAGAGGGTTGGCAGCAAAGCGGTGTCGGCGCGGAAATCGCGGCACGCATCATGGAGCATGCCTTCGATTATCTCGATGCACCGGTCGCACGCGTATCGGGCAAAGATGTGCCGATGCCCTATGCCGCGAACCTCGAGAAGCTTGCGCTGCCGTCGGTTACCGAAATTGTCGAGGCGGCGAAAGCCGTTTGCTATCGCTGAGGCAGACAATGATCTTGCGCGGCGCATGCCATTGCGGACAGATCGAGGTGGTGTTCGAGACCGCGATGTCTATCGCGGACCTGCCGCTGCGCGCCTGCGGCTGCTCATTTTGCCGCCGTCATGGCACCAAGGCCGTGGCGGATCCGAACGGCAGGCTGACAATTTCTGCTCCGGCCAACGGACTTAATCGTTACCGGTTCGGTATGCGCACCGCCGACTACCTGATTTGCCGGAGCTGCGGGGCCTATGTCGCAGCTGTCATTTCGGGAAATGGCGAGGAGCGGGCCACGCTGAATGTGGCTGCGACTGCAATCGCCGAGCTTGCGGACCGGCGGGCGGAACCGGTCGATTACGATCGCGAAAACGTCGAGGGTCGGCGCGCACGCCGGCTCACAAGCTGGACCCCGAGCCGGATTGTCCAGCGAGCGCAAGTGGGGGTCGGCTAGGCCGGCGGACAACAGATGCCCACCAACATCCTCATGCCGGCGCTGTCGCCTACGATGGAGAAGGGCAATCTTGCGCGCTGGCTGAAGAAGGAAGGCGACAAGATCAAGTCCGGCGACGTGATCGCGGAGATCGAGACCGACAAGGCCACGATGGAATACGAGGCGGTCGACGAAGGCACGCTCGCCAAGATCGTGGTGCCGGAGGGAACGCAGGACGTCGCAGTCAATTCGGTAATCGCCGTGCTGGCCGGCGAAGGAGAGGACGTGAAGGCGGCGGCAAGTGCGGTGAAGACGGCGCCGGCCAAAGCATCTGAGAAAAAGGTTGAAGCCGCGCCGGTATCGTCGCCGCGACAAGAAACGGCACGCGCTCCAACGCAGCCGGCCCAAAAACCGGCACCCGCCGCAGGCGAGAGGTCACCGCAAGCCGCTCACGGCAATCGCGTCTTTTCGTCACCACTGGCACGCCGCCTCGCGAAGGAAGCCGGCATCGATCTCGGCCGCGTGCAGGGATCGGGTCCGCACGGCCGCGTGATTGCGCGTGACATCGATGTCGCGAAGTCGGGCAAAGGATTACGCGCGCCCGCTGTCGGAGGACCGCAAGGGGTGGCCGTGACGCCTGCCATGTCCGACCAACAAATTCTGTCGCTTTATGAGCCAAGCTCGTACGAGCTCGTGCCGCACGATGGTATGCGACGAACGATCGCCCAGCGCTTGACGGCTTCGGTTCAAACGGTTCCGCATTTTTACCTGACGATAGATTGCCATATCGGCAAGCTGCTGGCGGCGCGTGAGGAGATCAACGCGGCTGCCCCCAAGGATAAGGATGGCAAGCCCTCTTATAAGCTTTCGGTCAACGACTTCGTCATCAAGGCTCTCGCGCTCGCACTCCAGCGAATTTCTGATGCGAACGTGAGTTGGACCGAAGGCGGCATGCTCAAGCACAAGCATTCCGATATCGGCGTTGCCGTAGCGTTGCCCGGCGGGCTAATCACACCGATCGTCCGTAGTGCGGAAAGCAAATCGTTGTCTGCAATCTCGAACGAGATGCGGGATCTCGCGGCGCGCGCCCGTGCCCGCAAGCTCAAGCCACAGGAATACCAGGGTGGCACGTCGTCGGTGTCCAATCTCGGAATGTATGGGATTAAGGATTTCACGGCGGTGATCAATCCGCCGCAATCGACCATTCTCGCGGTCGGTACCGCCGAGGAGCGTGCAGTTATACGCCACGGCAAGATCGAGGCCGCGCACATTATGAGCGTAACACTGTCCTGCGATCACCGTTCGGTTGACGGCGCACTTGGTGCCGAGCTGATCGGTGCGTTCAGGACGTTGATCGAAAATCCGGTGATGATGGTGGTCTGACTGTCAGGGCGGATCGAAGCCGTGCGCTGTGAACACCGTCTGCGCTTCCGGCGAGATCAGGAACTTGATCAGCGCCTTGCCAGTCTCGCTGTTCGGTGACGATGTGCCGACACCTGCCGCGTATACAGTTGCGCTGCCGAGATCGCCAGGCAAGGGGCCGACGACGTCGACGCCTTCGGTGGAACTCAGCTCCGGTTTGCTTTGCACGGCAATGTCGACCTCGCCGCTGACCAAAAGTGTGCCCACGAAACCTGCGGGTGGTGGAAATTTGCTTTTGGCCTTGACGTCGGCGGCAATCCCCAAACGCTCGATCACCTTGGCAAAATGCACGCCGCTCGCTCCGCCGGCAGCAGGGTCGCTGTAGCCGACGGCGCGCGCCGCGAGCAATGCGCTCTTGAGCGATTCCGCGGAAGAAATGTCCGGCTTGGGCGCGCCGCGTTTCACGCCAATTGCGAACACTGATTTCGCAAGAGTCGCATCAGAGCCCGCTGCGATCTTGCCGTCTTTAGTCAGACTATCGATGCTGGCGCGCGACACGACCAGAACGTCCGGCACGTCACCCTCCTGGGCCCTTTTCGNAAATGCTGAAATCAGGCCCCAGGTGATGTTGAGTTTGTTGCCGGATTCCTTCTCAAATTTTGATCCCAATTCCTCCAGCGCGCTCTTGACCCCGATCGTGCTGTAGACCTTGATCTCGGCGCCGGAGGCGACTTGCGCCGACAAACAGATCGCTAGGGTGACGAGTGCGCCAACGGTTCTGGTCATGTCGTTTCCCCCAATGATATAGGCAAGCATTACATGCCCAATCCGGGTTACATTCAATCGGGTCCGGGAGACGAGCAAGCGAATGGCTGACACGAATTTTGACGTTCTCATCATCGGCTCCGGGCCGGGCGGTTATGTTACGGCTATCCGGTCGTCGCAACTTGGCTTCAAGACCGCAATCGTCGAACGCGACTACCTCGGCGGTATCTGCCTGAACTGGGGCTGTATCCCGACCAAGGCCTTGCTGCGTTCGGCGGAGATCTTTCACTATTTCCAGCATGCCAAGGACTACGGGCTGAAGGCCGACAATGTCGGCTACGATCCGAAAGCCGTCGTCGCGCGTTCACGCGCCGTGTCGAAGCGGCTTAACGACGGCGTCGGCTTTCTCATGAAGAAAAACAAGGTCTCGGTCATCTGGGGCGAAGCCTCGATCGACGCGCCCGGCAAAGTGACTGTGAAGGCCTCGAAGAGTGAAGCTCCGAAGGGAGCGCTTGGCGCCGGCACCTATCAGGCAAAGCACATCATTATTGCGACCGGCGCACGCCCGCGCGTGTTGCCGGGCATCGAGCCGGACAAGAAGCTGGTTTGGACTTATTTCGAGGCGATGGTGCCGGATCGCGTGCCGAAATCTTTGCTGGTCATCGGCTCGGGCGCGATTGGAATCGAATTCGCCTCTTTTTTCAGAACCCTCGGTTCCGATGTAACGGTCGTGGAGGTACTGCCGCAAATACTTCCGGTCGAAGACCAGGAGATTCAGGCATTCGCCCGCAAAAGCTTTGAGAAGCAGGGCATAAAGATTCATACCAACGCAAAAGTCACCAAGCTTGATAGGAAAGGCGACGGCGTCACCGCGACAATTGAAGAGGGCGGCAAATCACAGACGTTGACCACCGAGCGCGTCATCTCCGCCGTCGGCGTTGTCGGCAACATTGAAAATCTTGGCCTTGAGAAAGTCGGCGTGAAAACCGATCGGGGAACCGTCGTCGTCGACAAGCTCAACAGGACGAGTGTCCCCGGTATTTACGCCATCGGGGACGTCGCCGGCCCGCCGATGCTCGCACACAAAGCCGAGCATGAAGGGGTGGTTTGTATTGAGGCGATCAAAGGCCTTAACCCGCACCCGATGAACAAGCTGATGATCCCCGGTTGCACTTACTGTTCGCCGCAAATTGCGTCGGTGGGGCTCACCGAGCAGGCAGCGAAAGAAAAGAAACTTGAAATTCGGGTGGGCCGCTTTCCTTTCATGGGCAACGGCAAGGCCATCGCGCTCGGCGAGGATCAGGGCCTGGTGAAAGTCATTTTCGACAAGAAAACGGGTCAGCTGCTCGGCGCTCACATGGTCGGCGCTGAAGTGACCGAGCTCATTCAGGGTTACGTCGTTGCGATGAACCTTGAGACGACGGAAGAAGAGCTGATGCACACCGTCTTCCCGCATCCGACTTTGTCGGAAATGATGAAGGAAGCGGTGCTCGACGCCTATGGCCGCGTGCTCAACATGTAGCGCATTTAATTGGTGTATCTGCGCCACAGCGCGCCGGCAATGTTGGAATAGTCATCGGTCCAGACGCGCACGGCCGGGTCGGGTGGGGTAAGCACCCAGAGCTTGCTCCATTTCAGTTCGCCGATGTCTTCCGCGTCCTTCGCTGCGATCGCAACGTCCGACGAAAAAACAAAATTGCCATCGTCCGTTTCTTCGATGGCGCTGCTCCAGATCCAGGTCTTGAGCCCGTTGGCATCGGCAATTCCTTCGACAACACTTTTAAGCTCAAGGTGCCTGTTCGAGATGTGCATCAGCACGACGCCGTGCGGAGCGAGCTTTGATTTATAAAGAGCCATTGCTTCGGCGGTCGCAAGATGCACCGGAACGGCGTCAGACGAATACGCATCGACAATGATGAGGTCGTAAACGCGGTCAGGTTCGTGCGCAAATGTAAGGCGGGCATCGCCAAGCACAATCGGGAGGTTTGGCGCGCAGGACGACAAGAACGTAAAATGCGTGGGGTTGCGCGCAATCTCGACCACCGTCGGGTCGATTTCAAAAAACCGCCATCTCTCGCCAGGCGCGATGCGGCAGGCCAGCGTACCAGAGCCAAGGCCAATCACCGCGACGCGCAGAGCGCCTTCTTTCCGGGCACGAACTGACGAGATCACCTGGTTCACCGCCGATCTATCATGATAGTAGGTGATCGGCTTCGGCGGACCGCTGACCGGCTCGCCAGCTTCGTCAGCGATTATCTGCGCACCATGAATCGTGGAGCCGTGCTTAAGTATGCGAAAGCGCCCATCATCAGTGTCGTAGATCTTGTGCACTCCGAAAAAGCTGCGCAGGGTCACGATGTGATATTCGCCGGTTGGATAGATCCGGATCGCGATGAGCGCGATTGCGACAACAAGAGCGGACTTGGGCGGATCGCGGAAAAGAACAATCGAAATTCCGGCGAGCGCAAGCACGGCAGCTGTGAGGAGAGTATCACCATCGTCGAGGGTCGCGCCGCCAAAGCCGGGGCCCAGCAGAAAGATCGCAGTAACGGTCGCCACAGGCCAGAACCAGCTGTCGAACTGCGGCCACTGCGACGGCGCAAGCGGCCAGAGCCAGCTATTGAACGGCTTCCATATGTCCTGAGAGAGGGNGCGGCAGAACACTGCCAGCACGGCAAGGATCGGATATTCCGCGACCCATGAGAACGCGTAAGGCGCGATCAAACCGGCAAATAGGCCGCCAACCATGCCGCCGAAAGACAACGAAACATAAAACGCTGTCAGATCGCGTGCTGGCGGCCGAGTCCGGGCGAGTTCACCATGACATGCAAGAGCGATGATAAAGAACGCCAGCAGATGGCCACCGAGGTTGAAAAATATCGGGATCCACGTCGTATAGAAAAGCAGCACCACGATCGCAGCGATCGCGAAAGGTTGCATTAACAGCACAATCCGATGCGGGATCAGAGGCCGGCGCTGAAAGACCAGCACCCAGGTCAGGAGATAGAGCGAAAGCGGAATAACCCACATGAGTGGCGCGGCGGCGACATCAGTCGAAACATGAGCCGTCACCGCGATGAGCAATCCGGATGGAACGGCCGAAATGAAAACCCAGCGTCCGATCGCCGGCCATGTCGGCTTGGGGGCGACCTTGCTGCGCTTGGGCTCGATGATACGGCGGCGCGGAGCCTTCACCATCAAAACTGCACACCCGGCGACCAGCAGGATGAGCAGCACAAAGCCGAAGCTCCACATTCGATTTTGCATCTGTAACGTGAATACCGGCTCGAACAGCGCGGGATACGCGAGCAGCGCAAGGAAGCTCCCGACGTTCGATGCCGCATAAAGAAAATACGGATCATGGCCATCGGGATGGCCGGTGCGCACGAACCAGGCCTGGAACAGCGGATTGCTGGCGGACAATGCGAAGAACGGTAGGCCGATCGAAACCGCAAAGAGACCGAGAAGCCAAAGAGCGGCGATGTCTGTCACGGGTGGCGCCCCCCAGCCTTGTGCGATTCCCAGCGGGAGCGTCAGCGTGGCCAAGAGCAGAAGCGCAAGATGAATTACGACCGGCGTATAGCGCCGCCGCAAGGTTGTCAGTACGTGAGCGTAGGCATAGCCGGCGAGCAGCATCGACTGAAAAAAGACCATTGCAACGGACCACACCGATGGCGAGCCGCCCAGGCGCGGCAGCACCATGCGCGTGAACATCGGCTGCACGCCGAACAGCAGCAGTGCGCTCAGGAAAACCGCAGCGGTGTAAGTGGCGAGGGTGAGAGCGTGCGTCCGCGTCTTCGAGCGTCGCGTTGATCGGCTGGCCATTGCAATCCTGAAGGCGGGGCGGAGGCGGGCTCGTCGAACGCGAATAGTTGTATCCGAGTCAGGCGCCGAGCCGCACCCAGAATCGGGAAAACAGACGAATTTAGGCAACCCAAGCGGCCTTGCGGCGGTCACAGCGCGGCCGTAAGTAGGAGCCATGGCAGTCGTTCTCGACCTGGTAAACAATCCGCGCCCGCGTCACCCGGAGAAGGCGCATAGGCCGGATTCGCCGGTCCAGAAAAAGCCCGACTGGATTCGTGTGAAGGCTCCGGTCTCGGAGGGTTATTTCGCCACCCAGAAGATCATGCGTGACAACGGTCTGCATACGGTGTGCGAGGAAGCCGGTTGCCCGAATATCGGCGAGTGCTGGGAGAAGAAGCACGCAACTTTCATGATCATGGGTGACACCTGCACCCGTGCCTGCGCTTTCTGCAATGTGAAGACCGGCCTGCCGGGCGCCCTCGATCCAAACGAACCGAGCCATGTCGCCGATGCGACCGCGAAACTTGGTCTCGCCCACATCGTGGTAACCTCGGTCGATCGCGACGACCTGCCCGATGGCGGCGCACGGCATTTTGCCGAGACGATCCGGGCCATTCGCAAACGCTGCCCGCAAACCACCATCGAAGTGCTGACGCCGGACTTTCTGCGCAAGGACGGCGCACTGGAGATCGTCGTCGAGGCAAAGCCAGACGTCTTCAACCATAATCTTGAGACGGTCCCGTCGCTCTATCTCACCGTGCGCCCCGGCGCGCGCTACTTTCATTCGCTGCGCCTGCTGCAACGGGTGAAGGAGCTCGATCCGGCCATGTTCACGAAGTCTGGAGTTATGGTGGGTCTCGGCGAAGAGCGGAACGAGGTGTTGCAGGTGATGGACGACATGCGGTCCGCCCAGGTGGATTTCTTGACCGTCGGGCAATACCTTCAGCCAACCCGGAAGCATCACGAGGTCAAGCGCTTTGTGCCGCCGGATGAGTTCAAATCGCTTGAAACAATCGCCTATACGAAAGGGTTCCTGATGGTGGCCTCTTCGCCGCTGACGCGGTCATCGCATCATGCTGGGGAAGATTTCGCGCGCCTGAAGGCCGCGCGCAGCGCCGCGCCCTGATGGCTCATGCCTGAGTTTTCAACGAAGCGCCGTGTTCGCCACGCCGCAGCAGACATGTTCGACCTGGTCGCGGACGTCAAAAAATATCCGGAATTCGTGCCACTGTGCAGCGCCTTGACGGTCAAGAGCCGCAACGAGAAGGACGACGGCACCATTGTTCTGGTTGCCGACATGACGGCTGCCTACAAGATCATTCACGAGACATTCACCAGCCGCGTCACACTTGACCGGCCCAATCTCAGGATTTTTGTCGAATATCTCAGCGGGCCGTTCAAGCGAATGCACAACCGCTGGACCTTTCATCCAGCAGGCGAAAGCGCCTGCGATGTTGAGTTTTTCATTACGTATGAATTCAAAAGCCGGGTGCTCGCGATGCTAATGGGGGCCATGTTCGACGCCGCGTTCCGGCGCTTCGCCGCAGCTTTCGAGCAGCGCGCCGATGCCGTTTATGGACGCGGCGTGACATGAAAAATGATCCGGCGGACGATGCCCGCCGGACCATAAGAAGCGACGCCGGTCAGGTGCGCGTACGCATCCGCATCATGAAGCTGTCGAAACCAAGCTCGGCGACCTGCATCCATGCATAGGAATCCGCACGATAGGCTACGAGGCTGTCGTACAGTTTCTTGAAGTGCGGATTTGAATTTGCGTGGCCATCATAGACTTCAAGCGCAGCTTTGTAGCAGGCTTCCAGGACGGGCTGCGGGAACGCACGCAACTGCGCGCCGCTTGATACCAGCCGCCTTAGCGCAGGAGGATTAACAGCGTCGTACTTCGAGAGGGTCCAAACCCATGCGTCGTTGGACGCGGTGATAATCGCCGATTGATATGTCTTGGGGAGCTCGTTCCATTTGGCGATGTTCATGATGTTGTGGGCCTGGCCGCAACCCTCCCACCAGCCTGGATAGTAATAGTACTTGGCCACTTTGACGAAGCCGAGCTTCTCGTCATCATACGGACCAACCCACTCGGCGGCATCGAGCGCGCCCTTCTCAAGCGCTGGATAGATATCGCCGGCCGCGAGCTGCTGCGGCACAGTGCCCACCTTGCTCAAAATCGTGCCAGCAAATCCACCGACGCGAAATTTGAGCCCCTTGAGGTCATCAACTGTATTGATCTCCTTGCGGAACCAGCCGCCCATCTGGGCGCCGGTGTTTGCTGCGGCAAAGCCGATGCAGTTGAAGTCCTTGAGCAAAGCATTGAGCAGCTCCTCGCCGCCGCTGTGCCGGACCCAGGAAATCATTTGACGGGCATTTACTCCGAACGGCAGCGCTGTCCCAAACGTAAAAGCTGCGTTCTTGCCGAAGTAATAATACATCGCAGTGTTGCCCATCTCGACGGTGCCGTTTTGCACCGCGTCGAGCACCTGGAGACCAGGGACGATTTCGCCGGCGGCAAAGACCTGTATCTGGAATTTGTTGTCGGTGATTTCAGCGACGCGCTTGGAGAAATATTCGCACCCTCCGTAGAGGGTATCGAGCGACTTCGGCCAACTTGCCGTCAGGCGCCATTTCACTTCCGGCGATGATTGGGCGATTGCAGGTGCAGCAACGGCTGACGCCGCAAGCCCCATGCCTGCGGCTTGCAGGAATTGACGACGTTTCATGACGTTTCCCCTCGTTAATTTCGGCGCGCCGACCGGAGGAGATTTCTCATGAATGCCCGAAGCTCGCCCCTTACCGGCGGCCGATAGCGCGATCTTACGCCAATCCGCGCAAAGAAAAAGGCCGAGCCTGGACTAACTTTTTCCCGCCGGGGGTTGCGGCTCTTCCTTTTCCGCAAGCTCTTGCAACATCCTCAGTGCCTCAAGCACGGACTCCTCGCGCACTTTGGCCCGGCCAATGTCACCATATTTCCGATCATGCGCAATAACGCGGCCGTTGCGGGAGGCCGCGCAGAAATAGACCAGACCGATTGGCTTGCCGGGCACAGCGCCGGTTGGCCCCGCAATGCCTGTAATCGAAACGGCCAGATCGACCGATGCGTGGGCCAGGGCGCCTTTAGCCATTTCTTCCGCGCATTCCGTGCTGACCGCACCATAGACGTCGATGGTGGCCGGTGTGACCCCCAGCATCTGCTGCTTGGCCTCGTTCGAATAGGTAACAAAGCCGCGGTCAAGTACCGCCGACGAGCCCGCAATTTCGCTGATTGTCGCCGCGACCAGGCCGCCGGTGCAGGATTCCGCTGTTGCGAGCGTCAACTTTTTCCGTGAGCAGATATCAAGCAGCGCCTTGGCAGCGTCGATTGCGGATTGACCGGGCATACTATTCCCAGGGCAGACGGATCGTTGCCGTCGCGTAGGCCGCGATGCCTTCGCCTCGGCCGGTGAAGCCAAGCTTTTCGCTCGTGGTCGCTTTCACGCCGACGCGCTCGGCACCGATCCCGGCAAGTCTGGCGATGTTTGCCCGCATCGCGTCCCGGTGCGTGCCGATGCGGGGGGCCTCGCATACAATTGTGAGATCGAGGTGCGCTATGCGGCCTTTCCTGGCCCGTACACGTTCGACGGCAAAGGCAAGGAAGCGGTCGGATGAGGCGCCGCGCCATTGCGGGTCGCTGGGCGGAAAATGGGCTCCGATATCGCCGTCGGCGAGTGCACCGAGAATTGCATCTGTAAGCGCGTGCAAGGCGACGTCGGCATCCGAATGGCCGGTAAGGGCCCGCGTGTGCGCGATGCGGACGCCCCCGAGCATCACATGATCGCCTGGACCGAAAGCGTGAACGTCGAGGCCGGAGCCGGTCCGTACGTCACCGAGCATGGCGGATTGCGTCGCCTCGGCGCGTGCGAAATCTTCTGGCGTGGTGAGCTTGATGTTGCCGGGCTCGCCGGCGAACACACTGACGGTCATGCCGGCCCATTCGGCCAGCGCGGCGTCGTCGGTAAAGTCCTCGCGGCCTTTCTCGGCTGCACGGCGGTGAGCGTCGAGCAGCGCGTCGAAAGCGAAGGCTTGCGGCGTCTGCACCAGGCGGAGGGGTCCCCGGTCTATGGTTTTTTCGATGGTGCCGTCGGGCCCAACGCGCTTGACCGTGTCGGTCACCGGCAGCACCGGGATGGCCGCGCCGGTCTTTTCTGCCGCTGCAATCGCTCGGGCGATCAGGTCAGCGCTGGCGAATGGCCGGGCGGCGTCGTGGACGAGGACGATATCGGGCGAGCGCGAAGAAAGGGCCTCGAGGCCTGCGCGCACCGACGCCTGTCGCGTCGCGCCGCCGAAGACCGGAGGCAGAATTCGGATGTCACGGATATGCTCGCGCACGACATCGATGTCGTCTTTGCGGACAACAGGTTGCAGCGCGCTGACCGCCGGGACGCTGGCAAAGCCCAATAACGAGCGGCGGAGCAGGGACGCTCCTCCGATTTCGCGGAACTGTTTGGGCATGTCGCCGCCTGCACGCAGGCCCTGACCGGCGGCCACCACAACAGCTGCGACTTGCGGCATTTGCGTCTCCAAAGACCGTTGCCTTTACCGCGTTATTTCCATTCCGCAAACGCA
>JGI24737J22298_10000487_pt1 | contig 13772 bp, 11 predicted proteins | sample KBSCornC3_FD_22298 | JGI IMG/M metagenome (IMG submission 22298) | reverse complement strand
AATTCTTGAAGGCTATTTTCAGGCCGTATATATCTGGTAAACACCTGTTATTGATCGGCTTTGTGCAGAACCTACCAGTAAGGTGGTGATTTTTTTTTCAAGCATTAACTGCTCGGCATAGCCCACAAATTCATGCTCATCAATAATAACCGGGTTAACGGTCATGATTTCGGCGATGGTTAAGGTTGATGTATCAGGGTGTTTAAGCAAGGCCCGGCGAAGGTCGCCATCTGTAACCACCCCCTTAATCCGGGACGCGTCACCTACTATAACCATACCTAACCTACCTTCGGACATGCGCAGTAACAGGTCCATAAATGAAGCTTCCTCATTAATAAAAGGAAGCTTATCAGTCCGCATCAGGTCTTTAACCTTTACCAGCAGTTTGCGCCCAAGGCTACCGCCCGGATGAAAACGTGCAAAATCATGCTGCTGAAAGTTTCGCGACTCCATTAACGCTATCGCCAGGGCATCGCCCATAACCAGCGCCGCGGTAGTTGATGATGTAGGCGCCAGCTCGAGCGGGCAAGCCTCCCTTTCAACTTTTATATTAAGGTGATAACTGCAGTTTTTGGCAACGGTTGATATAGGATTACCTGTTATACCAATCATCACATTTTTATTCCATTTTAAATAAGGAATAAGTTTCAGCACCTCGTCGGTTTCGCCCGAATAGGATATCAATAAAACAATATCATTAGGGCCTACCATGCCTAAATCGCCGTGAAAAGCCTCTCCCGGATGTAAAAAAAAGCTCGGTGTACCTGTACTGGCCAATGTGGCAGCTATCTTTTTACCGATAAGCCCCGATTTGCCAATGCCAATAACAACCAGCTTTCCTGTTGATTTTAATATGGCATCAACAACCCTTGCAAACTCATCATCAATTGAGCNGGCTACCTGCTGCAGCGACTCTATTTCAATATCAAAAACCCTTTTTGCAATATCTTTCATGGATCCGGACATTCAGAACAAAAACTTACCCTACTAATGGTGCTAAAACCTTATCCAGTTCGTGCAGCTTAACCATGTTAGGGCCATCGCTCAGGGCATTATCAGGGTCGGGATGCGTTTCTAAAAAATAGCCATCGGCTCCAAAAGCCTTTGCTGCCAGCGCCATCATGGGCACAAAAGTACGGTCGCCGCCGGTTTTTCCTCCTGCGCCGCCCGGGCGCTGAACCGAATGGGTACAATCCATACAAACCGGGTGGCCAAAAGCTTTCATATCGTAAATATTCCTGAAATCGACAGCTAAATTATTATAGCCATACATATTGCCCCGCTCGGTTAATATCACCTGGTTATTGCCGGCTTCAATAACTTTTTGAGCCGGATAAAACATATCATGCCCCGAAAGGAACTGGGCTTTTTTTACGTTGACAATTTTACCGGTTTGAGCAGCCGCAACCAGCAGATCTGTTTGCCGGCATAAAAACGCAGGGATCTGCAATATATCGGCAACCTCGGCTACAATAGCTGCCTGGAATGGCTCATGAATATCAGTAGTAACCGGTAAACCAAAACGCTGCTTAACATTCATCAGCATTTCCATGCCTTTCTCTAATCCAGGGCCGCGGTATGAATGAATAGATGTGCGGTTGGCTTTATCAAATGACGATTTAAAGATTACCGGCACATTGTATTTCTGCCCGGCTTCGGCTACTTTTTCGGCAACAGTATATAATAACTCCTGGCTTTCCATTACACAGGGGCCAAGAATAAAGAACGGCTTTTGGCTTATTTGTTCAAACAGCATATTGTTAGGATCTATTTATCAGCCACAAAGATGATGATTTTTTTGAGAATCGTACAGAAGGGCCATTTCACTCCCGGGCAAACGCACATAAATAAGGTTAACAGGGTTAACACTTTTTTAAAATATTACTTACAAGATATTCATAATCAAATATTTATTTTTTTGAGGGGTTACACTACGCTAATGTTTTTGAGTGCTTAGGCAAGTCCGAATATTTAAATGTTAGCCCTGTACTTCTCCCCCTTTTTATCTAAAAATAAAAATATTAAAAAATTTGCGTAAGCGATTGCTTACATATAATTTTGTAAGCAATCACTTACATATTATATTTGATCTAGATGAGACGAGATGTTTTCCAGGCCATTGCCGATCCAACCCGCAGGGATATCATTAACCTGATAGCCTTTAAACCCATGAACCTGAATGCCATAGCGGATAACTTTGATGTGAGCCGCTCCGCTATATCCCAGCATATAAAAATTTTAACCGAATGCGGTCTTATAGCCATTAAGAAACAGGGCCGGGAACGGTATTGCGAACCCCGGTTGAAACAGCTTGATGAGGTAGCTCAATGGGTTGAGCGCTACCGCAAGGTTTGGGAAGAAAAATTTGACGCGCTCGACAATCTGCTCGAAGAATTAAAAAACAATGATAAACCTTTAAAATAATCAATTATGACGAAGCAATTCTGGATCAATCTGCCTGTAAAAAATGTAAATGTATCAAAAGAGTTTTTCAGCAAACTCGGCTTTCGGTTTAATTCGCAATTTGGTAACGGTCCAAATTCTGCAGCCATGCAGGTTGGCGAAAAGGATGTTACCGTAATGCTTTTTGACGAAAGCACCTTTAAAGGTTTTGTTGAAAACTGCGGTCTTGCGGATACGGCAAAGGGAGTTGAAGTTCTGCTGTCTATCGACGCGGAAAGCAAGGAAGAAGTTGATGAACTGGCTCAAAAGGCTATCGAAGCCGGTGGCAAAAGCAATCACAAGCCCCGGGAAATGGATGGCTGGATGTACGGCTGCCTGTTTACCGACCCTGATGGCCATAGCTGGAATGTGCTGCACATGGATATGAGCAAAATGCCAGGGAGATAAAAAATCATTTTGTCGCTAATGCCCCCTTATCTCGTCGTTTTTGGACACTATTAGCCCTTGCCAGGGCAGGTAACTTTGAGATATCAAAAGCAACAAATTTTAAACATTAAAAAAAACAGAAACCAATGGCAACATTTAAAGCAACCCAGAAAGTAACCCCTTTTTTATGGTTTAACGGCAACCTTGAAGAAGCGTTGAAATTTTATACTTCGGTATTTAAAAACTCCGAAAGCGAAGTAAGCTCACTTACCGATCCCGGCAATGGCCGCAAAATGTTAGTTGGAACATTTCGTATCGAAGACCAGCAGTTTTTAGCGCTGGATGGAGGGCCGATGTTCAATTTTTCGCCGGCTACATCATTTTATATCAACTGCAAAACCCAGGAGGAAATTGATTACCTGTGGGAAGCACTATCTGCAGGCGGCGGCAAAACCAGTCAGTGCGGCTGGCTTGATGATAAATTCGGTGTTACATGGCAAATTGTTCCTGAAGTTATGAGCGAATTACTTTATAACAACGAAAATCCTGAAAAAGCCAAAAAAGTTATGGCTGCCATGATGAAGATGACCAAAATGGATATCAAGCTTTTGCAGGAAGCTAACGATAACAATTAATCAATTACCTAAATAAAAACACCATGATCACCACAAAAAATCAAACAGAAATTAAGGCCGAACCCGGCAAGCAGGAGCTTTTTATAACCCGCGAATTTGAAGCACCGCGTGAGCTTGTTTTCAGAGCTTTTACTGATCCCGAACTGATTGTTAGATGGCTGGGCCCGCGCGAACTTAAAATGCGCATAGATCAATTTGACTGCCGTAGCGGAGGCGCTTACCGTTATATCCATACCGACCCTGCCGGTAATGATTATGGCTTTCATGGTGTGATCCATGATGTAACCGCGCCTGAACGTATCATCCAAACATTTGAGTTTGAAGGATTGCCCGAAAGTGGTCATGTAACGCTTGAAACCACCAGGTTTGAAGCACTACCAGGCAACCGTACAAAAGTGACTGTACAATCTGTTTTCCAATCGGCGGCCGATCGTGACGGCATGCTGCAATCGGGCATGGAACGCGGGGTAAATGATTCGCACTGGCGTTTGGATGAGCTTTTTGAAGCGGGAGAAATAAAATAGAAGCAAAAGCCTGCATGCAGAAACCCAAAAGCTTTTGATTATCAGCACCGGGCTTGTACTACTTACCTTTCCTGATTGCTTCAAGTATCGTTTTCATTTTTTCCTGAGCTGCGGTTGAACTGATCTCATGCTTCATAACCATCAGGCATTTACGGCAAAGGCAATCCGGGTAGGTTAAGCGAATATAATCGCGCTCCTGGTCGGTGAAGCTGATGCCCTGGCACTGGCACAACAGGATGCTGCCTACTTTGCATTCAAACGGCTCTTTACACCGGGGGCAGTATTTATTTTCATGCTTTGTCATATTAGGTATATAAAACTGCTGTGCACCTGTTACGGTACACAGTAGTTTTTTTTTATTTAAGCAGTTACATTGCTGATAACATTCTCGCGGACAGCTTTCGCGGCTTCAACCATCTCTATTAGGGCTTTTTGGGTTTCATCCCAGCCCCGTGTTTTTAAACCACAATCGGGATTTACCCAAAGCTGGGCATCGGGTATTACCGCCTGGGCACGTTTAAGCAAACGGATCATTTCCTCCCTGTTGGGCACGCGGGGCGAATGGATATCATATACACCGGGGCCAATTTCATTAGGATACTTAAAATCGGCAAAAACATCCAGCAGCTCCATTTGCGAGCGCGATGTTTCTATTGTGATCACATCGGCATCCATATCGGCTATGCTTTTAATAATGTCATTAAACTCCGAATAGCACATGTGCGTGTGGATCTGTGTACTGTCCTGAACGCCGCTTGCCGAAATCCTGAATGCTTTAACTGCCCAGTCGAGGTAATTTGCCCTGTCATCCCTGCGAAGCGGTAATCCTTCGCGAATGGCCGGTTCATCTATCTGGATGATCTTGATACCGGCGCTTTCCAGGTCACAAACTTCATCACGAATGGCCAAAGCTATCTGCGTACAGGTTTCTAAACGGGGCTGGTCATTGCGTACAAACGACCATTGCAAAATAGTCACCGGGCCGGTTAACATCCCCTTCATCCATTTTGAGGTTAGTGATTGCGCATAAGCCGACCATTTTACCGTCATAGGCTGTGGCCTTGATACATCGCCATAAATAACCGGTGGCTTAACACAGCGGCTGCCATAGCTTTGCACCCAGCCATTTTGTGTAAAGGTAAAACCGGCCAGCTGTTCGCCAAAGTACTCAACCATATCATTACGTTCAAACTCGCCATGTACCAGCACATCCAACCCTATTTCTTCCTGCCATTTTATAGCCTTTTCAGTTTCGGTAGCTATCAGTTTGTTATACTCCCCCAGGGTTATCGCGCCTTTTTTTAATTGGGAACGCCAGCTTCGTACTTCGGCCGTTTGCGGGAACGAACCAATAGTTGTGGTAGCAAAAAGCGGCAGGTCAAGCAGTTGCTGCTGCTGTTCTTTCCGTGCAGGAAAAGCACTTATACGCTTTGCATCATTTTCGGTGATGGCGCTTACACGCTGTTTAACTGCTGGGTTATGGATCAGTGCAGATGTTCGGCGGGCCTCGTTTGCCTGCCGGTTTTTTGCCAGTTGATGCAGGCTGCTATCGCTCACCACATCTTCCGATAACTTGCTGAGCAATACCACTTCGTTTATTTTCTGCCGCGCAAAAGCCAGCCACTGCTTAATTTCGGGAGTAAGCACTTCATCGTTGGTTTCATTTTGCAGATCGCATGGCGAATGGATCAATGAGCATGAAGGGGCTATCCAAACGCGGTCGGCACCTAATTTATCCTTCGCATTCTTTATAATGACCAGCGAGTTAACAAAATCATTTTTCCAGATATTGCGCCCGTCAACAACACCTAAAGAAAGGATAGTTTTTTGGGGCAGATGCTCCATTACTTCATTCAATTGCTGAGGCGCCCGCACTAAATCGACATGTAAAACATCAACAGGTAAAATTGCCGCTAATTGAGTGTTATCGCCCAGGCGTTCAAAATAAGTTGCCAAAACTATCTTCAGAAAAGGAAATTCCTTCCTCAATTGCTTATAGGTATCTTTAAATACCTCCTGTTGTTTTTCGCTTAAATCAAGTGCTAAAAACGGTTCGTCAAACTGAACCCATTCGGCACCTAAAGCTTTAAGCTTATTCAGAATGTCAAAATAAACAGGCAGCAGATTTTTGATCAGGTCTATCCTATCGAAACCAGCCTCTTTCTCCTTACCCAACAACAGGTACGATACAGGCCCGATCAATACCGGCTTACTAACGATGCCCAATTGTTTAGCCTCATAAAACTCATCGATAACTTTGGTGGAGAAAAGTTTAAACTGCTGGTCTTTATAAAACTCGGGTACTATGTAATGGTAATTGGTATCAAACCATTTGGTCATTTCCATAGCTACCACATCCAATCCATCTTTTTGATAGCCGCGGGCCATAGCAAAATACAGATCGAGCTCGGTATTGCCTTTTTGACTGATCACTTCATGATAGCGTTTAGGAATAGCGCCAAACATCAGTGAATGATCAAGCACCTGGTCATAAAATGAAAAATCATTTGATGGGATCACGTCGATCCCGGCTTCTTTTTGCAGCAGCCAGTTTTCTTCCCTGATGTATTTACCCACGGTAAGCACATTTTTTAAGCCCGTTTTGCCTGCCCAGTAGTTTTCGCAGACTTTTTTTAATTCGCGCCGGCTACCAATACGCGGGTAACCTAAATTTTGCGTTAGCATTTCTTTTAATTGATTAAATGAATAAATCGGTTAAAAGCCCTTTCAGCTAAGCTTCGTAATGTTTTATGATATGTAAAATATGGAGAGAATATATGGTCACAGTCTGTCATAACGGGCCATGGACCCAAACAGGCAAGTAATCATAACCCAGACCAAGCTTCATACCGCGAAAGCATTGTCAATTCAGTATTAGGCAGGTCTCCTGACTTGTAACATTTTTGCCGTCCTTCCCATCCCCATTCATCAGGACAGTGGACATTACTGGCAAAAACCTTTGTGTTACTTACAGTTGCGCGACAGTTCGTGATTTACACACGATTCCCTATTAATCTACAATTAAGTAAAACCTATACCGGTTGATGAAGTAAAGTAAAGAACTTATCGGGGCAAATATAATGATCTGCCGGCTGAATATTCAGGTTATTTCTTGGTTAAATTGTAGGTTATACCATGGCCAATAAACGCGTAAACCTATAAAGCGTTGAATTGTACCATACCAGATGCAAACTGATCCTTACCTTTGGCAGCTTCTATATGGATCAGAAAACACATTCAAACCTTCCGGGCTTTGGCTGGGCGGTATTAACTACCAGTTTGGCCTTTGTAGTAGCACAACTTGATGTTTCTATCGTTAATATTGCACTACCTGAAATTGCAAAAGCATATCATGCGGGTATCAGCACCCTGCAATGGGTAATTGACGCATACACGCTTGCATTTGCAGTACTCATGCTGTCGGCAGGTAGCCTCGGCGACCTATTAGGATCAAAAAAGATCTTCCAGATTGGCATGATCATTTTCGGTATTGCATCAGCAGGATGCGGTTTGGCCCCTGATGCAATTACGCTTATCATTTGCCGTGTGGCCCAGGGAATTGGGGCTGCTATGATGATCCCAAGCTCGCTTGCATTGCTCAATCACCAGTTTGCACATACACCACAAACACGCACGCGGGCCGTAGGCTTGTGGACAGCTGCCGGAAGCGCTGCCATGGCGGCAGGCCCCACTATTGGTGGCTTCCTGATAGCATTCAGCAGTTGGCGTTTCATTTTTATTGTTAACATCCCAATCTGCATAATTGGTTATATCCTGAGTTTTAAAATGGCGCAAATGACAAAAACAAGCAAGAGGAGTTTTGATTTGCCCGGACAACTCACCTGGATGCTATCAGTCACCACGCTCATTAGTGTAATTATTGAAATACCCCGGCTTGGATTAAGCCATGTACTAATCTGGGGAGGGCTTATTTTGAGTTTATTGATTTTCGGTCTTTTTTTATGGATTGAAGGCAAAACAGCACATCCAATGCTGCCATTCCATCTGTTCAAGTCAGCGAGGTTTAATGCACTTTTAATACTCGGAGCGGTTTTAAACGGATCTTACTATGGCAGCGTTTTTATTTTAAGCCTTTATCTGCAAAAAGTACTAAACTATCCATCCATTATGGCCGGGCTGGCATTTCTTCCGCTTACTGTAGGCTTTGTGATCTCCAATGTGATTAGCGGCCGCATCATTAACCGCTACGGCATCCGTAAACCTATCATTGTTGGCCTCATCATGTTTGCCGCCGGCTTTGCGGGTTTATTCATAGCTCACGAGCATACCCCATATCTTGAACTATTCCCGCCTTTCCTGGTTATCCCGATGGGTATGGGCCTTGCTGTACCAGCCATGACCAATGGTATTTTATCAAGTGTAGATAAAACATTATCAGGAACTGCCTCGGCTATATTAAACACGGCAAGGCAAACAGCGGGTGCCATAGGTGTAGCCGTTTTTGGTGCAATGGCTGCAGGAGGCACACTGGCCATTTTAGGCGCCGTATCCAAAAGCGCAGCCATATCCATCGGCTTAACCGCTTTCGCCATGTTATTAATTGTAAAAGGACTAAAAAGATAAAACTGCTGATATCGCATAACAAAATGGAAGCCGATAATTCCTTACCGGCCTCCATTATTCCATCATAAAGTTATATGAAACCAGGGAATCTTATTCCTTATACAACAGCTACCTCAGCAGCTAAAATAACAGCCGCTTCTTCTTGTTTTTGGTGCGAAGCCCTCGCTTTGATGAAAAGCACCAGTGTAACAACCGCCAGTATCGCGAACGATAAATAAGCGGTTCCTAATAACTGCTGATTTTTGATAGCCATAATATTTACAATTCCATAGCTAAAAAATGAAGTGATAATATAAAGTGAGCCGCCGGTCACGCCGCTTGCAATACCCGCATTTTTTGAAAACCGGCCTAAACAGTAAGCAAATATATTATTGAATATAAAGCCAGATAACAGGTGAACCAATGCTGTAAATGCCATCAGCGTAAATAAATTTGTTTTAATCCCTGCTGTAAACACCATTAAAGCGGCAAAGCCTAATTGCAGTGCAAGCGCTATCGATACTTTTTTGATAAGCGGTTTCCTGATGAGGGTTTTTGAAATAATACCGCCCGCCATCAATGATACCCCCGAAAGCAGCGAACAATAACCGGTTACCACAGGCGACAAATGAAATACATGCTCAATTATAAAAGGGCTGCTCATACCATACACCACCAGCATGGCATAGCTCAGGGAGATCAGGATGAGGCCCAGGGAAAAATCACGGGTTTTAATGGTAGCCAGGTAAACCTGCAGAATACTTTTAGCTTTGAATGGGTGATAATTTTTTAATGATTCGCCACCGTATACCAGCTCTAAAACAAGTAGTGAAAGAGTGGCTATCCCCAGGAAAAGGAAGTTGGATTCCCAGCCAAAGGCAGCTTCAAGGTAACCTCCAATAAAGGGTGCTACAATAGGCGCGGTTGCCCAAATGATAGAAAAAAGGCTGGTATAATGTTTAAGTTGCTCGCCCGAGTACATATCTACAAAGTATGCCCTCTTCCCTACTACAATAAGCGCTACCGTGATGCCCTGCAAAATACGCATTGCATAAATAAGCTCGATATTATGACAGATAGCTATGACAAAACTTGCAAATGCAAACACCAGTAAAGAGACAGTACCGATACGGTACCGGCCAAAACTATCAAGCAAGCTGCCAACAAACAATTGACTAACGCCCGAACTGATCATAAACGCGATGAGCGAAAGCTGAACAGCCGAATTATTGACAGCTAATTCCCTGGCCATGGAGGGCAGGGAAGGTATATAAATATCAGTTGCAAAACCCGAAAGCGGGATCAGCGCGAACGCTAAAACTGTGCTGATGCCCCTGTGATGTTCTTTTATAAGTTTCATAGCTTAATGTTAAAATTTAACAGATCGTAAAAACAGTATTGTGATCCGTTTTTTATTAAAACAAAAGTAGACTAATTGGTTTATTAAATAAAACCATTCAGTCTGATTTTAGCCATATTTACATTACTGTGTCAATCGCTGTTTAATCGGCTTTATAAATACACGTATTCATAAGATCAGTGTAAAAAAAATCACCTTAAAGTTATACAATTACAAAACGGATATGAAAATAAAATACTAATTAACAGACATTTACAAATAACAAAACACACAATTAATTTCAACAGCAATCAACCGATTTTATTTTTTTAAACCATTTAGTCTATATTTGCATAGTAAATAACTGAAGATGAACAAAGGCGAGCAAAAAAGGCAATTCATTATTGAGCAGGCAGCGATTTTATTTAATGAGAGGGGAATTGCCGGCACTTCTGTTGATGAGGTACTTGAAGTTGCCAATACCAGTAAGGGATGTTTTTATGGTCATTTTGAAAGCAAAGACGAGCTGGCACAAGCCGCTGTTGACTACCTTTTAGGAAAACTAAACGACAGGAGGAACAACACTGTAAGCAAGCATAAAACTGCCATTGCCAAGATCAATGCCGCTTTAGACAACAGCAAAAATCCGCTGAAAAGTTATATTGAAGGCGGCTGCCCGATAGTTAATTTTTCGACAGAGACGGATGATACTAACCCGGCCATCAAAAAAAAATTAAAAGACATGGTTGATACCGCTATAACAACCTACGCCAATATTATTCAGGACGGAATTGATAATGGAGAACTCTCAAATGCCATAAACCCCGATGAATTTGCAACCCGGATGATGCTTTCGATAGAAGGCGGCAACGCGATCTGCAGGGTATTAAACAGCACAAAACCAATGCAGATCATGATCAAAAGCCTGAAAACTGAACTGGCATCATATGCCCTGGAAAAAGCATAAACACACTAAGGCTTCGCGATAGCTTCATTGATCAATTGTTCGGCCTGCACACTCCCCGGGCCCGGAGCATCAAAGCTGAGCATCTTGCCTTCTTTATCAATCAGTATATATTTTGGAATTGCATAAGCTATGTATGATTGTGCAACTGTACCGTCTTTGTCATAAAGCTGCAGCCAGTCCGGCTTTTCTTCTTTGAGTGCATTTCGCCACTCCTTTTCTCCATCATGTACGGCGATACTAACAAAAGCAACCTGCGGATTAGCTTTGAACTTGTCGCTTAGTTTTTTATATGCAGGCATCTCCTGGCGGCATGGCCCGCACCAGCTGGCCCAAAGGTCAATATAAATAACTTTTCCTTTAAAATCGGCCAGGTTAAAAACCTTGCCACGGTCGCTGGGCAAAGTAAAAGCCGGGGCCGGTTTCCCAATTTGCACGTGCATCAGATGTAACTTTTTTTCGGTAAAATTACCGGCGATGTTATTTTTTAAAGCCGGGTTACTTATTGCGTCAATGAATACACGCATCTCCTTTTGGGCTATATTCAATTTTTCAAGAGAGTTAGCACTACCAATTCTTTTTTCAACGTGTCGGTTCAGATAATAGTCCCTAACCTTACCGGTAAAAAGCTGTTTGATTTTGCCAAGTGTGTACCCGGGCTGCTTCACCGATGCCGAATCGCGCAGCAGATCCAGCCGCTGTTCATAGGCATAATAAAGTGGTAAAACCCATGATTTATAATCTTCTGATACTAAATATTCGTCATGCGATATACCTTTTGAAAATGCTGAGGGGGTGTTTTTTGATACCAGCTCCCGCATCCGCGCTGCATTGTATTTACTCAAATCAAGGTGCTGAAGCAGCATGTAAAAATTTAAGCTTTGATTATCTAAATCAATCATTTCCTTAAACGTATTGAAATATTGATCCTGCTTTGCCGGCTTGTTGAACACAACATTTAGTAACGAATCTTCCAACGTTTTACTTTTTTTAAGGAATTGGATTAACTCATCGGTCTTTAGTTCATACCACGCTGTTTTGTCGTTCCGGGCTACCAGGATTGAATCTAATTTTACACGGTATTGATTGGTTTCGGCACCTATACCGGTTATCTTTTTAGTTTTCGACAGGTTGACGTAATTAATGGCATCACCGGTTATATGGAGATCATAGCCTGGTGCTACATAGATCCGGTTGATTTGGGTATTGTTTTGTTGGATGCTGGTGCGTTGAGGCTTTACTATCTTGTACGTTTTTAAATAAAACTCCCCCGAATCATTAAGCCTGATGGTATCCATAAGAAGTTTACCGCTGGCATCTTCAAAAAAGACCTTCAACATTTTTTCGGCCGAATTGCTGAGCTTTCCCTGGATAACAAGTGGTTGAACCGGGTTTTGAGCTACTCCCCTGCCGATAAAATAAAATGAAAGCAGGAACAGGATCATTTTTTTCATAGATGTAACTGGTAGGTTTAAACAAATATAAAGTTCAGCGACCAATTTCAATATAACTTTTGGATTTAGTTTGCGTGTTATCCCAACCCTGAGGCAGGCAGAACTAACGATGGTTCAAAAATGAAAAACATAGTCCCATCAGCTTTGCCAATCATAAAAAAACAAAAAAATTTGATAAAATGCTAAATCGATTTAATTATATTAGTCGAACCAATTTATCTACTTAATGCAACCAGGAAAAACCAACCTGCCCCTCACCAATTAATCAATGAAATCTTCATGAAACACCTTCTGATTCTAACTTTATCTCTAACTATCATTCTCTCATCACAAAACAGTAATGCCCAGCCTGTTCATAAAGCCGCAGAGGAAAAGACATGGAATGCACAATGGATCTCCGTGCCTAACATCACCGGAAACGAATACGGTATTTATTATTTCCGTAAAAGCATTGAGCTGACCAACAAACCGGCCAGCTTTGTTATTCATGTATCGGCCGATAACCGTTACAAATTGTATGTAAACGGCACATTGGTATCATTAGGCCCGGCAAGGGGCGATACTTTTTATTGGAACTATGAAACCGTCGACCTTGCGCCCTATCTCGTAGCCGGTAAAAATACCGTAGCTGCTTTAGTGTGGAACGAGGCTCAATACCGCCCTGAAGCGCAGATCAGTGTCCGCACAGCCTTTATTATACAAGGCAATTCATCAGCCGAAGAGATCCTTAACACCAATAACACCTGGAAAAGCATTCAGGACAAAGGCTATCAGCCCATCTGGGGCTATTTCGCTGCCAGCACCGGCGAAATGGTGGATCTGAATAAAAGCATTATGAACTGGTACTCACCTAACTTTGATGATAGCAGCTGGCCAAAGGCAGCTAACCTCTTCGGCGGGCAATTAAAGGGCCGGTGGGATGGGTTCGGATGGCAATTGGTACCATCCTCAATTCCGCACCAGGAATTAATTTATGAGCGGATCCCCGTTGTACGTAAAGCCTCCGGGATAGATGTTCCCCCGGCTTTTCCGGGCACTAAAACACCGCTTACTATTCCTGCAAATACTACAGTTACCATGCTGCTTGATCAAACGCATCTCACCAACGCCTATCCTACCATTAATTTCAGCGGTGGGAAAGATGCCGGGATCTCCTTAAGTTATGCCGAATCGCTTTTTGATAATTTAAGCAAATATGGAATGCGCAAAGGCAACCGTAACGATGTGGAGGGCAAGGATTTTTCGGGCAGAAATGATAGTTTGATCTCCAATGGCAGCAAAGGACAATCATATACTACGCTCAACTTCCGTACTTTTAGGTACATCCGCTTAATTGTGCATACACAAAACGAGCCTTTGGTTATTGATGACCTGTATGGCACCTTTACCGGTTATCCATTTAAGCAACGTGCCGTTTTCAATACCGATAATAAGGAAATAAAACAGATGCTCGATATTGGCTGG
>JGI24737J22298_10000483_pt1 | contig 13803 bp, 7 predicted proteins | sample KBSCornC3_FD_22298 | JGI IMG/M metagenome (IMG submission 22298) | reverse complement strand
CCCCCCCCCCCCTCTCTAAAAAGTGCCCAAAATGTTGTTTTTAAGCGCTTTTTTATGAAATACCCCCTGTCTTATTCAGAATTTACCCCTCACTCATTTTTGCTTTAAAACGCAATTTAGCCCTACCAATAACCAAGGTTTAAACCAAACTTTTGTACTGTGTATAAATAATAAGGTCAAAATGGGACGGTAGTTTATCGATGCCGAATCCACTTCCTTGTTTTTATGCGCCTCGCTTTGCAAGGTTTAAGCCGATTAAAAAACCAATTTTTAAAACCATATGAAACCAAATTTACTCGAAAAGGATTCTCCCCATCGGAAAAGATCACCCCGCTTTTTCGTAGTTGCGGCCAGCATGGCCGTTGCTTGTTTCGCTACAGTCCAAATGCCGGTAATGGCTTTTGCGGGTACCATTAATGAGCAGCGCTTACCTGATGCCAGAATTAGCGGTAAAGTAACCGACGAAAAAGGTGAAACATTACCAGGTGTAAGTGTATCCTTAAAAGGGACTTCAACCGGCGTGGTGACCGATATTAAAGGTAACTTTAGCCTTAATGTTCCAAACGCTTCATCGGGCACACTGGTGTTTAGCTACATTGGCTACACATCTCAGGAGGTTGTTCTTAACGGACAAACTACAATCAATGTACAATTAACAGCCGACTCAAAATCATTGAATGAGGTGGTAGTTGTAGGTTACGGTACTCAGAAAAAGGCAACCTTAACAGGTTCCATTTCGCAGGTAAAAGGTGCCGAACTGGTAAAAAGCCCTCAACCTAACTTATCTAACTCAATCGCCGGTCGTTTCTCGGGCGTTATTGTTAATAATCGCAGCGGTGAGCCTGGTTATGACGGTTCAAATATTACCGTACGTGGTTTGGCAACAACCGGTAGCAACAACGTACTTATCGTAGTTGACGGTATCCCGGGCCAAATAGGTGGTTTGGAAAGGCTTGATCCGAACGATATCGAAAGCATGTCGGTATTGAAGGATGCGTCGGCTGCTATTTACGGTAACCGTGCTGCAAACGGCGTTATCCTCATCACCACCAAGCGTGGTAAAAGCGGTAAGCCGACCATCAATTACAGCTTCAACCAGGGCTTTGCTTCACCAACCCGTTTGCCAAAAATGGCTGATGCAGCAACTTATGCCCAGATCATGAACGAGATTAACCTCGATTCAAATCCGAACGGTGGCCCGAACCAGTCTTACACTGCCGATCAGATCCAGAAATTCAAGGACGGATCAGACCCGTTAAACTATCCAAATACTGATTGGGAAAAGCAAACGCTTAAAGGTTCGGCATTGCAAAACCAACATAGTCTTTCGGTTTCTGGCGGCGGCGAGGATGTAAAATACTTTGTATCATTAGGTACACTTTACCAGGATGGTATTTACAAAAGCGGTGTTACCAAGTATCACCAATATAATTTCCGCTCAAACATTGACGCAAATGTTACCAAGCGCTTAAAGGTAGGTTTATCATTATCTGGCCGCCAGGAAGACAGGCAGTTCCCGGTAACAGGTGCCGGTGATCTTTTCCGTTCTGTGTACAGGGCTAAACCTATTGTAGCAGCATATTATCCTAACGGGTTGCCAACAACAGGTATCGAAAATAATAACCCTGCAGTGCAGGTAACCGATATTGGTGGTATCAACAATAATCCAACACAGGTTTTCAATGGCATTTTGAGAGGCAGCTACTCCATTCCGGGTATCGAAGGCCTTTCATTAGATGGTTTCTTTTCAGTAGATAAGTCTAATGCTTTTGATAAAAACTTCAGTAAGCCGTATAATCTTTACAGTTATAATTCAACTACAAAAGTATATACTCCGGTAGTTGTTGGTGGTAATAACAGCAAGCCAACATTGTTCGAATCGCAAAATAATCAATCGCTTATAACCTCAAATATAAAGTTGAATTATGTGAGGAAATTTGGTTTGCATGATATCAATGCCTTTGTTGGTTATGAGCAAAGTAAAAATCACCTTGAGTATTTTGATGCTACGCGTTATAATTATCTTTCATCACAACTGCCCGAACTTTCACAAGGTGGTAGCGCAGCTACTGATTACCTTAACTCGGGCTACAGTTCAAACTACAACCGTCGCAGTGTGATCAGCCGTTTAGCTTATGCTTATGACGAAAAATATTTGTTTGAAGGCCAGTTACGTGCAGATGGTAGCTCGATATTTCCATCAGGAAAACAATGGGGCTACTTCCCGTCAGCTTCAGTTGGATGGAGAATTTCGAAAGAAAACTTTTTCAAAAACAGCGTTACCTTTATCGATGATTTGAAACTGAGGGCCTCTTACGGTTCGCTGGGTAATGATAACGTGAACGGTTTCCAGTATTTTGATAATTATGTGCTCGTTAATAATGGCTTTGTAGCCAGTGCTCCGGGCAGCGGCTCAAATACTATTCAGCCAAACGTAAACCTGGTAAAGCTTGCAAATCCTAACATTACCTGGGAAGTTGCAAAGAAACTGGATATCGGTATCAACGCTACGTTTTTACATAACTTCACAATTGAAGCTATCTATTTCCAGCAAAAAAGGTCTGATATCCTTGCTGCCAGGAATGCATCATTGCCAGGTACATCAGGTATCGTAAACCCTTACGGTTCCGACCCATTAGTGCCATCTGAAAACATTGGTAAAGTAAACAGCAACGGTTTTGAAGCTACGTTGGGCTATAACCATACCGGCCATGAATTTAGCTGGGGTGTGAGCGGTAATATTACCTACGCTAAAAGTAAGATCATTTTTATTGACGAAGCCAGCGGTACTTTAAGTTATCAGCGCCAAACTGGTCGGCCATTGGGTACTTCACTGCTTTATGATGCCATTGGTATCTTCCGTACCCAGGCAGATCTTGATGCTTATCCGCATGTAACCGGAGCCAAAGTAGGTGATCTGAAATATCTGGATTACAACAACGACGGCAAAATCACTGCTGATGACCAAACCCGTACCAAATACGGTAATATTCCGCAAATCACCTATGGCTTTAGCCTTAACGCAGCATACAAAGGGTTTGACCTTGCAGTATTGTTTGCAGGCCAGGCACAGGTTAGCCAGTATGTTTTGCCTGAGGCAGGTAGCATAGGTAACTTCTACAGCAGCTGGGCCGATAACAGGTTTAGTGCTACGAACACTAACGGAACCTATCCGCGTGTAACCGACCGTGCATCAAACGCCATCAGTGGGGGGTTATATAACAATACCTTCTGGCTTAATGATGCCTCGTTCCTGAGGTTAAAGAATGTGCAGTTAGGCTACAATTTCAACGCACCTTTCCTGTCGAAACTTAAAATTGGAGGTTTAAGGGTCTATGCAAGTGCATTTAACCTGTTTACCATTACCAAAGTGAAGGATTATGATCCCGAAGGAACCAGTGGCAGCGGACAATTTTATCCGCAGCAGAGAATTTTGAACTTAGGTGTTAACGTGAAATTTTAATCAGACGACATGAAACTACAATATAAAACCCCGCTATATTTAATGGTATGCGGTATGATGGGCTTTACGGCATGTAAAAAGAGCCTTTTAGATGTACAACCTACCGACAGGATTGCTACATCTGCCATTGAATCGGATACAGCCGTGTTTGAGGCTTATGTAACTAATCGCTATATCGGCGCTAAGCTTCAGGACAAGGAAGGTGACGGATCAAACCCTGGTTTTGGCCGCGGTTTTGAGTACAGTATGTGGAGCTCTTTAACCGATGAATCGATCTATAATAATGATGATGCTACCTGGCTTATTCAAAGAGGTCAGCTTGCTCCCGAAAACTTAGGTGGTGCAGGTGTACTTTGGGCCCGCAGCTACCGTAGTATCAGAGAATGTAACTATGCTTTGAGTATATTGCCGAAAATAGCAATGAGTGCCGGACATAAAACACTTATTGAAGGTGAGCTTAAATTTATCAGGGCCTTCCGTTACCAGGATTTGATTCGTAACTACGGTGGTGTTGTTTTGATAGGCGATAAGGTTACCCAGCTTACCGATAATTTGCAGGATCCATCGCTATTTAAACGCGCTTCAATCAAAGAGAGTATCGATTACACTACTGCTCAGCTTGATGACGCAGCTTCAAAATTGCCGTTGAACAATGATGGTAGCTGGCTTTTGGGTCGTGCCACAAAAGGTGCAGCGCTGGCTTTAAAATCAAGATTAAAATTATATGCTGCAAGCCCATTATATACTGCTGGCACCTGGGCCGATGCTGTTACCGCCGCACAGGCGGTTATCAGTTTGAATAAATATGGTATCTACACTGGTGGCTATAGTAATCTGTTTTTAGTTAACGAAACCAACGAAACCATTTTTGAACGTTTATATACTAAAAATGCAAACCATACGCACCTTGAAATAGCCAACGGGCCGAACGGCTATGGCGGCTGGGCAGGTAATACACCGCTGCAAAATTTGGTTGATGATTACGAAATGGATAATGGTAAAGCTATTACCGATCCAACATCAGGTTATGATCCGACACACCCTTATGACCACCGCGATCCAAGATTTGCAGCTACTGTATTATACAATGGTGCAATGTACAGGGGCCGGGCTATTGAATCTTTTATTCCGGGTGGTAAGGATAGCAAAGACGGAGCAGATAACTGGAATACTACCAAAACTGGCTACTACCTCAAGAAATATATGAATGATGCTTATCCGCTTCAAAACCCATGGGGCAACGCAGGTTTCCAGCCCTGGATCTATTTCCGTTATGCTGAGATCCTGTTAAACTTTGCTGAAGCGGCTAACGAAGCTTACGGACCGGATGTGATCCCTTCAGGTTCAACTTTATCCGCACGTACCGCTATCAATTTAGTAAGGGCCCGTCCAACTGTTAATATGCCGGCTTTGGCTGTTGGTATGTCACAATCGCAAATGCGTGACGCTGTACGTTACGAGCGCCGTGTGGAGCTTGCCTTTGAAGAGCACCGCTTTTATGATGTCCGCCGCTGGAAAATTGCCGACGTTACCGAAAACAAACCGGCAGGTGGTGTGATCATCACCAAAAATGCCGACGGCAGCTTTGCTTATACACCGAAAGTGGCTTTAGATGGCCGTTCTTTTGCAACCAAACACTACTGGTTGCCAATACCAAGGGCCGAAATCCAGGCATCAGGTGGGCAGCTACAACAAAACCCTGGTTACTAATAACCAAATATTCCGGGGGAAGAGTTTCCTTCTTCCCCCTTTTTCCTTCCAATTATAACCTATAGCAAATTATGAAAAACTTAAGTATTGCATTAATCGCGATGTGTTGTTTGGTGGCCGGGTGTAAAAAGGATATCGTATCAGTAAAAAAAAAATCAACTCCGGATGAAGTAAAAACAGGAGATAAAACAGTAACTACAGATTCAACACCGGCAAGCGCGCTGAAGGGCGTGAACTGGGCTGCCGATGGGGACAATTTTAGTGATGGAATCCTTGTATTAAGTGGTTTAACATCTGCCGATAGTTATGCAACGGTATCAGCCAAAGCCGATGCTGTATTAACAGGGATCCAAACCAATACAGGGGCCAACACGCTAAGGCTACCTGTAAACTATTCAACCGTATCACAAACCTGGTGGAACTCATACACCGGTGTTATTGATAAGGCACTGAGCAAAGGGATGAACGTGATACTGGGTTATTGGGAAGCCAAATCATCCGAAGATGGGAAGATAGATAACACGACCGAATTTTGGTCGATGTGGCAAACCATTGTTACCAAATATGGCAGCAATGCCCACGTGTACTTTGAAATATTTAACGAGCCACATGGCTATACTTTAACCGACTGGACAACTATTTGCGCCCAGTGGTTAAGCAACTATCCATCTGTTCCGCAAGGCAGGATCCTCATTAGCGGTACTTCCTATTCGCAGGATATTACCGGAGTAGGGGCAGACAGCCGTTTTTCGGGTTGTTTATTGTCGATACATGATTATACCTTTTTCAGCAATGGCACACTTACAACCGCGCTGCAATGGGAAAACCGTTTGAAAGGCAATATCGGCGCTTACAGCAGCCGCGCGGTGCTTACCGAGTTTGGGATCCCGATGACGGGTGGAAAAAATTATACCGGTGCTATAGGCGGTGACCAGGAAATAGCGTACCTGCAGGGATTAACCAACCAGGCACGTGCCTACGGCATGGGCGCGGTTTACTGGCCGGGCGTACGTACCGGCGATAGCTATGCCATTCAACAACTGAGCGGTACAGGCACCAGCCTTACCGTATCAACAACAAATGCATCGGGCTTAAGCCGGATCAAATATGCCTGGGGCGTAGGGGCCGGCGGTACCGATACATTTTATACCGGTGCTTACTACAGATTTTTAAATGTTAACAGCGGCCAGGCGCTTGATGTTAATGGTGGCTCAACCACCAACGGCGCCGGCATCATACAATGGCCTCAAAACGGGGGCAATAACCAGCAATGGGCTATTGCTGCCAACGGCGGTGGCTATTACAAAATAACTAACCGCAACAGCACGCAGGCGCTTGATGTTAACATGAGTTCAACTGCCAACGGGGCGGGCATTATACAATGGCCGTGGAACGGAGGCAACAACCAGCAATGGCAGCTTACCGCTACCAGCGATGGCGTTTACAAAGTACTTAACCGTAACAGCGGGCTTGCGCTTGATGTTAACGGCGCATCAACCACAAATGGTGCTGGCATCATTCAGTGGCCTTATGGCGGCGCTACTAACCAGCAATGGCAAATAGTGCAACAATAATATTGCAATAAAACAGCACTAAACAGTGCTGTTTTATTTGTTGATTTAAACACGATGATAATAAAAACTACCATAAAAAAAATACTGCTGGCTGTAGTTGCTTTGGGGATTAATATTCCTTTGGTAAGCGGCCAGGGCAAAGAAGTAACTATTGATATCAATTTTTCAAAAACGCACCAAACCATCAGCAATTTTGGTGCATCAGATGCGTGGGCCTGCCAGTTTGTGGGTAACTGGCCTGATGATAAGCGCAATAAAATTGCCGACCTGCTTTTTAGCCGGGATACCTATGCCGACGGTTCGCCTAAAGGTATAGGCTTATCATTATGGAGGTTTAACATTGGTGCTGGCAGTACTCAGCAGGGAAACGAAAGTGGCATTAAGGACGAGTGGCGCCGTGCTGAATCGTTTTTAAACGGCGATGGCAGCTATAACTGGCGAAACCAGGCCGGGCAGTTGTGGTTTCTTGAAGCTGCCAAAAAGCGCGGGGTTAAGCAATTTTTAGGTTTTAACAACAGTCCGCCAGTGCAGTTTACTGTTAATGGAAAGGCTTACGCTACCGGTGGCAAAGTTAATATAGCGCCCGATAAGTATGATGCTTATGCCGTGTTCCTGGCTAAAGTTGTAAAGGGAGTTGAGCAGGTAAGCAAAATAAAATTTGATTACATAAGCCCGGTAAACGAACCTCAGTGGGATTGGAGCGATGGCGGTCAGGAGGGAGCCCCATATCATAATGCCGAGGTAGCAGGGTTGATACGGACCATCAATAAAGAATTTATCAATAATAAGATTAGCTCAAAGATTTTGGTCGGTGAGGCCGGGAGCATCAACTATTTATTTACTAAAGGTGATAAGCCGGGTAAAGGCAGCCAGATAACCGATTTTTTCAAGCCGGGATCGGCCAATTACATAGGCGACCTGCCTTCTGTAGCCAAAAGTATCGCGGCGCACAGCTATTTCACTACGTCGCCAATGGCATCGTCAATAAAAGCTCGCAGGGCATTGGCCGATAGTGTTGCGACTATTAATGGTCTCGATTTCTGGCAGTCGGAATATTGCATTTTAGGCGATAACGCGGGTGAGATAGACGGTAACAAACGTGACCTGGGTATTGATGCGGCGCTATATTTAGCATCGGTGATCCATACCGATCTTACAGCGGCCAACGCGTCGGCCTGGCAATGGTGGACAGCCATTTCGGCCTATGATTATAAGGATGGCCTCATTTACATCGACAAAAATAAAACCGACGGCAATTTTTACGGCAGTAAAATGCTTTGGGCCATGGGGAACTACAGCAGGTTTGTTAAACTCGGAGCTGTGAGGGTTGATGCCGAAGTTTCATCAGTAGCCGAGGGAAAACCCTTGCTGGTATCGGCATTTAAAAATGGAAAAAACTTAACCGTGGTTATAATTAACCAGGGTGCTAATGAGGTAAGCGCGGCATTTCGTATAGATAATGCTAAAGTTCAGTTTACATCATCCTATTTAACGTCGCAGGTTGATGAGCTTAAAGCCGGTAAAATAACCGGGAATAAGAATATTGTTCCGGCACGTTCCATTGTCACGTTTACAGGTGTCATCAAATAGCATTTTATCTCTCTATCATCAAATGAAAAATAAAAAACAACTGCTTCTTTTTGTACTTGGCATGTTAACGCTGCCTGGCTTACTTAAGGCCCAGGGCGCAGGCAATCCGGTTTTATTTAATGCGGCATGGTCTTTCCACAAGGGCGACATCAGTACAGGGATCAGCGGGATCGCTACCGAAACGCAATGGAGAACTGTCGATCTGCCGCATGACTGGAGTATTGAAGGGCCTTTTAGCGATGAATGGGCAAGTGCTACCGGTTATTTGCCCGGGGGGATTGGCTGGTACAAAAAGAGTTTCGCCGGTAATAATGCGTGGAAAGGAAAGCAGGTATATATTTATTTTGATGGGGTATATAAAAACAGCGAAGTTTGGATCAATGGGCATTCGCTGGGCAAGCGCCCAAATGGTTTTATTTCATTTCAGTATGAGCTGACCAAGTATCTAAATTTAACTGAAAAAAATACGATAGCTGTAAGGGTAGATCACAGCGAGTTCGCTGATTCAAGGTGGTATACCGGCTCGGGTATTTATCGTAATGTATACCTGATAGTTAAAGATCCTGTACACATTGCTCCCTGGGATGTAGCATTTACAACGCCCGATGTTTCGGCAGAGAAAGCTACCGTAAAAGTTAAGGTGAGTGTTACCAACAGCGACAAGGTTGATGTTTCTGTATTAGTGAAAGTAAACCTGCTTGATGGGAAAGGAAAAGCGGCTATTGCCCTCCAAAAACAAATAAAAGCAAAACCGGGAGTACACGAGGTTGAGTTTGAGAAAGAATTATCGTCCCCCAAACTATGGGATACCGAAGAGCCTAATCTTTATAAGCTGAAGATTTCTCTTAACCGCAGCGGTAGGGCATTTGATGAGGTAACGCAATCTGTAGGGATCCGCAGTATCCGTTTCGATAGGGATAAGGGTTTCTTTTTAAATGATAAAAGCACCAAACTTAAAGGCGTATGTATTCATGATGATGCCGGTGCCCTGGGTGTAGCCGTTCCGCAGGAGGTTTGGGTACGCAGGTTGAAATTATTGAAGGATGCAGGAGTAAACTCGCTCAGGTTAAGCCATAACCCCCATGCCGATTATCTGTACGATTTGTGCGATAAGATGGGCTTTTTAGTAATGGACGAAGCTTTTGACGAATGGGAGGTTGGTAAAAACAAATGGGTGGCAGGCTGGAATGTTGGTACGCCATCCAAAAACGGATACCACGAATATTTTAAAGAATGGGCAGACCGGGATGTAGCTGATATGGTACTGCGAGCGCGTAACCATCCATCTATCATTCTGTGGAGCATTGGTAACGAAATAGATTACCCCAACGACCCATATACCCATGAGGTGTTAAACACGGGCCGCAATCCGCAGATCTACGGTAAGGGCTACCTGCCTGATCATCCAGCGGCAAGCGGGCTAACACCGATAGCCAAACAATTAGTTAAAGCTGTAAAAGCCGTTGATCAAACCCGCCCGGTAACGGCCGCGCTGGCCGGTGTGGTGATGTCGAACGAAGTCGGCTACCCTGATGTATTGGATGTTGTGGGCTATAATTACCAGGAATATAGGTATCCTGAAGATCATAAAAAATATCCCAACCGTATCATTTACGGCAGTGAGAACGGCATGCAAAAACAAGCCTGGAACGCTGTTGACAGTAACGAATATATTTCGGCCCAATACCTGTGGACTGGCATAGATTACCTGGGTGAGGCCGGTAAATGGCCACAGCGTAGCAATGGAGCAGGACTTATTGACCTGGCCGGCTTTAAAAAGCCGGAATATTTCTTCAGGCAAAGTCTTTGGTCGGACAAGCCCATGGCTTATATAGGTGCACGCCCTATTACCGGAACTGATGACAGAGGGATCTGGAGCCACCGTACCGCCGAGCCTGTTTGGAACTGGCAGCCTGGTGATAAAGTAAAAGTTGACTGCTTTACCAATTGCCAGGAAACAGAATTGTTCCTGAACGGCAAATCTCTTGGTAAACAAATACGCGGTGCCGCAAGAGGGCAAGTTCCATCATGGCAGGTTGACTATGAGCCGGGCGAGCTTGTGGTTAAAGGCTACAACCATGGTATTGAAGTATGCACCAACAATATAAAAACAGCCGGCGATGCTTATCAACTTAAAGTGGTAGCTGATAATACCCTGTTTAGCCATAACACGAAAGGCTTGAGCCAAATTGAGGTTTACATTACCGATAAAAACGGTAATCCCGTATTTACTGCTACTGATGAGATAACAGTAACAATTAACGGTGCGGCTAAACTAATAGGCCTTGAAAGCGGCAGCAGCAGCAGTCATGAAAGCTATCAATCAAATAAACGTAAAGCATTGCATGGGCGCTTATTGGCCTATGTACAAACTACAGGCAAGCCTGGCGTGGTACAGGTTCAGTTTAGTGCCGGTAATCTTAAATCATCAACTATAACATTAACTGTAAAATAGTCAATCCCCTTATACAAATAAAAACTAAAACCCTGCATTTTTTCAATTTATGAAACTTATAAAACTACTGTTCCTCTTTGTTATCCTGTTTGCATCAGCAAAGCTGCAGGCGCAAAATGCCAAACATACTTTTGCTCTTGGCGATACTACATTCCTGCTTGATGGTAAACCGCTGCAGATCATTTCAGGCGAAATGCACTATACCCGTGTTCCGCGCGAGGCTTGGCGCCAGCGCATGAAAATGGCCAAAGCAATGGGTTTAAATACTATTGGTACCTATGTTTTCTGGAATGTTCACGAACCACAAAAAGGGCATTATGATTTTACAGGCAATCATGATATTGCTGAGTTTGTTAAAATAGCAAAGGAGGAAGGCCTTTGGGTGATACTGCGCCCAAGCCCGTACGTTTGCGCCGAATGGGAGTTTGGCGGCTACCCATACTGGCTTGAAAAAGAGCAGGGCTTAGTGGTACGCAGCAAAGAGCCTAAATACCTTGAAGCTTATAAAAAATATCTTACCCAGGTAGGTAAGCAATTGTCGCCACTGTTGGTGAACCACGGCGGCAATATTTTAATGGTACAGATAGAGAATGAATACGGCTCGTACGGAAGCGATAAAGATTACCTGGCCCTTAACCGCAAAATGTTTATAGACGCCGGTTTTGATGGCCAGCTTTACACCTGCGATCCTGAACCGGCTATAAAGGATGGTCATTTACCGGGCTTGCTGCCTGCTATAAACGGCGTTGATGATGTGGCAAAAGTTAAAAAATTGATTGGCGAAAATTATAATGGTAAGGGCCCTTATTTTATTGCCGAATGGTACCCGGCCTGGTTCGACTGGTGGGGAACTGCGCATCATACTGTACCGGCGGCTAAATTTATACCAAAGCTTGATTCGGTATTGGCAGCAGGTATTTCCATTAACATGTATATGTTTCATGGCGGTACAACACGCGGCTTCATGAACGGTGCAAACTATAATGATCAAAATCCATATGAACCGCAAATCAGTAGTTATGATTATGATGCCCCGCTTGATGAGGCAGGTAACGCTACCGACAAGTTCATGAAGTTTAGAGAGGTGATTAGTAAACACCTTCCGGCAGGCGTAACCCTGCCCGAAGTTCCGGCTGCTAAACCTGCTATGGGTCTGCCGGCGATTAAATTTACTAAATCAACCAGTTTGTTTAATGTGTTGCCGCCCGCAAAGACCAACAGTACTCCGCTTACTTTTGAAGATCTGAACCAGGCTTACGGTTTTGTATTGTATCGTACAACCATTAACGGCGGCAAATCTGGTCTGCTTAAACTTAAAGACCTGCGTGATTATGGCGTGATCTTCGTAAACGGTAAACGTGTAGGGATACTCGACAGGCGCAAGTACCAGGACAGCTTGATGATCAGCTTACCAAAAGGTAAGGTGACACTGGATATTTTGGTTGAAAACCTTGGCCGCATCAATTTTGGGCCTTATCTGCTTAAAAACAAAAAGGGTATTACCGAAAAAGTACTTTTTGCCGGTACTGAGCTGAAAAACTGGAAAATGTATTCACTGCCTTTTGATGATATCAATAAAGTGAAAACAAATCCGGCAATTAAAAAGGTTGCAGCTAACAACACACCGCAATTGAAAAAAACAGTTTTCAAGGTTGATAAATTGGCTGATACCTATCTTGATATGAGTACATGGGGTAAGGGTATTGTTTGGCTCAACGGACACAACTTAGGCCGCTATTGGAATTGCGGTCCTCAGCAAACCTTGTATGTGCCGGTTGAATGGCTCAAAAAAGGTAACAATGAAATTACCGTACTTGAACTGATAAAACCATCAGAAAATACATTGAATGCTATTGATCACCCTATTCTGGATGTTTTAGGGAAATAGGGTCGGGGTAGTCAATTAAAAAGAGGGGGCTGTTACTTTAGAGAAAAAGTAGCAGCTCCCTTTTTTTATATTACAATTTAGCTAATCAGCTTTAGCATGCTTTAACAGGTGTATACCAATGAGGTATGGCATTATAAAAGGAATGGCGGGTATAGCAACAAGAAAACCGGCGGTGCCGAATGGCTCGGGCCAGTAGGATGGTAATAAAACCAGCACCATGCCGATTAAACCGAAGATGATATAATACCGGCACGCAACCGGGTTAAAAAGCCCGGTGACTTTAAGTGAAACGGCAAAAAATACGGTGCCAAGGTACATCAGTAATACTTCGGCTATACTGATCACATAAAACAAACTTTTTATCGGTCCATGCAAGTCAGGACGTTTTGTGCCGCCTAATTTTATGAAAACCCTGAATGCGTCTGTGAAGTAATATCCCCAAAATGCCATATTAATAATAAATAGCGGCACTGCAAGATTGATCGCTGCCGAGGCCATTACCGAATATAGATTTTCGCCTGCCGCCTGTAATTTTACTTTCAATAATGCAGAACCCAGCGCGAATAAAATACCGCCGGCAATGAGTATAGTATACCGGATCTGCTGCTCGGCAGCTGAATTAACCCAACCTTGCAAGGTTGCAGGAGGTGGCCCCATCCCCGCGAAAATGGAAAATAATAGCCAGGGNGCAAATAGTAATAAAGCTGTGATTACCTGCTTCTTTATCTCCTGGTTATTGTTTCGGAGTTGATAGCCACCTAAATGCCACGTTGCTGCTACCATTAAACAGGCGTTAACAACCCAGATTGGCAAATAAATTTTATAACTCACATGGCCTATCCCAAATCCTATAGCTACCACTGCCAAAGGTATAAGGCATAAGTAAACCAGGCTCAGTTTTTGTTTAAAAGCAAGCCACTTCATGATAAATAAAAAGGTATATAAATTAACATCAGAAATAAATTATTTGGTAAAAATGATGGTTGGGCCGGCTAAAACTTTTTATAGTAATCAAGCGGTGGGCCCACCCGCTCAAAACCATGTTGTTTCCTAAATTCATCAAGTTCGGATTCGGTTTTACCTTTCATCAAACCATCGCTCAGTGCCTGGAAACAAGCTTCCA
>JGI24737J22298_10000480_pt1 | contig 13819 bp, 14 predicted proteins | sample KBSCornC3_FD_22298 | JGI IMG/M metagenome (IMG submission 22298) | reverse complement strand
TGGTCCGACCCCTGGACGAATGGCGCTGCGACCGCTTCGGTCGGCACGCGGACCGCGTCCTATGACGCGGGTCTCAGGTCCTACATGCTTTCCGTCTACAATTACATGGCGTCGGGCGTCCTATTGACCGGCATCGTGGCGTTGCTGTTCGCGAACAGCGGCTACATGGGCCTGCTGTTCGGCCCGGACGGCCGCGCTTCCGGCCTCGGCTGGATCGTGATGCTGGCGCCGCTGGGACTGGTCTTCGCGCTCAGCTTCGGCATCAATCGCCTCAGCGATGTCGCCGCCCAAGCTTTGTTCTGGGCCTACGCCGCGCTGATGGGGCTGTCGCTGTCGACCGTGCTGCTGGTCTATACCGGCTCGTCGGTTGCCAACACCTTCTTCGCCACCGCGGCCGGCTTCGCGGGCCTGAGCTTGTGGGGCTACACCACCAAGAAGGATTTGTCGGGCTTCGGCAGCTTCCTGATCATGGGCGTGTTCGGCATCCTGATCGCGAGCCTGCTCAACATGTTCTTCCAGTCGGGCCCGCTCGGCCTGGTGATCAGCGTGCTCGGGGTGCTGCTGTTCGCGGGCCTCACCGCCTATGACACGCAGAAGATCAAGAGCATGTATTTCGCGGTCGGCGGCACCGCCATGGCCCGCAAGTCGGTGATCATGGGCGCGCTGCAGCTCTACCTCGACTTCATCAACATGTTCCTGTTCCTCCTGCGGCTGTTCGGCGACCGCCGCTAAAAGCGGGCACAGGTACGAGGAAGGAAGGCCCCGCTTCGGCGGGGCCTTTTTTATGCGCGGCGCCGTTCGGCCAGCCGGTTCCTGAGGAACAGGACATTGCCGATCAGGTAGCGCCGCGCCATGCGCCGGGGTTCGATCGCGAGCCGGTAGAGCCATTCGGCGCGCAGCGCGCGGACCCAGACGGGCGCGCGCGAGACGCGGCCCGCGGTGAAATCGAGGAACGCGCCGATGCACATCGTCACGCCCGCGATGCGGCGCCAGTGGCGCGCCGCGAACAATTCCTGGCGCGGATGGCCCATGCCGACCAGCACCAGGTTCGCGCCCGACGCCGCGATCCGATCGACCAGCGCCGCCTCCTCGCTTTCGGCGAAGAAGCCGTGCTGCGTGCCGACCACGCGATGCCGGGGATAGCGCGCGACCAGCACTGCGGCGGCCTGTTCGGCCACGCCCTCGGGACTGCCGACCAGGAAGATCCGCAACGGGCAGCCCGCATTCTCCAGCACGGCGGGCGTCAGGTCGGTGCCGTTGAGATTGTCGGGGAAACGCGTGCCATGGAGAATGCGGCTGCCCAGATCAACGCCGATCCCGTCATTCAGCACCAGCGCGTCGCCCAGGCTTGCGGCGAAGGCTGCGTTGGCGTCCGCCATGTTGACCGTGTGCGCGTTGCAGAAGGCGACCATCAGGGGCGCACCGGCGCAGGCTTTCGCCTCGATCGCGGCCAAGGCCTGCGCACGATCGACCACATTTATCTGGACCCGTCCGATCTGCCGCTTCGCCATAGGGTCCGCCTAGGGTTTGGGGCGCCTTCCCGGCAAGCCCAAATGATCGGCAAGGAAGGCGATCGCCTGCTGCCACGAGGCCGCATAAGCGGCGGGATCGGTGGCGGCGGCGAGAGGCGGCAGGGCGAGTAGCGGTACATTCGTCGTGGCTGCCGCTCCGTCGCGGAACGTGACGCCGCAGGCCAGTGCCGGCTCCGTCCCGCCCGCCATCTGGTCGACCATCGCTGCGCCCCAGCCGATCCCGACCGCGCCGACCTTGCCGGTGGCGTAGCGGTTGGTGGCGAGCCAGCGTACGGTCGCGAGACCCTCGTCGAGCGAGGCGAGCGCGCTCGGGATGCACGTCACGAAGCCCGCCTGCGCGAGCGCGTCGGTCAGGCCGAGCGCGAACCTGTCCGCGCCGCTCGTGTCGGGAACCACCAGCACGGCGGGCTGGGGGCCGTGGGCCTTGGCGGGCACCGCCATGAAACCATGCAGCTCGTAACCGGGGCCGGGCCAGCGGATCGCGCCGACCTTGGGCACGGGCGGCACTTTCGCGGCGAGCGCCGGCAGCGCCACCGTGGCGATCGATCCGGCGACGAAGGCGCGCCGGCTGGCCAAGCTCAGAAGCTCATCGCGTCATAGATACGCGAAATGTCGCCGCCCCATTCGCCATTGTAGAGATCAAGCAGGCGTTCGGCGGGCACCTTGCCGCTGGTCACGATCTCGCGCAGCGGATCGAGGAAGCCGGTCTCGTCGTCGCCCGCGGCATTGAGCCGTTTGCGCGCGGCGAGCCCGCGATGCGCGATATCGAGGATTCGCGCCGCCAGCTCCTGGAAGCTGCGTCCATCGGGCGCGCGCGTGGCAAGGCCGAGGCGCGGCACTTCGTCGCGGATGCGCTGATGCTCCTCGATCGACCAATGCTTCACTTCGTCCCACGCCGCATCGAGCGCGACCTGATCGTAAAGCAGGCCGACCCAGAAAGCCGGCAACGCGCAGATCCGGTTCCACGGGCCGCCGTCCGCGCCGCGCATCTCGAGGAAGCTCTTGAGCCGTACCTCGGGGAAGGCGGTCGAAAGATGGTCGTTCCAGTCGGCGATGCGCGGGCGCTCGCCCGGCAGAACGGGAAGCCTTCCGTCGAGAAAGTCGCGGAAGGACAGGCCGGCCGCATCGATATAGCCGCCGTTCCGGAAGACGAAATACATCGGCACGTCGAGCATGTAATCGGCGTAGCGCTCGTAGCCGAAGCCATCCTCGAACACGAATGGCAGCATGCCCGTGCGCGCCGGATCGGTGTCGGTCCAGATATGGCTGCGATAGGAGAGGTAGCCGTTGGGCTTGCCTTCGGTGAAGGGCGAATTGGCGAAAAGCGCGGTCGCGAGCGGCTGCAGCGCGAGGCTGACGCGGAACTTCTGCACCATGTCCGCCTCGCTCGCATAATCGAGGTTGGTCTGGATGGTGCAGGTCCGCAGCATCATGTCGAGGCCGAGATCGCCGACGCGCGGCATGTGGCGCAGCATGATCGCGTAGCGGCCCTTGGGCATGATCGGCAGCTCGGCGCGCGTTTTGTCCGGCCAGAATCCCAACCCGAGGAAGCCGATGCCCAGCTGGTCGCCGATCTCCTTGACCTGCTTCAGATGCCGGCCCGTCTCGGCACAGGTCTCGTGCAGATTGTCGAGCGGCGCGCCCGAAAGCTCGAACTGGCCGGCGGGCTCGAGACTCACCGCGCCGTCGGGACCGGCGAGCGCGATCACCTTGTCGCCCTCGTAAACGGGGGTCCAGCCGAATTTGGTGAGGCCGGTCAGCAGCGCGTGGATCCCGCCTTTCTCGTCATAGGACGGCGCGTGATGGTCGCCTACGGCATAGACGAACTTCTCATGCTCGGTGCCGATGCGCCACGCCTCGCGCGGTTTCTCGCCGCGCGCAAACACGCCGGTCAGGTCGGACCGGCTCTCGATCATCGGGTCGGGACCGGCCTCTGCCGTACGCGTCGTCATGCGGGGCGCACATAATCATACCGATCGGTTAGCGCCAGTCTCCCGCCTTGCTCATCCATGCCGAAATTGCAGCCGCCGCCGCGGTTTCCGCGCGCAGGATGCGCGGGCCCAACGATATTCCGACCGCGCCCGGGGTGGCACGGATCAATTCGCGCTCCTCCGGCGTGAAGCCGCCCTCCGGGCCGATCAGGATCGCGGTTGGGCCGGCTTGGGCAATATCGGCGATCGGCGCGCCGCCTGTCTCGTCCGCGAAAAGCAACGCGCGGGCCGCGTCCCAGTCCTTGAGCAAGGCGGGCAATTTCACCGGCTCGCTCAGCACCGGCAAGGCGGTGCGGTCGCATTGCTCGGCGGCCTCGATCATGTTGGCGCGCAGCCGGTCGAGGTTGAGCCGGTCGACGATCGTGCGCTGCGTGATGACCGGCTGGAGCCGCGCCGCGCCCAATTCGGTCGCTTTCTCGACCAGCCAGTCGATCGGCCCTTTCTTGATCGGCGCGAACAAAAGCCACAGATCGGACACGTCCTCGCGCCCGCGCAGCTTATCCGTCAGGCGGAGCGTGATGCTGCGCTTGGCGGTTTCGGTGACCTCGGCAATCCACTCGCCGGTCTTGTCATCGAACAGCCGGACCGGATCCCTCGGCTTCAAGCGCATCACATTACCAAGATAATTGGCCTGCGCCCCATCGAGCGTCAGCACTGCGCCCTCGGTCAGCGGCTGATCGATAAACAGCCGCGGCGTACTCGCAGGCGGCCAGGCGGGCGTGGCAGGCATGGCCGCCTTATAGCCTCCCGTCACCCCAGCGAAAGCTGGGGTCCATTTCCCGAAGCTTAATCCCGTTCGGGCTGAGCTTGTTGAAGCCCTGTCCTTGTTTGCGAAAGAAGAGGTAGCCCTTCGACAGGCTCAGGGCGAACGGTTGAAGCCTATTGCGGAGACAGCGCCGCCGACTTCGAGCGCGCCGCCTGGCGTTCCTCCGGCGACAACACGCCGTCATGGTTGGTATCGGCTGCGTCGAAGGCCGCATCGGCGCGGGCCTTGGCCTCGGCCGCGGTCAGCTTGCCGTCGTGATTGGCATCGGCTTCCGCGAACATGCTGGTCACGCGGCCGACGATGCGCGGATTGTCGCCCATCATCTTGGTGAAGGCGGCGATCTCGTCCTGCGTGATGGAGCCGTCATGGTTGGCGTCGAGCTGGTCGAACACCATCTGCGCGCGCTGCTCGGCTTCTTCCCTGGTTTGGGAAGCAGGCATGCCGCCCTGCGGAGCCTGTGCGAAGGCGGGCGTCACGACCAGCAAAGGCAAAGCGGCAATAAGCAGGCGGTGCATGGGTATTCCTCTCACAAGGGCCGGCGGCGTCTAGGGCCAGCGTGTGGAACCTGCGATGAACGGCTTGTGGCGAAGGCGCAGGCTAGGGCAGGGATGTGCGATGAGCGCGCCGACCGATATCGTCCCCGACAGCGAGCATCGCGGTTTGCTCTCCTACATGCCGCGGCGTGCGCGCGACCTGATCCAGCTCGCGCGCTTCGATCGGCCGATCGGGGTATGGCTGCTTTACTGGCCGGGCGCCTGGGCGATCGCGCTCAGCGGCCATGCCGTCACGCGCTGGGACTTGCTTCTGTGGTTTCTGCTCGGCGCGACCGTGATGCGCGGGGCAGGCTGCGTGTTCAACGACATCGTCGACCGCGACCTCGACCGGAAGGTCGCCCGCACGCGCGAGCGCCCCGTGGCGAGTGGGCGCGTGTCGCCAGCACTCGCCTGGGCCTGGCTGATGTCGCTGTGCCTGGTCGGGCTGTTGGTGCTGGTGCAATTGAACGCAACCGCCGCGATCGTCGCGCTCGCCAGCCTCGCGCCGGTCGCGGCCTACCCCTTCATGAAGCGCATCACCTGGTGGCCGCAGGCGTGGCTGGGAATCGTCTTCTCCTGGGCATGCCTGGTCGGCTGGCCCGCCGCGACCGGGCGGATCGAGCCCACCATGGCGTGGCTCTATGCCGGGTCGATCGCGTGGGTGGTCGGCTATGACACGATCTATGCGCTGCAGGATATGGAGGACGATGCGCTGGCGGGCGTCAAATCCTCCGCACGCGCGCTGGGGGAGAATGCGCGCGGCGGTATCGCAATCTTCTACGCGCTCGCGCTGCTTTTGTGGGGCGTCGCAATCTGGCGTGTGCGTCCGGAAGCTTTGGCATTGGCCGCCTTGCTTCCCGTCGCGGGCCATTTGCTATGGCAGGTGACGGGCCTGAAGCGCGAGGATGGGAAAGACGCATTGATGCGCTTCCGCTCCAACCGCTTCGCGGGCCTGCTGATGTTCCTCGCCTGCCTAGTGGTCGGAAGCTCCGCTTAGCCTGCGGGCTGGATTGCCGCGCCGCTACGCGGCTCGCAATGACGGTGATTGGACATAGTCATTGCGAGCGGAGCGAAGCAATCCAGCTTCCAGACGGAACGTTCAGGCCGCCAGCTTCTCGATCACGCCCGTTGCGCTGTCGATTGCCTGCGTGCGCGCATCGGGCCCATAATTGACGCCCTCCGCCACGACGAACTCAGGCGTGATGCCGATGAAGCCGAACACGGACTTGAGATAGGTCTCCGCATGTTCGAGCGCCGCGCCGGGCGAGCCCTCACCATAAAGCCCGCCGCGCGATAGCGCGACGATCACGCGCCGGCCGCCGGCGAGGCCCTTGGGGCCGTCAGGACCGTAGGAGAAGGTCTCGCCCGAAACGAGGATCCGGTCGATCCATGCCTTGAGCTGGCTCGGCAGCGTGAAATTATACATCGGCACGCCGATCACGATCGTATCGCTCGTCAGGAACTGGTCGAGCAAGGCCCGGCTCTCGGGCGAACTCGCGGGAAGATGACCCAGCGTGAGATGCTCGATCGGCTCGGCGACCAAGTCGCGATAGCTCACCTCGGCCGCGGGATCGGCGGCGCGCAACTTGGCGACGATCGCGGCGGAAAGCTGGCGGCTGACCGATCCGTCGCCGGTGATGCTTGAATCCAGATGAAGCAGTTTCATATCGGAAGCCTTTCCGGTATCAGTTTGTTACCGGGGCACCATATGTAACCAGTTATTTGCGCCCACAAGGAGGCATCATTTTGTCACCAGAGCACATGAATGTTCCTTTGGGGGATGTGACCTTGGAGAATTGCCCGGTCGAGCCTCTGGGTCCGCAGCATATACGCTGCCGCAGCATCACCCCGATCCTGCAGCGGATCGGCGACAAATGGAGCATCCTGATCGTGATGATGCTCGCGCGGGGGCCGCAGCGCTTCAATGAGCTGAAGCGGCTGGTCGAGGGCATTTCGCAGCGCATGCTCACGCTCAACCTGCGCGGGCTGGAGCGCGAGGGGCTGGTCAGCCGCAAGATCTTTCCGACGATCCCGCCCAAGGTCGAATATAGGCTGACCGATCTCGGCAAGTCGCTTTGCACCCACGTCATCGCGCTCGGGCAATGGGCCGAAGCGAATTACGACGCGATCGAGATGGCGCGGCAAACCTTTGACGCACGCGATGGCGAGGAGGACGCGCTTCCGTTTACCGAGCTTCGTGCCTAAGGGCCGTCAGATGTTCTCCGTTGAAGACGCCCAAAGCAAAGTCGCCGACCTCGTTGCCGCCGCCAAGCGTGCGGGCGCCGATGCCGCCGACGCGGTCTATTATCGCAACGAATCGACCGAGGTGCAGGTGCGCCTCGGCGCGCTTGAGGATGTCGGCCGCTCGGATGGCGAGGAGATCGGGCTCCGCCTGTTCGTGGGCAAGCGCTCGGCGAGCGTGTCTTCGTCCGATCTGTCCAGGGACGCGCTGATGGCTTTGGTCGAGCGGGCGGCGGCGATGGCGCGCGAGGCCCCCGAGGATGACTATGCTGGCCTCGCCCCAGCCGATCGGCTGCTGACCGGCGACGCGGTCGAGGTCGACGCCGATGATGGGCAGGATCCTTCGCCTGCCAGTCTCAAGGAGCGTGCGCTCGCCGCCGAGGATGCGGCGCGTGCGGTTGCCGGCGTCACCAACAGCGAAGGCGCGGGCGCGAGCGCGGGACGCACCTTGATGGCGTTGGCCACTTCGACCGGCTTCGCGCGCGGTTCGCTGAGCTCGGGCTATGGCTGTTCGGCAAGCGTGATCGCGGGCGAGGGCGCGGGGATGCAGCGCGATTATGCCTATCATTCGGCGCGCCACCTCGCCGACCTCGAAGGCGCGGAAGAGATTGGTGCGCGCGCCGGCAAGCGCGCGGTCGATCGGCTCAACCCCGGCAAGCTCGCCTCGGGCGCGATGCCGATCGTCTTCGATCCGCGCGTCGGCTCGAGCCTGATCGGCCATCTCGCGAGCGCGATCACCGGGTCGTCGATTGCGCGCAAGACCAGCTTCCTGCTGGGCAAGCGCGGCGAACGCATCTTTGCGCCGGGAATCACGATCCGCGACGATCCGCACCGCCTGCGGGGCTTGCGCAGCCGCGCCTTCGACGGGGAAGGCGTGACGACGATGCCGGTCGATGTCGTCGCCGATGGCGTGCTCCAGACCTGGCTGCTCGACAGCGCCTCGGCGCGGCAGCTGGGCGAGCAGCCGACCGGCCATGCCTCGCGCGGCGGCAGCGGGGCGCCGGGGGCGGGCACGTCCAATTTCTTCATGGAAGCAGGCAACGCCTCGGTCGCAGGCCTGATGGCCGACATCAAGCTCGGCATATTCGTGACCGAACTGATCGGGCAGGGGGTCAACGGCATCACCGGCGATTACAGCCGCGGCGCCTCGGGCTTCGTGATCCGCGACGGTCAATTGGCAGAGGCGGTCGCGGAGATCACGATCGCCGGCAATCTGAGCGAGATGTTCCTCGCACTTACGCCCGCCGACGATCTCGAATTCCGCCGCGCGATGGACGTTCCGACGATCCGCATCGACGGTATGATGGTTGCCGGTGCCTGACGACTTCCTGGAGGCGATTGCCGCTGCGGCGGCGGAAGCGGGCAAGCTCGCGCTCGATAGCTGGGATACCGATTTCCGCCGCTGGGAGAAGGTGCCCGGCAGCCCCGTCTGCGACGTCGATCTCGCGGTCGACGAACTGCTCAAGCAAAGACTGAAGGCGATCGACCCGAGCGCGGGCTGGCTGTCGGAGGAAACCGCCGACAGCGCCGCGCGGCTGGACAACCGGCGCGTATGGGTGGTCGATCCGATCGACGGCACGCGCGATTATCTGCGTGGGCGCCCGGGCTGGTGCGTTTCGGTCGCTTTGGTCGAGGATCACGTGCCGATCGTGGGCGTGCTCGACGCTCCGGCGCGGGGCGAGCATTGGCGCGCGGTCGCCGGACAAGGCGCGACGCGCAATGGCGAGGCCCTGCGCGCCTCGATGCGGTTCGAGCTGCCGGGTGCGCGCGTGCCCGCCGATACCTTGCCCAAGATCGATGAGGATCTGATTGCGGTTCCGCGCGCCAATTCGATCGCGCTCCGCATCGCGATGGTCGCCGCCGACGAGGCCGATCTGTGCGCCTCGCTGCGTTGGGGCAATGAATGGGACATCGCCGCCGCCGCCCTCATCGCGGAGGAAGCGGGCGGGGTTGTGACCGACGCGCTTGGTCTGCCGATCCGCTACAATAGCGACCCCGCCGAGACGTTCGGCGTGATGGCGAGCGCACCCGCGATTCACACCGCCGCCGTCGCCCGGCTGGCCGAGCGCGCGGCGGCGGCGAGCGTTAAACCGCGCTGACGACCATTTGCAAGAGTGCGCAGCCTCATTGCGCAGTGCGGCGCGGGATACCCAGGCGCGGCAGGTCGATTGCCGGACAGCGGTCCATCACCACCTTCAGCCCTGCGGCCTCGGCCCGCGCAGCGGCCTCGTGGTTGATCACGCCGATTTGCAGCCAGACCGACTTGGCGCCTGCGGCGATGGCTTCGTCCACCGCCTCGCCCGCCGCGATCGGGCGACGGAAGATGTCGACCATGTCGATCGGCTCGCCGATCTGACTGAGCTCGCGCCAGACATATTCGCCGTGGACATGCTCGCCCGTGATCTGCGGGTTCACCGGCAGCACGCGATAGCCCCACTCCTGCAGCACGCGCATCACGTTGTAGCTCGGACGATCGGGCCGGTCGGACGCACCTACCAATGCGATCGTGCGCGTCTCCTTGAGGAGCTGGGCGATGTCTTCGGGGGCGGTCAGCGGCATGAACGTATAACCGCCAGCACGCTCAAGGGTTCAGCCGGGCCGCGACCGCGTCTGCGACGGCCATGAACGGTGCCGGATCGGGCGTGCCCGCATCCGACGACCGCCGTATCTCGATCGCAAGCGGGATGCGGCCCAGGAAGGGCAGGCCGAGTCTCTTCGCCTCGGCTTCCGCACCGCCCTGGCCGAAGGGATCGGAAATCTCGCCGCATTTGGGGCAGGCATAGCCCGCCATATTCTCGATCAGGCCGATCACGGGCACACTTGCCTTGTTGAACAGATCGATCGCGCGTTCGGCGTCGATCAGGGCCAGGTCCTGCGGGGTCGAGACGATCACCGCGCCCGCGGGCTTATGCTTCTGGATCATCGACAATTGGACGTCGCCGGTGCCCGGCGGCAGATCGACGATCAGGATGTCGGTGCCGTCCCAATGCGCGTCGATCAGTTGGCTGAGCGCATTGCCCGCCATCGGCCCGCGCCAAGCCACCGCCTGGCCCGGCTTCACCAACTGGCCGAGTGACAGAAGCGGCACGCCGGACCTGGTCGGCACCGGCACCAGCTTTTTGTCGCGGGCTTCGGGCTGGACCTCGGCGTCAAGCAGGCGCGGCTGCGACGGGCCGTAGATGTCGGCATCGACCAGCCCGACCCTCATGCCCTTGCGCGCGAGCGCGATCGCGAGATTGGCGGCGACAGTGGACTTGCCGACCCCACCCTTGCCGCTCGCTACCGCAATCAGCTTCGGGCCCTGCGCGCGTTCGGCGGTAAGCAGGACACGCACCTGCTCAACGCCGGGAATCGCGGACAGAGCCGTGCGCACCTGCTGCTCGATAGTGTCGCGCTGGGCGAGGTCGAGTCTGCCAACCTCGATCACCGCGTCGACATTGCCGCCCACCCACCGCGCACTCGCCCGGCCGGCGCCCGCGAGACCCTTACCTGTCGAGGGATCGGTGACGGTATTGAGTGCGGCGGAGAGGGCTGAGGTGTCGGACATGGCGCCGCCCTTAGGCGCTTCGCACGGAACGGGCACTGTTTTTCCGATTTCCGGCCATTATAAGGGCCGCCATGCATGACGAGGTTCCGGGGACGGTGCTGAACGAGGGCGGCCCCTGGGGCGGTTCCGGCGGCAACGATAGCGACGACAAGAAGAGCTGGGGCAAGCCGCGCCCCGGCAATGCCGGGCCGTCCGCGCTCGACGCGCTGATCCGGCGCGGCCGCGCCCGTTTTGGCGGCGGCGGTGGTGGCGGGTTCGGGACGCCGCATCTGGGCGGGTTCTGGCAATGGGGTCTATTGGCGCTGGTCGTGCTGTGGATNGGCTTCACAAGCACGTATACCATCGGGGCGCACGAACGCGGCGTGGTCACGCGCTTCGGCAAATATGTCGGCACGCTCGAACCGGGAACGCGCTGGGTCCTGCCCATGCCTGTCGACCGCGTGACCAAGGTTGACGTCGACAAGGTCGAATATCTCGACATCGCGTCCGGCACGGATGGCCAGCCTGGCGAAAACCTGATCCTGACGCATGACCAGAATCTGATCGACCTCGCTTATTCCGTGCGCTGGAGCCGACGCGACCCCGAACAATATATGTTCGAACTGCGGGATCCCGAGGGGACGATCCGCGAGGTCGCCGAAAGCGCGATGCGCGATGTCGTCGCGCGGCTCACCTTCGATCAGGTGATCAGGGGGCAAAAGCAGATCCAGCAGGAGGCCGCCGAACGCGCGCAGGAATTGCTCGATTCCTATCATGCGGGGGTTCTCATCCAGGGTGTGTCGATCAAGACGGCAAGAGCGCCGAGCGCGGTGCTGAGCGCGTTCAATGACGTGGTCGCCGCGCGACAGAATGTGCAGGCATCCATCAAAGCGGCGCAGACCTATGCCTCTCAGGTCACGGAAAAGGCGCAGCGTGAGGCGGCTCAGTTCGACGGTTTCTATATTCAGTATAAGGCCGCGCCCGAGGTGACGCGTCGGCGTCTCTATTACGAGACGATGGAGAGGGTCCTGGCCAAATCCGACAAGGTGATCGTCGAGCCGCGCAATGTTGTGCCTTATATAATCCCGCCCGCGAGCACCGCGAAGGCACAGGAACCGGCCAAGTGAGCGCGGCTTATTGGATCCGCCGCAATCCGCTCTTGTGGTTAGGCGCGGCGCTGGTGGCGGTGGCGCTCCTGCTTGGTAGTGTGTTGCGGGTGCCGGAAACCGAGCAAGCACTGGTGCTGCGTTTCAATCGTCCCAGCTTCATCGTCAATGCATATGATCCGGACGCGGCCTATGGCGAGACGGGCGCGGGGTTGGGCTTCAAGATACCCTTCCTCGATCGGGTCGTGTGGGTCCATAAGCGCGTGCTCAACCTGGATCTGCCGCGCCAGAGCCTGCTCTCGGCCGATCAGCATTGGTTTGAGGTTGATGTTTTTGCGCGCTACCGCATCGTCAATCCGGTACGGATGTACGCAACGGCGGGTGACGAAGCCAAGGTGGCCGAGGCACTGAAGCCGAAATTGGCCGCAGCTTTGCGCGACCAGTTCCGCAGGCGGCCGTTCGATCTCATCCTCTCACCCGAACGCGGTGTTGTGATGAGCAACGTCAAGGCCATCCTCGCGCGCTCGGCTGCGCAATATGGCGCGCAGATCGTCGACGTTCGCATCAAGCGGGCCGATCTGCCCCAGGGCGCGCCGCTCGACAGCGCGTTCGAACGGATGCGCGACGCGCGCCAGCAGATGGCTCTGGCGATCGTTAACGATGGGAACCGTCAGGTGAGGGATATCCGGGATAATGCCGCGGCCGCCGCGGCTGAAATCTATTCCGCCAGCTTCGGCCGGGATCCTGCTTTCTATGATTTCTACCGCGCGATGCAGTCCTATCAGGTGACTTTCGGCACCAGCGACAACCAGCCGCGCGGCTCAACCACGATTCTGTTGTCGCCCGACAACGATTATCTGAGGCAGTTCATGGGACGGAAGCAGGGCCAATAAGGCCGTTCGTGCCATTCAAATTGCATTCAGCCGCGGAGCGACACAGTTTGTAATCCGTTCTGGATGCCGGGGCGTGTCGAGTATCTGCGCCCCCTGAAGATTTTCGGGAGAGTTATACAGTGCGCTATGCCTATGCCGTAACCGCCGCGATGCTTCTGGGTGGGGCCGCCGCGACCGTGGTGACCCAGTCGCCGCTGGGCGCGCAGGTCGCGCAGAACGCGCCCTCGCAGATGGCCGCGGTCGCTCCGCGCGGTGCGCCGATGAGCTTCGCCGATCTGACCGCGAAGCTCGCGCCGGCGGTGGTCAACATTTCGACCACGCAGAAGGTCCAGTTCACCCGCCAGACCAATCCGCTCGAGGATTTCTTCCGCCGCTTCAACGGCATTCCCGGCGGCGGCGACGACAATGGCGGCGGCGATAGCAGCGGCAAGCAGGAGACGCGTAACGCAGTCTCGCTCGGCTCGGGCTTCATCGTCTCGGCCGACGGCTATATCGTCACCAANAANCACGTCATTTCGGGCGTGCCGACCGATCAGGGCAAGGTCACCATTTCCTCGATCACGGTCACCTTGCCGGATCGCAAGGAATATAAGGCGACCGTGGTCGGCAAGGACGCCGCCTCTGACCTCGCCGTGCTCAAGATCGACGCGCACAATCTACCATTCGTGGAGTTCGGCGATTCGACCAAGACGCGCGTCGGCGACTGGGTGATCGCGATCGGTAATCCGTTCGCGCTGGGCGGCACGGTGACCGCAGGCATCGTCTCGGCGATCCATCGTGCGATCGGCTCCGGCCCCTATGATCGCTACATCCAGACCGACGCGGCGATCAATCAAGGCAATTCGGGCGGCCCGATGTTCGACCTGAACGGCAACGTGGTCGGCATCAATACCGCCATTTATTCGCCCTCGGGCGGCAATGTCGGCATCGGTTTCGCGATTCCCGCCGAGGAAGCCAAGCCGGTGGTGATGCAGCTGATGAAGGGCGAGCGCGTCCATCGCGGCTATCTGGGCGTCCAGATCCAGCAGATGACCGACGATATCGCCGAGAGCCTCAGGCTGCCCAAGGATCATGGCGAGATCGTCGCTCATGTCGAGCCGGGCCAACCAGCGGCGCGCGCGGGCATCCAGCAGGGCGACGTCATCGTCAAGGTCAATGGCCGCGACGTGACCCCTGACAGCACCCTGTCCTATATGGTGGCGGGCCTGCCGGTCGGCTCGCCGGTACGGCT
>JGI24737J22298_10000478_pt1 | contig 13845 bp, 9 predicted proteins | sample KBSCornC3_FD_22298 | JGI IMG/M metagenome (IMG submission 22298) | reverse complement strand
AAGCCGCTACGGGTTATAAAGTAATCGGTATATGGCAGCACTTTTTTTACCGGATAACTGTAGCCCATGATCATATCAGCCCAGCGTTCAGGATGTTCAATAGGGAAGTGGTGCCCGTTCAACTCCTGCGGACCGGCAGTTACCGGGTATATCATCATCGGCCCGCCTAACGCGTTATAGCGTTGAGCAAGGATATTGGTGTTTTCGGCATTAGGTACCAACTTGTCGTTTATACCTATGATGTGCATAACGGGTACTTTAAAAGCAGCAAGGCCATCAAGGTTATCAATAGGATTGTCTTTGTAATCAAGCGCTTGTTGTTCGGTAATGTGATACACCTGTTGCAGCTGTTTCCACAAAGCGGCATCGCCCGGGGCACTTAGTTTACCTCCCGGCCAGCTTTGAATATTGCAAACAGGGGCTTCATTATAAATGCAACTAATTTTATCAGGATTGCGTTTGGCCCAGCCATATACATATAAACCGCCACGACTAACGCCTCCAAGGGCAACTTTGGCAGCGAAAGCTTGTTTAGTTGTTAAATACTGATAAAAAGCATCCCAAACCTGCAAAGCATAAGGGCTGCCATATTGATCATTAACATTTACGAAAGCGACATGAAAGCCTTTGGTTAGCAGGATGCTGTCGATATCGGTATGCCAATCAGGAAATGAAGCCCGCCAAACCCATGGATTACCTTCGAGCGCCTTTTCAGGTTTTACATAGTAGGCTTTGTGAGCGCCTATGGTAATATTGACACGTTCAAAACCTTTCCAGCTATCATTAGCTGTATGTTGAATAGTATATAAGGCAGGGGCATTGCCTGTGTCGTCAATTTGTTGGTTTTGAGCTAAGACAGTACCAGCTGTGAACCCCAATAATAGCGTAATTAGTAAAGCTTTAATCATTCAATTTTGGATATAAAAATTCCACTTCAAAAACTTCGTCCTTTTTTTGGATTGTGGTTTTTGATTAAAAATGTTTTGTAAACTTTTAGTAGCTGGTGTTTATAATCAGGGTAAAAATATGGAGGGTATTAACAATAAATTGCACTTAAATTGATTTGTTTCGATACTATTTTGACATCGATTTTTTGATTTTGGGAAAAAGGCGACTTGCTGAAACAATTTAGTTGTATTAAGTGTAGTTTTCACAACAAAATAATATTGAAATGCAAAAAGTTGCGTAATATGGTATTAGTTGCTTTTTTAGTTCATGGTTCATTGATGATGGTTCATGGCATCAAGAGGGATGAAGGTTCAGAAACTCACGAAGTAAAACTTCGTAAGTTTGGTAAAGTTAATGTCCAATTACTGTCAACAGAGGTTCTTCCGGCTCGTCGGAATAAAGCTTGTTTTTTACAACATAACCCTTCAGTCCGTAATATAATACGTATACATAGCACACCAGCGGCGCAATGAATGCCATCCTGATGCCTGAATGGTCTGATATCAAGCCCATTATTGGCGGGATAATAGCACCGCCTACCACTCCCATAATAAGTAATGACGAAGCAACCTTTGTATAATCGCCTATATTTTTGATGCTGAGCGTAAATATGATAGGATACATCACGGAGGTAAATAGCCCTACTATCGACAGAGAAATTATGGATACATAACCACCAGTAAGTACCGATACCAATATCAGCGTAAACGCACCTATGCTGCATAGGGTAAGCACTTTATTGGGTTTAACCTGCTTAAGCAAAAACGCTCCCAGCAAGCGCCCGGTTAAAACCAACGCCATATAAAGTGTAATAAACAAGGCCGATTTTTGCTCGGTAATACCTGTAATATTTAAGGACTTTGTATACCGAATAATAAAACTCACCACGCCAACTTCCGCGCCTAAATAGGCAAAAACTGCTAATACGCCCAATATGGTATGCCTGAATTTAAATACTCCGGAGAGTTTTTGCCTGCTGTTGCCTTCATGAATTACTGGCAACTTCAAAAAATAAAGTACCACGCAAAGGGCAATAAACAACCCCGCCAGTGTTAGGTAAGGAGGAATCACAAGGTGCGCCTCGCTGTTTAAAAACGACTTAAGTTGCTCTGAGGTAAATGACTGGATGAGACTTGCCGGGATATCCTTTTCATGCAATAAAAACTTAGAGCCGATGAAGGGCCCTATTGTAGCGCCCATTGAACCAACGGCTGCAGCCAGGCTTAACCGGCTGGATGCATGATCCGGGTCGCCAAGTTTTGAAATATAGGGAGTAGCCGTAACCTCCAGTATGGCAAAGCCTGATGCCATGGTAAACAATGCCAGCAGGAACACAGGATAATACCTGGTGGTTGCTGCCGGATAAAATATGGCGGCGCCAATAGCCGCCAAAATCAAACCGGTAAGCATCCCTGCTCTGTAACCCATTTTTTCGATAAAGCGACCGGCAGGCAAAGCCATCAAAAAATAAGCGCCAAAAAATGCCGACTGGATCAGTGACGATTGCAGATCAGTTAGCTGGCAGGCCCGTTTCAGATGGGGGATGAGTACATCATTAATATTGCGGCTCAAATTCCAGAAAAACATCAGGCTCATCACTATCAGCAGCGGAGCCAGGTATTTTGATGCGTTACTGTTGGTTTTGTTCATGGTTAAGATCTTGTTTTATCGTCTGTATCCAAGTTCGGCGCCGCCGCTTACGGGCATAATGCAGCCGGTTACAAACCGCGCCGCGTCCGAAAGCAGGAAAACTGCGGCATCGGCCACTACATCGCCCTCTGGGCAGTAACCTAATGCATGAATTTCATTAAGGTATTTTTCTATTGATCCGGGATCGGGCTGTTCGGCAGCCCATTGTTTAAGCAATGGTGTCCATACGCCGGCCGGCGAAACAGCATTTACCCTGATACCATATCGCGCGTAATCGAGCGCCATTGATTTGGTAAGAGCATTGATGCCGCCTTTGGTTGCGGTATAAGCAGCATGCAGGCTTTGACCAATATCGCCGGCCATACTGCTGGTATTTAAAATGCAGCCTTTTGAGGCTTTAAGTAAATCAATGCCATATTTGGTTGTCCAAAACAGGCTTTTGAGGTTAATGCTCATAAGGGCATCCCATTCATCCTCTTCGGTTTCATCAACCGGTTTTGATGGATGCGCTATAGCTGCATTGTTATGGATAGCATCGAGTTTGCCATAATGTTTCCTTATTGCATCGAAAGCTGCTTTTACGTCGGCCGCCTTTGATACATCGCCCGGAATACCTTCATGATTACCTCCAAAACGGTCGAGCGCTTTATAAAGGGTACGCTCATTTACATCCATTATAAAAATGGTTGCTCCCTCGCAGATATAAGCTTCGGCGCAGGCCAAACCAATGCCCGATGCCCCTCCGGTAATAAATATTATTTTGTTTAATAATTGGTTCATTTTTGGTTTTTAGCTGGTTACAAGGTCGCTGCTGTTGCCCGCTTCGGCAGGTACGGCGTAATAGCCCCCGCTAATATTAGCCGGATTTTTAAAGTATTTGGCCAAATGCGGTATATGTTCCAAAAATAAGTTTTCGTGACCAATAGCCACATGGTTAAACAGCACTAAGTGCTGATGGATCTGCCCCATGTCGCCAACGTGCGGAACTACCGGTATGTTGAATTTTTTTGCCAGCAGGCTTATCGTCAAAAACTCAGATACACCGCCCACCCGCACACAGTCAACCTGGCAAAAATCCATGGCGCCGGCCTGCAGAAAGTTTTTAAATATGATTTTATTAGGGATATGCTCGCCCGCAGCGATTTTAAGGGGCGCAATTTCTTTAGCTAATGTTTGATGCGCCAAAACATCATCAGGGTGGGTGGGTTCCTCTATCCAGTAAGGGTTTATGCTGCTCAGTTCTTTACAAATAGAAATAGCCTGAGGCAGGTTCCATTTTTGGTTGGCATCAAGCATAATGGTTGTTTTGTCGCCGGCTTCGGCTCTAACCAGCTTTGCCCTGCGGATATCACGTTGCGGATCATCTGAGCCAACTTTTAACTTCATGGCGGTAAATCCCCGGTCAATGGCGCGTGCTACGTTCTCTTTGATCTTCTCATCCGAATAATTAAACCAGCCTACTGATGTATCATACGCCTTATAACCTGTTTGTAAAACACCATTGCGTAATGTGCGGCCTGTAAAATTGCCCTTTAAAATGTTTTCTGCTTCATCAACGGTCAATACATCTTCCAGATAGTTCAGGTCGAGCGTGGCTACCAGTTCTTTCGGGCTTAAATCAAGCAAAAGTTTCCAGAGCGGTACCTGCCGGCTTTTGGCCCAAAGATCGAAACAAGCATTTACTATGGCTGCCAGTGCCAGCTGCATTACACCTTTGTGCGGACCCAACCAGCGGTAGGTGGGCGAATCCAGTATCGAACGGTAAACTGAACCAAAATCGGCCATAAGTTCCTCAATTTCTCGCCCCTTTAATGTTTCGGAAAGATATTGTATGGCTTTGCATACCAGGTCATTACCGGCACCAAGGGTAAAGGCCAGGCCAATGCCTTTTACGCTACTATCGGTATGCAGTTCGCAAATGGCATAAGCATACTGGGTTGAATCGTTTACTGCATCAGAACCGGCGCCATTGCCTAAATTAAAACGCTTGTCGGTAACTTCAATTTTATTGATGTACATGTAGGTAAATATATTTTGCAAATAGTTTCAGGCCGTTCTATGCCGAAAAGCCGTAATGAAATCTTGTTCCTTGTGTTTATAAATCGGTTTATTATACCTTTCCGGATAAGGTATGATGCTGTAAAATTAGCGCGGTTTGATTTTTTACTTTCACTTTAATTGGCAACTTTCGATAGTATTTTTGCTTATATTTAGCTTTTCTCTTCATGTTTTGTTAAAATGAAACCAATTTTAGCCGTATTGTCTGACGGGGTACAGTCAGAAGACCTGTTTGTTGCCAGGGAAGTAAAGCTTCCTTTTTTCTCAAGTGAGTTCCATTTTCATGAAGAATGCCAGTTGGTACACATTGTAAAAGGCTCGGGCAAGCGCATCATCGGCGATCTGGTTGATTATTTTGAAAGCGGGGAGCTTATTTTTCTTGGTTCAAATATTCCGCATGTTTGGCATAATACCCAGGAACAACCCAACGAGGATGACCCTGAACATTATGCGCATTCATTATCTATTCACTTCAATCCGTCAAAATTGCTCATGAATCTTTCGGCATTTGGTAACATACGCAAAGTGGAGTTGTTTTTAAGTAAGGCGCAAAGAGGGATGGAGCTAAAGGGTAAAAGCCGTGATATGGTAATAAAACTGATGTACCAGATAGTACAGCAGGAAGGGTTGCAAAGGATCATCACCCTGCTCGAGATCCTCAATATCATGAGTGCAGACCCGGAGCATAACCTGTTGGCCAGTATCAACTATATCAACTATTATCAATACCATGATAGTAAGCGCATGGATCAGGTATTTAAGTACATCTTTGATAATTTCAGGGAGGATATTTCACTAAATACCATTGCCGATGTGGCTAACATGAACACATTTGCCTTTTGCCGGTTTTTTAAGGCGCGTACCCAAAAGTCGTTTACCCAGTTTGTAAATGAAACAAGAATTGGTTATGCCTGCAAACTGCTAAGTAATAAAGATAACAGTATTACAGATATAGCCTATGAGTGCGGTTTTAATAATGTATCAAACTTTAACCGCTTTTTTAAAGTGATTAAAAAGGTAAGCCCGCGCCAGTACCGGAACCAGATTTTGTCTTAGTATCTGGTTATTGCTTGCCGCTTGCCGCGAAGTGAGCTTTCGCTGTAAGGTAATTTATTCCCTTAAAAATATCCCTTACCGTATCTTCAGAACGAAGCCGTGAAGCCTCACCTATGCGCCGCCGCACCCGGCAGATCCCCTCTTGTATTGATGGTAGTAACAATTCAATTACAAACCCATTCTTGCCAAAAATAAAAGTGTAATTAATACACAGTGAGTTTTTTAAATAGTAATATTGTGTTAGCCAATTGTTGAACAGCCTTTTTAGCGATACTGTATTTCATATTTTTTTGCCTTGTACATAAATCCTTTTAGCAAGGCGATGGGATTAATGCTGCTTTTATGGCTGTTCATTAAATGTAAACCAATAATAACCTCAAACATGTCATTAAAAACAAAACTCACCTTCGTTTTTTTGACAGGATTAACTTTCCTGCTCTATTCCTTTAAAAAGCCGTCTGACAAGCCGCGTGTGCTGGTGTTTTCAAAAACTTTAGGCTGGCACCATTCATGCATCCCGTTTGGGATAGCGGCCATTCAAAAATTAGGTAACGAGAATGGCTTTGATGTGGATACCACCACCAACTCTGCTAATTTTAATGACGATATTCTGAAGAAATACCGGGCAGTAATATTTAACTGCACTACAGGCAATGTGCTTAATGCGGTTGAGCAGGCAGCTTTTGAACGTTATATACAGGCAGGCGGTGGTTTTATGGGTGTACACTCTGCGGCTGATACCGAGTACGACTGGCCATGGTACGGCAAGCTGGTTGGGGCTTATTTTTCAAGCCATCCCAATAATTCCAACATTCGCAAGGCAACAATAGATGTAACCGATAAAAGCCAGCCGGCTACTGCTAACCTGCCCACAAGGTGGGAGCGTACTGATGAATGGTACAATTACAAATCTATTTACAGCGGTATCCATGTGCTGGCAAGCCTCGATGAAAACACTTACGATGGGGGTACCAATGGCGCCAATCATCCCATAACCTGGTATCATGAATTTGATGGCGGCCGGGCATTTTATACAGGCTGTGGCCATACCGACGAAAGCTACAGTGACCCCCTGTTTTTGGGGCAATTGCTCGGCGGGATCAAATACGCTATGGGCAGTGGCAAACCGCTTGATTATGGTAAATCATATTCTAAAGTAGCGCCCGATCAAACCAGGTTTATCAAAACTGTGCTGGTGAGTAACATTGCCTCGCCTATGGAACTGGCGGCGGCAAAGGATGGCCGTGTGTTTTTCACCCAGTTATTGGGCAGTTTGTCGGTTTATAATACCAAAACCAATAAATTTAAATTAATCCATAAATTCCCGATCACCTATGAAGGCGGTACGGGTGTTATCGGCCTCACGCTCGACCCTGATTTTGACAGGAACCAGTTTGTGTATATTTATTACATGCCCGCCGGGCAAACCATCGAACCGCTTAATTTCCAGCTTTCGCGCTTCAAGTTAAGTCCGGCGGATGTGCTCGACCTTAAATCAGAAAAAATCCTGCTTAAAGTACCGGTACAAAAGGTGAGCGGCGCTCACCATGGTGGCTCGTTGGCCTGGGATAAGGATAAAAACCTGTACTTGTCAACAGGTGATAGCTCAAGCCCCTTTCCTTCTGATGGTTATGCACCGCTGGATGAGCGCCCCGGAACAGAGCATTACAGTCTTGACGCGCAGCGGAGCGCCGGCAATACCAACGATTTTAAAGGCAAGATCCTGCGGATCCACCCCGAGGCTGACGGCACGTACACCATCCCCGAAGGAAACCTTTTCCCGAAAGGTACGGCTAAAACCAAGCCCGAAATTTATGTTATGGGCTGCCGTAATCCATACCGGATTGCGGTAAATCCCAAAACCTCGGTTTTATACTGGGGCGAGATTGGGCCCGATGCAGGTAAAGATTCACCGCGCGGGCCACGCGGGTACGATGAGTTTAACCAGGCGCGCAAAGCAGGCAACTTTGGCTGGCCATATTTTGTGGGCAACAACTTTGCTTACTCGCACTGGGATTTTGTGAATGCCAGGCCAGGGCCAAATTTTGATCCTAAAGCACCGGTAAACAATTCGCCGAATAACACCGGCTTAAACATACTACCTCCTGCTACCCCGGCCATGATCTGGTATCCGTATGCTGCTTCCGATGAGTTTCCCGAGTTGGGTATGGGTGGCCGCTGTGCCATTGGCGGCGATTTTTATGAGTTTGATAAGCATATTAAAAACCCGAACAAATTCCCTGAATATTATGACGGCGCCTTGTTTGTGGCCGATTGGATGCGCAACTGGGTGATAGACCTGAGGTTTGATAAGGATGAGAATTATTTACGTAACGAAGCCTTCATGCCAGCTAACGGCGATTTCCGCCGGCCTATCGATATGGAATTTGGGCCGGATGGTGCCTTGTATATGCTGGAGTATGGCTCGGTTTACGGTGCTCAAAATGAAGATGCCCGGTTGGTTAAGATTGAGTACAATACCGGCAACCGTGCGCCGATTGCCAAAGCCAGTATTTCGGATACAGCGGCATTTAATAAATTCGCCAAAACCAGGTTTTTAACCGCGGAGTTAAAAGAGTTTCCTGTTAAAAAGGAAATAGCCGGCCAGGCCCCGCTTAAGGTAAGCTTTAGCAGCCAGAACAGTAAAGATTTAGATGACGATGATAGGATCACTTACCAGTGGTTGTTTGATGGTAAAACTGTTGGGGCTGCCACACCATCGGCAAGTTATACTTTTACTAAGCCGGGCGTTTATAAAACCATTTTAAAAGTAACGGATAAGGGGGGCTTAACCGGTAGGGATACGGTAATTGTAAGGGTTGGCAATACCAAACCCGAAGTGGCCATAGCCAGTGCTGATAATAAATCATTCATCTGGAAAGGCAAACCTTTCCGCTACCATGTAGTGGTTAGTGATAAGGAGGACGGTAAAATAGATTCCAAAAGGGTAAAATTATTTTATATCTATAACCCGCAGCCCTCGGCCAATAGCACCACACAAAACTTAACGGCTTTGTCAACTACCGAGGTCAGCTATCCAGGTAAGGGGCTGATGGCTAATAGTGATTGCAAATCTTGCCATACTATTAACAAAACTGCCGTTGGGCCAAGCTTTTTAGCTATTGCAAAACGGTACAAAACACAAAAGGGAGCTATTGATCAGCTCTCTAAAAAGATAATTGCGGGCGGCGCGGGTAGCTGGGGTACCGAGCATGTAATGAGTGCGCATCCGCAACTATCAAATGCCGATACGCGAGAAATTGTGAAATACATTTTCTCGCTTACGGATAAAAAGAGCCCGGTATTGCCTTTGCCCTTAACCGGAACACTCAATCTGAAATTTAATGATGCCGAACCGCGCGGAGAATACACACTGCTGGCATCTTATACCGATAAGGGCGGTAAAGTTGTTGGTCCGCTGAAAGCTACGGATATGGTGGTGTTGCGGAATGCTGCAGAGAAGGCTGTTTATGCCGATGAGTTGAAAGGCTTTAATAGATTTAAAGATGACCTGTCGGCAGGTAACCATAAATCATATGTACTGTTTAGGAATATTGACCTGACCAACATTAGCAAGTTTGCTTATAAATATGCCTCGAAGGATTATGACGGGGAGATAGAGGTGAGGCTCGATTCGCAGGCCGGGCCGGTGATCAGTTCTGTGGCTTATTCAACCACGGGTTCCTGGGATAAAACCGGCGAAGTAACCGGGACTTTAAGTAAGCCCGTGAGCGGAAAGCACGATGTGTATTTCTTCGCGATAAAACATTCTAAGCCGAGTGACGGTATTTTAAATTTGAAGGATATTCAGTTTGTTGAGTAACGATTTCGAAGCGCAAAAATATGCAACCTCTGAAAGTGAAATGACAAAGCAGCTAAAGACTTACGAAGTTTTAAAAACTTCGTGAGTCTGGATTCTGCAATTATTAATCGTTAACCAATTTTAACCATGAAAAAATCAACCATTTTTATAGCCCTCGTAGCCGTCATGGCTTTGGGACAAAACAAAGCTTCAGCACAAGGCAAACCATTATTTACCGGCCCGATAGGGGTGCAGGCTTACACATTTCGCAGTAGTATGCCAAAAGCTACCTCTGCCGTACTGGATACTATAAAATCATTGGGCATCACTGAAATTGAAGGCGAAGGGCCGAAAGGGATGCCACCCGAAGAGTTCAGGAAAATGTGCGATGACCGCGGTATCAGCATCCCATCAACCGGGGCGGGGTATGACGCAATTGTTAATGATCCGGGTAGTGTGATCAAGCTGGCTAAAATATTGGGCGCTAAATATGTGATGGTTGCCTGGATCCCACATGGTAAAGAGTTTACTTTGGATGATGCCAAGAAAGCCGCTGCCGATTTTAATCGGGTGGGTAAGATTCTGAGTGAAGCGGGTTTAACCTTCTGTTACCATAATCACGGTTACGAGTTTGGAACTTATAACGATGGTACATTGTTTGATTATATCGCCCAAAATACCGATCCGAAATATGTCTCGTTCGAGATAGATATCCTGTGGTCGTTCCATGGTGGGCAGGACCCGGCTGCATTGATCAATAAGTATCCGTCGAGAATGAAACTGATGCATCTGAAAGATATCCGTAAAGACGTAGCTAACGACCTTACAGGTGGCACCGATACAAAAAATGACGTAGCATTAGGCACCGGGCAAATTGATATCCCAGGGGTGTTGAAAGCTGCAAAAAAGGCAGGGATCAAACATTATTTCATCGAGGATGAAAGTCCCTCATACAGTCAGCAGCTACCCATTACCATTGCTTATATAAAAGGTTTAAAAGATTAATATATGAGTAATTTAAACCGCCGACAAGTGTTAAAGGCTATAGGTTTAACAGCTGGGGCTGCCGTATTGAGCGAAACTGGAGCGGTAGCAGCGCCCATAGCTCCAAAAGCTGGCAGCGGCTTTGTTTACTCATTAAATATGAGCATCATCCGCGGGCATAATCTTGGTTTTGTTAAAGAGCTTGAAGTAGCTGCCAAAGCCGGTTTTACCTCAGTAGAGATCTGGATAGATACTCTGCAAACTTATCTGCAAAGCGGCGGGTCATTGACTGAAGCCAAAAAGATCATCGAGGGCTTAGGCCTTAAAATTGAAGATGCCATAGGTTTTGCCCCATGGCTGGCTGATGATGAATCTACCCGTAAAAAAGCGCTGGAGCAGCTTCAACGGGAAATGGACATGCTGGCGCAGATAGATTGCCATCGCATTGCAGCCCCTCCGGCGGGCGTTACCAAAGGCCCGGTACTTGATCTGGATGTGGTAACCGAACGATATCTTACCATCCTGAAAATGGGCGAACAAACCGGTGTTATGCCTCAACTGGAAATGTGGGGCGGCTCACAAAATCGGAAACACATAAGCCAGGTACTTTATGTAGCTACGCAATGCGGTAAATCGGATGCCCGCATTTTGCTCGATGTATTCCACATTTTTAAAGGCCAGTCGGCAGCGGAAAGCCTCAATTATGTAGGCCATCATGCCCTGGATATTTTTCACGTAAATGATTATCCGGCAGGTATCAGTCCTGAGCTGATCTCCGAACCCGACAGGATCTATTGCGGAGACGGTATTGCCCCGCTTAAACAGATCCTGCAAATAGTTAAAAACCCCGAACAGCCGCTGGTGATCTCGTTCGAGGTTTTTAATAAAAGTTATTATGCACAGGATGCTTTAACGGTGGCCAAAACCGCGTTGAAGAAGATGAAAGCGGTAGCCTCTTGAAGAACGTATAAAAGAGGTGGGATTGTGCGATTCCCCTCTTGAGAGGGGCGGAGGGGTGTGTTTCTGCTTTGATAAGTCTACCGCAGAAATACACCCCTGCTATCGCTCATTTACCCACGCCCCCTCTCAAGAGCGGATTTTAAAAGCTCACCATCGATGAGCATAAATAAGCACCAAATATTAAATCTTTCCTTTTTTATTTCCCTTCATAAACAAACGTTACACTGTCTTTCACTATAAGCCCGCTCATATTTTGCCCTACGTAAATAACAGTATATTTTGATGGTTTACTGATATCATAAGCCTTTAGCAGGTCAATAGTAGCCGTTAAGCTATCCTTTGGATTAACTTTAACATAGCTGCTGGGCGGCGGAGGCATAATTCTTTTGGCCATAGCTCCTTTGTACAGCATTTCCTGACCGCTTGCATCTTTAACATCAAGATATTTGCCCATAAGCGGCTCAAACGGGGTGTGCCATTTGCAGAATTGACGAGCTGTATCGGCATCATTATAAACTGTAAATTTTAGTTCAACAGCGTCGCCAATCTTAATAGTGGGCCTTATTTGCATTTTAGCAAACAGGCTGGCGCTTACAGCAGGGGCAGAACTTTGATTTTTAGCAGAATCAGAACCGGCAGATGTGTTTTTAACATGATTAACACTACATGCCGATAAGGCCAGCAGGGTTGCAGATAAGATTATTTTGTAGTTTTTCATGCCGCAAAGGTAAGCACTTCAATTACCATTGGCCTGATAACATTTTGAACCCGTGATTTCAGGCTGGCCCTGTTAAACCTTAAATCCCAATTTAATCCTGCCTTAATATTAGGTTGCGTAATTTTGTTGACATCATGGAGCAGATGGCTTTAATTTCTTCATTAAAACACACCGGCCCGGTCATCAAAAAAGATCAGCCGGATGACAGCTATAAATTTCAGCCCCTGCCCGAACCTTCCGGCAGTTATCCATATCAACTATCCATACATGATGTAGTGCCCGGCATTGCTGATGACAAAATGGTTTTTCATATGGTAGGGGATACCGGCAGCATCCGTAATCCGGGTTCACAAAGGCGCATAGCAGCTTTAATGGCCGCACAGTATAAAGCGCTTTCCCGCGCCGATAAACCGAAATTTTTATACCATTTAGGTGATGTCGTTTACAACTACGGAGAGGCTCAAAACTATTATGAGCAGTTTTTTGAACCCTATAGTCTTTATCCGGGGCCGATATTCGCGATAGCCGGTAACCATGATAGTGATGTAAATCCTGCTGCTGCGATGCCGTATCAAAGTCTTGATGCTTTTACAACTGTTTTTTGTGATACTGTTTCGCGCCCGGTAATGCTAAGCCGAAGGATAGACCGCAAAAGCATGCCGCAGCCCAATATTTACTGGACAATGGACACCCCGCTGGCAATCATCGTCGGTTTACATACCAATGTACCTAAATACGGCGTTGTTACCAGCGAGCAGCGCGAATGGTTTATGGAGGAACTGCGATCAGCCGATATGCAGCGGCCAGATAAGACAATTATCCTTTGTATGCACCATGCCCCTTATTCGGCAGATATCAATCATGGAGCCAGTTTACCAATGATTGATTTCCTGGAAGGTGTTTTTGAAGAAACCGGCATCAGGCCTGATATGGTTTTTAGCGGGCATGTGCACAATTACCAGCGTTTCAGTAAGCAATATGATGACTTAACCATGATGCCTTATATTGTTGCCGGTACCGGAGGCTTTGATGAATTGCATCCAATTGCTTTGACCGACAATACGGGTTTTACTGCCGAAGATTCCAGGTTTGATGGGGTTAGCCTTGAATACAGTTGCGATACCCGTCATGGTTTTTTAAAGATCGCTGTTGAAAAGATTAACAATGGGCTCACCTTAACCGGTGAATATTACACCGCAGCTTATGAGGACGAAAATACAGCTGTTTTAACGGATAGCTTTGTTGTGAAGATTTGATTGTTGAGACAATGATCACTCTTTCGTCATATCCAATTCGCATCTGGCAAAGCAATGGAGTCGTTCATCTCCAAATCAATTTTATTCATTGCCGTCGACTTTAGTCGACGGAACAAATAATCAGTATGCGAAGGCTTTAGCCGAATATCGCCTTATAATTGGGCTAAAGCCCGGTTGCTCTTTGCTTTCACCGTTGACTAAAGTCAACGGCAATGATAGCTTCATTTATAAGTTTAAACAAAAACGGGAAGCTAAAGCCTCCCGTTTTTGTTTAAATTAAAGCTCAATAGCTTCTATCGCTTTATCCAAAGCTGTTTCCTGCAGACCTGGCACTTTTACCCCTTCAACCCTGAAGGTTTTTACATCTGTCATTCCTAAAAAGCCTAAAACTGTTCTTAAATAAGGCTCGGTAA
>JGI24737J22298_10000475_pt1 | contig 13874 bp, 13 predicted proteins | sample KBSCornC3_FD_22298 | JGI IMG/M metagenome (IMG submission 22298) | reverse complement strand
TACATAATTGCCATTCACTTGCCACAACGGCAAAAATGTAGGACGGTACTAAAACCTTATTGGTTCGTTTGTGAGGAGCGTCGACCATGATCACGCGCATTCGCGAAGTCCGTCGAGCGCGTGGCATGACTCTCGACGACGTCGCGAAGCGCTGCGATCCGCCGACCACAGCTCAGACCATCGGCCGGCTCGAAACTGGCACGCGCACAGTGTCGGTTGGATGGCTGAACCGCATTGCAAAAGCCCTCGGAGTTGAGGCGCAGGACCTGGTCGAAGGCGGCGAGGGCGCGGAGCTCAAGGTCGCCGCTCTACTCGGCTCTGGGGGCGCAACGGCGCCGAGAAAAGCCTCGATCGTAGTGCCACCCCGGGTGGAGGAAGGACAAATCGCCATCCTAGTCGGGTCGAGCGTTGGTGATTATCGAGCCGGCGACGAATTGTGGTGCGACACGCTGCAGTCGGCTGAATACGCGCGGGCGTTGAACCGAGATGTGCTCATCCCGCGGCCCGCCGGCCGCTTCCTTTTCGGCCGTCTCATCAACCGCGACGAGGAAAAGCTGCAGATCCTTCCGCTCGAGGCGGGCGGGCGTCAGCAGGTCGTTGCCAACCCGCCCTGGCTCGCGGTGGCGGTCAAGCTAGTCCGCACGCTCTAGCGGGTTCGAGGCCCCGCAGGAGGCCAGCCACGGAGGCTCGGGAAGTCTCGCGACAGCCTCATTGAGCATTTTTCCCCACCCGCGCGTGATCTCGCCAAAGTAATCGTCATCTTCTTCGATACGCCGTTTCACCGGCGGCTTGGTCCTGTCCGCGGGCAGCACCAGCACATCGATCGGATGAGCGACGCCGAGGTTCGATTCCATGGTGCTATCGAATGAAAGGAAGCCGATCTTGACCGCTTCTGGGAGCGACGTTCTGTACTTCAGCGCGCGATCGAGGATCGGGCGCCCGTACTTCGTTTCGCCGACCTGCAGAAACGGCACATCCGATGTGCACTCGATGAAATTGCCGATCGTGTAGACGAGGTAGAGCTTGAGCGGCGCCTCGCCGACATAGCCGCCGACGAGCAGCTCGAGCGAATTATCGATATGCTCGCGCCCAAGCGCCTCTCCAATGCTGGCTCCGACCTTCGCGACCGCCTCGCCTACGAGCTGAGCGGTTTTGAACATAGTCGGAGCCTCGCTGATGCGGTGCCCCTGCTCGTTTTCGACCTCGCTCTCTTGAAGCAGGCCGATCGCCGACTGGCTGAGCGACAGACTGCCTGCCGACGCGGCGTAAATCTGCCGATCCGGCCCTTCGGCGAGAACGTGGAGCTTCCGAAACGTAGAGAAGTCGTCGATCCCTGCGTTGGTCCGCGTGTCGGCCATGAGCACGAGGCCCTCTTCCAGCAGCATTCCCAGACAATAAGTCACGTTCGGCTCCAGGTGCGAACTCTCACGGCTGACCGCTCGGGCGAGGCGAACCGCCCCTTTTTTGAAACAGCGCGAGCGCCAAACCGTTCCTCTCAAGTCCGCCAGTGGAGCTTCGCGGACGAAGGAGTTGAAACATGACTGAGCGCAAAAATAGCAGTGGCCGCCAGCAGGGCGGCATGAACCAGGGATCGCAGTGGCAGCAGTCGCAGCAGATCGACCGCGACGACCGCCAACATGGAGGCTCGCGTAAGCAGCTGAAGACGAACCGTACGCATCGCAGCCAGCAGCGCTAAACTTGCTGCTGATGCACTAAGGGCCACTCTTCCGAGTGGCCCCTTTTTATCCGGAGTTTCGAAGCAGTTACGCGAGCTGCGGAAGCATAACCAGCTTACGCTTGCGGCGCATCGAAACGCCGATCGCGCCGAAGCCGAGAAGCATCAGTCCCCAAGTCGAAGGTTCAGGCACCGCAGGAACGCCCACTGCGGAGCCACTGCCGTTCACAGCCTGATAGCGAACCAGATAGTCGCTGAGGGTGATCTGACCAGGCAGCGACGAGAAGCCGATGGCGATCTGGCCCGATCCCGAGGTGCCCATATTCACGCCTTGGTTTCCAGGACTGCCGGCGCAATTGTTGTTCTGCCCATCCTTGAAGCACATCTCGAGATTGTAGCCCTGCGAGACCTGGCCGGACGAGACTACGTTGAACGCCCCGTTCACACTCGAGCCGGTGAGGAGAGCGTTCGGATCGATGTTGAAGCCGAAGGCAGTCACGGCCGATGAGGTTGTCGGAGCGCTCGACGTGTTGTTCAGCAGATAATTGAACAGGTAGCTGTTGCCGGAGACGCCAGCAAAGGTGAGCGTTAGCGACGAGGTCAGGCCGGGAATGACACTACCGCTTTCGCTTCCGTCGAAATTGACCGTGAAACTGTCGCCCACAGTCGTGCCGCTCGAGATTGTGGCACTTCCATCAGGATTGAACGGAATGACCGCGGCCATCGCCGGCGTTGCAGTCGCGATAGCGGCGAAGAGCGCCGTTGCAGTGATGGTCTTACTCAGCATCTAAAAGCCCCTGCTCGATTTGAAAATTCCAATTCAGATGGGCTTGTATACGCGGCGCGTAATCGCGCCCGACAGTGGGCTGGAGGGGGTTGTGCCGAAGCGGGACAGAGCTCTCGGTGGGCCTTAGCCTAGGACTGAATCTTCCAGGCGGCCGCCGAATAGGTAACGAAGGCAATCACCGCCACGCCGATGATCGCCAGAAAATAATGGCCGCTGATCAACCAGTAGAAGAGTGCGGCAACAGTCGCCGAAGCAGGAATGGTGATAATCCAGGCCACGGCAACATCACCTGCCACGCCCCAGCGGACCGCCGATGCCCGACGGGCGGCCCCCGCGCCGATGACGCAGCCGGTGATGGTGTGCGTCGTCGAAACCGGAATGCCGAGGTAGGACGCTGCGAACAACATCACCGATCCGCCTGCCGAGGCCGAGAAGCCTTGGTGCTGGTTGAGCTTGGTGATCCGCGTGCCCATCGTTTCGATGATGCGCCAGCCGCCAGTCAGAGTTCCGAGGCCAATTGCCACGTAGCAGCTTAGCGCCACCCATCCCGGCACGTGGAACTCCCCGTGAAGGTATCCGGTCGAATAGAGCAGCACTGTGATGATGCCCATCGTCTTCTGGGCATCGTTGAGACCGTGCCCAAGCGAATATGCCCCGGCAGAGACGAGGTGCAGCCCACGGAAGCTCCGTTCAGCGCCGCTCGCGCTCGCCTTGAGACCCAACCAGCTAGTCACCAACATGATGAACATCGTCAGGATGAGGCCAAGCAACGGCGACAGAACGATCGCGATGAGAGTTTTATTGAGACCGCTCCACTGGATGGTACCCCATCCGGCATGGGCGAGACCGGCTCCGACCAGTCCGCCGACCAGCGCGTGGCTCGACGAGGAAGGGATCCCCTTAATCCACGTCACCACATTCCAGAACATCGCTCCCACGAGCGCGCCGAACACGACCGCGGGGGTGATCAGGTCCTTGTCGATGAGGCCCTTCCCGATCGTGTCCGCGACCTTGTGCAGCGCAGGCCATTGAAGCGCCAGGAAGTAAGCCGCGAAGTTGAAGAAGGCGGCGAAGGCGACCGCTCCCACAGGACTGATCAAACGAGTACCGACGACCGTCGCGATGGAATTCGCCGCGTCATGGAGCCCGTTGAGGAAGTCGAACGCGAGCGCGACTATGATCAGTCCGACGAGCAGCGGTAATGCGAGCTGATACATCAGGAGTGGTCGATAACGATGCCGTCGATTTCGTTTGCGACGTCCTCGAAGGCATCGGTGACCCTCTCGAGATTCCGGAACACTTCGCGGGCGACGGCAAATTGAAGAGGATCGGTCCGCGCTGACTGGAAAGCCCGCCTCAGACCGGACGCATGAACTTCGTCCGCCGCCCCTTCAAGTCCGACGAGCTTACCGGTCAAGCGGTGCAGCTGCGCGCCATTTGCGCTGAGATTCCGAAGGAGCGGCACCGCTTCGGCAGTTACCGCCGCCGCCTGAGAAATCAGTCCCACGATCTCCTTCATCTCGGGCCGTAGCTCGCGAAGCTCGTACAGATCGATCGCTCGGGCCGCTGCGAGCATCTCATCGATGGCATCGTCCATGGAACCGATCAGCGATGTGATCGAACCACGGTCGAAAGGGGTGAGGAAGGTCTTGCGGACCTCCGTCAGCACCTGGCGGATTAAATCGTCGGCTTCGTGCTCACGATCCTGGATCGTGCGAAGGACCTGTTGCGTCGTAGATCCGTCATCAGCCAGCTGCTGCAGCGCTTCCGCCGCACCGACCAAAGTCGCCGCATGCGCCTCGAACAAACCGAAAAAGTCGCCCCGTTGAGGCAACAATTTCTGAAACCACGCGAACATTGATTGGCCCCCGATTTCGATCTGCGCCTCGCTCTAGAGCAGCAGGGTGGGAGCGGCAATGTCGCGATGGTGGGCGGTGACGGGCTCGAACCGCCGACCCTCTCGGTGTAAACGAGATGCTCTACCAGCTGAGCTAACCGCCCGCGCGGCGGAATTGCCACGCGAGCGAGCGAGCTGCAAGACGCGATTAGACGACCGCGACGGGGCCCACCTTGCGCAAAGTCGCGCCGAAGCACCTGGCTAGCCTCGAGCGCGAGCTGCCGCTGCGGCTCAGCCGATCATTGCAGCGGCGGCGGGAGGCGACGCCGAATTGGACCGAATCGCAGCCTTGGCAGCCGATGAGCGGAAATTCCCGCTAGACCCCTTCCGGCAGCTCCCCGCCGCCAGCGAATGGCTCGAGGAAGCGGTCGACCCGCGGCGGCTTCCAGCCCGANGTTGCTACGAACGCGCGGTTGAGAAACGCGCGCTTACCATAAGCGAGCGGTGCGCCGTCCGGGCCATCGACCAGACCGCCCGCGGCGAGCAGGACAGCATGACCCGCCGCCGTATCCCATTCGCTCGTCGGTGATGCGCGCGGATAGATGTCGGCGCGGCCTTCCGCCACGATGCAGAATTTCAACGATGATCCGACACTGACGTAACCGCAGGTGCCCACGGCTTCTTGTAGGTAATCCACCGTCGCTTGGTTAAGGTGTGACTTGGAGGCGACAGCGGTCAGCTGCTCACCGCGTGGCCGCGTACGGATTTCCCGGCGGCCCTGCCCTTCGTCGAGCCACGCGCCGCCGCCGACGCAGCCGCCGTACAGCCGCCCTGTCGCCGGCGCGAATATCACCCCGAGCTTTGGACTTCCGTCCTCGATCAGGCCGATGTTGACCGTATAGTCATCGCCGCCTCGCACGAACTCCTTCGTCCCATCCAGCGGGTCGACGAGGAAGTAAATGGCGCCGTGGGCCGGGATTCGACCAGCCGCCACTTCCTCTTCGGCAATCACGGGAATGCCGGGTGCGGCGCGCGCAAGAGCGGCAAGAATGACCAGCTCCGCGGCTCGATCCGCCGCGGTCACAGGCGAGGCGTCCCGCTTAGCCTCGACTTCGAAGCCGCGCCGGACGATGTCGAGGATTGCCTCTCCCGCCTCGCGCGCCGCCTCGGCAATCTCGTCGAGAAGCCTCGAATGATCCAATTAGCGCGGCGCCATTCGGATGCCGCCGTCGAGCCGGACCGCGGCAGCATTCATGTACGGATTCTCGATCAGGAAGCAGGCGAGCTGGGCATATTCCTCGGCAGTCCCGAGCCGCTTCGGGAACGGAACTTGTGCACCTAACGCCTCCTGCACATTGGGCGGCATCATCGCGACCATCGGAGTTTTGAACACGCCCGGCAAGATCGTGTTGACGCGCACGCCATCGTTCATGAGGTCGCGCGCGATGGGGAGGGTCATGGCAAGCACCCCGCCCTTCGAGGCGGAATATGCTGCCTGGCCGATCTGCCCATCCTCCGCCGCCACAGACGCGGTATTGATGATCACGCCTCTTTCGCCGTCCGGGCCCACCGGCTCGAGATCTACCATCCCGAATGCGGCGTTCGCGATACAGCGGAAGGTGCCGATAAGATTGATTTGAACAGCAAGGTCGAACTGCTGCATCTGGTAGAGTTTGGCGGCCTTGGTTTCCTTGTCGCGAGCTACCGTCTTGGCCGCGTTGGCGACGCCAGCGCAATTGACGAGGATACGTTCCTGCCCGTGCGCGGCACGTGCCTTCTCGAACGCCGCTCTGACCTTTTCGTCCGAAGTCACATCGACATCACAAAAGATGCCACCAATCTCGTTTGCGGTCTTCTGTCCGCGCTCGACATCTCTGTCGAATACAGCGACTTTCGCACCGCGCCGAGCAAGCTCGCGCGCGGTCGCTTCGCCCAGCCCTGATGCCGCGCCTGTCACCACCGCGGCTACTCCGTTGACGTCCATCGTGATCCTCTGTCCCGAAATCCGCCGCCCGCCTAGGCGCTGAGCCATGCGGATGACAAGATCGGGCGGGGTTCATCGCGAATGCAGGTTGGATCGGCCACAAGAGCTTCTTAAGTCTTCTTGGCGAGATTGTTTGGGGGAACTGTGGTGGAGCTGGGCATGCAGAAATTCGGGCTGGTGGGCACGGCTGCGCTCGCGCTGGTCGCGGCTTCCTCCGCTTCAGCCCAAAACATCGCGACGCCCCCTCCGGCGGCAGACGTTTCGTCGCCCGTTCCGACTGACGTGGCAGCATTCTATAGCGCTTACACCATCCCCCCAATCTGGTTCCGCGGCGGTGTCAACAACCCGGCGATCGGCCAGCTCGCTGCAATTCTTCAGCGAGCACCATTCGATGGGTTTGCCGAGGGGCCCCAGGTCGCAGCGCAGGTCCAGGCGGCGGCCGCTCAAGCACGGACCGGCAACCCGGAAGCGGTCGCAGCCGCCGAACGCAGCCTATCCGCAGCATGGGTGCGCTATGTTCAGGCACTCAAGCGTCCAACGGCAGGAATGATTTACGCTTATCCGGTGCTTAAGCCGCAGGGCACGCGCGCCGACCAAATCCTGCTTACCGCGGCCGCAGCGCCTTCGCTCGAACAGTATCTGGCTGCGACGGCGGCCGTAAACCCGATCTACGCTCAATTGCGTGATACGGCTTGGGCCGAAGCTCAGGCGAGCGGAAATCTGACGCCGGATCCGCGCCTGCTCGCGAACCTCGACCGCGTACGGTCGCTCCCTGCAAAGGCCCGCTTCCTGCTGGTGGATTCCGGCTCGTCCATGCTCACTCTTTACGAGAATGGTCAGCCGGTTGATTCGATGAAGGTGATCACCGGCACCAACGAACTGCCGACGCCGCTAATCGCAAGTGTGATGTACTACATCACCTACAATCCGTACTGGCACGCGCCCGATCATCTTGTTCGAAAGACGATCGCTCCGAACGTGCTGCACCTTGGGCAGTCCTACCTGAAGTCACGCGGCTACCATGTGCTCGACGAATGGAGCGAGAACCCCACGATCATCGATCCGAAGAGCGTTGATTGGAAGGCCGCGGCCGCGGGAACGCTGCACCTGAGAGTGCGGCAGGATCCGGGTCCCCTGAACTCAATGGGAGTGCTGAAGTTTCCATTCCCGAATCCGCAGGACATCTACCTCCACGACACGCCGGATCACGCGAAGTTCGCGCTTGCAAACCGCAACCTCAGCAACGGGTGCGTCCGTGTCGAGGACGCAAAACGTCTCGGCCGTTGGCTCCTGGGCCAGGATCCAGCTTCTCCGGGCTCGGACGCCGAGACGAGGGTGCAGCTACCTCGAGGTACTCCAATCTACCTGACCTACATCACGGCTCACGTGAAGGACGGCAAGCTGGCCTACCTACCTGACACTTACGGTTGGGACACGGCGCCGCCGACGCAGTTTGCGTCAACCAATTAGCCGCATACGCTTCTGAAGCTGCGCATTTCGCCGCAGATTGCGCCGGCTATCCACAGTTTGGTCGGCAAAAGAAAACCGGCCCGGACACGACGTCCGGACCGGTGTTTCTTTGCCGTAGCTGCCGTTTAGCCGCGCTCGGGCGCCGGCGGAGGCGGCGGAGGCGGAGGCGGCGGAGCCGGGCAGGTATCGGTAGCCGGAATCACCGAGCCATCGGGGCACGTCTGCGTCGCCGGAGGTGGCGGCGGAGGCGGAGGCGGCGGAGGAGGTGGCGGCGGCGGCGGCGGCGAATAGAAGTTGTAGATCACGCTCGCCAAGAGGCTGTTGGTCTTCAGACGGCCACTGAACGTGAACGGAGCTCCATTGAAGGTATCGGAGAACTTGAGACCGCGTGCCTCGAAGTGCCTATACTTAAGGCCAACGTCGATGTTCGAGCTCACCGCATAACGGACTCCCGCGATGGCCTGCAGAGCTACATGCGAATCCCGATCGCTGAACGCATGCGCGCCAGGCGTATCGGTGCCCGCACTAAGCTTGATGTCGGCGATGCCGATGCCACCGCCGATATAACCGCTGAGCGCGTCGTCGTTGCCGAAGTCGAGCAGCGCGTTGATCATGCCCGAGAGAACGTTGAGCCTACCGCCTCCCACAATACCGTTGGTCGGGCCGATTGGCGCGGCGGTCGCGGGAATGTTGACGCTATCGACGCTCGCATGCTTGTAGCCCAGCTCACCCTCAAGGCGAACGAAACCGAAGTCGTAGCCGGCGATCGCGTCTACGTCCAAGCCCGTGCCGAAATTGACCCGATAGGCGTCGTCGAACGTTCTTGTGGCGTCCGCGTAGTTGAGGTGCATGTCCTCAACGAACATTCCCCCGCCTTCGAGGCCCGCATAGAATGAATGATCACGAGCGACGGCCGGAGTGGCCATGGCCGTCGATGCGAGCGCCACCGCAATGGCCAGCTTGCGCATAATAGTCCCCTTTCACGTGCGTTCTGAAGTTTGAACCGCGGGAACACATTATGAGAGCGCCGGTTGCCGCGCAAGTTTGCGTTTCCCCTCCGCTGTTGCCGAAAAGCCTCAGTTGAACCTTGTTGGCGAGAAACCTGGATCCTTCGCCGGCGCTAGGTTTCGATCAAGCAGTGCTGGCGACCGCTATAATTTGATCGAGCGCCGCTCGAGCTTCAACGTCGATCGTCGTACCACCGGTTGCCGAAGCAATCGCTGCGGCTCTGCCACCGACGACCAGCTGTCCGCTCTCTTTTTCACGTAGGGCTCATGCCCTCGACGGAGCGAGCAAACCCTTCCTCAGCCGCGTCATTTTGCAACCACGCAGGCACAAGCGGCCTCGTCCGCCGGCGCGCTCTTGCGCCCGAACTACCAACCCATGCTCGCTCCTAAGCTTGGGCCGGGAAGCTTAGCGGCCGATTGCGCAGCCATCGGCTGCCAATGACTATGAGACGGCGAAAGCCGGCCGGCCGGCGCGTTGGCAACCGGCCTGGCTTCAGGGGATTCACTCCCGTGAAGGCTTTCAACGATCCTGTGTAAAACCTACTACGAGCGGACCTGCGCCGCCCTATTCCTCGTCCGCCTTGGCGATCGCATCGAGCCACGCCTCCAGCGAGCAGCGCACCAAGTCGACGCCGGAGCTGCTGCCGGCGAGCCTCTTGCCATCCAGCTCGATTTCAACCTCGATCGTGATCGGCAGCGCTCCTTCCTCGCCGGGCGGACCCGAGCGAACGTTATAGCTCAACAGGTGCGGATGGATTCCAACGATCTGCCCAGCCGCGACGAAAGCAGCATCGAACGCCCCCGGCGCCGTACCGATATCGCTCACCCGCCCGCGCGTCGGATGCTCGAGCTCGATCCGCGCCACTGGCCAGGCGTCCTTCAATACCGGCGAGCGGATATCGATCCGCCGCAAATGCCAGTGCCGGACGTCCAGCGCTGCCGTCATGCTCTCCGTCACCGCCGTCGTGTCGCTCATGCGCGTCTTCCTGCGTTCGCTCCCGACCTAACAGTAACCGCCACTTCTGACGATGTCAGATGTTCAACGTCGATCTCTTCACCCTCGGCACCCGCGATCGCGTTTCACACAAGACCGTCATTGGACAAACCATTGCGTCCCCCCGGTCGGGCAAGGGTCGAGACGCTTCGCAGCCACCATCAGCGACCATTCCGTCCAACTTGCTTAGCTCCCCGGCAAAAGCGCCCTGGCAGTCTCGGATTTGAGTACGAGCGCCTCCGCGAGCACGCTCAGGAACTTGGCCGCTTGTTCAATCGACCAGCCGCGTCAGTCCGCTTGCGTAGCTGCGGGCCTTTGCTCGCGACCATGGTCAAATCTTTCCCGCCCCACTTCATGGGTTCCAAATTAATTAGGCCGGTGGATGCCATCCCCCGGCCCACTCGTAATTCGCCATTGTGTCACCGTGTACCGAATCAACGTCACGATTTCAGTAGATATTTTCCTATTTGGTTCATTCACGCAGCCGGATGCGGGTAATTGAACCATCTAATGCGTTGATGAAACTCACTCCCGAATAGGAGGATCAAATGTTCATGCCCCGTCTCGCTTCCGTTGCGGCTCTGTCGATGGCATTCAGCGCCTCCGTTGCAGCGCAGCCATCCACCCAAACGATCCTGCTCTGGAGCTACGGTTATTCGCCCAGGCCGATTCATCTGCGCGCTGGGCAGCCGGTGACGCTGACCTTCGTCAACCGGTCGGGCAACAGCCATGACTTCGTCGCGCGCAGCTTCTTCGCCAACTCGCGAATCGTGGCGGGTGACGTGATGGACGGGATGATTGACCTTCGCGGCGGACAGACCAAGAGCGTCCGCCTCGTCCCCAGCGCCGGAACCTACAAGGCGCACTGCAGCCACTTCTTCCACAGGCAGCTGGGCATGACGGACGTGATCATCGTCCGATAATTCAGTCAGGCTGGAGGGCGCTGCGATCCCGAGACTTCACACGACGTGCTCGGAATGGCCATAGACGATGACCGCCATATAGCCCTCCCGTTCAGCAGCGTTCGGCCGGGTAGCCGCCGCGCTGGCCTCAAATCGCTCCGTCGACGCTTCATCACAGCCATATTGGGGCGGCAGCGAGCCGGATCTCTGCACGACTCTACAGTCCTTTACACTGCCCTTGCCGTCGATCGCCAGCGCCAGCATCTGGCCGCCAAGCAAAGTCTCGCCGGGCTGCAGCGCGGCCATGTCGGGCTTCGCGCCCGGACTGAAGCGCCGTTCGAAGGTGATACGCGTATATTGATCCTTCGTGCCCGACGTCGCGGCGGTTTTCGTTACCGCTGAGCTGCCGCTGACGACATCGCAACTTGTCGAATTTCGCGGCTTGAGGCTGGATTCGTAGCGGCAAGACTGGGTGTTGCCATCGTCGCTGACGGTGACTGTGACGCGTTCCCACCAGGGAACGCTCGAGGTCAGTGTTGGTGCTGGGTGGGCGGAGGCGGAGGCCACGGCCAAAGCTGCAAGTGCGCGGAACACGTTATGCTCCTTCGTGCCCGCCGCTCCGGCAGCTTGATCGCTACCGCCACCTGATCGGCCTAACGCCCAACATGTTCTTTGGTGTCCCTCGCTTCGATCGAGCTCCGTGCTGCTGCTTGCTGTAGAGGGCGCGGAAGCGACGACTCGGTGCTTCTCAGCGACGTGCGGTGGCGCTCCGTCGACTCATCGAGGTTTCGCAGTTGGGCGTCGCCCGGCGCACAAAAGAAATGGGGGCCGGCATTGCTGCCAGCCCCCACTGCGCCGAGCGAAGGATCTGCCGGTGTTCGTAACCTGGTTGATAGAGCCTTGCAGCCTACCTACCCGCTCTCGATCCTGGCTCACCAGCTCAGGCGTCGCATCCTATCAGACCGCTCCCTCTTGCGAGGAGCCCGACCAACCTACCTGACTACGTGGCCCGAAGGCTCGCTGGTCGCTCGGTCCGTCCGGCCTGCCATTGGACCGAAGTCCTCAGTCAAAACCGTCCGATGTTCCGCGGCCCTTCTTGGGATGACCTCTTCTTGCGTCCCGCTTTGCTTATCCATGATCCGAAGATCGCTTCAAAGCCGCGTCGCGCGAGATGAAAGTCCTCTCTTCCGGCGCCTCTTCCCGGCTGGCCCCGACAAGAACCCGAAAGCTCTTCCCATTGCCTGCCGGCGGAGATCGGACCTTTGGTCACCTGCCGCACCTTCTTGCCGTTGCCGACCTTCTGGTGAGGCCGGGACCGCCGTCCCGATCACATGAGCACCATGCACCTCGCTCCCGAGTCGGGGAAGCGAAAAATGCAGGATTAAGCCTGTGGATAATGGGGATATTGGTAACAACCATTGGAGCCGCTGCGGGTCAGCGCTTTGTGTTGCCGATCCGTTCTCCTCCGCTTACCTCAAAGCCGTGCCCGAATCCCCTACCTTGGTCCCAGAGCCCGCTTATCTTCAGGGCCTGAACCCGCCGCAGCGGGAGGCGGTGCTCACGACCGAAGGCCCGGTCCTCGTCCTCGCCGGTGCCGGCACGGGTAAGACCGCCGCGCTGACCGCCCGCCTCGCCCACCTCATTGCAACGCGCCGAGCCTGGCCTAGCCAGATTCTTGCCGTCACCTTCACCAACAAGGCCGCGCGCGAGATGAAGGAACGGGTTTCTACCATTTCGGGCGGAGCAATCGAGGGCATGCCTTGGCTCGGCACGTTTCATTCGGTTGCAGCGCGGATGCTCCGCAGTCATGCCGAATTGGTCGGCATCCAGTCCAACTTCACCATCCTCGACGCCGACGATCAACTGCGCGTCCTCAAGCAGCTGATCCAGGCCGCAGGTCTCGACGAAAAACGCTGGCCCGCGCGCCAGCTCGCCGGCCTGATCGACCGCTGGAAGAACCGCGGTTGGACACCCAAGCAGGTCGATGCGGGCGAATCCGAAGCCTTTGCCGCAGGCCAGGGCGCCGAACTCTACGCGCAGTATCAGGAGCGGCTCAAAACTCTGAATTGTTGCGACTTCGGCGACCTTTTGCTTCACATGCTGGTGCTCTTCCGCAGCCACGCCGACGTGCTCGACGGATACCGCGACCGCTTCCGCTACATCCTCGTCGACGAATATCAGGATACCAACCAGGCGCAGTACGAATGGCTGAAGGTTCTCGCCGAGCCGCGCCGTAACCTCTGCTGCGTCGGCGACGACGACCAATCCATCTATAGCTGGCGCGGCGCCGAGGTCGCTAACATCTTGCGTTTTGAGAAGGATTTTCCAGGCGCAAAGATTGTTCGACTCGAACAAAACTATCGCTCCACTAGTCACATACTGGCCGCGGCCGACGGCCTAATCGCGCACAACGCCGGCCGTCTCGGCAAGAGTCTGTGGACTGACGCCGGCGACGGCGAAAAGGTGCGCGTCATCGGCATCTGGGACGGTCCGGAAGAAGCACGCCGCATCGGCGAAGAGATCGAGTCCCATCAGATCCGCGGCGGCTCGCTAGACGATGTCGCAATCCTCGTTCGCGCCCAGTTCCAGACCCGCGAGTTCGAGGAGCGCTTCATCGCCATTGGCCTGAGCTATCAGATCATCGGCGGCTTCCGCTTCTACGAGCGCGCCGAGATCCGCGACGCGATCGCCTACCTTCGGCTGATCGTGCAGCCGGCGGACGACCTCGCCTTCGAGCGCGTCGTCAACACGCCCAAGCGCGGCCTCGGCGACAAGGCCATCGCGACTATCCACCGCCATGCCCGCGCAACCCNGCAGCCGCTCCTCCTCGCCGCTGCGACCCTAGTCGACAGCGACGAACTGACCCCACAGGCCCGCCGCTCTCTCGGCAATTTCGTCGCCGACATTGCGAGGTGGAGGGGAATTGCCTCGAGCTCCTCCGTGCCGCGTAGCGGTGGTGAGGGAGACCAGCCGCAGGCTGGCGGAGGGGCCGGCGGAGCCCTCCCCCACCCCGAACTCGCCCGCACCGTCCTCGAAGAATCGGGCTATACTGCAATGCTCCAAGCCGACCGCTCGGCCGAAAGCGCCGGCCGTCTCGAAAACCTCGCCGAACTCACCCGTGCAATGGAGGAATATGAAACGCTCCAGGCTTTTCTGGAGCACGTCAGCCTCGTCATGGACAACGACGAGGCGCGCCGGGGCGAGCGCGTCACAATCAT
>JGI24737J22298_10000469_pt1 | contig 13917 bp, 7 predicted proteins | sample KBSCornC3_FD_22298 | JGI IMG/M metagenome (IMG submission 22298) | reverse complement strand
TTAATCCAACCAAATTCAATCCCGAAAAATGGGTAAAGGCGGCCAAAGATGCCGGTATGAAATATGTGATCTTCACGACCAAGCATCATGATGGCTTTTGCATGTTTGATACCAAAGAAACCGATTATAAGATCACCAGCAGCAAAACACCTTTTTCAAGCAATCCAAGGAGCAATGTAACTAAGGAGATCTTCAACGCTTTCCGTAAAGATAACTTTATGATTGGCGCTTACTTTTCAAAGCCCGACTGGCACACCGAAAATTACTGGTGGCCATACTTCCCGCCTAAAGATCGTAACGTAAATTACGATCCGAAAAAATATCCTGAACGCTGGCAAAAGTTTAAAGATTTTACCTATAACCAGATCAGCGAGCTCATGAGCGATTATGGCAAGGTTGATATTTTATGGCTTGATGGGGGATGGGTACGCCCGAAAAGCAGTGTTGATACTACTGTAGAATGGCAGCGCGGAATCAAATTTGACCAGGACATTGATATGCCAAAGATTGCCGCCATGGGCAGGCAAAAGCAACCGGGGTTAATAGTGGTTGACCGTACCGTTGCAGGCAAATATGAAAACTACACTACTCCCGAACAGGAAGTACCCGAAGTACCGCTTGATCATCCCTGGGAGAGCTGCATAACCATGGGTAATTCATGGAGCTATGTTCCCGGCGATCATTATAAATCGGTACAGCAAATAGTTCAGTTGTTGGTGAAGATCGTATCGCGCGGTGGTAACCTGCTCATGAATATCGGCCCCGGCCCTGATGGTGATTGGGATCCGGTTGCCTATGAACGCCTGCAAGGTATTAGCAATTGGATGAAAATCAACGGTGAAGGTATTTATGCCAGCCAGTCGGTTGCACCATATTCAACAGGTAATATATACTATACGAAAGCTAAAAACAGCAACACTATTTATGCCTTCGCTTTGAGTGATCAGGAAAAGGTGGTTTTACCTGCTACAGTATCTATAAAATTAAAGGATATAAAAAGGGTAAAGAAAGTGACCTTGCTTGGCAGCACTCAAAGCCTTAAATGGAAACGGGTGACTGATGGTATTGATATCAGTATTCCGGCAAAATTACAGCAAGCGAGCGGGCTTAATGAAGCGGCCGGTTTTAAAATAGTTTATTAATATTTCATAACAACCAAATAACCACAATGTCATTTCGACGAATAGGGTAGGGCTAAGAAAGGCGAGGAGAAATCTTGTACAAGCGACGGGCAAATTTACAGGGTGTACAAGATTTCTCCTGATTACTACCACATACGCCTTGTATACTCGTCTAAATGACAATTATACCGACAAAATCCCATATTATATAGCCAAGTTTTTACAGCTAAAATGATTTTGCAGTTTTTAATTTTGATCATCCATCCAACCCAAATAAATGACAACAACCCGTTCGGCAGGCAGATCTGCATTGTTTAAATTTTCATTAGTGTTATCCGTCCTTGCTTCTGGCGTTTATCAAAACGCAGGGGCGCAAACCAGCTACGAGCTTAATAGCGGCTGGAAATGTACGTCAATGAATAGTGTTAAAGATAATGGCACTATTATATCTCAAGCCAATTATGATCTGGCTGCATGGAATCCTGCAGTTGTGCCTGGAACGGTGCTTACAACCCAGGTAGCCAACAAACAGGTACCTGATCCATTTTACGGGATGAATAATGAGAAGATCCCTGATATCTATAAGGTAGGCCGCGATTATTATACTTACTGGTTCGCCAAAGATTTTAAAGAGGCCGCGCCAACCGGCAGCAATCAAACTTACCTTAACCTCAGGGGTGTAAATTACAGTTGCGATGTTTTTCTTAACGGGCATAAGCTTAACAGCAAACTACATAAAGGTATGTTTTTGCGCCAGAGCTATAACATTACGAAATGGCTGAGTAAAAATGGTAATAACCGTTTAGCGGTGGTTGTCTATCCTCCGGATGTGGTTGGTAACCCCAATGGGGGCCAGGGTGGCGATGGCACTATTGCACGTGGCGTAGGTATTCAATATACCGCAGGCTGGGATTGGATCCAGCCTATTCGTGACCGTAACACAGGCATTTGGGATAAGGTAACTATTGAGCATACCGGCGCGGTAGTTATTAAAGATCCCCATGTAGTTACCCTTGTTCCGGGTGTTCGTCAGCCGGAAGGTGCGCAGCAGCCGGCTATTGTACAGGTGTCTGCCGAAGTTGAAAATACTACAGGTACTGCAGTAAGTGGTACTTTACAATATAATTTAGATGGCAAGCTGGTGTCACAGCCGGTTACCCTGAAAGCCAATTCAAAACAGGAAGTTAAACTGGCGGATTACAGCCTTAAAAACCCTAAGCTTTGGTGGCCTAATGGCTACGGTCCGCAAAATTTGTATAAGCTTAATTTGCAGTTTGTAGCAGGTGGCAAGGTATCCGACCAAAAACGCATTGAAGTTGGCGTACGCCAGATCACTACCGAGTGGAACAATAAAACCGAAAGTCGCCAGGTTAATGTGAACGGCCAAAAGGTATTTATTAAAGGCGGTAACTGGATCATCTCTGATCAGATGTTGCGTTTCAGCGATGCCCGTTATGATGCCGAAGTTCGTTTTCACCGTGATATGAACCTGAACCTGATCCGTGTTTGGGGTGGTGCGCTGATTGAACGCCCGGAATTTTATGAGGCTTGCGATAAATACGGTATGCTGGTTTTTCAGGATATGTGGGGATCGGGCGATTGCAATGGTCGCTGGATAGATCCAATGAAAGCTGATGACCAATGGACTCGTCGCAAATACCCTGATGATCATGACCTGTATTTAAAATCAGTCGCCGATCAGGTTAAATTGGTGCGTAACTTCCCCTCGCTGGCTATCTGGTGTGGTGGTAACGAGATCACTCCGCCTGAAGATATTTTTGCGGCCCTGCGCGATACCATTATGCCTAAGCTGGATAATACCCGCTGGTTTATCCCATATTCAAACTCTGAAGAAATGTCGCGTAATGTACAGGGCGGCAATGGCGATGGTCCTTACGGGGTTCAAAGCCTCTCAACTTTCTGGGATTATAGAACCTATCCTTTCAATTCCGAAGTTGGTTCGGTTGGAGTAAGCGATTATGAATCATTAAAACGCTTTATTCCTGCCGAAAACATGGTGGTGCCCGAGTTTGATGCCTCAACCGGCAAAACCAAAACTGATCCGGTTTGGGAGTATCACAAGTATATTGGCTACGATGGTTTTATTGATAAATACGGAAAAGCTAAAAACGTTGAAGACTTCGCAACCAAAGCCCAGCTGGTAAACTATGATCAGTATCGTGCATTAATGGAAGGCTTTAGCTCGCACATGTGGGATTGGTATACAGGTACCATCATCTGGAAAACCCAAAACCCATGGACAGCCATGCGCGGCCAGATGTATGATTATTACCTCGATCCTAATGCTTGTCTTTATGGCTTACATAACGGCAGCGAACCTTTACACATCATGTATAACCAAACAGATGGTATGGTAATGGTAGCCAACAATACTTTTAAAACGCGTAGCAATATGCTACTGGTAGCCAAAACCTATGATATGGATGGCAAGGAGAAAGTGTTAACAAAGGTTTTTGCCGACGTAACACCGACTACTACCAAACGCTATTTATCACTGAAAAGAGAGATTGAGAAAGAAGCAAAAGATAAAGGTGTTTTCCTTTGCCTGCAATTGCTTAAATCAGATAAAGAAGTAATTAGCGAGAATATTTACTGGTTACCTGATGCTAACGGAGATTTCTCGGGCTTACAAAAAATGCCTAAAGGTAATTTAGGTGCAACAGCTAAATATTTAAAGAACGGCAAGGTTGAGGTAACGCTGACCAACGAAGGTAATGGCGCGCTTGCATTTTTCAACCGCCTGTCTTTAGTTAATGCTGATACGAAACAACGCGTCCTCCCGGCCTTTTACAGTGATAATTATGTAACGGTATTGCCGGGACAAACTAAAAAAGTTGTTATCGACCATAATCCAGGTGCAGATAAAAACCTTGCAGTAACTATTGGAGGCTGGAACATAACAGAACGTACTATATCCATCGACAAATAACAAAAAGAAGACAATGAAGACTATTTCAAAATATTTGTCGGCTGCAGCATTATTGCTTGCCTGTACAAGTGGTGTTAATGCCCAGGAAACGGCGTCGAAATTTCCGTTGATACCTTATCCTGCCCAATTAACTGCGGGAGAGGGCTCATTTACTATCACCTCTAAAACGGCTATTGTAAATGCCGGCGCTTTTAATACCGAAGCTTATGCCTTGAAGGATTTGTTGCACAAAGGTTTAGGCACGCCTGTTGAAGTGAGCAAGATAAAGAAGGCCCACGCCATAAATCTTGTTTATGATGCAAGCATAACTACTCCCGAAGCTTATCGCATGAGTGTTACTAAAGAGCAGGTGGTTATCCGCGCGAAAGATCCGGCCGGCGTATTTCATGCGATAGAAACCATTCGTCAGTTATTGCCCGTTGGTATAGAAGCTGGTGTTGTGCAAAGGCAATTGTCATTGCCGGTTGTGGCTATAGAGGATGCACCTGTTTACGAATGGCGTGGTATGCATCTGGATGTATCGAGGCACTTCTTCTCGGTAAGTTACCTGAAAAAGTTTATCGACCGGATGGCCTTGTACAAAATGAACAAGCTGCACCTGCACTTAACGGATGATCAGGGCTGGCGTATCGAAATTAAAAAATACCCGCTGCTTACCGAAGCAGGCGCATGGCGTACGTTCAATAACCAGGATTCGGCCTGTATGAATAAGGCTAAGGATAATCCTGATTTTGTAATCGATAAAGAGCATATCATCCAAAAAAATGGTAAAACATTATACGGCGGTTTTTATACCCAGGATGAAATGAAAGGCGTGGTAGCTTATGCGGCTGCAAGACATGTCGACATCGTTCCGGAAATTGATATGCCGGGGCACATGATGGCTGCGATCAACTCATATCCGTTTTTAACCTGCGATGGCGAAAATAAATGGGGCGAGCTGTTCACCAAACCAATCTGCCCGTGTAACGAAAGCACCTTTGAGTTTGCCGAGAATGTGTTTACCGAGATCATGCAGATCTTCCCGTCAAAATATATCCACATTGGCGGCGATGAGGTTGATCGCACCAATTGGGGCAAATCAGATGCTTGTAAAGCCCTGATGGCTAAAGAAGGTATTAAAGACCTGGCCGGCTTGCACAGTTATTTTATTAACCGTATGGAGAAATTCTTCAATTCCAAAGGTCGTAAGTTGATTGGTTGGGATGAGGTGATTGAAGGTGGTATTAGCCCTACAGCTATTATCATGTACTGGCGTACCTGGGTACCTGATGCACCGGTTAAAGCTGTGAAGAATGGCAATACCGTGATCATGACGCCCGGCGAACCACTTTATTTCGACAATCAGCCAGATCAGTATTCCGTAAGTAAAGTATATCATTTTAATCCGGTACCAAAAGTGCTGAATGCAGAAGAAGCAAAATCAATTATCGGCGCACAGGCTAATCTCTGGTCAGAAATGATTCCTTCAGAAAAACGTGCCGATTATATGTATATGCCACGTTTAACCGCATTGTCTGAAATGCTGTGGACGCATAAGGAAAGTGAATACGATTCATACCTGCAGCGTTTAACTCAACAATATAAAAGAATGGACGCGATGAAGATCAATTATCGTTTGCCCGATCTGCCAAATTTGCTTAACCAATATGTTTTCACAGATGAAGGCAAGCTAAGCATAGCATCTCCATTACCAAGCTTGACTATCCGCTATACTACCGATGGTACTTTGCCAGATGCTAAATCACCTGTATTGCCATCTCCATTAACTATTTCAAAGTCGGAATTGGTAAGGGTTGCCGCGTTTACACCAACCGGGACACGTGGTGATGTTTATAATTTGAACTACACACAACAGCAAATGCTTGGCCCGGTAAAAATTGCCCCGCCAAAACCCGGGCTTACAGCTACTTATTACAAGGCCTTTTTCAAAAAGACTGCCTTAATGCAAGATGCAAAAGTTGACAGCACTTTCACTACCGATAAGATAGAAGTGCCTGCTACAGTTAAAGCACCATCGTTTGGTATCACCTACAAAGGTTACATTGATGTGCCAACTGACGGTATTTACAGCTTTTATTTAACCTGCGATGATGGCGGTGTACTGTACATTGGCGATAAAACTGTTGTGGATAACGATGGTAATCACTCGGCTCAGGAACGCAGCGGACAAGTCGCCCTAAAAATGGGTGCGCATCCGTTTAAGCTTTATTTTATTGAAGGCGGTGGCGGCTTTAAGCTCTTGCTGAAATATAGTGTTAATGGCTCGGCCCCACAGGATGTGCCTTCATCATGGTTCAAAAACTAATTATCTGATACCAATTATGAAGAAGTTTACAGGCATTGCCTTATTATTACTTACGGCCAGTTTAAACGGTTTCGGCCAAACTGCTCCTAAACCTTATGGCGTATTGCCTACCCAAGGGCAGCTCAACTGGCAGGAAACCGGGATGTATTGCATTATCCATTACGGCGTTGATACTTATACCAACAAGGAGTGGGGCTTTGGCGATGAAGACCCAAAGATTTTTAACCCATCGCAGTTTAGTGCACTGCAGATTGTGGCAGCCGCAAAAGCCGGCGGTTTTAAGGGTGTAGTTGTGGTTGCCAAACACCACGATGGTTTTTGTGTTTGGCCAACTAAAACTACGGAGCACAACATTACCAAAAGCCCTTATAAAAATGGTAAGGGCGATATGCTGAAAGAATATCGCGAAGCTTGCGATAAACTCGGCATGAAACTGGGTGTATACTGCTCGCCATGGGACAGAAACAACCCCAACTACGGCACGGCCGAATATGTTAAGACTTATCGTGCGCAATTGAAAGAGTTGTATACCAATTACGGTCCGTTGTTTATTTCATGGCATGACGGTGCTAATGGTGGCGATGGCTACTATGGCGGCAAACGAGAAGTGCGAAAAATTGACCGTTCAACTTATTATGGCTGGGATACTACCTGGGCTATAACCCGCAAATTGCAACCAAATGCTGTTTTATTTGGCGATGTTGGTCCGGATGTGCGTTGGGTAGGTAATGAGGAAGGTCATGCGGGCGAAACCTGCTGGGCAACTTATACGCCACATGCTCCTGATGAAGGCAAAACCCCGGCTAATGGTTATGTGAAAGATTACGAAGGCACCGAAGGCACCCGTAACGGTAAATATTGGATGCCTGCCGAGTGCGATGTTTCATTACGCCCCGGATGGTTTTACCATAAAACACAGGATGAAGGTGTGAAATCGCCTTATACCTTGCTCGATCTGTATTACAAAAGTGTAGGCCGTGGTGCGGCGCTTGATTTGGGTTTATCTCCTGATCCGCGTGGTATTATTAACGAGATCGATGTTAAATCATTAACCGAGTTTGGTAACCTGGTTAAACAAACCTTCGCGATAAACCTGGCAAAAGGCGCAACACTAACGGCAAGTAATGTGCGTGGTGGCAACAAAGCCAAATTCGGTCCGGAGTTTTTGTTAGATGACAACCGTTACAGCTATTGGGCTACTGACGATAAAGTAACTACACCTGAATTAACTATCGATCTGCATTCACCTAAAACATTTAATGTGATCCGCCTGCGCGAAAATATCAAGCTTGGACAGCGTATTGAAGCCGTTGCCGTAGATGCTTATTTAAATGGCAAATGGGAGCAGATTGGCTCGGCTACCAGTATTGGAGGTAACAGGCTGATCCGTTTAACGCAAAATATCACTGCAAGTAAATTACGGCTGAGGGTTACTGCTTCGCCGGTGGCTATTGCCTTGAGCGATTTCGGGATATATAAAGAGCCGGTGCATTTAACAGCACCAAAAGTATCACGCAATAAAAAAGGAGAGATTAGTATTACCACCGAAGCGCCGGTAAGCGCGATACGCTATACGCTTGACGGGCATGAGCCAACATCGAGCTCTCCGGTTTATACTAAGCCGTTTGTGCTTAATGAGGGCGGAGTAGTAAAAGCCCGGAGCTTTGAAGGTAAAAATCAACAAAGTGAAAGCGCTTATGCATCATTCGGCTTTGCTAAAACCGATTGGAAATTAATGGATGCTACTGCGGCTAATGACCAATGGAACAAGGCCGAAAATGCTTTTGATGAAAATACCGGTAGTCTTTACAGCACACTGAAAAAAGAAGATGCGCAATTCCCGCAGCAGATCAGCGTTGATTTGGGTAAAGAACAAAAGATAAAAGCATTTGGCTATTTGCCAAGGCAGGATAAACAGGCCCAGGGCATTGTTGATAGCTACGTGTTTTATGTCAGCAACGACGGCAAAACCTGGGAAAAGGTGGCGTCGGGCGAGTTTTCTAATATCAAATCGAACCCAATTGAGCAGCCTGTCGCATTAAAGCAGGAGGTTAGCGCGCGTTATATTAAATTTGAAGCTACGCATGTAATTGCAGGCAATGGTATTACCGTAGCCGAATTAAGCGTTTATTAATAATCTATTAAGTATTGGGGTTTAATTGGCAGCAATATAAACCTCAATACTATCATTTAAGTAAAGAATGAAAAAACAACTCGTTTTGGCCAGTTTACTGGCCCTGGTTAATTTAAGCTCCCAGGCACAAAGGCATCAATCGCAGCCTATGAAAAAAGCAGGCGGTTTAACGCAATATGTCGATCCGTACATCGGTACCGGTTTCCACGGTCACGTTTTTGTGGGCGCAAACGTTCCCTTTGGTGCCGTGCAGTTAGGCCCAACCAACATTTCTGAAGGCTGGGACTGGTGCTCCGGTTATCACATTTCTGATTCTACCATCATCGGCTTCCAGCATACCCACCTGAGCGGTACCGGCATAGGTGATTTAGGCGATATTTCTTTTATGCCAACAACCGGGCCAATCAACGTATACAAGGGCAGTAACAAAGATTTAAAAAGTGGTTATGTGTCGTTGTTCAGTCACAAGGATGAGGTTGTAAAACCCGGATATTATAAAGTAAAGCTTAAAAAATATGATATCGGCGTTGAGCTTACTGCCAGTACCCGTGTTGGTATGCATAAGTACACTTTCCCGGCGTCAAAAGATGCTCACATCCTTATTGATTTGCAGGAAGGCATCGGCTGGGACAGGCCAATGGAAACCTATATTAAACAGGTTGACAAGAATACCATTTGCGGCTACCGCTTTTCCAAAGGCTGGGCAGATGATCAGCGTATTTACTTTACTGCCGTGTTTTCAAAGCCCATTAAAACTTTCGCGGTTTATGACAGTACGGCCAACGTTAAAGGTACTGAGCTAAAAGGGGAAAAGGTAAAAGGCGTAATCAGTTTTACTACCACCAAAGGTGAAGTGGTTTACGCTAAAGTGGGAATCTCGCCGGTAAGCGCAGAAAATGCCATGCTTAATATTAAGGCGGAGATCCCGGGCTGGGATTTCAATAAAGTTGTTACAGATGCCGATGCAGCCTGGAATAAGCAATTCCAGAAAATTGTGATCAAAGCTGATTCATTGTCTCAGATGAAGAAGTTTTATACAGCTTTTTATCACACTATGATAGCGCCGTCTATTTTTAACGATGTAAATGGCGAGTACTGGGGAACCGATAAAAAGGTGCACAAAAACGAGGGCTTCAATAATGTAACTACGTTTTCATTATGGGATACTTACCGTTCAAATAACCCGCTGTCGACCATTATCCACCCGGAGCATGTGAATGATATGATCAACTCCATGCTGGCCATTTATCAGCAGCAGGGCAGCTTGCCGGTTTGGCATTTAATGGCTAACGAAACCAATTGTATGGTGGGCTACAGCGCGGTACCTGTTGTTGCCGATGCTTTGTTAAAAGGCTATAAAGGCTTTGATGCTAATCTGGCTTATGAAGCGATGAAAACCACCGCCATGGGCGACGACCGTGGTATTAAATACGTTAAAAAATACGGCTATATCCCGGCCGATAGCAGCCGCGAATCAGTTTCAATGGGCCTTGAATATGCCATTGACGACTGGAGCCTGGCGCAGGTAGCTAAGAAATTAGGCAAAACTGAAGATTACGCTTACTTCAGCAAACGTGGTGCCTACTATAAAAACTATTATGATGCCAAAGCAGGTTTTATGCGTGGCCGGTTATCGCAGGATGCATGGCGCACACCGTATAGCCCGTTCATCTCCATCCATGAAACCGGCGACTTTACCGAAGGCAACGGCTGGCAGTATACCTTCCTTGTTCCGCAGGATGTGGAAGGTTTGATTGATATGCTCGGTGGTGTCGATAAATTCAATACCAAACTCGATTCATTGTTTATTGCGCAAGGCGATATGGGCAAATTTAAATCGCCGGATGTTTCAGGTTTAATTGGTCAGTATGCACATGGCAACGAGCCAAGCCACCCGATGAGCTACTATTACGCTTACTCTGGCAAACCATGGAAAACAGCCGAAAAAGTGAGGTTCATCCTTGACGATTTTTATACTGATAAACCAGATGGTATTATCGGTAATGAAGATGTTGGCCAGATGTCGGCATGGTACGTATTGTCTGCTGTTGGTTTCTACCCGGTTAACCCGGCTAATGGCCTATATGTATTCGGCAGTCCGGTAGTGAATGAGGCTACATTGCAATTACAAGGGAATAAGAAATTTCATGTAGTTGTTAAAAATAACGGACCTAAAAACAAGTACATCCAGGCCATGACGCTTAATGGAGCTAATTACACCAAAACTTATATCAAGCACACTGATGTGATGCAAGGCGGTGAACTGGTGATTACCATGGGCGATAAGCCCGGTACTGTTTGGGGCGTTGGGGAAGCTAATAAAGCGGTCTCGGTGTTTAAGTAGATCCTCTTGGAAGTAGATAATCTTGCTACGTCATTGCGAGCGTAGCGCGGCAATCGCACGGAAGCAGAGCCGCCATGTACAGCATGCAATCGCTTCATACCTTACAGCAATGACATGAGTTTATTGAATTAAAAAGGGATGCCCGCCGGGCATCCCTTTTTAATTTTTGCGCATGGTCGGTGTTATGACTATGAGTGTTCGGAAGATTTCAAATTCCCCCCTTGGGAGGGGGGTGTTGGAAATGTGCGGTGGCAGGGAGGGGTTTATCCGCTATTTCAAACGAATAATTACGTCGATGAAACCCCTCCCTGCACCCTCCCAAAGGAGGGAGTCGCACAATCCCACGCTCTGTTATTTCTTCCGAACACTTATGGTATTATCATCGTACCAGCAGGCTGCTTACCTTTTCCAATGAAACAGGATTTACCAAATTATGCGATAGCATGATAACACAGACAGCAGGAGGGGGTTAACAGGGTTAACATAATTTTGAATAACATGGTTTATATAATTGATAATAAGATACTTAAAAAATAGAGGGGGTTACACGAAAGATTTACAAAATATTCAGCTTACGGTCGGTGTTGCACACTTGAACCTGTAGAAAATATCTCCATAAGATAAATTCCTAATTAAAACTTAATCTCCATTCGGTATGTTATCCCAGCATGAACCGTCTCCTCAAAAAGCTCGAAAAAATTGGCCGCGATCCTAAGATCACTGCAAAGGCAGTCGGCCTGCGTTATGTTTCTGATTCATCACCAGGTTATACCCGCAAAAAATCGGGCAAGGGTTGGAGCTATTATGATGCGGATGGTAATCTGGTAAAAGACAAAGAGCTGATAACAAGGTTTAATAAGCTGGTGATTCCGCCGGCATACACTAATGTTTGGATCTCGCCGTATGATAACAGTCACCTGCAATTTACGGGTACCGATGCAGCCGGGCGCAAGCAATATCGTTACCATGCTCACTGGAACCAGATCCGCAACCAATCCAAATATCATCGCATGCAAACTTTCGCGGCACATTTGCCTGCTATTCGTGAGCAGGTAGATAAAGATATGGCAAGGCGCAACCTTGATCATGAAAAGGTAGTGGCGCTGGTGGTACGGTTAATGGAATTGACAAGCATCAGGGTCGGGAACGAATCGTATAAAAAGCTGTATGGTTCATTCGGTTTAACAACTCTACAGAACAGGCATGTTAAGGTTGAAGGCTCTAACCTTCGCTTTGAATTTAAGGGTAAAAAAGGAGTGTTTCACAAAGTATCACTGCAGAGCCGTAAGCTGGCCCGTTTGGTAAAGCAATGCCGGGATATCCCCGGGAAAGAACTATTTCAATATTATAACGAGGACGGAACCAGGTGCAGCGTTGGCTCGGGGGATATCAATAATTACCTACATGAAATTACCGGCGAAGATTTTACAGCTAAAGATTTCCGTACCTGGGCCGGCAGCGTGAGTGCGCTATATGCCTTTAAAGAAGCCGGGGAGTTTAGCAGTATAACAGAATGTAAAAAGAAGATTGTGAGTGTTTTGGATGAAGTAGCGATAAACCTTGGGAACACGCGTACTGTTTGTAAAAAGTACTACGTGCACCCATCGGTTATTAAAAGTTATGAAGAAGGAACTATTTTTAAATATATCAGCGGGCTTGATGAACGCGAAGATGTAAAAGCCGCCGAACTTAATATTGCCGAAAAAGCCTTGCTCAACCTGCTGGAAACGGAAAAACTGGCCGAGGCCAGTTAGCTGGTTGAGTATGTTTGAAGTTGCTTAAGAGAGTGGTTATTTCTATTTAACTCTTAACTGATTTTATTTAAATAAAACTACTTACCTAATCCAACTTAATCAACCAGTTACTTACTTTTTACGGGTGGTAACCAATACTACACCATCTTTAGCTTTATCACCGTATTTTTTGGTAGCATCGTCGCCTTGTAATATCGAAATGCTTTCTACTGTTTTAACGTCCAGTTTTTTAAAGGCATCAATTGTGCTGATTTTCCCATCTATTACAATAAAAGGTTCTTTATCGCCATTGGTCATAACGCTCACTCCGTTAACGTTTAACGCCTTAACGTTTGTTTTTTTGCCGTAGCCGGCAACAACCACATCGCCGCCATGTGCCACTATCGCGTCATCATCGGATTTTATGCTGTATGAAAGGGCCGTTGGTTTAGCTTTTACGCCGTTTATGGTTATGCTGCTACTGCCAGTTCCGCTTGATGAGCTGGTAGTGTTTTTTGAAATGTAAGTTCTTACATTACTGTAAGTTTTACCAACACTTTTACTAACCGGACCAACTGCCACTACGTTAATATTGTCATTGTCATTCAGCACAGTATAGCCGCTTAGGTTGGTGCTAACCTTTTTAAAAGTAATGTTGGGTACATCTTTTTCGAGCTCGTCCTTATTAGGGGCGTCTTTAGTAATTATGTAAGCAACTTTAACAGGTTTGCCGTCCTCTGTTTTTACAAACTTCCGTGCGTTGTCCCCTGTAAGGATATACATGTTTTCGATTTTTGTCGGATCGAGGCTTTTGCCGGTAGAAATTACGCCGTTTACCACAAATACCAATGAGTCTCTCTTAATATCGCTAATTATTCTGATCGTTTTGATAGTATCATTTGGAGTGGTTAAAGGAGCTACGGGCACAAGCGGACTTAATGCAACTTTAGGCAGTGCCACCGGAGACGCAGGAATTGCAGCTTTAGAAGTTCTTGTTTTCGATACCGGTTTAGAAGCTTTAGCCGGTTTGGCATCCTGTTTAACAACCTCGTCAGGGTTGATGTTAATGATCCTGGCCAGGGGTTGTACTGCATTGGCAAGGGTAATCCTCACAGGTTTGGCAAAGTCGGCTTTTGATATGCTGAATACCAGCAATAAGGCTACAACGGCCGGCACCACAAAAGCGTAGCGGGTGAGGTTAAGTTTCGACGATCTTTTCGCGTTCATCATGATTATCCGTTTTTTTATGGTTGAAATATTGAAATGGTTTACAATGCCGGGTTGGTTGTTGTTAAAGCTTACATTAACCAAACTGTATTGGTATGCT
>JGI24737J22298_10000467_pt1 | contig 13945 bp, 14 predicted proteins | sample KBSCornC3_FD_22298 | JGI IMG/M metagenome (IMG submission 22298) | reverse complement strand
AAAAAGAGCCGGTAAGTTTCCCTTACCGGCTCGTGGGGGTGTTATACATATTTTATAACAGAGGCTTTCGCTTCATTTTATTTTCGCTTAAAGCTTTAGCTGTTTTTGTTTTTTCCTGTTTTGATGATTTTAGATCGCGCAACTGCTTAGATGCATCGGTCTTTTCTTTGTCCAATTCTTTAGTTGCCATGGTTTTGATTTTTGTATAGTTAGATAATATCATAAATATATTATTTGTTTTACCTAAATCAAAAAATAACTGCCCTTATCGCGCAAATTAATGCTTCATGACATTAGTTTGATAACTCCGCAAAGTATTTGTGAAACAACGGAATGGTTTCTATGCCTTTATAATAATTGTAAATATCATATTTCTCATTAGGCGAGTGCAGGGCATCGCTATCAAGCCCGAAACCCATTAATACTGTTTTTAAACCAAGCTCGGCTTCAAACAAAGCAACGATAGGGATACTGCCCCCACCCCGGGTAGGGATGGGCTCTTTGCCAAATGATTCGGCAATGGCTTTTTGAGCGGCACGATAAGCCACGCTATCAGTTGGGGTTACAGCCGGTTCGCCGCCGTGATGTGGAGTTACCTTAACCTTAACATAGGAAGGTGCAATACTTAAAAAATGGTCGGTAAACAGTTTGGTTATAGCATCTGACGTTTGGTTGGGTACTAAACGCATAGAGATTTTGGCATTGGCTTTTGAAGGCAACACTGTTTTGGCGCCCTCGCCGATATAGCCGCCCCAAATGCCGTTTAGCTCAAGAGTAGGACGGGTGCCTGTACGTTCAAAAGTACTGTAGCCGTTTTCGCCCCAAAGCTCGGCTACATCAAGGTCTTGTTTGTACCCGGCTTCATCATAAGGCGCGCTGTTAAGGGCTTTGCGTTCTGCTTCGCTCAAAGGTACTACATCATTATAAAAACCGGGAATGGTGATATGATTATTTTCATCGTGCAGGCTGGCAATCATTTGCGCCAGTATAGTGATGGGATTAGCCACCGCACCGCCGTAAACGCCCGAATGCAGGTCGCGGTTTGGGCCGGTTACCTCAACTTCGAGGTAAGAGAGGCCACGTAAGCCCGTTTCAAGCGAAGGGTGCTCCATGCTGATCATCGAAGTATCAGAGATCAGCACCACATCGGCTTTCAACTTTTCCTTGTTGGCTTTTACAAAGATGCCCAGGTTGGATGAGCCCACTTCTTCTTCGCCCTCAATCATAAACTTAATATTGCAAGGAAGTGTACCGGTTTGCATCATCAGCTCAAAGGCTTTTACATGCATGTAAAACTGTCCTTTATCATCGCAGGCACCGCGGGCATATATTTTTCCATCCCGAACAGTTGGTTCGAATGGCGGTGTTTTCCACAGTTCCAACGGATCTGGCGGTTGTACGTCGTAATGCCCATAAACCAATACGGTAGGTTTGGGAGCATCTATGATCTTTTCGCCGTATACTATAGGGTAGCCGGCGGTTTGGCATATTTCAACATTATCGGCTCCGGCATCGCGGAGCTTTGCTGCCACATAATCGGCAGTTTTTAATACTTCAGGTTTGTATTTTGGATCGGCACTAACCGATGCCAAACGTAACAGGTCAAATAACTCATCAAGTAAACGCTGTTTGTTTTGCTCAACATATTGCTTTATGTGCTGCATAATATTATTGTTTGCAGCAAATATAGCTAATTAGGTCATTGCAGTCATTAGGTCATTGAGTCATTCATCATGTACAATATAATACATGAAGGGCTCCTCAGTTAACCTGATTTATAATTTGTGCAGTTCAACGAAATTAATGCCGGTTTTAGTTTTTAGTCAGTCTGCAGACCCGAGGTCGTGTTTTGGCGAATTAGGGGCTTGGTTTGAAAACTCAGCTTTTTCAACCTTTACTTTAACCTCAGTTTTCGCCTCTTTGTGAGTTAAGGATACAGCGGTAAGCCCAGTTGCTATTAAAACCGCTGCTGCTATGATAAACTTTTTCATATTGTTAACAGTTTTGTGATATGTGTTATTTCAGCCGAAAAGGGCAATTATGCCATGAAATCAGCGGAACCTAAATCTCTTTTTGGGCCGGGACCAGATACTGCGAAATCAGCAGAACCTAAATCTCTTTTTGGACCGGGACCAGACATAGCGAAGTCAGCAGAGCCTAAATCTCTTTTTGGACCAGGACCAGACATAGCGAAGTCAGCAGAGCCTAAATCTCTTTTAGGGCCAGGACCAGATACTGCGAAATCGGCAGAGCCTAAATCTCTTTTTGGACCAGGACCAGACATAGCGAAATCAGCAGAACCTAAATCGCGTTTTGGGCCAGGACCAGATACTGCGAAATCGGCAGAGCCTAAATCTCTTTTTGGACCAGGACCAGACATAGCGAAATCAGCAGAGCCTAAATCACGTTTTGGCTGAGGACCGAAAGCGAAATCAGCAGAACCTAAGTCGCGTTTTGGTTGAGGACCGAAAGCGAAATCAGCAGAACCTAAGTCACGTTTTGGTTGAGGGCCGAAAGCGAAATCAGCAGAACCTAAGTCACGTTTTGGTTGAGGGCCGAAGGCGAAGTCAGCAGAACCAAGATCACGTTTTGGCTGAGGGCCGAAAGCAAAATCAGCAGAACCGAGATCACGTTTTGGTTGAGGGCCACGGGCAAAATCAGCAGAACCTAAGTCGCGTTTTGGTTGAGGACCGCGGGCAAAGTCAGCAGAACCTAAATCGCGTTTTGGCTGAGGGCCGCGGGCAAAATCAGCAGAACCTAAGTCGCGTTTTGGCTGAGGACCGAAAGCGAAATCAGCAGAACCAAGATCACGTTTTGGCTGAGGGCCGAAAGCAAAATCAGCAGAACCAAGGTCACGTTTTGGTTGAGGGCCGCGGGCAAAATCAGCAGAACCTAAGTCACGTTTTGGTTGAGGGCCACGGGCAAAATCAGCAGAACCAAGGTCACGTTTTGGTTGAGGGCCACGAGCATCAGCAGAACCTAAATCACGTTTTGGTTGAGGGCCGTTAGCGGCATTTGCTAATGTGGCGGTCGATAATATAGTGCTTAATGCTAAAGTTGCTACCAGTGTTAAATTTTTCATGATGTTTTTTTAATGTGGGGGTACGTAAATATTTTTTGTTTATTAAATCTTTTGTTTGTTATTGTCTGTTTTTTAGTCGGCGCTGCCTAAGTCTCTTTTAAAACCGGTTGTCAGCGAGTTCACTGGTGTAATCACCATTTTCGTTTTGTTTTCATTTTTGTTTGTAGCTGATGATAATGCTCCTGCACTAAGCACTACTGTTGTTATGAGGATGAATTTTTTCATGTTGTTTTATGTGTTATTGATCTTGAATAGTTAAATCAGTCAGCACTTCCCAGGTCTCTTTTGTAACCGGTTGCGAATAAGTGAAGGTTAGCAAACTCAACTTTTGGACTTTCCTTTTTACAGGACGAAATGGCCCCAGTGAACAGAACTGCTAAAGCGATGGTGATTATTTTTTTCATGACCGTGTTATATTATCGATGTTGAACTTTCTGTATGATTTAATTGGATTTCAATCGGCGCTTCCCAGGTCGCGTTTAAAACCTGCCGGCGTTTTGTTGAAATTGACAGCTGTTGGCTGTACATCTTTTTTTGCCGATGATGACAAAACTGATGACGATGAGAGCACCCCGGCGCCTATGGTAAGGAGTACAAAAAACACTGCTTTTTTCATATTGATTAATTATTGTATTTAATATTATATTTTTTAAATTAATACGATATCTGATATTTAATAAAATCCGTCAAGCTTATTTAAAGCTTATCACAAATATTTTAAAAAGTTGATTTTACTCTCTGTTTTTTAAAAACCCTGTTTTTCTAAAATTTTAAAAAAGATTCTCTGTTTCGTATTTTTACACTATTAATTATGGCGTTAAATTACTAATTTTAAATGTAATATCATCCAGATTACTTACCGGTATGGTATACAATTTATTGCACGATTTTTACATTATTTCATTTATTTGATGTACAAACTATAATTATATTGTAAATCTCAGGATATATATTGCAATATTATTGTAATTGGCTGCAATATATTGGGAGCGATATTGTATAGGATGTTCTTTGTATTTAATATATTGTATTTCAGATATTTAACAATGCAAATATAGATATGTTTTTAATAGGGATAAAAAACATATGAAAATAATTTTCCACAGTGTTTTTTATTCTTAACATTAAATATAATTCAGCATTATTTTATAACTTTCACCCCAACAGAACGTAAAAGTGTTTTAATGAAAAAAATCGGCACATTTATATTATTCTTTTTATTATCGCTGTCGGTATACGCGAATGATATAATTGATGTTGCTGCAAAAGATACTAATGAGGTAATAAGCCTGAATACCAGCGCTTATACAAACAGGCTCACAAACCCCGAACAAACGGTGGAAGACGCTACCAAAGCGCTTAAGCTATCCACCAAACTCAATTATATTAATGGTATTGCAGAAGCTTATCGGGTTATCGGTATTGGTAAATACTACCTTGATCAGCCTGAAAAGGCTATTGAAAACTACCTGAACTCCCTTTCATATTTTACCCGCAACAATAACCTGAGGGGCGAAGCCAAGGTTTATAATAATATCGGGATCTTGTTCCGTGACCATGACTACGAACGCTCCCTTACCTATCTTAACCGATCGCTGGAAATAGCACAAAAAATAAATGATACTAAATTGGTAGGCTCATTGTATTTAAATATCGGTAACGTTTACACGCGTAAAAATAACCTGTATATGGCGCTTAAGTTTTATGATAAAAGTTTTCCCATATTTCAGAAACTGAGCGACTCGGTAAACCTGATCCAATGTTTGCAAAACCGTGGCGTTATTTATTTTAAACTTAAGGATTACGATAAGGCCCTGGGTTTACTGCTGGAGGCTAATGCCGGTGCAAAAGCGCGCGACCTGAACGAGTCAGTAGCCAGTGTTGACCTTACGCTGGCAGCGCTTTACATGACAAAAGGCGATTTTAAAAATGCGGAAAAGATGGTGCAGGAGGGGACTGCTTATACACAGTTAGTAAAAGACCCTAAGCTTGACTACGATTATAAATACACTACATACGAACTGGAATATAACAAAAAGAATTTTGCCCGTGCGGTAAATTTACTAAGGGAAATATATACCCAGGATAGTGTTACCTATAAAACCAACGTATCGGCGCAAATGAACCTGGTTGAGGCCAAACGCCGGCAGGAAGAGCAACTGAAAGAAAACGAAAGAATTGCAGAGCGCCAGGCTTACGACCGGTCGAAGTTTTGGGCGGTGACAGTGGTTGCGGGTTTGATGCTTGTAGTAATTGGTTTGCTGATCAGCAATGTAAAACGTAAAGCCAAAACCAATGCACAGCTTACATTGCTAAACGGTGAGGTATCCCGGCAAAAAGATAACCTTGATAGGATAAATCATCATCTTGAAGAGATCATTGACGAGCGTACCAAAGATCTGCAGTTAAAAAATAAAAAGCTTTCTGAGCATTCGTCATACCTGTCGCATCAAATCAGGGGGCCTATAGCTACGTTACGCGGTTTGATCAACCTCGAAAAAGAAGGCCTGGTTGACCAGGCCGAATGTTTGGATATGATGGATAAATGCGTATCCGAAATTGATGAAAAGATCATCGAGATGAGCGACATGCTGCATAACCCGCCGAGAGTTTAACTTTCGTCCGATCCTCCCTCTCCAGGTTTAACTAAAGTGTACAGGCAGGCTGGAGTGGATCTGCGCTTCCATAAGCCCNAGGTAAATNCAATACCACGATATCATTTGTAAAACCAGCAGCTGTCTGTGTTTATTATAGCCCTGTGTTTCAAAAGCCAGTGTTGTTTCATCGCCGGCAGTTACAAAAAACCTTACTTCGCCTTTGCTCGGTTTAAAACGTGCGCGCAGCAAATCAAACGCTTTAACTTTTAGCTTACTTTTAGGATCATGGATGATACCGTCGCTCGAGGTTTCGTTTTTTGATATGGAAATAAGATAATTTGACATACAATTTGCTTTAGTAAACTGCGTGCCACAATTATTACTCCAAAATGGCTATAAAACGCTCATTATGGATAAATTAGCCCATACAATGGGAGGCTTTTTTTTCCAAATTTCCTTTTGTTAAATATTGTTAACTACTATTTAATGTAGTGGATGAAACAGGACATTGATGCGAAGCAAACAATGTACACTATCGGTAAATTGTAATGTTTACTGCACACCTTTAGATGGCTACGCTGGTCTTATTGCGCAGCTCTTCATAAAGTAATATGACCTTACGCTGTAAACTGGCGATTTCTGATTCGCGGTCTATCAGTTTTCTCTGTGCAAGGCTTAAACTCGACGGCTTCATATCAGTTTCGTCAGTATCGAGGGCCAGTACGTTCACCACGTTTACATCGAAAATATTGGCAATTTGTTCAAGACGCGAGAGGTTTATATCAGTTACTCCTGTTTCAATTTTTGAAAACGCAGGAATAGAGATGCCCAAACGGTTAGCCACATCTTCCTGGCTCCATCCGTGCTGATGGCGTAATGCCCGGATGTTTTTACCAACGGATTTGTTTGTTTGTTTTTTAATAGTATCGCTCATATCAATTAAATATTAATTAAGGAAAGGGGATACTTATGCAATCCAAATGGTATGCCATCATTAAATTACCTTTAAATTAGTGTTATTAAGGCGATTTAATGATGGACTGTGGCGAGGCTTGGGGAATCAATTCCTCAAAGTAGGGATTTTAACTCTTGGTTTATGTTTACTGAACTATGTAAAGTTTCGCAAATTTTAATAGCAACTGCTTTTGACCAATCTCCTTAAAGAAGATTGTGGCTTTTATATCGGGCTTATTACCCTCAAGCGCGAGTACTTTACCAAAGCCAAAACGTTCGTGTTCAACCTCCATACCCACTTGTAAACCGGATGTATCAGAAGGTTTGAAATTGGCCGAAGGTACATGCGCCTTGGCCAGTATCGAAGTGGTTTTTACTGGTGCTGCAGCTGCCGGTTTTGGTCGCGAAAATGTGTCGGGCTGCTTATCTCTGCTCCATGCTTTACGCTCATCATCAAAAAATGGATTATTGCCCGAAGCGGGTTTGGCAGTGTAGTCGAGCTCGAGATATTTTGCGTCAATTTCGTCCAAAAAGCGGCTTGGCTCGCAATTAATCAGTGTTCCAAACTTAAAACGCGAGGTGGCGTAACTGATATGGAGCTTACTTTCGGCACGCGTAACGGCTACATAAAACAGGCGTCGCTCTTCTTCAAGATCGCTGCGTGAGTTAAGCGACATCTGCGAAGGGAAAAGGTTTTCTTCCAGTCCTACAACATAAACCTGCGGAAACTCAAGCCCTTTTGACGAGTGGATGGTCATGAGCGATACAGTATCGGCATCTTTGTTTTTATCATTATCATCGTTAGTTAACAGGGCCACATCCTGCATGAAAACATCGAGGCCTTTTTCTTCAATATCCTCCCGCTCTGAAAACTCCTTGATCCCGTTTAAAAGCTCCTGGATATTTTCGTAACGGTTAAGCCCCTCTACCGATTTATCTTCATAAAGGTCTTTCAATAAGCCCGAATGCTGCGCGATATATAAAGCCGACTCATAGGCAGACTTGGTTTTGGTCAGTACCTGGAAGCTTTGGATCATGGTAGCAAAAGTGGATACGGCCGCCGATATTTTACCCTCGAGGTATTTGCCCGGTTCAACAATAACTTCCCAGGGCGTTATACCATGCTGATCGGCAGCTACAATGATCTTATCAACCGAGGTATCGCCAATACCGCGTTTAGGATAATTGATAACGCGTTTTAAAGCTTCCTCATCATTAGGGTTAAAGGTGAGCCTGAAATAGGCTATCAGGTCCTTAATTTCCTTACGCTGATAAAACGACAGACCACCATATATTTTATATGGGATGCCCAGTTTGCGTAAAGCCTCCTCCATAGAACGCGACTGTGCATTGGTGCGGTAAAGGATAGCAAAAGCCGACCATTTAAGCCCGTTTGAGCTGCGGTCTTGCATAATAGCTTCGGCTACTATTTTGCCTTCCTCGTTATCGCTGAAGGCCCGCATAACTTTAATCTTATCGCCCGACTCTTTTTCGGAGAATACATTCTTTTTAAGCTGATCTTTATTATTGCGGATGATGCTGTTGGCTACATTCACAATGTTTTGAGTTGAGCGATAATTTTGCTCCAGCTTAAACACCTTCAGGTCAGGGTAATCCTTCTCAAAGTTTAAGATGTTTTGAATGTTGGCACCGCGGAAAGCATAGATACTTTGGGCATCATCACCTACTACGCACAGGTTTTCGTTAACAGCGGCAAGCTTTTTAACAATCAGGTACTGCGAAAAGTTGGTATCCTGATACTCATCAACCATAAGGTATTTAAACTTGTGCTGGTACTTATTGAGCACATCGGGGTGCAGTTTCAGGAGCTCGTTGGTTTTATACAGCAAATCGTCAAAGTCCATGGCACCGGCGCGGTAGCAGCGGGTGGCATACATCTCATAGATCTTACCCATTTGCCCGCGGCCGCTCGAAAAGTCGTCGGCCTGGATCTGCTCGTTCTTGTTATATTCCTGCCACGAGATAAGGTTGTTTTTTGATGCCGAGATGCGGTTAAGTACAAAGTTTACATTGTACAGCTTATCATCAAGGTTCATCTCTTTTAAAATGGCCCTTAACACGCTCTTGCTGTCGTCGGTATCGTAAATTGTAAAATTACTTGGGTAACCGATTTTTTCGGCCTCAACCCTCAAAATCTTGGCAAACACCGAGTGGAAGGTTCCCATCCATATATTTTTAGCTTCGGTACCAACAACGTGGGTAATACGCTCGCGCATTTCGCGGGCGGCCTTATTAGTAAAGGTAAGTACCAGTATGTTAAATGAATCAACACCCTTGCGTATCAAATGCGCCACGCGATAGGTAATAACCCGTGTTTTGCCCGATCCTGCACCGGCAATAATCATCACCGGCCCCTCGGTTTGTTCAACTGCTGCCCTTTGTTCGGGGTTTAATCCCTGTAAGTAATCCAAAATCTTTTCCTCTTTTCTTGAAGCAGCGAAATTAAGGTTTTGGGGCGAAAGGGTGAAAAATTTCGGATATCGAATTTGAGATTTCGGAATTGTAGTAATAACTAATCGTTGTCGGTAATAAATATTCATTAAAATTGTAACTAACAAAAAAATGGCAGAAATCTTCGACACTTATACCCGCCGTCCGCTCATTTATAAAATGATGCAGATACCTGCGGTTTTATTATTGATTTTCTTTGTAATGGCTCCCTTTGCCAGGAATTTAGATACGCCTTTGTTATTCGTAATGATTTTATGTTTCTTTTTGGGTTTTATCGGTTATTTTGTGAACTTGTTTTGGTCGAGTATGCCCAGTTATACAAAAGACGGAGAGTTGTTTTTTGCGGAAGATAGGGTTGTGTTGAATAACACTGTATTTATCTTAAATGATCTGAAACTGGTAGAAATAGATTGCCATAATTATGTAGGTAAGCCCGGAAGGTTAAGAAATGACGGCACTTATAACAAGATCAAAATCTCCAAAAAGAACGGAGAATCTATCGAATATCGCTTCGTTATTAATTCAGGCAAAAAATGGCATAATCTCGGGGTGATTATGAAGCAATGGAAACAAAATGGCTTTAAAATAATCTCTAATGGGATAGATCTTATCTAATTCCTTCCATCAATTCAAAAACTTGTTAATCGTTTTCACCAGCTTATTTATATCAAAAGGCTTGGGTACAAAGGCATCATATCCAAAATTAACCAGGGCAATAGCCTGTTCATGGTAAGCTGAAATCAGGATCACCGGGATATGCCGGGTATCTTCGTTGCCTTTAATAAGCTGACAAATACGACCGCCGTTAAGGCCGGGCAGCATATAGTCGGTTAATACAAGATCGGGGTTGTACGCTTTTACAGCACCAATAATATCATCAGTACGGTCAAGACCGGTAACCTCAAAATCATGAAAGGTGAGCACTGTTTCAAGTACCCGTAAAATTTCAGCGTCATCTTCAATTATGAGTATATTTCTTGCCATAGGTAACATGCTAATAGTAATTTGCTATTAGCCTTTAATATTAAAAATAAACAAAATGTTTTATAATTAAAAATATTTTCAAGTGTTTAATTGAAGTCGATATAGGTTTGTATTAGTGGGTATATTGCTTATTAACAGGTGGATATAGTGTTTTTTTTAAGGATATTTTATGGTTTTTTAAAGGGTGCATAATTTTACACTGACCGCGATAAAAAAACTCACAGTTAAGCAAACACAATTATCAAAAAAAGCGATGAGCCCAAACACCCATCGCTTTTTGAAGTTCCCTCTAATCTCCTCACAAATCCGAAATCGAAATTCCCAAATCCCAAATCAAAATCACTCTCCCCTGTAAACGTTGTTTTTCAGGTCAACGTCAGGTAGTTGACGATCAGGGTCTATTTCCATGCTTTTAATAGCCGATGTTGAAGGATATTTAAATTTCCAAACACCATCGCGTTGCCAGATGTTTACCGGTAAGTGAATAGTTTCGGTTTTGCCGTTAGCCTGAACAATTTTAAGATCAACAGGCATAGCCATTTTTTCATTATTGGTAAGTGTGATCAGCGCGCCATCGGCCGGGTTACCTTTGATATAGCTTACCGAAGTAATGGCCTGGTCAAGCTTCCAGGTGGTGAAGAACCATGATTTCCAAAACCAGTTCAGATCTTCGCCTGTGGCATCATTCATAGCCCTGAAAAGATCGTACGGAAGCGGGTGCTTAAACGCCCAGTTTTTAACATACTCGCGGAAGGCATAATCAAAGCGCTCTGGGCCAAGTACTACGTTGCGTAATATATCCAAACCTAATGCGGTTTTGGTATAATACTGGCCATAATCATTGAGCCCTATGGCTTCAGGAGCGGTCATGAGCGGGTCTTTGCTGTTGCGGTAGCCGGCCAGTACATTTTGCGCCGAGCCACTTTTCTCAACATATTCGCCTTTATTAAATTTTTCGGTAGCATACTCATTAATAAAGGTGTTAAAACCTTCGTCCTGCCACATGTATTTGCGCTCGTTTGAGCCAACTATCATCGGGAACCAGTTATGGCCTATCTCGTGGGTAACATCGCCCCAAAGCTGCCCTTTTTTCAGGTTGCTGAGGCAGAAGATAGCGCCCGGATATTCCATGCCTAATGCCACGCCCGATACGTTAACTGCCGAATTCCAGGGATATTCAAAATATAGGTTTGAATAGATCTCCATGCTGTTTTTTAGGTATTCGGTTGAGCGGCCCCAGCCGTCATTGCCCGAACTTTCAACCGGGTAGGCCGACATGGCAATGCCCTTGCGGCCAGATGGGAAATTAACCCTTGCCGCGTCCCAGATAAAAGCGTCAGAAGCGCCCCATGCAATATCGCGGGTATTCTGCATTTTAAAGTGCCAGGTAAGCGTGCCTTTAAAGGGCCGGGTTGAGCCTCTGCCAACTTCCGCAGCGCTAATGATGGTTACTGTTTTGTCGCTGTTGCGGGCTTGTTCCAGTCGTTTTAATTGAGTGGGAGTAAGTACCTCTTCAGGGTTTTGCAAATCGCCCGAGCCAACTACTATTTTATTGGCAGGAGCGGTGATGTAATAGTCAAAATCGCCGTATTCGCAATAGAACTCGCCTAAGCCCATGTATGGCAGGGTGTTCCAGCCCTCCACATCGTCGTAAACACACATGCGCGGGTACCATTGAGCAATTTCGTAAACATAGCCTTGTTTAAATTTCTTGCGGCCCATACGGTCGGCGCCATAAAATGGGATTGCAAAATCATAATTAACCTTGATCTCTATTTTTTCGCCTTTGCCATCCATTGGGGTATTAAGGCGTAACTGCATCCGTGCATCGGTAATGACAGGATCAACGTTGTAGGTTTCGCCTTTGTAAGTAACATCAACAGAGGCAATATGATAACCACCGCGGCTAAAACCACGAACGTCAAACCTGTCGCCGGTATACGGAGTTACCGCCGCTCCGCGCGAATCTGGTTTAAAAAGGTTTTGATCCAGTTGCAGCCACAGGTAATCCAACTTATCAGGGCTGTTGTTGGTATAGGTAATGGTTACTTCGCCGGTTATGGTAGTATCCTTGCCTTCATTAAGGGAAGCTTTGATCTGGTAATCAGCGCGGTTTTGCCAGTAATTTGGTGAGGGCTTGCCTGCGGCCGAGCGCGTTCCGCCACTGGTAACGGGCCATGTAATTGGGCCAAAAAGGTCCTGGTGATTGTATTTTGTGGTGTCGGTAGTTTGGGCCGATGCCGGTCGCGTTAACGGCATCAGCGCCACGGCGCATAATAAATAATTCAGTTTTAAACAGTTCATCTTAAATTTTTGATAACAAGGGGGCAAATAAAGGGAAATAATTTGTGAGTTTGATAATTTTTAGGACTGAAAGGGTTGGAGATAAGTGATTTTGACTTATTATTAAAAATTCAAAAATGAGACTGGTCTGATACGAATAACCACTTTTACCTAAAACTTTTCTAAATAAATTCCATTTAACTTACAGGTGCAATTATATCTGCATTTTTGCAGCAAACACACAGCTATATGAATCGCCTGGCCAATTCCACATCGCCCTATTTATTACAACATGCCAATAACCCGGTAAACTGGTACTCCTGGGGCAAAGAAGCCCTTGATAAAGCCAAAGCCGAAAATAAGCTCATCCTGGTAAGCATCGGTTACTCGGCCTGCCACTGGTGCCATGTTATGGAGCACGAAAGCTTTGAAGATGAAGCTGTAGCCGCCGTTATGAACGAATATTTTGTTTGTATTAAGGTAGATAGGGAAGAACGCCCCGATGTTGACCAGATTTATATGAGTGCCGTACAGCTCATGAGCGGCAGAGGCGGATGGCCATTAAACTGTATCTGCCTGCCCGATCAAAGACCTATTTACGGTGGTACCTATTTCCGCAAAAACGATTGGACTTCGCTGCTCTTTAACCTGGCCGATTTTTATAAGCAGAAACCCGAAGAGGCCGAAGACTACGCGGTTCGCCTTACCGAAGGGATTCAAAAATATGAGTCGATAGAATTTGTGGTGGCACAGGCAGAACATACACGGGACGATCTGCAAGCTATCGTAAACAACTGGAAACGATATTTTGATAAGCAGGAAGGGGGCACCGGCAACGCGCCCAAATTCCCGATGCCAAATAACTGGCAGGCTTTAATGCGCTATGGCTATTTAATGAAAGATGATGAAGTAGCGGAGCAAGTGAAACTTACTTTGCATAAAATGGCTTTCGGCGGGATCTATGACCATATCGGCGGCGGCTTTGCCCGTTACTCGGTTGATGGTCGCTGGCATGTGCCGCACTTTGAAAAAATGCTGTATGATAACGCCCAGCTCATCAGCCTGTATGCCGAAGCTTATATCTGGCATCCGGATGAATTGTACAAACAGGTAGTTGACGAGATCATCACTTTCAGCACCCGCGAACTGATGTCGCCCGATTATGGGTTTTATTCTGCGCTTGACGCGGATAGTGAAGGAAAGGAAGGCAAATTCTATATTTTTACCAAAAATGAGATTGAAGAGATTTTAGGCGATGATGCCGGTTTGTTCTGTATCTACTACAATATTACGGAGGATGGCAACTGGGAAGAGGAGGAATCGAACGTATTGTTCCGGAAGGACAGTGATGAAGATCTGGCCGCAAAATTAGGTTTGCCTGCTCATGAATTGCTTGCTAAAATAGCTGCATCCCGTCAAAAAGTTTTTGAAGCCCGCAGTGTACGCGTGCGCCCGGGATTGGATAACAAGATCCTGGCATCCTGGAATGGCCTTATGCTGAAAGGCCTGAGCGATGCTTACCGTACGTTTAATAAACCAGCATATCTTGAGCTTGCGTTGAACAATGCCGGGT
>JGI24737J22298_10000465_pt1 | contig 13962 bp, 16 predicted proteins | sample KBSCornC3_FD_22298 | JGI IMG/M metagenome (IMG submission 22298) | reverse complement strand
AAGGAAACGCTGGATGCGGCGGGCGCGGCCAACGAGTTTCTTATCTTCGTCAGACAGTTCTTCCATACCAAGGATAGCGATGATGTCCTGCAGGTCTTTGTAACGCTGCAAAATACGCTGGACCTCGCGGGCAACACGGTAGTGCTCTTCGCCGACGACTTCTGGGTCAAGTACGGTTGAGCTGGAAGCAAGGGGGTCAACGGCAGGGTAGATACCGATGTCGGTTAACGCACGGCTCAGAGTAATAGTGGAGTCAAGGTGAGCGAAGGTCGTCGCAGGAGCTGGGTCGGTAAGGTCGTCAGCAGGAACATATACCGCCTGAACAGAGGTGATAGAACCGCTCTTCGTAGAAGTAATGCGCTCTTGGAGTACACCCATTTCCTGTTGCAGGTTTGGTTGGTAGCCCACGGCAGACGGCAAGCGGCCGAGCAAGGCAGAAACCTCGGAACCAGCCTGTGTGTAACGGAAGATGTTGTCGACGAACAACAGTACATCCTGGCCTTCGTCACGGAATTTTTCGGCCATGGTAAGACCGGAAAGGGCGACGCGCAAACGGGCACCAGGTGGCTCGTTCATCTGGCCAAAGACAAGTGATGTCTTGTCCAGCACGCCGGCTTCAGCCATTTCGTGGTAAAGGTCGTTACCTTCACGGGTACGTTCACCGACACCGGCGAAAACCGAGCTACCGCTGTGGAAACGGGCAATGTTGTTGATCAGCTCTTCGATAGTCACGGTCTTACCGACGCCAGCACCACCGAACAGACCAACTTTACCGCCTTTAACGATCGGGCAGATCAGGTCGATAACCTTAATACCAGTCTCGAGAATCTCTACGGAACCTGATTGTTCTTCGAGCGATGGTGCCTCACGGTGGATAGGGGAGAACTCTTTAAATTTGCCGCCTTTGCCATCGATCGGCTCACCGATAACGTTGAACATGCGGCCTTGGGTAGCCTTACCAACCGGCACGCTAATTGGTGCACCGGTATTCTCGATTTCGGCGTTGCGCCTTAATCCGTCCGTGCTAGCCAATGCGATCGTGCGGACGACCGTCTCGCTCAAGTGCTGTGCTACCTCTAGGATTAATGTAGTACCGTTAAGTGTTGCCTTAAGGGCAAAGTTAATTGCGGGCAGTTGACCTTGTGTAAATTCAACGTCAACAACCACACCAACCACCTGGACGACTCGTCCGGCGTTGGTCTTAGTTTTATCTTTCGTTGCTGTTGCCATTATTGTTCTCCTCGTGGTTGTTCTTGTTGTGCTTGCGGTGGTTCTTTTCCGGTATTTTCAGGGTATCGATCTGGTGGCTGTAATCCGTCTGGGTAGCCAAAGCCATCTTGCAGTGCCAGCAAATCACGTGCCATCCGCCTGGTTGCTGGTGTCCAGCCCTCTGCACCACGTTCTGCCTGCTCCGTTCCCGGACTTAGACCTTCATAAAATTCTATAGCTGGGGGCCGTAAGGCTGGATCACTCGTGATAACATCCATAAGGCTACGGTCCAACAGATCTAAAGCATTCGCTAGGTGGCGGTCAGACTGATCCACGGCTTTTCGCATGCGGGATTGAATATCGTCTGAAGCCCAGAACATCCGTATCATGTTCATGCCAGATAATTCGGAAGGTATATTAGTTTGTGGTCGGAGCAGATTACCATTAGCTACAGCCAGTTGACCATCTATAGGCATGATGTAGCCTTTACGGTCAATGCCGACAAGTGGGTCTACTAATCTATTTGCTAAAGCCTGGGCACTGCTGGTCCCAGACCAGCCTGTTACGGGATAATCGGCGCCTGGGACTTCTACGATGCCAGCTTCATAGGCCGTATCGTGCCGGGCCAAGGATTCGTCGATTCCTGGGTCTAATCTCTCGTGTCTGCCCATTATTTCATTGCCTCCACGCCGCCGCTGATTTCGGCAAGCTCTTGGGTAATGGCTGCCTGGCGGGCGTTGTTGTATTCCAGGGTAAGGTCATCGACGATGTCACTGGCGTTATCGGTGGCGTTTTTCATGGCGAGCATACGCATGGAATGTTCGCTGGCGGCAGCCTCTAGCAGTGCCTGATAAATCTGGGCATCCAACAGACGCAGGGTGGCCAAACGCAGAACTGCTTCGGCCGATGGCTCAACGGTAACGTCTTGGTCTTCCTGTTTTTCGTTGTTTGTCTCCAGAGGGTCAAGGCCGGCAGGCAGCAAACGCTTGACTTGCATCTCTTGAACGACGGTAGAAATAAATTTGGTGTAGACGATGTCGACAGCATCGACGTCACCGTCGGCAAAAAGACCGACTGCAGTCGTCAAAATAGGACGCAACGTATCGGCATCAGGCTTGTCGGGCAAATCCTGGTATGCACCACGTACGTCAACGTTGGCGATGCGACCGGCAGCGTGTGCGGCCTGTTTACCGATAACGATAAGTGACGTACCGATTTGCTTGTCCCGGTCAGCACGAAGTTCCTGGATCATCCGACGGATAACGTTAGAGTTATATGCGCCCGCCAAGCCGCGGTCACCGGTCACTATGATAAGCAAACGGTTCTTAACAGGCCGGTCAGCAAACAGGCGAAATTCACTTTCGCCACCGGCGATGTTACGTAAACGGGCCAGGATGGCACGGGCCATCTCGGCATATGCGCGTGGGCCAACGGCTGCTTCTTGGGCACGGCGCAATTTGCTGGCAGCAACCAGCTGCATTGCTTTTGTGATTTGCTTGGTACTTTTAACCGAACCAATGCGTTGTTTGATTTGTTGTCTGGATGCCATTACACAGCTCCTTCGGTGTTAGAGGTGTCCGGCGTGAAAAGAGTTGCTTTGAAACCAGCTTCGGCAACAACACTCGCTACTACAGTGTCCACAATTTCGGTTTCACTATGTACGACAAGTTTGCCCGTACCCAAATCGAACGACGATCTTTCTGGAACAAACCCCGGAACTCCCGTTTGCTCATCGGCTAGCCACTCGAATACTTCATCAACGCAGTGTTGACAGTTCAGGCCGTTCGACAGCTCAGTGCTTGGGGCTCTCAGGTAGTCGCTAGCAGTTACAAGATAACTCTTTTCGGGCACGGATTACTCCTTAGCCGCCTTCGCGGTTGGTTTAACGGCGTATGATTTAGCTACTTTTTCAGCAGCTTCAATGACGGTCTTTTGCAGTTCGTCGGATGGTTTTTCACCCTTGTTCAGGCTTGCGACGACGTCTTTATGCTTGTCTTCTACGTAGGAGATCAGTTCAGCTTGAGCATCTTTGATCTTTTCGGTAGGAACAGTGTCAAAAGCACCTTTGGTGGCAGCCAGGACACTTACGGCTTGTTCGGCAATACTCAAAGGAGCGTACTGTTTTTGCTTCAGCATCTCGGTAAGCCGTTGTCCGCGCTCAATGGTCTGCTTGGTTTCGGCGTCAAGGTCACTTGAGAACTGGGCAAACGAAGCCAGTTCGCGGAACTGAGCCAATGAAAGCTTAAGACCGCCGGATACCGTTTTAATAGCCTTAGTTTGAGCGGCACCACCCACACGGGAAACCGACAAGCCGACCGAGATAGCCGGGCGAATGCCTTGGTAGAACAAGTTAGTCTCCAGGAAGATCTGACCGTCAGTAATAGAGATGACGTTGGTTGGAATGTAGGCAGAAATATCGCCGGCTTGGGTTTCGATGATTGGCAAAGCCGTCAAAGAACCAGCGCCAAGTTCGTCATTTAGTTTGGCGGCACGCTCAAGGAGGCGTGAATGCAAGTAGAAGACATCACCAGGGTAGGCTTCGCGGCCCGGTGGGCGACGGAGCAGCAGTGACATCTGACGGTAAGCAACGGCGTGCTTGGAAAGGTCGTCAAAAACAATGAGGGCGTGCTGTTTGTTGTCGCGGAAATATTCACCCATGGCAGTACCGGCGTAAGGAGCGAGGTACAGTAGCGGCGCCGGGTCAGCAGGGCTGGTAGCGACCACGATGGTTTGATCCATCACACCTTCACGCTTAAGGCGTTCGACAAGTGCGGCCACCTTAGAACGCTTTTGACCGATGGCAACGTAGACGTTGATAATGCCGGTCTTTTGCTTAGCCTGGTTGATCATCGTATCGACGGCGATCGCGGTCTTACCGGTTTGACGGTCGCCGATGATCAGCTCACGCTGGCCGCGGCCGATTGGTACCATCGTATCAATCGCAACAAGTCCGGTCATAACCGGTTCTTCAACAGCTTGACGGTCCATAACGCCAGGAGCGCGGCGCTCGATTGGGTTACGGCTGGTCGATTTGACAGGGCCCTTACCATCGAGTGGACGGCCAAGCGGATCGACGACACGGCCGATAAGCTCTGGGCCGACGGGTACATCAAGTACTTTTCCGGTTAGGGTTACTTTGCTGCCGGCAACGACCTGGGCGTCATCACCAAGGATAACGGCACCAATTTCGTCTTCGAGCAGGTTAAGGGCAAAAGCGGTTATCGAGCCACCGTCGATCGTCTCGATTTCGAGCACTTCGTTGTAGCCGGCGCTACGGAGACCGTACACCCAAGCCACACCGTCACCGACGCGGGTAACGATGCCAGCTTCTTCGAGTCCTTGGCGATCGCGGAGTGATTGGATCGCATCACGGAGCTCGGCTGATAGTTCTTGGACTTTAAGGTCACTCATGTTCTTCTATTATTCTCCTCGTTCTATCTCTGTTAGTTGATTGTTGCTAAGCGATTAAGTTTCGTACGGACACTGGCATCTAGTTCGGCATCGGCAGTTCGGGCAACAAGTCCGCCTAATAATGCAGGATCAATGGCTTCGGTAAGGGTGATATCGGTTGCACCGGTACGGTCGGCAAGGATAGCGGTCAGGGATTTGCGGACATCGGCGGTAAGCGGTCGTGCGCTTGTGACATTTACCAGTAGCTGGCCATCTTGCGTATACAATTCGTGTTCTATATCGTTGATGATCAGACCAGCCTCATGGATACGATTAGTATCGACAAGATAGGCAGCCAATGCTTTGATCCAATGGTGTTGGCGTGCAGGTTCAGCCACCAGTTTACTGGCGATAACGCGGGCTACGACTCGTCGGGAAAACGCTGCAGCGGCCATTATGCCTTCTCCTGCAATGCCTCGGTTATAAGGTTGGCGTCTTTTTTGGCGTCAATCTTTTCTTTAACAACTTTTTCAGTAGCCAAAGCGACCAGCTCGATAGTGTCTTTCTTTAGGGCCTGGCGGGCTTTGGACACTTCTGTATCAAGCTGCGCACGGGCGTCTTTGACGATTTGGTCAGCACGGACTTTAGCTTTTTCTTCGGCGTCGGCCACCATAACGCTGGACTCTTTTTGAGTCCGGGCGATGATATCGTCAGCCTCTTTGCGGGCGTCAGCCAGCATATCAGCGACTTTAGCTTCTGCTTTTTCGAGTGCCTCGGAAGCCTCTTTGGCTTCTTTCATACCAGCTTCGATTTGGTCACGGCGGGCGTCAATTGCCTTGACAAGGGCAGGGTAGACGAACTTTGCCAGGATTGCGACCAAAATCAAGAAAGCAACGGCTTGCTCGATAAGCAGTTTGCCGTCGATACCCAGGGCCTGCAACAGACCGGGATTCGATTCACTTGCAACAATCAAACTATACATAAGGGTGGGTTTCCCCCGTTATTACTTCAAGAACTTAATGATAAGGGCGACAACCAGACCAATGATGGCGAGGGCGTCTACGAAGGCCATAGCAACGATCATCAGCGTACGGATCTTTCCGATTGCTTCAGGGTTGCGTCCAGCTGCGTTCATGGCACCGAGACCAACTAAACCAAGGCCGATACCACAGAGGCCAGCACCGATTGCGTAAGTCAGACCGAAAGCGAGACTATCCATAAAATTATTACTCCTTTAATTATTGCTTATTACTTAACATTACTTGCACCGAACGGCTATGCCTTTTCTGACAAAACCTTGGGGGTCTTATCCGATGCAGCCGGTTCGGCGGCATCTTTAGGTTCGGACTCGTGTTCATCATCGCTGCTCGGCAGCCCTAATGAAACGAAAGCAATGGTCAACATGAAGAAAACATACGCCTGAACGGCGCCAACAAATAACTCCAGCCCGTAAAAGACCGGCAGTGCCAACGGGGCAGCAAACGACGTCAGGTAGGCGATAACCCCGAGGAGCACTTCACCACCAAAGACGTTACCAAAAATACGAAGGGAGAGTGCGGCAGTACGGGAAAATTCAGCGATAAACTCAAGGAGACCGATGGCAGCGTGCAGCGGATCTTTAAAAGGGTTGCCAAAGTAACGTTTGGCGTTACCGAAGAATCCTCGGCGCTTAATTGCCCAGGCCTGGGCAACAACAATTGAAATAATAGACAAGGCGACGGTGGTGTTCAGATCGGCGGCGACACCGCGGAACAGTTCATGGCCGTGCCAGGTAACCGAGCCGACGACAGGCAAAAGTCCTAACCAGTTATTGATCATAAAGAAGAACATCAGGGTGACGGCCAATGGTAGCACTTTAAGGGCTATCTTTTTGTCACCGATAACCTCGACAGTGGTGTCGTATAGGTTTTCGAAAAGCATCATGACGGCGTGCATGAAACGGCTGCGGCTGCCGCGCTTAAGAGCACGTACCGTGTAGAACAAAATCCAGAGCAAAATAAGTGTACCGACAGCACCCAATATTTGAGAGTTGGTAATAACGAGCGGACCGACATGAAAAAGCGTCTCAGGCGCGATGCTGATGTGCGGGCCACCGGTTCCTTCTGCTGCGAAAATTGTCGTCATCATTATTTTGTTTCCTCTCGTTTTGCTACCGCGGATAATTGTTTTTTAAGCAATAGGCCGGCAAAGACGAATCCGATAACTAGTCCCAAAAGAGTTAGCCATGGCTTCGTGTGAGCCTTTATGTCAACAAAGATGCCAATACCTGCGAATAGTACTACGGGAGCGGCAATGCGCCAAGTGGTATCTAAAAAGTCAAGGGCGATGGTTCCCAGGCCGAGGCCGGTATCATCAGCGTTGCTAGTCGTCGGGTGGGCGGCGGCTTTCTTCATTTCTTATATACTATACCAAACAGAGGTAACAGATGCAAACAGCTTTTAGGCTTAGCCCGGACTGATGCACGTGTCTTTTGGGGTAGCACATATGTTATCGACATCATTACCACAAAGATCAGACGTGCTATACTATATATATGAATACAAAAGTATCTGTTTATAGTGCTGATTGGTGTGCGTTTTGCCACGCCGCCAAAGACTACCTCAAAAAGCTTGGTGTTGAGTTCACCGAGAAAAATGTGGAAGAAAAACCAGAGTTCGCCGAAGAGTCCGTAAAGAAATCCGGTCAGATGGGGATTCCTGTCTTAGACATCGACGGCGAAATCATCGTCGGCTTTGACCGCCCTAAAATTGACGCCGCTCTCAAATCCAAAAAAATCATTTAGATCTGTTATAAGCGACTATTCTAAACCATAGTATTTTTGTATTTGCAAAGATATTTTTTAGGTATATACTCGGCTTATGAGCACTCCAGCAGAACAACTCCATCTACCGTTTCTTCCAGAAGCGGCGCACCATCTCCACGTAGCCACAAGCCCGGACTTCGGCTACCGAGCTGACATGACCATGGGTGTCCTATCTCAGGACTCCAGCTATCTCGACCTGGATCCATCGCACTACTACACCAGAGAGGACCGCGTCCGACTCCCGGTGCATGACGCCTATAACGCCACTACAGTCGGCTATAATGTTCGCCAAAATACGCTTATGACCGGCTCACGGCCCAGGACGCATCTACTGCGCGTTTTTGGTCAAGTCCTTACTGAAGCCTGTGCCGACGACCGTTATGCAGCCGTCGCTGACACTATAATGAGCCTATATCCAGGGAGAGAGGCTTCTACCGACGCTTTCCTGATAGGTAACGAACCTACTGACCGCTTATGGGCGGCTATTATGGAACGGCATGGCAATAGCGAATCTGCAGGCGGACATTTTGTCCTAGACGCCCTAGCGCGTGCCAGGGGCTACGACTTCCGGCACCTGCCGCAAGCCGCCTAACTTCAATAGCTCATAGATACATTCGCAACTTTTGGCTATAATAGCGCCATGGCATTCGAGGATTATAAGACTAAAGATTCCGTCGTAATCGTGTACACCGGTGAGAGCAAAGGTAAGACCAGCGCCGGCATCGGCCTCCTTGTTCGCGCCCTTGGCAACCGTTGGAATGTCGCTTTTATCCAGTTTATTAAATATTGGGGCGTTGGCGAACATGTGTTTATCCGCGATATCATGCCGTTATTCGAAGACCAGCTGTATTTTTACAAAGGCGGCAAAGGGTTTTATAAAGCAGGCGACTTGAGTGCGGAATTCGTGAGCGAAGCGCAGCACAAACAAGCCGCCCAGGAAACCTACGATGAGGCCTTCAAAGCAGTCACCAGCGGCGCTTACCAGCTCGTTATCTGTGATGAGATAAACAATGCCGTGCACGAAGGCCTGCTGACCGTCAAGCAGCTCCGTGAGCTTATCCAAAAGCGGACACCCCAGACCAGCATCTGTTTAACCGGGCGGGATTTTCCCGATGAGCTGCTACCGCTCGTTGACATCGCCACTAATATGACCAAGATCAAACACCACTTCGACGACAAGTATCTGGCTAACAAAGGTATCGACTTCTAGCTTTTTTCTAACCGTCGTTACGTTTGTATTGTTGGAGTGAACGGCATATACTGATCCGTACTATTTGGAAATATATTTTGTGAAAGCTAACGTTCAAGATCGGCTCCATCATAGAACATCCGTCTTCTATATTATGTGACGTAAAGGACCCCGTGTGGGTCCTTTTTTATTAGATATATATGAGGTAAAAATGGAAGTAGTAATCCCTGAAAACTTTTATGAAGATAACGTTCCGTCCCGCTTAACTGGCTTCGAAACAGAGCTGGACGTGCGCCACCCGTTGACAGGCGAAAATCATAACCAGGTACTCAACTCATTCAAGGGTGTATTGAACAAGACACCATACGATGGCTATCAAGACGGGAGGGGGATACTCTGGCTTAGCAACGGCGTAAAGATGCTTATTGATGTAGGCCACTTAGAGGTATGTACGCCCGAATCACTTGGGCCGCTGGACGCAACCACCTCACTCCATTCGCTACCGCTCACCCTCAAGACGATGATGGAGGCCATCGGCAGCAAATGCAGAGTATATAACCGCAGCGCAACGCTCTGTTCTAAAACCGGCGCCATTACAACCAAAGGGTTTCATGTCAATTTTATTACTCCTACTGACAGTATCGGCCATGATGACATAGGCATCCTCGAAACGCATTTAGTCACCCAGCTCTTTGCAAACGGTGGCATCATTACCAAAGATGGCTACAATATTGCACCCAAATCGGCTGAGATTGGCAACGGTATCAGTATAGGCAAACTTGTCGACCGCACGGGCGCGGCAAAAACTCTGGGCATTTTGTATGATTCCGATGGCACAGTCGACGATGCGGGCGGGACATCCTTCGGTTTTAGTCGCTTCGAAGACCGCACCAAAACACCGGGGCTGCCGTGGTCAGACTTTATGGGCATGGCAACGACCTCATTGCTTATGCGTGTCTTGGAACGTCCGGATATGCAACGGGAACGACGACGATTGGCTCGTCTGGTGCTCAGTAATCCGGCAGGCGATTACAAAGCTATCGGTGCCGATATATTGCTTCGGAATACATACCCCACAAGAGAGGGCGAGCAAATGACGGCGCTTGAGATAGCTAGCCGTATCGCCGATATCGTCTGTGAGGCGTGTTCCCGGATCGAGCTTCCCGCGGATGAAGTACTTGCCATGGATGAGTGGCGATCCGTCCTCAGCGACATGCGGAACATTGCGCATGGCAAGGAGGAGCTTGACGTCCTTCGGGGCCGTGTAGGATGGGCGGCCAAATATATTGACATGCGCAAGCGATACGGGCTGGGCATGCTGCGAGAGCCGACAATTCAGATGGCTGGAAGATGCTTGGCGTGGGATCGTATCGTACCGTCAGGCATCATCAGTGAGATCGCACAACGTCAACAGGGATTAGGCATCCGCGCCGAAGCGCTGGTGGACCGATCACTTAATCCTCCCGAGACGCGTGCAAAAGCCCGCGTTACGCACATCCAAAAGACACCGAACATCGAGATGCTCACCTGGAGTAGATATAAGACGATGCAAAAGGACGCTCAGGATATGCATCCATATGTGACTGAAGCTTTGGCGGCTTAAGGCTTAATCAGTAAATGTCTTAAAATTACTTGACCGGATCAGCAGCTTCTCGTATGCTTATTCGGTTTAAGGGGAGTTACTATGCACGGAGAGCACGTAGGCGATGAAACGTTCGTATTAAGCGCAAGTGTGGCCGCGGACGGAACCAATTTTCGAGACGATTTCAAACTTGAGCCACGCCATGGGGCTGACAAGGACCCCGAAGCCTCTCAGGAAGAAATCGGCCCGGATGCCATTGTCGACATGTTCTTAGAGGGCACGGCACCTTTGTACCAGGACGTGCAGCAAGAATGGGACAATGCATATACCGCACAGGCTGCGATTATCAATACCACCGCTGAGCCTGCCTCCATACGTAAAGCAGTAGCAGCCAGCCAAACGGCTTCTCCTGCGGATCTGCGGGACACAAAAAAGCTGCTAAAAGATGATCAGCACATCGCAATCTTAAGTACGGCGCATTACCAGAACCTATCAGAATACGACAACCGCATTCGGGCCCAACTAGAGGCACGCGATATCTCCGATGAAGACACTCGGCGAGCAGCTTTAGAGGAGCTCATCCAAGCGAATCCGGCGGTACATATCCCTGAGGATATTAATGACACCGCGCGAACCTACTTCAAGCACCTAAACGACCTGCGCGCAGCAACATGGCGTGCTTGTCTCAAAGAAGAGAGCAGCACACACCATCTTGAGTCTCTCCTAGAAGATGCAGAACCGGAGATTCAGGAGGCATTCATACGCAAGGTCGAGGCAATGATACACGAGCCCGATGAAACGACGGCACCATTTCTAAAAGCACTGGCCATATACAATAAGCAACATCCCCGCAATAATTTGCTGACTAAGGCTGTGGAAGCACTGTATCGGGATCCGGCCTTGAATACTGAAGCATACATGCGCCATTTATTAGACCCATCCGTCAGGACACAACTACAATTGCGCTTTAAAACAGCTACACAAATAACTAAGCTCCTCGTTACAGCCGAGAGGGGAACCGATGCTTGGTATACCGAAATTATCCAGCAGATTACTCAAAATCCTGAACATATTCCTTCGTGGTTCCCAGAAAATCTCGATTGGTTTGCTACGGAATCCCGAAATGCCCACGTACGTGATCTTAGGGCAACTCTCAAAACGTTTTATGACGATAGTCGTGCCTGCAGGTTACGGCTCACCCCGGCATATGTACTAAAACTCCGGTCAGAAAAACCAAAAGACTCATAAGATTTGTCGCGTCTCCAATGCGGTGCTTGCTTGGCGTTTTAACAAACGCATACATTTGTCGATACCGACGAGGATAGCCGTAGCGTGGTATAGCAAGAATACACCCAGCAGCCAGCATATCGGCCAAGTTCGTTTATTGTGGGTTTTAAGGGTACGGGGCCACCATTCAAGATATTTCCAAAGGGTATGACGGTCGCTGTACACGCGGCGAAGCTCGGCGCTGGCCTTGACCGTACGTTCATAACGGATGACGTAACCTTGGTCGGATAGGTGCATAGCCAGGTCAAGATCTTCATGGATGTCCGTCCGATGACATACATGCGCGCGCACCGCCTGCCATTGAGCGGGAGTAAAGGCCATATTGGAGCCCCACAGCGCATAATGGCCGACCAGTACTCTATTTAGGCCAAACGCGAAAAGACCATAGGCAAAACTGACGAGCCGCGGTAAACGTACATTATAAAACTGGGCACCGCCAGACCAGGCCGTCTGTGTATGCCGCGCATCTGTATAGTACGCCTGGATGTGCGCTACCCAGTCAGTGGGCAGTACGATATCGGCATCAATCCGGCCGATGATATCACCCGTGGCCGCATCAAAACCAGCATTCCGGGCATGTACGATACCTTGTCTGGCTTCACGGATCACCTTAACAAACGGAAACGAAGCAGCAATCTCCCGTGTCTGGTCAGTCGAATTGTTATCGACGAGGATGACCTCGTGCACCGGTTGGGTTTGGGCGGCGATAGCTTCCAGACAGGCCCAAAGATGGCGCTCTTCGTTGTAGGCTGGTATAACTATACTGACACGCAAGCGCGATGTATTCATATATATAAGTGTATCTTGAGTTAAAAGCTAATCATATAGAAAGAAGCTGCGGTTATCGTGAAAAAAGCACTAAAACACCTTGGGCGTCAGTACCTAAAACTGTGGCGAAGTAGTCGCTGGGCAAAATGCTGGATTATTGGCGTCAGCATTTTTGCGGTGTGTATGGGCATTATGTACGGCATTGCGCGCTGGTATATAACCAGCACCGACGATAAGCCCTACGTTATGGGCGCTTCATTTATCCCTGCCTATGCCGAAAGCTTAGGACTTGAGCCGCAACAGACTATGGACGCCCTCATCAATGATGTCGGCGTACGGCACTTCCGGCTTGTCAGCTATTGGGACCAACTAGAGCCGCAAAAGGGACAGTATGACTTTTCGCTACTCGATTGGCAGATGCAAAAGGCCGAAGCGTCACATTCCAAGGTAACGTTGTCACTGGGCTTGCGTCAGCCGCGATGGCCCGAGTGTCACATGCCCGCGTGGGCAGCCACTGAGCCGCAAAGTGAATGGCAGCCGCAACTCGAACAGTACATCACACAAATCGTAAACCGCTACAAAGGTTCTTCGGCACTAGACAGTTACCAACTGGAGAATGAGTTCTTTCTGAAAGGCTTCGGGCTCTGCGCAAACTTCGACCGCAGTCGCCTTATCAGCGAATACGACCTTGTCAAAAAGCTGGACAACAAACATCCGCTTATTATCAGCCGCAGTAATAATGCCCTTGGTACGCCGGTAGGCAAACCAACACCAGATGCGTTTGGCATATCAATTTATAAGCGGGTCTGGGACGCTAAACTGACACATCGCTACGTTGAGTATCCGTTTCCGGCCTGGTACTACGGTTTCGTCGCGGGCGTCCAAAAGATGACTACCGGCAAAGATATGATTATCCACGAATTACAAGCTGAGGCCTGGCCACCCCAAGGTAAGTCCATTACTGATATAAGCCTCGAGGAACAAAACAAATCATTTAACGCCCAACGATTTAAAGACCGCATACAATTTGGCAAGGCTACCGGCATGCACGAGATATACTTCTGGGGCGCGGAATACTGGTATTACCGCGTAGTGCATGAACACGATAACAGCTTATGGGACGTCGCAAAGCAGACTTTTCAAAACCGATAATTATCGACCCGCAACGATACGGCGTCAGCTTTTCGGTCAAACAATGCCGTCATTTTGGCATTAAACCAAAAACGACGTTGCAATGGTTAATCAATGACGCCGGTTTCCGCCGCTTCCGACTGATGAGTTATTGGAATGAAATAGAGCAAACGCAGGGCATATACGACTTTAGTAATTTGGACTGGCAACTGGATATGGCTAAAAGGAATGGCTGCCTGATAAGCCTTTGCCTGGGCGTCCGCCAACCTCGCTGGCCCGAAAACCACTGGCCGGATTGGGCATGGGAACTTCCAAAAAAAGAGCGCACCGCACATCTGCTGCATTTTATCGAAAAAGTGGTGGAACGATACCGCGACTGTGATGCTATCATCAGCTACCAGCTTGAAAATGAGGCGTTGCTGAAGTCGTTCGGTGAACGTCCTGACGTAGATCGTAAACGTCTCCGACAGGAATTCCAGCTGGTAAAACAACTGGATGCAAAACGACCGGTTATTATGTCGACGAGCACGGCCTGGGGGGTTCCGCTTCGCCAGCCGATACCTGACATTGTCGGCTTTTCGTATTACCGCATCGTTTACAGCA
>JGI24737J22298_10000459_pt1 | contig 14004 bp, 9 predicted proteins | sample KBSCornC3_FD_22298 | JGI IMG/M metagenome (IMG submission 22298) | reverse complement strand
TGCATAACGTTAACGGCGGGCAGGTAAAATATACCGATGCTGATTTTGCTGCCTATAAAAACGGCACAAAAACCAGCACCGATTGGTATAGCCCTGTTTTTGCCAACAGCGCCCCTCAGCAACAGCATAACCTGAATGCAACAGGCGGTACCGATAACAGCAGTTACTTTGTGAGTATGGGCATTACCGATCAGGACGGTTTTTTTAAAAGCGGCGACCTGAACTACAAGAAATATAATCTCCGCTCAAACCTCACCACCAAAATCAATAAAAATCTTACCATTGATGTAAACCTGAGCGGTACGCTCGAACAAAAAAATCAACCTTACCAGGATGCATGGTGGATCATCCGCTCCTTTTGGAGGCAAGTACCTACTCAAAGCATTTACGCCAATAACAACCCGGCCTACCTGAACAATGGAGAAGTTGATGGTTCAAACCCTGTTGCAATGGCCGATGCCAATGTTGATGGGTACAAACAAATTGCCAATAAATGGTTACAGTCTTCGGTATCTGCAACGTACAACGTTCCGTTTGTACCAGGTTTAAGTGCAAAAGGCTTGTATAATTATGATTATTATTTTTCAAGCAACAAGCTCTATCAGCGTTCATACAACCAGTATAACTATGATGCTAATAGCAATACCTACGCGCCTATAGCTAACCAAACCCCGGGTTCACTCACCCGCCAGTTTTATGAAAAGCCAAGCAGTTTAATGCAGCTTTCATTAAACTATGCTAAGCAGTTTAAAGGCGGACATAATGTTACGGCCTTAGCGCTTTATGAAGAAAGCGAGCGAAAAGGCGATAACTTTAACGCGCAGCGCCAGCTTTCGCTTCCTGTTGATCAGCTTTCGGCAGGTAACGCTTTAAACCAAACAGCTACGGTTGACGGCGGCTGGCCTTATGATTTTGTGACCAAATCATTTGTTGGTCGTGTAAATTACGATTACAAATCAAAGTACCTGGTTGAGTTTAGCTTCAGGGATGACGCAAACTCTAAAAACTCGCCGCTTAAACGATGGGGCTTCTTCCCGGGTGCGTCTGCAGGCTGGAGGATTTCACAGGAAGAGTTCTGGAAAAATGCTAAAGCCCTTTCATTTATTGATGACCTGAAGATCCGTCTATCATACGCTAAACTGGGTGATGATGACAAACTTGACGCTTATCAGTATCTTACTGGTTATAATTATCCTGCTGGTGGCGATAACAACAAGGTACCTCCGGGGTCGGTATTTGACGGCACTTTTGTTAACGGCGCGCAAAGTCGTGGTATTGCCAACCCGTATATTTTTTGGTTTGTTGCTAAAACCTACAACGCCGGTATCGATCTGCAGGCCTGGAATGGTTTGTTAGGTTTAACTGTTGACGCCTTTAGGCGCGACAGGAGCGGTTTGCTTGATACCCGTGCCGATAACCTGCCGGGTGTAGTAGGCGCAGGTTTACCACAGGAAAATCTTAATAGCGACCGTGCTCAGGGTTTCGATATCGAGATAAACCATCGTTACCATATAGGCAGCTTTAACTATTTTGTTAAAGGCACATTCGGGTATACCCGTACACAATGGATTAGCAAGGTTCACTCTGCTTACGGTAACTCACAGCTTAATTGGCATAATAACAACGACAACCGTTACAATAACATATTCTGGGGTTTTGGTGCCGATGGCCAGTTCCAAAACTATCAGCAAATCCTGAACAGCCCGCAGTTTGTATCACGTAACGCAGTAGTTGGTGATTACATTTTGCAGGATTGGAACGGTGACGGCGTAATTAACGATCAGGACGTACACCCAATAGCACAAAACGTGAGTAACAATAACTACAGCGTACCTTCAACTACATTTGGTTTAACGCTGGGCGGTTCATACAAAGGTTTTGATATCAATACCGTATGGCAGGGAGCTGCGGGTATTAACGTATCCTACATCGAACAGTTGAACATCCCGCTATGGGGTGGCGGCAGTGCCCTATCTATGTTCATGGACAGGTATCACCCAACCGATCCTAAAGCCGACCCTTATAATCCCAACACCGTATGGACGCCAGGTACATTCGCACTTACCGGTACAACAGCTAACACCAACTCGCTGTCAAATATCCACAGCGCGGCTTATGTAAGGTTGAAATCTGCTGAGATTGGCTACAGCATTCCTGCCGGAGCAGCTAAAAAGGCAGGTATTAAAGGTGCAAGGATCTTTATGAACGGGTACAACATATTAACCATTACAGGTTTGAAATATCTTGACCCTGAACACCCATCGGCCAACTACGGCTATTTATACCCCTTAAATAAAGTTTATTCAATCGGTGTAAATGTTAAACTATAATCCATTACAGATCATGAAAAAATACACATATACAATATTGGCTTTTTTACTTTGCTGGACAACGGCATGTAAAAAGCTGGATACCCTGCCCCCAAGTATTGTTAAGGACGATGACGTTTTTGCGACAGCCGCGGGAATTCAGGCCTACATGTCAAGGCTGTACAGCGAATTACCTATCGAAGATTTCAGGTATTCGCCCGAAAGAGGTTTAAATATGTTCTGGATCATTGCACCAACAAGCGCCACTACCGGTGAGGCCCTAAGTCGTGACCAGAACGGATCAATGCAGGAGAACACAGGTCTTTCAACCTGGGGCGATTGCTATAGGGTTATCAGGGATGCTAACTATTTTGCTGAAACCTTGCCTAAATATGCAAGCAACTTTACCAGCGACCAGGTAAATAACTGGTTAGGCGAAGCAAGGTTTGTTCGCGCGGCCACTTACTTTGCTTTAGTTAAACGTTACGGCGGCGTACCGCTGGTTGATAAGGTGCTTAACTATCCTGGGCAAAGTATTGAGGAACTGAAAATACCCCGTTCATCTGAAGAAAAGATCTATGATTTTATCGGTACCGATCTGGATTATGCCTACACTAACCTTCCTGAAACTAACCAGGCAGGCAGGGCCAGCAAATATGCAGCTGCAGGTTTCAAGTCAAGGGCAATGCTTTATGCCGGTACAGTAGCTAAATACAACCAGATCACATTGGTTGATGGCAGCGGCAACAGGCTTTGTGGTATCCCGGTTGCAAAGGCGGTTACTTATTTTAAAGCGGCTTATGACGCGGCGGCTTTATTGGATGGCAAATATAGCCTGTACAAAAAAGCATGGGCTGCGGGCGATAAAAACGCGCAATATCAAAACTATGTTAACCTGTTTTTCGATGCGTCGAGCCCCGAAAACATACTTGTACGCCAGTACCATTATCCCGAATCGGTACATGGTTATGATGCCTATAACGTACCCCGCCAGTTAATGGGCGCTAATGGTTACTCATCTGAAGTTAACCCTACGCTGGATTTTGTGGAGCTGTTTGATGGCTTTCCTAAAAATGCAGATGGTACCATCAAAACTACAACCGGCGGTAAATACGATCTGTACACCAACACAATGGATATATTTGCAAATGCCGAGCCGAGGTTAAGGGCAACCGTAGTTTTGCCGGGCGATGTAATGAAAGGTGTAAGTATCGAAATCCGCAGAGGTATTTATACAGGTTCTTCAGCAGGTGGTATCAGCCCCCTGTTGCCTGCCGGTTCAACTGCTCATTATCCTACAGATAATATTGTTCAATCGGCCAACGCCAGCCAAACTCCGTATAAATTGCCAAATGGTACAACCATGAACCCTGCCGGTTTAAGCGGTTATTTCACCGGCGACGGCACCAATTCTGTTTCCGGGTTCTCTATCCGTAAATATATCGTACCGGATAAACCAACGTCTGAAGTATTGGAAAACCGTTCTGATCAAACCTGGATAGAATTGCGTTATGCTGAGGTATTACTTAACCGTGCCGAAGCTGCCGTAGAGCTGAACTCGTTAGGCCAGTCGGATAAAAGCTATTTACAGGATGCCTTTACGCAGATCAACCAGATCCGTGAGCGTGCTGGTGCCGACCTGTTAACTGGTATCATCGACCTAACCATTAACGTAGTACGTAAGGAACGCAAAAAAGAGCTTGGTTTTGAAAACAAACAATACTGGGACATGCGCCGCTGGAGGGTTGCCGATAAAGAGCAAAACAGCACAATCTATCGTACGTTGATGCCTTTCTATTCGGCCAATGATGGTAAGTATTTCTTTGATACCCGTTTAGACGAGCGTAATTCAAGATACACTTTTGATGTGCGCTGGTACTACGAGCAGATCCCGCAGGACGAGATCCAGAAAAGCCAGAATTTAATTCAAAATCCGGGTTATTAATTTTAAGAGAGAGATGAAAAAACTATTTTATAGCATAGCATTAAGTGTATTGGTTGCCGCAGGCAGCTCATGCAAAAAAGTTGATAATTATGCCGCTCCCAATGTTACCTTAAAAGGCACCGTAACGGATGCAGGTACAGGCAAAAGCCTGCAAACAGAACAAGGTTCAGGCACCCGCATCAAATTATTGGAGATAAGCTGGAGCTCAAACCCTACTCCGTTTTATATATCATCATTCCAGGATGGTACTTACCAAAACACCAAACTGTTTGCAGGCAAAAACGTAATTTCGGCAGAGGGCGCTTTTGTACCATTGGTACAGGTTGACGATGCCGGCAAAACCATTGTTGATAAAAGTCAGACAGTTGACGTAAAAGACGTAACTACCGTAAACTTTTCGGTTGAGCCATTTTTACGGATAGAGTGGGTTGGTGATCCGGTTTTGAATGCTGATGGCACCATAACTACCAGCTTTAAAGTTACCCGGGGTACTGCCGATCCTAATTTTCAGCAAAACGTGAGCGATGTGGCTGTATTTGTTAATTCAAACAACTACGTAGGCAATAATAACTACGATAACCGCTACACACCTAAGCTGAGCGGTAATGATGCAAATAACTCGGTTGGTAAAACTCTTAGTCTTACCACGCTTGGTGGCGCATTGCCGGGTAAAAGGAGCTATTTTATCCGCGTAGGTGCAAGGGTTTCCTATGGCCTTAATTATTATAACTATACCGACCTTAAAGAGGTAAAGGTTCCGTAAAAACAAATAATACCTGTGTGAGGGAGGGGCCGTGGGAGTGGTTCCTTCCAACACAGTTTTATAAAATATAACTATGAAGAATACGCTGCTTTTTTGTTGCGGACTTGCCCTCGCTGCCGGCGCCTATGCGCAGGATGCTAACCCCAAACCGGCTTCCCTGAAAGAGAAAACGGCTTTCCAAACCAGCAGTCCCTGGAGGCCCGAAATTGATGTGCGATCAGATATTGCCATTGTTTACGGCACTAATGATCATCCTAATATGACCTTTGAGCAACGCGTTAAATCATGGCGCGACCGTGGCTATGACGTAAATTTCATGACCGGTATTGCCTGGGGCGACTACAAAGATTACTTTTTGGGTAAATGGGATGGTAAAAACCACCTTGGCGTAGGGCAGGTAACCCAAAGAGGCGATACAATTTTCCACGGGAAGGATATGCCTTATGTTGTGCCCGATGATTCGTTTATCGAATACATGAAAACTGCCGTCGTCAAACGGGTAATAGACGTAGGGATCACCAACATTTTTTTAGAAGAACCTGAGTTTTGGGCCCGCGCAGGTTATAGCGCCGGCTTTAAAAACCAATGGCAAAAATATTACGGCTTCCCATGGAAACCACAGGATGCATCTCCTGAAAATACTTACTTATCCAACAAGCTAAAATATAACCTGTACTATGAAACCATCAAACAGGTATCATCATACGCCAAGGAGTATGGCAAAAGCAAAGGGATGAACATTAAGGTGTTTATTGCAACACACTCGTTGGTAAATTATTCGTCATGGCAAATCGTTAGTCCGGAGGCAAGTCTGGCATCACTACCGGGTATTGATGGTTACATCGCCCAGGTTTGGACGGGTACCTCACGCGAGCCTACTTACTTTAATGGCTTAGAAAAGGAGCGTGTATTTGAGAACGCGTTTTTGGAATATGGTTCGGTAGTATCCATGACAGCGCCGACAGGTCGTAAGGTGTTTTTCCTGACCGACCCGATTGAAGACCGTGTGCATGACTGGAGCGATTACAAACGCAACTACCAGGCTACTTTTACCGCCAAACTGTTGTACCCGATGGTTGCCGATTACGAGGTAATGCCATGGCCAGAACGTATCTACACGCATCCATACCCGGTATTGGGCACTAATGAAAAAACGCTGATCCCGCAATTTTACTCCACCCAGATGCAGATCATGGTGAATGCGCTGAATGATATGCCTGTTTCAACCAACAAAGTATCTGGTGTTAATGGAATCGGCGTGCTGATGAGCAACACACTAATGTTCCAGCGTTTCCCAACACATAACGGCTTTGAAGATCCGCAGTTCTCTAACTTCTATGGTCAAACGCTGCCACTGGTAAAGCGCGGCGTTCCGGTACAAACCGTACACATGGAAAACCTGGGTTATGCGGCATCGCTTAAGGATATCAAAGTTTTGGTGATGAGCTACTCCAACATGAAACCGGTATCAGCAGAAGCTCATGAGCATTTGGCCGAATGGATTAAAAATGGCGGTGTACTGATCTACGCCGGTCGCGATGATGATCCCTATCAATCGGTAATGGAATGGTGGGATACCAAAGGCAATAATTTTAAAGCGCCATCACAGCACCTGTTTAAACTGCTGGGTATAAACCCAACCGGGAATGATCAGCGTTTTGCTGTTGGCAAAGGTACGGTTTATGTGTTGAGGCAAAACCCCAAAGAGTATGTAATGCAGGCTAATAATGATGATAATTTCATCAAAACTGTAAAACAAGCTTATGAAAAAGATGCCGATGGCGGTAAGCTAAAATTTAAAAACAGCATGTACCTGGAGCGCGGCCCGTATGATATTATTTCTGTGATGGACGAAAATGCCGATAACAAGCCATACGTGATAAAGGGCCCGGTTATCGATCTGTTCGATCCGCAATTGCCGGTACTCGCCGAAAAAACGATCAATCCAAATGAGCAGGCCTTACTGTATGTAGTTAAGCGTGTTGCGGATAAAAAGCAGCCAAAAGTATTAGCATCGGCCTCAAGGGTTTATGATGAAGTTATAACAGAAAACAGCTACACTTTTGTAGCCAAAAGCCCGATTAATACATTAAACAGCGCCCGGATCTTATTGCCGGCGCAACCGAAAGAAACAGTAGTTACCGATAATACAGGAAAAACCATTGCTGATGTAAAATCCTCGTGGGATAAATCATCAAAAACCCTGTACCTGGGCTTTGCCAACAGTCCCGATGGTATTAAGGTGAGCATTAAATGGTAAAAGAGTCTTTTTTGAGAGAGAGTTGATTTATGCTTCCGTACGCGAAATTTCACGTGCGGAAGTTTTTTTGATGTTTGGCTTGTACATTCGCTCAAAAAATTTGTCCTTGTGTTAAACATGATTGTTTGAAAGAATTTTTAGCGAGGTTTTCAAGTTCCCCTCTCAAGAGGGGGCGCGAAAGGCATTGCAGGAGCAGGGGTGTGTTATGCGAGCTATTGGTCGCGAGTAGAGTAACACACCCCTCCACCCCTCCACCCCTCTCAAGAGGGGAATCGCACAGGCCAACGCTTTTTGTTATTCTTACACCTGTGTTGTATTGATTTGAAAATAAAGCCCCCCAAATAATAAATGAAAAAATTACTTCTCCTGGCGTTTGCCTTTTTACCGGCAGCACTTTCGGCCCAAGAAAAGGCGCCGTCACCTGTCGATCTCATCAACCCGCTTATGGGTACACAATCAAAGCCGTCGTTATCCAACGGTAATACTTACCCTGCAGTGGCCTTGCCATGGGGAATGAATTTCTGGACACCACAAACCGGTAAAATGGGCGATGGCTGGCAGTATACTTATGATGCAGATAAGATCCTCGGTTTTAAACAAACCCATCAGCCTTCACCATGGATGAATGATTATGGTATGTTTTCTGTGTTCCCTGAAACAGGTAAGTTAAAATTGAACGAAAAAGATCGCGCCAGCTGGTTCTCGCACAAGGCAGAAGTATCTAAGCCATATTATTACAGCGTTTACCTGGCCGATTATGATGTAACCACCGAAATTACACCAACAGAACGCGCGGCCAGCTTCCAGCTCACTTTTCCTAAAAGTGACAGCTCGCACATTGTGATCGATGCTTTTGATAAAGGATCATATGTTAAGATCATTCCCGGCGAGCAAAAGATTATTGGTTACAGCACTAAAAATAGCGGCGCTGTACCTGCCAACTTCAAAAACTACTTTGTTATTTATGTAGATAAACCATTCGCGCTGGCCTCTGCATGGCACGATTGGAAACAGGATGCCGGGCAACTGGAATACACCGGCGATCATGCTGGTGCTGTGATCACCCTGAAAACTGCTAAAGGCGAAAAAGTTCATTTGAAAGTAGCTTCTTCATTTATCAGCGTTGAACAAGCTGAACTGAACCTGAAACGTGAATTAGGGAATGATGATTTTGCTACAACATACCAACAAGCAAAAGATACCTGGAACAAAACCCTGAGCCGTCTTAATGTTGAGGGTGGTACTATCGACCAAACCCGCACTTTTTACAGCAGTCTATATCGTATGCTGTTTTTCCCAAACAAGATGTATGAGGTTGATGCCAATGGGCAAAATGTACATTACAGCCCTTTCAATGGTAAAGTTGCGCCGGGTTACCTGTTTGCCGGTACCGGTTTCTGGGATACCTTCAGGGCATTGTATCCTTTCCTGAATTTGGTTTACCCATCTATCAACAAAGAAATGCAGGAAGGCCTGATCAATGATTACAAAGAAGGTGGCTGGCTGCCAGAGTGGTCGAGCCCGGGCTACGCTGATTGTATGATCGGTAATAACTCTGCGTCGGTAGTTTCTGAAGCTTATCTGAAAGGTTTGCATGGTTATGATATCGAAACTTTGTATCAAGCTCTTAAACACGGTGCTAATAATGAAGGCCCGAATGCCACAGGTCGCCGTGGGGTGCAATACTATAACACTTTAGGTTATGTACCTTATAATGTAAAGATCAACGAAAACGCAGCACGTACGTTAGAGTATGCTTATGACGATTTTGCTATTTACCAGTTGGGTAAGGCTTTGGGCAAACCTAAAAAAGAAATTGAGATCTACAAAAAACGCAGCCAAAACTACCGTAATATCTTCGACCCGCAAACTAAACTGATGCGCGGTAAAAATCAGGATGGCACTTTTGAAACACCATTCAATCCGTTTAAATGGGGCGATGCCTTTACCGAAGGTAACAGCTGGCACTATAGCTGGGGCGTGTTCCATGATATTCAGGGTTTAATAAACCTGATGGGCGGCAAGCAGCAATTTGCAGCCAAACTGGATTCCGTATTTGAAATGCCGCCGGTATTTGATGACAGCTACTATGGTGGTGTGATCCACGAGATCCGCGAAATGCAGATTGCAGGTATGGGCCAATACGCTCATGGTAACCAGCCTATCCAGCATATGATCTATCTTTACAATCACGCAAATCAACCATGGAAAACCCAGTACTGGGTTCGTGAAGCAATGAACAGGCTTTACCGGGCAACTCCTGATGGTTACTGCGGCGACGAGGATAACGGTCAAACTTCTGCATGGTATATCTTCTCAGCAATGGGCTTTTACCCGGTAACCCCGGCCAGCGACCAGTATGTTTTAGGTGCCCCGCTGTTTAAAAAAGTAACTGTTAATTTAGAGAATGGCAAAACCATCACCATCAACGCGCCAAAAAACAGCGCAGATAACAAGTATGTAAACACACTTACAGTTGATGGCAAACCATACACTAATAACTGGTTAAGCCATAAAGGTTTACTAAATGGTGCAGTACTTGATTTTGATATGCAGGCCACTCCGAATAAAGACCGCGGTACCAAAGATGCCGATGTGCCTTATTCAATGAGTAACGAGAAATAAACACCCCTCCTTAAAAATTCCCCTCTTGAGAGGGGGCGCGGCGGGAATGAGTGAGAGCAGGGGTGTGTTTGTGCGATTTGATTATCAAAGCAGAAACACACCCCTCCGCCCCTCTCAAGAGGGGAATCGCACATTCCCGTCCTTTTTTTATTTTTTGCAGAGACGCATCACATGCCGTCTCCCGCTATGCAGATCAAACATGCATGATGGGAGATGCGGGTTATGCGTTTTTTGTTTTAGATATGCCATCTAAAAGTTTTGTTTTACCTACATTTAGCAATCAACGCTAAACCATGAAATATCTTTTACTTTTCGTACTTATCACAACTACCTGTATTGTTAAAGCGCAGGATTTTGCGGCTTTAAAGGCGGGACAATCAAAGGCCGAACAGATCATATTGAATGATGAAGACGGGAAGGTGATGATGGCATTTATGATCCCAGCGCCAACAAAACTCAAAATAAACTTATTGCCTCTGTGCAGGCCAACGCCAATAAACATATCCCTCCAGTATTATTTACTATGGCTATGGTTTTATTTGGGCAGGAAAAATATAGCGATGCCTGTTTTTGGTTTTATGTAGCGCAATTAAGATCAAGATACGATGTAAACCGCAGTGTAGATAAAACGGTATCGGCAGCCAACTGGAACGGCCCAATCGGGATGTCGATAAACCAATATGCCTTTGAGCATCTGGATACCTTAGAAAAGGTTGTTCCCCAGGTTGTAGCTTATGTAACTGCAAATGACGAGTTATATGATCAGCGGTGGATCAACGTTTTAACAGCACATGATAAGGTAAAAGACGAAGACATAGATAAGTTAAGCGTTGATAAAAGCCTTTGGCCAGGTATCAAGAAAGAAACAATAGATTCTTATTATGCCGATTTTAAAGAGGTTGTGAATAAAGCCAGGCAAAAGCAATAAGAATATGGTTTTTAAGCAGCTATTCGGGGTTGTTTACGTTTAATTGGTAATTTACTTTTATCTTTTTTGTAACTTGCCTTATCAATGAAAAGCCAAAAAACAAACGTTTCGGTCTTACTCGTATGTCTTTTGGCGCTGCCTGCGATATTAGCTTTTTCCTTACACCCCTCCGGCAAATACAATCTTGATTTTTTTACTACCCACAACCAATTTTACCTCTGCGATTCGGCATTTACCGGTACCACCGGTGATACTACCTTTTGGAACACCGACGCCCAAAATGCGCGCTTAGGGACTACCGAAGATATCATCGGCATAAAAATAGCCAGCTATGGCCACGTACGGGCCGAACTTAATGTGCTCAATACAGCCGACGCAGAAAAAGATTTCAGCAAATACGACCATGTTGTTGAGGGCAGTGTAAAACTAAGTTCGGGCATTATGGAAGTCCTGAATTTTCCGGATACCAAAATTATCTTAAAAGCCATTGTTACCCCGGCAAGATATCGCATACGCATTTATTCGTATGCTGTAAAAAACGTAAATCCCGATGAGGACGAAGGTACCGATCACTATAAGATTACCCTTTGGCCCGGAGAAGGTAGGGAAAGGAAAGTATTGAAAGCCTACAGGGCGGACTAATCCATTTATGCCCGCCCGAAACAAGGTACATTAATCACGCACTATTTATCGCTGATCATTATCGGGTTGCCTCCCTTTCCGCCGCCAATAATAATCACCTTGGCATTGGGCGAAAGCGCTATTTCCTTTTGTGCTTTTATGGCTTCGTATTGCAGTTGCTTATCCGATAACCCGGTTGAAAGGATACGCTGATAATCGGCAATACCCTGCGCTTCCACCCGCTTACGTTCGGCTTCCTGGCGTTCCTTTTGCAGTACGAACTCCATTTTTTGGGCGTCCTGCTCGGCGTTGATCTTTGATTCGATGCTGGCGCGTACCGAGGCGGGCAGGGTAATGTTGCGCACCAGGATCTGCTGCAGCTCAAGTCCGCGTTTTTCAAAACTGGCGGTGATGTAACGGTTTATTTTATCCTGGAACTCCTGCCGCTTGGTCGAATACAGATCGACAGCTGCATAAGCAACCGCGTTATCGCGGATGGCCGTGCGCGAAACCGGGCGAACGATCTTATCTACATAGTTTTCGCCAATGTTCTGCATAATGTACGGGGCTTTATCGGGTTTCACTTTATACAGCACCGAAAGGTCGATGGTAACCTCCAATCCATCTGATGAAAGCACGCGGATTGCATCATCCCCTTCCTTTTGCCCTTCATTATTTACTGCACTCATGGTATAGGTTTGTGTTTGCACATCGAAGGTAGTGATCTCCACAACGGGGTTTATGATGTGTAAACCACTTTCAAGCACCTGGTCCTGCACCTTGCCAAAAAGGGTTTGAACCCCCACTTTACCAGGTTCAATAACTTTAAAAATATTGAGTAACAGACCAAGTACCACCATGGCTATACCCACCGCCGTTACCACGCCGTTAAAGCGGCCGGCCGGTTCGGGCGAACGTTTGAGCACTATACCCACAATGAGTACAATAACTCCTAATACTGCTATAAACATGCAATGAAGTTAAGCTTTTTTTGCATGCTGCAAGCTTATTATAACAGAATGTTTTTTAGGGGATTAAGGCTGTTATTGCCGGGAATTAGATGGATGCGAGAGGGGGTATTTTTTTGCCGACTTAGCATAACGGCACAAGTTAGCCGGCGCTTGTTCCCTTTACACAAAACTTGCGCCATTAGAAGTAGAGAAGACTTACGAAGTTTTAAAAACTTCGTAAGTCTGGAGCCTAATTAATATCGGGTTACTTAGCCCCTTTGCCTTTTTTATTTTGCGGGGCTTGCTGGGTCTCTTTAACCTGTTTCAAAAGCCTCAGCTTCATGAAAATCACAACTACGCCTACAACCATGGCACCGGCCATGATCAGGTAGTTTTTTTCGGTAAACATTTTATAAGCTACAATAAAGCACAAAGCTACGCCCATGGTGTAAAGCACATTGAGCACCAGTTTAAAGCCCATTATTAGTATACGTTTAATTCAGGGTCAATTTCGGCCTGCCATGCAAGGATCCCTCCTCTTAGGTTTGACAGGTTGGTAAAACCCTGCTGCTCCAGTTGCATAATAGCAGCCGCGCTGCGTTTACCACTGCGGCACATTACTACTACCGGCTTGTCTTTACTTATCTTTTCCGATTCTATCAGCACTCCGCCAAGCGGTATAAGCTGCCCGCCAAGGTTTGAAGTTTCGTATTCAAAATCTTCCCTAACATCAATCAGTTGAAAATCTTCGCCTTTGTCAATTTTCTCTTTTAGTTCCTGTACGGTTATCTCGTTCATGTTAAATGTAATTATAATCCAAAGGTAGTTTTTTTCTTAATCAAATATTTAGGCTTGTTATTTGTAACAATCAAAGTGTATGAGCGTTTCATATATGTTTACACAATAATTACTTAATGAAAAAAGTTACACGCTTTTTCTGGTTCTGTTCAGGAGCACATATCGATACCTTAAAAAAGTACCCAATTGAGCATAATAAGTATGTTGGTATTGGGGCAACTATATTTTTCACGGCACTGTTCGCCGCATTATCCGGCGGTTATGCCATGTACTTTGTTTTTAATGGCGATGCCTTTGCTGTAGGTTTTGCTATACTATTTGGTTTACTGTGGGGAACGGCCATTTTTAACATGGACCGCTATATTGTATCCAGCATCAACAAAGAAGGCACAACCAACCAGCAGATCCTGCAGGCGTCGCCGCGTATTTTGCTGGCTATTATGATAGGTATCGTAATCTCGCGCCCGCTTGAACTCAAGATCTTTGATAAAGAAATTCGCCAGAAACTAAAAACCGCCTATTTAAAGGGGCAACGCAGTAAAATTGATACCCTCGAAAAAACCTACATGCAGAAGTATGCCATGGAACTGGGTAAAAACACCGATTTGAAAAAGGAAAAAGATTCGCTTGAACGGGATATCAACCGCTCACGTTACCAGCTTAACCAGGAAGTTTTCGGCGATAAAACCAACCAAACATCGGGCATTACCGGTTATGGCACTTATGCAAAGCAAAAGCAGGCCATACTGGAAGAAAAGGAAGCCCGGCTTAAATCCGTTACTGATAATTTAGGGCAGATGGACCA
>JGI24737J22298_10000457_pt1 | contig 14037 bp, 12 predicted proteins | sample KBSCornC3_FD_22298 | JGI IMG/M metagenome (IMG submission 22298) | reverse complement strand
GGTACCAAACTCTTTTGTTTGTGCTTCTATATATTTTTTACCAATGGTTTCAAACATCGGGTCGTCGGGATCAAGTATAAAAACATCTGGAAACCCGGCATCCCAGTTGGTTCTTTTAACCTTAGCACCGGGGAATTTATCTTTAAATGATGGCGGCACATGGCCGGTAAATGACGACAATACAGGCGTCATCCCAAATGAGCGCTCGCGCTCTAAAATCTTTTTTTGTAATGCTTTATGCGAGTCTATCCAATGCTGCGGCAGCGGACCGCCCCAGGCATCAATGTTACCCATCCAAAACCATGAAAAATAAGCGGGACCACTAAAAAACTCGTCCAGTTGCTTATCGGTAAAGCCCATGTCTTTATAAACGGTTTGCCAGACGGCTTCTTCGCCTGTTATGGCCAGCGGCATGTTAATACCATTCAGGGCCATCCAGTCAATTTCTTTTTGCCAGCGTTCCCAATCCCACCAGGCCATGGTGTAATTAAACGTGCAGTAATTTAAATAGTAGCGATATTGGTAAGGCGTGGTTTTATGGATAAGGCCTTTAACCACAGGCAGGGTAGCAGGCAAATTAAGATTAGTGCCATTCCAGCCGATATCGCAAAAGCAATAATTTTTAAGATAGTAATTTAATGCCGATGCTATTGACAGCCCATTATTGCCCCTAAGCACAATTTTACCATTACGGCTCTCCAGTTCAAATACATCTTTGCCGTTTTGTTGCGGGATAACCTCAACGGTAAACAAATTACTTTTACCGGGAATTACCCTTTCAACAAAATCATAGGAGGCTTTTTGATCAACCTGGGCACCGGCTTTAAGGCCGAATAAAATAATAGCAGCTAAAACAAGTAAACACTTTCTCATCAACAGATAATTAAACGCTGGAAATAAATACCGGCAACAGGAGGCTCTCCCCTATTGCCGGTATAAGGATATAATTATTTAAAATTAGGGTTCTGTACTAACACACCTTTACTCTTATCAATCTCAACCTGGGGGATTGGGAAGTAATAGTTTTTAGGGCGTACAAAGGTTACCGTTTTGTTTTGATCAAGTGGAGCTTTGGAAACAGCAAGGTTATAAATAGCAGCTATATCCACAATTTTAACTTTGTCCCAGCGCATCAGGTCCTGATGGCGTTGATCTTCACCCGCCAGTTCAACTCGACGCTCATGGATCAGCTCTTTCATGCCAGCTCCTGAAACAGGTTTTAACAGTGGAGAAGCCCTATGCCTGACCTGGTTGATCAAAGCGTCACCAGCTCCGGCGCCTTGTGTACGGATCAAGGCTTCGGCAACTAATAAATAAATATCTGCAGAACGCATTAGCGGCACAGCATAACTGTGGTCAACTCCACCACCATCAGCCTCAGTATTGAATACAGCGTACTTTTTAAATGCATAACCAGTAGCAGAAAGATCGGCGGTAAACGTTGTCAAGCCCTTGCCATCACCCAGATCAACCTTGTCGCCAACGCTTAATAAAGTAGCCTGTTTACGTGGATCCCCTGCCTCAAACTCATTGGCAAGTCCCTGTAATGGCTGACTAAAGCCATAACCGTTCCATGATCTTGGAATGTAATAAACTGTAAAGTCATTTTGTACTACGGTTTGTACAGCCTGGATCGAAAAAAGCAACTCGGTGCTGGTTTCGTTAGCACGGGTAAAATTATCGGCGTAGTTAGCAGCCAACGCGTAATGTGAATTGGAAATCACTTTTTGACCGGTTGCAATTGCCTCAGGAAGTTTTTCCCAATACATGTAAAGCTTGGTTAATAAGCCCAATGCAGTTCCTTTGCTTACACGGCCGCGGTCGGCAGAGCCATAGCTTTCAGGCAAAAGATCCACCGCTTTCAACAAGTCCGACTCGATCTGTTTTCGTACTTCTTCAATTGGCGATTTTGGAACATTAAAAGTTTGTTTTGAGTAATCATCTTCGGTAATGATAGGTACATCGCCATGAATGATCATTAAACGCCAGTAACCAAAGGCACGTAAAAAATAAGCTTCGCCCATACTCCGATTTTTAATATCGGCAGATATTGCGGTGATCTTTGGGATGTTAATGATGCAATTGGTTGCCCGGTTGATGGTTTCATACCTCCATTTCCATGGATACCTGATGGCTGCATTTGAAGCATCATAAGTTAAGTTCTCAATGCCCTCATCCTCGCTATGATCACCTGAACGCCAGTAATCGTCAGATGGAACATCAAATGTAGCCTCCGCGTGGCCAACATAATCCTCTTCTTCCAAAAGGCTATAAATACCGGAAACCGCATTTACAGCATCAACTTCGTTCCTGAAATAATTATCTGAGGTATAAACCCCTTGTTGTTTAAGGTCAAGTGCTTTTTTACAGGCGCTGTTGAGTAACGCCAGCCCTATAACCATATATATTGTAATTTTCGATTTCATGATTTTAAAGTTTAGCAGTTATACCGAATGTAATTGTACGTACCGTAGGGTACTGGGCCACATCAACCCCACGCTGCAGGTTGCCATTAGTATAACCAAGCTCAGGGGTGTATCCTTTATAATTGGTTATAAAAAATATGTTTTGACCTGATGCATATAACCTTACGCTTTTCAGTGTCGCTTTTTTAGCCCAGCTTGCAGGTAAAGTATAACCTAAAGTGGCATTTTTGAGGGCAAAGTAATTCCCGCTTTCGACAAACAGGTCGGATGTGCGATAATTGTCGTTAGCACGATCTAATGACATACGCGGGATCGAGTTGCTTGTGCCCGGCCCTGTCCAGCGGTTCATGTCTTCGGCATAAAGATTAAACGGATAGGTTGGATCAATACCTTGCATCCTATCGGCATTATAAAGGCTTACACCAAATACGCCGGTAAAGTTTGCTGCAAAGTCAAAACCTTTGTATGAAAGACTGCCTTGCAAACCAACTGTAGCATTAGGATTTGGATTGCCCAAATTGGTGCGGTCATTACCATCAATCTGGCCATCGCCATTTAAATCCAGAAAACGCACATCGCCGGGTTTGATATTAGCCTTGCGCGAATCATTTTTAAGCGCCGGATCGTTATCAATTTCTGCCTGGGTTTGGTAAAGGCCATTTGTTTTCCATCCGTAAAAAGAAGCTATCGGCTGACCCTGATATGTTCTTGAGATTTCCTGGCTTGAACGCCCGTAAACTGTCGAACCAATGAAAGTACCTTCTCCATTAAGTTTAGTTACCTTATTTTTGATAAACGAAGCATTGGCACCGAATGAATATTTTAGTTTATCGCCGCCTTGATAGTTAATTTCAACTTCGACACCTTTGTTATTCATTGTACCGATGTTTTGATTTGGAATAGCTACCGAACCCGCTGAACCTACTACCGGCGGTGATATCAGCATATCTTTAGTATTCTTATTGAAATACGTAAGTGTGGTATTTAACTGGTTATTCAGGAAACCAGCATCAAGGGTAATGTTGGTCATAGCAGTACGCTCCCAAGTAATATCCGGATTTGCAATACTTGTAACAGCTGCACCACTTACTCCCGTGCCGCCAAAGGCATAACCACCATTTTCATAAGTACTGCCAATTTTGATCAAGCTTAGATACTGAAAAGGCAGTACATTTTGATTACCCAACTCACCATAACCACCCGTCAATTTCAAGTTATTAATCCAGGTGATATTTTTCATGAATTTTTCACTGGTAATTCTCCAGCCCAAGGAGAATGCAGGAAAGTACCCCCACTGTTTGCCGGGCGCAAATTTGGAAGAACCGTCTGCACGAAAAGTAACGGTTGCCAGGTACCTGCTGTCAAAATCATAAAATAATCTTGCAAAGCCCGACTGTAGTGAAGATGGTTGAGGCAAGATATTTGAATTGAATTGGCCATTGCCCTGGTTAAGCACCCGCTGATCGGGATCGGTATCGTCATAACCAACCCTTTGAGCGTTAAAACCGTAATCTTTAAAGTTTTGATAAGAATAACCACCTGTAAAAGTTACGTGACTTTTGCCAAACACCTTATCATACGTAAGAAAAGATTCAAGCAACTGTGACGATACTTCCTCTTCAGATTGAGTTAAGGTAGAATTTGGATTTGGCCTTGTTTGATTATTATCTGCGATACTAAAATTATAATTGCGGATAAATGTACCGTCAAAGGCATAGTTAACCTTCAATTTCAGCTCCTTTAAAAAGGTAATTTCAGCAAACGCGTTGGCCAAGGCCCTGTACTTTTTAGTGTACCTGTCGGCCATTTGGATAGTAGCATAGGGACTGTTGATATCACCCAACTGATTAGCAAAAGCCTTTGATGTACCGTAAGTACCATCAGGATTTACCAGCGGTATAGCCGGGTTAAAACGTAGAGCCGAAAATATCAAACCCGTTTGCGAATTATTGTTATCAAAGCCATTGTTATTACCATAGGTCAGTTGAACGTTCTCTCCCAGTTTTAACCATGAAGTTATCTTATGCTCGGAATTGATACGTGTACTGTATCGTTTGAAGTTGGTTTTATCAATAATACCATCCTCGTTATAAATAGAGCTTGAAAAGTAATAATTAGAGGCATCGTTACCTCCTTGTATACTAACATCTCCATTGGTTACATGTCCTGTACCCATAATAGCCCGTTGCCAATCTGTTCTTTGAGTAGCATAATAATTATCATCCCATGGAGCATCAATTGCTACGCCGTCATTTGTATAACGTTCCCTTTTTAATTTAAATAAATCTGGAGCCGTTAGTAGATTAAGATATTTAGTTGTGTTGGAAAACCCGCTATAAAAGTTAACAGTGGTTGCCAGCTTTTGATTATAAGTACCTCTTTTCGTAGTTACTAAAACCACACCATTCGCAGCACGTGTACCGTAAATAGCGCTTGAAGAGGCATCTTTCAAAATGTCGACGCTGGCAATATCGTTGGGGTTAATGTCACTTAACGCGTCAGGGTTACTGGTAGGTACACCGTCAATTACAATTAACGGATTGGCATCATTCACTGTACCTGTTCCACGGATCCTGATGCTCGGCGCAGCGCCAGGTGAACCATCGTTACGAACAATACTTACACCACTTGCACGGCCATCTAAAGCCTGGGCCGCTGTACTAACAGGCAAGTTTTGAATATCCGATCCTTTAACGCTTGCTACTGCACCCGTAACATCAACCTTTTTGCTGGTACCATAACCAACAACCACAACTTCGGTCAAGGCAGATGGCAGGGCAACGAGGGTAATATTTAAAGTTTGGCTTCCGGTTATGGTAATTACCTTTTTTTCATACCCGATATAAGATATTTCCAACACACCATTTACCGGTGCATCAATACTGAAATTACCATTTGCATCGGTAGTAGTGCCCTGATTAGTCCCTTGTAATCGAATATTCACGCCAATAAGCGGTTCGCCTTTGGCATCAACAACTTTTCCTTTTATAAGGGCAAGGTTTTTGGCATCCTCCTGGTTGGCAATGATCACTACATGATCGTCACTCATTTTATAGGAGAGCTTATCATCAATGATAACGGCAAGCAGCTCATCAATAGTTGCGTCTTTTACATCCACATCAACCCTGCCCAACTTTTTAACACTGGCATAGTTGTAAAAGAAACGGTAATCACTTTGTTTTTGAATTTTGGTAAGGACACTGCTTACTTCGGCCTGCTTTAGGTTAAGCGTAAATTTCTGCTGTGAGTACACTTTTGCAGAAACTTGCACACAGGTAACCATGACCAATAAAAATACTGCTTTCATCAGCAAAATAACTTTGAGACACACGGGCGCGCCACGAAGCGGGAACACCCTTCTTGTTTTTTTCATTACATTTGTTTTGAAAATAAATGGATGGAGTAAGTGCTGTGTTACAATAGCTTACTCCGTTAATAAAATCCTATTTGTTTGCGGGGAGGAGTGGCAGCTCTTCCCTTGTTTGTTTGAGGATGTTTCAGGAATCTGACAGGTAAGTTTTCAATATCATAAGCTGTTGGTTAAGTGGTTAGTTAGTTTATTTTGTTTTATTTATCTTTCTTTGACAGGTACACCGTTTGTCCATCAACCCTAAAATTGAACGGCGTGGTCAGTTCAATAATGCCTAAAGCTTCCTTCAACGTTTCTTTATCAAGTAAACCGCTTATCTGCTCGGTACGGAGTGCCCGATCCTCAAACACAACCTGCACGTTGTATTTGCGTTCAATTTGAGCAGCCACATCTTCAAACATCTCGTTGGTGAACAGGATGCGGTTATCAACCCAGGCTGTTTCTTTCACTTCATCCGGCTTAACATCAGGCAATTCGGTTACCTGGTATTCAATTTTACCCTCCTTGCTCTTTACACTTTTAGGCTCCCGGTTATTAACAACAATCAGCTTTTCGTTAGGCAACAGGATAATCTTTTTTTCGGGATTGTTCTTTAATTCAACCTGTACCTTACCTTTTAGCAATGTTGTTTCTACAGTTTTATCGTTATTGTAGGCTTTTACATTAAAAACGGTTCCCAATACCTTTACAACCAATTTGGCAGTATGTACCAGAAAAGGTTTTTTAGCATTCTTTTTTACTTCAAAAAAACCTTCGCCGGTAAGGCTAACATCCCTTGTGTTTTTTTCAAAAGCCTCGGGGTACGAAAAAGTACTGCCTGCATTTAGCGTAACCTGTGTCCCATCGGGCAATTTGAGCTTTTCGGTTTTACCATAAGGCACATGAATTTCATGTAATATATTTTCGGCGGTTAAAGTATCCTGCTGTGCCGCTCTGTTATAAAATAAAACTCCCGTAGTAACAAGCACCAGTACCGCTGCAGCAACCCATTGCCACCTGAACATTGGTTTTATCTTAGTATCATTCGCCGAATTTTCGTTCAAGTTTTTAATTCGGTTCCAGATTTCCTCCAGGTTTCCGTTAATCTCTTCCGGTTTTGTTTCTGTTGCTTCAGTGCCGTTTCCTTTTAAAGCATTGGTAACATTGTACGTTTTTTTATAGTCGGGAAATTGTTCAAGAAACATGTCGAGTTCGGTCAATTCTTCAGCACTGGCAGTTTTGCCCATGCTTTTGGCCATTAACTCAATAAACCTGGATTTGCTCATAGTAATTGGTATTCTGCGTTAAGGACACGGCAGGTTCCGGTTTTTCCTAAAAGAAATTAAAATATTTTTTGAAGGGGATCAACCTATTTATTCCCAAGCGCCTCATCCAGTTTCTTCAAGGCGATGGCCAGTTGCGCAAAAACCGTTTTGTTAGAGAGACCAAGGATATCGGCTACTTCATTGCAGGAGAGATCATCCTCCTTAACCATTTTAAAAATGAGCTTACAACGAGGCGGTAAACTGTTAACAGCGTTTAAAACTCCGGCCTGCAGCTCTTTGCTGATGAGCAATTGCGCGGGATCAACCGATAAATGAAAATAATAGGTTTCGGCTAATTGGGCGTCGCGATTTCTTTTTGAGGTGTTACTTCGGATATGGTTAAGACAGGCATTTTTTATCGCCACATAAATATATACTTTGGGATTCGCGATCTTGTTAAGTTTGTGGCGGCCTGTCCAGATATTTACAAAAAGGTCATTGATGATCTCCTCGCAAGCTTCCTTGTCGCCCAAAAACGACCAGGCGAACTGATTAAGATTATTGATCAGCAGCTTATACAATTCATTAAAGGCAGATTCATCATTGTTGTAATGGATAGAATCTATAAGTTCTTTAATCTCCAATGTTTAGCGGCTTGCTTTTAACGGGAACAGTTAACTGAAATAATGTACAATTTTAAGTAAAAAATCTTGATCCAAACTATTTTAGGTTGATTTAGAAAACCCCGATCTGCTCATCGCCTAAAACCGATTGTCCGCAATTATATTGTCGTGATATTCGTGGTTTAAAATGTCTAATTCAGGTGATAAGATGTCCGCTTGTACCATAAACCCATATTTTCATATTGAAACCTATTATATTTTAGCAGTAAGCGGAAATAATTGGGGCGTTTGGTCAAAACAGATTAAAGTTTGACGGTGGTTTTAGTAACACAACAGCTGATTTGGCTTACAGGCCATAATTAACTTTATATTTGTCCGGCAACCATCCATATTTCCGTAAACATATTGCAATAAATGAAAGATACACCGTTTAAAATCTCTCCCGGAATTATATGGAGCAGCTCAATCTTCCTTGGCCTGCTGGCTTCTGTGCCCCAAATAGCCGAACGCCATTTTAAACCTGCCGAAGCTGCAGTAAACTCGGCAGTTACTGCATTGTTTTCGCTGTTTGTATGGTACTATAATATATATACACTACCAAAGCAATCGGGCAATAAACAACTGAATAAAAGCATCTCGTATTCCCGGCTCCTTACCACACTGGTAATAGGTATGGGGGTAATGCTGGCCTTAGCCTACATACAGCAACTGATATTATCGCACCTGAATTTTGGTCCGGTGATGCTGATGATAGAAGTGAGAGGTATTCTCATTAACCTGGTGTTTTATATGCTTATAAACCTGCTGTACCAGAACTATCAAAACCAGCAGGTTAACGTTGAACTGGAACGTATTAAGGCCGATAATCTTGGCGCGCAGTATGAACTGCTTAAACAGCAGATCAATCCGCATTTCCTGTTTAACAGTCTCAATACCCTGAAGGCGATGGTTGAGACAAATGACCAACACTCGGTTGATTTCATCCTGAAACTCTCCAATTTTTATCGTTTTACGCTTGAAAGCCGCAAGTTAGACCTTGTTCATTTATCGGACGAACTGGAAATTGTAGACGCTTACAACTTTTTACTGAAAGCCAGGTTCGAAGATGGTTTTATTTTCAACAACACTATCAACGAACAATACCGCGGCACATTGATCCCCCCGTTCACCCTTCAGTTGTTAATAGAAAACTGCATTAAGCATAATGTGGTATCGCTCGATCATCCGCTGCATATTAAATTGTATGTTGAGGGCGATAACATAGTTATGGAAAACGAGATAAAGCCCAAGCGCTTTGAAGAACCGTCGACAGGTGTGGGACTTAAAAACATTAACCTACGTTATAACCATCTCCTTGATAAACAAATAGAGATTATAGCGGAAGATAAAATATTTAAAGTTAAACTACCATTGATCTATGAACATTATCATCATTGAAGACGAACTAAAGGCCGCACGCTCGCTTGAAACGATCATATTAGAATTAAGGCCACACTCAAAAATTGTTACCAAACTACAGAGCGTTGAAAGCTCAGTTACCTATCTTTCAGAAAACAGGCAGCCCGACCTTATTTTTATGGATATCCAGCTTTCGGACGGTTTATGTTTCGAGATCTTTAAATCGGTAAAGGTTTCATGCCCTATTATCTTCTGTACCGCGTTTGATGAATATTCGTTAGAGGCATTTAAGGCCAACAGCGTTGATTATGTGCTCAAGCCTTTCTCAAAAACAGATATTGCCGATGCATTTAAAAAGGTAGATGAGTTACGGAATTTCTTTCAGCAGGGCACATCTCCGGATATCAGCAGCCTGCTATCGCAGGTTACGCCCCCGGCAGGTAAGAAAAGCTTCCTGGTATTTAAAAACAATAAATATATCACCGTACTTACCAATAACATCGCTTTCTTCTATATCCGTAACGAGCTGTCAACCATTACGACTTTTGATGAGCAGGAATATGTGGTTAATCAGTCGCTTGACCAGATCAGCGGTCAGCTCTCGCAGGAGCAGTTCTTCAGGCTCAACAGGCAATACATAGTTAACTTCAGCGCGATAAAAGAGGTGGAGCATTATTTTATGCGTAAGCTGTTTGTGAAACTAACCATTCCAACTCCCGAGAAATTACTCATCAATAAAGAAAAAGCGCCGGTATTTTTAAGCTGGCTCGAAAACAGGTAATTCTAAGTTGGAAGTCTTGAGTTCTAAGTCTCAAGTAAAAAGACTTCCGACTTTAGGTTTAAGACTTTCGACTTAACAAATGCCCAACTGAACTATAGATATGTCTGGTTGGGCTTTTTTGTGCTGTTTCTGCGGCCATTCAGGGTATAATTTTGAAGTAAATAAAAAATCGAGAGATATGAAAACCTTAAAAATTTTTAGCTTTTGTGTTGGTGCCGTGGCACTGGCACTTGCTACCGCAGCTTACGCTAATCGTAAAATAAATGCCCCTAAAACTGAAAACAACGTTACTCCCGGTAAAGGTTTTGCTTTGGTAGAATTGTTTACCTCGGAGGGATGCTCAAGCTGCCCTCCTGCCGATGAATTGCTGGCGAGGATCCAAAAAGAGTCACAGGAAAAGCCTGTTTACATATTAGCTTACCACGTTGATTATTGGAATAACCTCGGCTGGAAAGATGTATTCAGCAATGCCATGTTTTCAAAACGCCAAAAAGAATATAGCTACCATTTAAATGCCCAGGTTTATACACCTCAAGTTATAGTTAATGGTAAAACCGAGATGGTTGGCTCGGATGAGCCGGCACTTCGTGAAGCGATTTCGAATGCACTAACAACCGCACAAACCGCTCAGATTTCCTTAAAAGCACAACAAACCGGCGATAAGCTTGCTGTAAATTACGAACTATCGGGCAATACTGATAACCAACAATTGCTGATAGCCATTGTACAAAAAACAGCCATCAGCAAAGTTGCCCGCGGCGAAAACGAAGGCAGAACCTTATTGCACACCCAAATAGTGCGCGACTTAAAAACAGTTGCCCTAAGCGAGGTAAAAACAGGCCAAACCATTATTAGCGTTCCTAAAGAATTTAACCAGCAAGAATGGGAAGTAGTGGGCTTTATACAAAATAAAGATAGCGGTGAGGTTTTAACTGCAACAAAAGCTGTTTTAACCAGCGAAGCCGTAGCCAAAATATAACAACCATAAATTCAAAAATCATGAGCAAGTTGAAACAAGGCCGGTTATTAATGGGATTCTTATCACTGTTCTCTTTATCATTCCTGACAAGGGCACCGTTTGAACGTAACCCGCAGGATTGTGAATTGATCTGCGTTACGGGAAAGAGAAAAAAACCGGCAGAAAATAATTAAATCTAACATAAAAAGGATCGGCCCTTCGCAGGGCCGATCCTTTTTTAAAAAATACCATCATGAAAACATTACTGTTAATTGCCGTAGCAACATTTTTAAGCATTGGGGTTTATGCCCAGGCAAACGAACTAAATTGTACCGAGCAGGCATTTACTTTTAAAATAAACCTGCCGGCGGGTGGACGCAACTATTCATCTGAAATAGGCCGCTTTGACGCTTCGCAATTATCACCGGAGTTCAGGTTGCCGGGTGCTAATACCAGTAAACAAAATCAAGCGGATAGCATTCTGCCTGCCGGCTTTAACAAAAAACCTGATCCATACACAGCTTATTCTTCGGCCGATAATATCCTGCTTAAAAAGATGACATTTCTATATCCTAAAATAAACGCTGTAACAGGTAAATTTACCTACACAGCCTACGATCATTTTAAGCTATTGCCAATGCCTGTCTTAAACGTTTTAACTCCGCTCTTAAACTAATCATCATTAACATAAAAAAGCAAACCAATGAAACTGAACTATTACGGTCACTCATGCTTCTCGGTGGTTGCCGGAGGTAAACACATTTTATTTGATCCCTTTATTACAGGTAACGAATTGGCAAAAGAAATCAACATTGATGAAATTAAAGCTGATTACATTTTTGTATCGCACGGGCATTACGATCATATTTTGGATGTAGAAACTATAGCCAACCGTACAGGCGCTATGGTTGTGGGTATTTATGAGGTGTATGATTACTTCAGCAAAAAGGGCGTTAAAAATGTACATCCTTTAAACCCGGGTGGTAAAGTGACCTTTGATTTCGGCACAGCAAAATCATTCATCGCCCAACATTCGGCCAGCTTTCCGGATGGCAGCTATGCAGGCGTGGCCTGCGGTTATGCTTTAAAGACTGATGATGGCAATCTGTATTACAGCGGCGATACCGGTCTCACCTTAGATATGGAACTGGTGGCCAAATGGGTTGATCTCGATTTCGCGGTTTTCCCTATCGGGGACATGTTAACAATGGGTATTGAAGATGCCATTGAAGCGGCAAAGCTTGTTAAGGCCAATAAGGTTTTGGGGGTTCACTATGATACTTTTGGCTTTATTAAAATAGATAAGGACAAAGCTTTTAAACAATTTGAACAGGCAGGGATAAAATTGTTTTTACCAGCCATTGGCGAAAGTATAGAGATTTAAATCTGTGATTTTCCATACATAAAAAGGCCTGCTCTCTTTAACAGGAGCAGGCCTTTTTATGACTTTTAAAGCACCCCCTTCAGGGGGCGGAGGGGGTTTATACTAAATTGATCTCAACATTGATATTACCGTAAGTCAATTTTGAATAAGGACATGTTTGGTGTGCTTCTTCAATCAATGCTTTGGCTACTTCAACATCCAAACCTGGCAAACTTACATTTAAACGGGCTTGAAGGAAATAAGCGCCGGTAGTGATACCCAAATCCACTTCTGCATCAATAGCCAATTCGGCAGGGAGTGCAATCCTTTTTTTAGCGGCAGCAATACCGATGGCGCCTTCAAAACATGCTGACCAGCCTGCTGCAAATAATTGCTCGGGGTTTGTGCCTGGTTTAGGGGTTCCGGGAGTTGAATGTTTGATATCCAACTGGCCATCGGTACTAACAGATGAACCACCGTCACGACCGCCAACTGTACGAACTTTACCGGTATATAATACTTTGTCGATTTTATTAGCTGAGATAGCGTTGATAACCTTGATCTTACTGATACCTGATTCTTGAATAGTTTCCATTGTGTTATTTATTTATTAATTTTTGTTTTTTGTATGCTCAAAGATACCCTGATATCGCCCGGTGCCCTATCGCTAACTATGTGAACCGGACAAGCCACGTCGTGAACAAGACATTCTTTAAGCCGAAAGTTCAACCAGTACAAGAGCTATTGAAACTTTTAATCACAACCGGTAAAGAATAAGAAAACCAGCTACACATTACGCGTAATTATTCTAAATAAATTTGGATACTACATTTATAAACAGCAATTTTAAGCAACTCATTGTTCGTAAACCAATTGAAGAAGTTTATTGCCCTAACGCTGCTCAGTTTTCACCTGCTTAATATAGGGGGGCAACTGGCATTGCATCAGTTCATGGTTTACAAAAGCAATAAATACTTTGCCGAACAAACTGCCAAAGGCTTTTATAATGTGAAAGACCTTACCGAGGTAGTAATCCCGGTAAACATGCCTGGCATAACCGACTGGAAAAACTACGAAAATATTCATGGGCAGATCCGGTTTGGCAACAACAGCTACAATTATCAAAAAATGCGCGTAACCAGTCGCGCAATTTATTTGATGTGCATCCCAAACTACGAAACCACCCGGCTGGCCGATAAGAACATCATTAACGCAAAGGATGTAAAAGAAAACCCTGTACCGCAAAAAGAACATGTGCCTTTCGGTAAAATAATAATGCAGGACAACCTCAATTTCGCTTTTGTGCATTTTGAATTTAGTTGCCCGATAAAATACACTCAACAAACCGTTGTTCACCCCGTTCAACAGTTAATTCCTGCTCACCAGGACATTCCGGAGCAACCGCCAAAAGCTTCCTGCTAATCTTTCTCCCTGTTTTAATTCATTTTTAGGGTAGCGGCTGTGCCACTCTACCGCGGTGTTATTATTTATTTCTGTCGATAGTTTATTCGTGGCTCAAGAGTTATGAAAATAACAACATATCGATAAGATTAGTAATCTCCAGACGATACATCCGCTCCCCAACCTATAAATATTTAATTTATTAAAATGCCTTATATTACACTTGAAAGCCATTTGCCGGGCATTACCGGCCTGCTGGAGTATGCCAAAGAAGCGGCACAACCTATCCGTAACCTTACACAGTTTTTATTGCGCGGGCCATCAACCTTGTCTGAAGCCGATCGTGAGCTGATCGCCACTGTGGTATCACACAACAACCAATGCACCTTTTGCACTACCGCTCACACCGCCGCGGCCGACCTACTTGCAGGTGAAGCCGAAACAGCGCAAAAAGTAAAGGAAAACATTGAAAC